>OGZC01000128.1_pt1 | contig 42780 bp, 32 predicted proteins | sample 1576751 | NCBI WGS metagenome assembly OGZC01 (sample SAMEA3541486, study PRJEB24748) | human gut metagenome | biome: human gut; feature: human-associated habitat; material: faeces | place: China | collected 2012
CGTTTCCCACAGACGGCTATGTGCAGCCCTACTGCAACTCGCCCTTTGAAAATGAAACGCTGGCACAAGATATTTATCTGGATCTGCTGTATCAGGCGAAAGAGTACGTATATATCTTCACGCCGTATCTGGCGATCGATGACGAAATGCAGCATGCCCTTTGCATGGCGGCACAACGCGGAGTTGATGTGCGGCTTGTGACACCGGGGATTCCGGATAAGCGTGTGGGGTATTCTCTCACCCGTTCCTATTATGAGCCGCTGATTCGGGCAGGGGTGCGGATCTATGAGTATACGCCGGGATTTATCCATGCCAAAAGCTATCTGGTAGATGACAGGATCGGCATTGTAGGAACGATCAACATGGACTATCGCAGTTTGTACCTGCACATGGAGTGTGCGGCGATGCTGGTGGAATGCAGTGCGTTGCAGAAGATGAAGCTGGACTGCGTTGTGACCATTGAGAAAAGCCGCCGTGTGACGCTTCAGGACTGCAAGAGTCGCCGGCACAGTCTGCTCTGGCAGGCGATCCTGCGGACGATCAGCCCGCTTCTGTGATCTAGGGTGTGTTGACACTAAGCCTGACACGTGTCTTTTGGGGTGATTTTTCCCCGTTCGTCGTTAAAAATCCTTGCCGTGCGAAAGCACGCCTGCGAATTTTTGCCTAGAACGGAGAAAAATCACCTCACAAAATTCGCATATCATTATCGTGTCACTTTCTCTGACCAGCTTGTTCTCCAGTCTAATCAGAATTCTTTCTCTTTCCGTGTAGCCGCGCTGGATTTTCAGGCTCCTAAGACAAGTCGGATTATGTATAAGTTGGAAGGCTTTGATACAGACTGGTTGACAGTTGGTGAAAGCCCTATTGTTACCTACTCCAATCTTCGATATGGTGATTATACCTTCCGGGTGAAAGTTGCCAATAGTGATGGAGTATGGAGTGACGATGAAGTGGTATTGGAAGTACATATTCTTCCTCCTTTCTATCTTTCTATATGGGCGTATTGTGCGTATGCTTTGTTGATTATCGGTTGTTCTTTACAAATTGTTGTGTATTTCAAGAGACGCAGTAATAGCAAACATCGACGACAGATGGAGAAATTCGAGCAGGAGAAGGAACGTGAAGTTTACCATGCAAAGATTGATTTCTTTACGAATGTGGCCCATGAGATACGTACACCGCTAACATTGATTAAAGGTCCGTTGGAAAACATTATATTGAAGAAACAGGTCGATGCGGAAACGCGGGAAGACCTGAATGTAATGAAGCAGAATACGGAACGATTGTTGAATCTGACTAACCAGTTACTTGACTTCCGTAAAACGGAAAGTCAGGGATTCCGCTTGAATTTTGCGAAATGCAATGTAACGGAGGTACTGAAAGAGACTCATGTGCGTTTCACTTCCCTTGCCAAACAGAAAGGTTTGGAATTCACCTTGCAAGTGCCTGAAAAGGATTTTTATGCACATGTGAACCGGGAGGCGTTTACGAAGATTATCAGTAATCTGTTGAACAATGGGGTGAAGTATGCTGAAAGCTACGTACATATATTTTTGGAGGTGTCGGAAGCGGATGATAATAATTCATTCCTTATTCGTACAGAGAATGATGGAGTAATTATTCCTAATGAGATGAAAGAGGAAATTTTCAAACCTTTCGTTCGTTTTAATGAAAAAGAAGACGGAAAAGTGACTACTGGAACAGGAATCGGCTTAGCTCTTTCCCGTTCATTGGCAGAACTGCATCAAGGAACCCTGGCTATGGGAGAAGGGGAAGAAAATAATACCTTCTGTCTGACTTTGCCGATAGTTCAGGATATGACAATCACTTTAACACCGGAACCGGAAGCAGGAATGGACAAGATGAGCGAAATTCCTGCTGGAGAGGCGGAAAAGAAAGATAACCGTCCTACAGTGCTGGTTGTGGAAGATAATCCGGATATGCTTGCCTTTGTAGTGCGTCAGCTATCGAAAGAATATGCTGTATTGACTGCTACTAACGGGGAGGAAGCGTTACAAGTGTTGGATGGTAATTATGTGAATCTAGTGGTTAGTGACGTTGTGATGCCTGTGATGGATGGTTTTGAACTATGTAAGAGAATAAAGTCAGATTTGAATTATAGTCATATTCCCGTTATACTGTTGACTGCGAAGACGAATATCCAGTCTAAGATAGAGGGAATGGAATTGGGAGCAGACGCATATCTGGAGAAACCTTTCTCTGTGGAATATTTGCAGGCTTGTGCTTCCAGCCTTATTCAGAATAGAGAGAAACTACGTAAGGCTTTTGCACAGTCTCCTTTTGTGGCTGCCAATACGATGGCGTTGACAAAAGCTGACGAAGATTTTATAAAGAAGTTGAATGAGGTTATCCAAGTGAATTATAGTAATCCGGAATTTAGCATGGATGATATGGCGGATAGCCTGAATATGAGCCGTTCCAATTTCTATCGGAAGATAAAGGGCGTCTTGGATTTGAGTCCGAATGAATATCTTCGTCTGGAGCGTTTAAAGAGAGCTGCTCAATTATTGAAAGAGGGAGAAAACCGGGTAAATGAGATTTGCTATATGGTAGGGTTTAATTCTCCGTCTTATTTTGCCAAGTGTTTCCAGAAGCAATTTGGAGTGTTACCCAAAGATTTTGTAAGTTAATATTAATTTATAGCTATAAAGATAAGGTAAAAAGGAGCTTTTAAAGGAATGATTTGATGAAAAAGTATGTAAATTTGTTCGTTTTCGTATTCATGATAGGTGCTTGTCTTTCGCAGGGGAGAGCACAGACAAAGTCTGCGGTGAGTTATAAGAATCCGGTTGTAGATATTGCCATGCCCGACCCTACGGTGATTAAAGCTACGGATGGTTATTTTTATGTGTATGCTACCGAATCTACCAGAAACGTTCCGATCATGAGGTCGAAAGATTTGGTGGAATGGACGTATTGCAACACTGCATTTACGAATAAAACTCGTCCCAGGTTTGAACCTAAAGCTGGAATCTGGGCACCTGACATTAATTATATTAACGGTAAATATGTGCTTTATTATGCAATGTCGGTGTGGGGAGGAGAACAAACGTGCGGAATTGGGGTAGCTACGGCCAACTCTCCGCAGGGACCTTTTACGGATCATGGTAAGATGTTTCGTAGCAATGAGATCGGTGTACAGAACTCAATCGATCCCAGTCTCCTGCAGTATCAGGGGAGAAACTATTTGGTATGGGGCAGCTTCCGGGGAATATATGTTATTGAACTGACTGCGGATGGGCTGTCGATCATGTCGGGAGCGAAAAAAAAGAGAATAGCGGGAACTGCTTTTGAAGCTGTTTATATCCATAAGCACGGCGATTATTATTATATGTTTGCCTCCATAGGAAGTTGTTGTCAAGGAGTGAAAAGTACATATAAAGTCGTAGTGGGACGTTCCAAGAAAGTATGGGGCCCGTACAAAGACAAGACTGGTAAACCGATGTTGAAAAATGGTTATTCTTTGGTGATAGGTGCGAATGATCATTTTGTAGGCAATGGGCACGGTTCGCAGATTATCCGGGATGATGCCGGACAAGACTGGCTTCTGTATCATGGTTTTTCAAGATCAACTCCGGAGAACGGACGTATTCTGTTGTTGGACCAGATCAAGTGGGACCAAGAAGGTTGGCCTTACGTAGAGGGAGGATCTCCTTCTTACGAAACACAAAAAGCACCTGTATTTAATAACTGATTTTCAAATAAACCAATTATAATCTTAAATACCACAAGCATGAAACATACCCCTATTAGCAGGCGGGATTTTCTAAAGAATTTAGGCATAGCCGGGGCTGGCACTCTTCTTGCAGCAAGCCCTTGGCTTTCTGCTTTTTCGGAGGTGATGAACACCTCAAACGAGAAGTGTCGTCTGGCAATTATCGGGCCTGGTTCCCGGGGACGGTTTTTAATGGGATTTTTGGCTAAGAACCCCAAAGTCGATATTGTAGCATTGTGCGACATTTATAAACCGTCTATTGAGAACGCATTGAAACTTGCACCTAATGCCAAAGTGTATGGTGACTACCGGGAAGTGTTGGAAGATAAGTCGATAGATGCTATACTCGTAGCTACCCCTCTTAGCTCGCATTGTAAGATCGTATTGGATGCTTTCGACGCAGGAAAGCATGTGTTCTGTGAAAAGTCAATAGGTTTCACGATGGAAGAGTGTTACCGTATGTATCAGAAGCATCGTAGTACAGGGAAGATATTCTTCACAGGACAACAGCGCCTGTTCGATCCTCGTTACATTAAAGCAATGGAGATGATTCATGCAGGTACCTTTGGTGAAATAAATGCCATCCGTACTTTCTGGAATCGGAATGGGGATTGGAGACGTTCGGTACCTTCACCCAATTTGGAACGCCTGATAAATTGGCGTCTTTACAAAGAGTTCTCAAAAGGACTGATGACGGAACTCGCTTGCCATCAACTTCAGATCGGAAGCTGGGCTTTGCGTAAGATACCCGAAAAGGTGATGGGACACGGTGCCATCACTTATTGGAAAGACGGCAGAGATGTGTATGACAATGTGAGCTGTGTATATGTGTTTGATGATGGGGTAAAGATGACATTTGACTCTGTTATTTCCAATAAATTCTATGGACTGGAAGAACAGATCATGGGTAATCTCGGAACGGTAGAACCGGAAAAGGGAAAATATTACTTTGAAAGTGTAGCTCCTGCACCGGCCTTCCTGCAAATGGTGAATGACTGGGAAAACAAAGTGTTTGACTCTCTGCCTTTTGCCGGAACAAGCTGGGCGCCGGAAACAGCAAACGAAAACAAAGGAGAATTCATTATCGGAGAACGTCCCAAGAGCGATGGTACATCATTGTTGTTGGAAGCTTTTGTTGAGGCCGTCATAACACAAAAACAACCTAAAAACATCGCAGAAGAAGGGTATTATGCAAGTATGCTCTGTTTGTTGGGACATCAGGCATTGGAAGAAGAACGGACACTCTATTTCCCTGATGAGTATAAAATAGACTATCTGAACCATCAATCTGTAAAAACATCCGAAGCAATATGAAAGACACGATTGTAACCGCACGACGTAAGAAAATAGAGTTAATCACTTTACTCGTTTGTTTCGTAGTATCTAATTTGCTACATCTTTATGCAATTATTGCTTATCATGCACCATTTACGGAGATGATAACGTCTATTTTTTATATAATTATATTTACTTTTGTGCTTTATGCTTTCTGGGGGATTTTGCGTCTCTTGTTTTATGGAATGCAAGCACTATTTAAAAAGAAGAACAGGAGTTGATAGTTATTCTGCATATTTAAAAATAAAGAACTTAATCAATATCAATGAAAATAAATAATTTATGGTAACACGAAGGGATTTTTTGAAAACGATGTCGATGGCTTCAGCCGGCTGGAAAACAAATTTAACGGTACCGGCCAAGCGATCCTTCAGGGAAGCCAAAACTTTCGCTGTTCCCAACAGGATAGCCGCATGGGCATCGTGACCACAAACGTGTGAGACACCAGCGTTGACCGAGCGGAAATCAACTTCATTTTGTTCTTCAACGGGCAAAGCATCAATATCGGCGCGAAGAGCAATGCATTGACCTTCTCCTCGGGCTCCTTTCAAAACAGCAACAACAGAGGTCGGAGTCGGACGTTGGATGTCGAGCCCACCGATTTTCGTCAACTCATCAACAATATATTGACTGGTTTGAACTTCCTTGAAACTTAATTCCGGATGTTGATGAAGATGACGGCGCCAAGCGATGATTTGCTCGCTGGGAATATCAAAATGTTGCATGAGAAACTTCTCCAAAGTTACGTTAGAACGAAACAGTTGAGAGACTGAACATCTCGGGCTCGTTCCGCAACTCAACTTACAGGCGTTATCTTAGTCCTTCTACATGATAAAATAAATTCAATTAAATTTAGGTTTGATAACTTTTAGTTGTCTCTATTGAAAGGCTTTTAGATGACTCTGCAACAACTCATCGCCCTACTCACTGTACAAGAAACCGGTAGCATTCGAGCGGCTGCACGATCACTTTTTCAAACCCAAGCCGCCGTTACAAAAACGATTAAAAATCTAGAAAACGATATTGGAGCCACATTAATTATCCGCGAAGCAAGAGGGGTTCATTTAACCGAAGATGGTGAAACACTTGCTTTGCACGCACGCCACGCTCTCCGAGAACTGGAGCTGGCTCGAGACCAAATCCGTATGCGCCAAGGTGATCAGCAAAGCGCTATCAGTTTGGCAGTCACTCCGGCGGTGATGTACACGGTTTTACCCGAGTGCGCCGTCCAGCCGATGCCGACCTTCTGGCCAATCTTCAGCCCTTTATCCTGCGCCGCGCTGCCCAGCGCCGCCACCCGGCCAATCACCTCGTGACCGGCCACCAGCGGGTAGCTCGACATCCCCCATTCGTTGTCGATCATCGACAGGTCCGAATGGCAGATCCCGCAGTATTCCACCTCAACTTCGACATCTTCCGGCTGCAGCTCGCCGGCATCGTATTCCCACAGCGACAGATCGGCGCCCGCTTCTTTGGCGGCGTAGCTTTTAATGATGCTCATGTTCATTTCCTTGGGGTTGGCGTGATAACCCAGAAAGTGTAGAGCATGGTATTCCCCGGCGCTTGGCAATCGGAGGGGTCGCGAAGCGGGCGGACCAGCCGCCCGTTAAGGTCAGCGGCTGGCCAGCGGCCACTGATTAAGGCGGATGCCGCGCTGCGGGGCGTTCTCGGCAAAATCATCCAGCACCGCCCGCACGTCCGGGTCGAGGTAGCCGACGCTGTCGTGCTCGACGATCACCACGCTCTTTTCCGGAATTTTCGCCAGCAGGGCCAGCAGATGCGGATTGTGCATAAAGGTCAGATTCTGCTGGATGCGCAGCACGTAGTGGTCATCGTAGCGCGCCAGCTGCAGCGAGTGGCGATGGCTGCGCCAGAGGCTGAACGCCATCTGCGTGGCAAGGCCAATCCCGATCCCCGCCAGCATGCCGAAGGCGATAATCCCGCCGATGGTGGCGAGGAACGGGACGTACTGCGCCGCACCCTGGCGGAACTGCTCGATGAACAGCCGCGGCGTCGCCAGCTTATAGCCGGTATACAGCAGCACGGCGGCGAGGCTGGCGAGCGGGATTAAGGTCAGCAGGCCGCTGAACCACAGGCCGCAGATTAACAGCAGGACGCCGTGGATAAAGATCGACAGCTTGCTCTGCGCGCCATTGCTGACGTTCACCGAGCTGCGGACGATCACCGCGGTGATCGGCATCGCCCCCAACACGCCGGAGAGCAGATTGCCGACGCCCTGGGCGACCATTTCGCGGTTCGGCGAAGGCGGCGGATTTTGCGGACGCAGCTTTTTCAGCGCCTCCTGGCTGAGCAAGGTTTCGAGGCTGGCGACCAGCGCCAGGGTTACCGCCACCACCCACACCGACGGATTGCGCCACGCGCTCCATGCGGGAGATTCCAGCTCGCCCAGCAGATCGCCGAGGCTGCCGAACGCCGGCAGGGTGATGCGTGGCAGAGTGGCAAGCTGCTGCGGCGCGGCCTGGGTCATTAATACGGTGGTGACACAACCGAGCAGGACAGCGATCAGCGGGCCGGGGATCCAGCGTAGGCTCTTCACCCGGCGGATAAGCGGCGAACCCCACAGCCAGAGCACCAGCAGGCCGCCCGCGGCGACGGCGATAGCACTGAGGGAGAAGGTGGCGTTACCCTTCACGATATCAACGAGCCCGGTCTCTTCTGCGCTGCCGAGCGCGACGGGGATCTGCTGCATAATCAGCAGGATGCCGATCGCCGCCAGCATGCCTTTGATGACGCTGGCGGGAACCAGCGAGATAAAGCGCCCGGCGCGCAGGATGCCGAACAGCAACTGCAGCACGCCGGCCAGCACCAGCGCCATCAGGAAGACGGAGAAGGAACCCAGGGATTCAATGGCGGCGACGACGATGGTGACCAGTCCGGCGGCGGGGCCGCTGACGGCGAAGCGGGAGGGGCTGAGGGCGGTGACGACCAGGCCGCCGATGATGCCGGTCAGCAGGCCGACGAAGGGCGGTAAGCCGCTGGCCTGGGCGATGCCGAGGCACAGCGGCAGGGCGACAAGGAAGACGACGATGCCGGCGAGAGAGTCCTGACGAAGCGTGTTCATGGGGCGTGCTCCTGCGGTGAGAGGTGTTCGACGAGGGTGGTTAAATGGCCGGAAGCCAGATCGTAGACGCAGCCGTGCAGGCTGAGCGGTCGCCCGCTGGCGAGCACCGTCTGCACCGGTTCACTCTCCAGCAGACGGGCGAACTGGGCGCGAACGTTGGCTTCCACCAGGGCGTCCAGCGCATGACGAGAGCGCTCCGCGTCGGCGCTGGCGCTGGCACTGGCGCCGGGGGAGGCCGCAACACAACATTCATCAGCGATCTGCGCAATTTCGTGATGCAGGGTGTGGCGCAGCTGGCCGATGCGGCGAGCCAGCGCCGAGGACTCGTGCGCCAGCGGCAGGGTGGGCAGGGAGAGTGCCGCCTGCACCCCGCCGCAGCCGTAGTGGCCGCAGAGCACCACCCGCTCCACCTCAAGGTAGTCGAGGGCATACTGCAGGACGCTCATGACGTTGTCGTCGGCGGGATCGAGCATGTTGGCGATATTGCGGTGGACAAAGAGCTCGCCGGGCTGGCTGCCGGTGAGCACCTCGGCGGGAACGCGGCTGTCGGAGCAGCCGATCCACAGCGAGTGGGGCCGCTGCCCGTCGATCCATTTTTCGAAATAGTCCGGGTCATGCTGACACTTCTGCAGCGCCCAGCTGCGGTTGCGGGCCAGCAAAGGTTTTAACGTCGTCACAAGTATTCTCCTGAGTTAATTCATCGAGTGAATATGTCCATCAAGACTCGTACAGCGACTAGTAAAAATAGTGTTTACCGGAACCCTTCACGCCTGAGGAAAATCCTGGAATAAACGGCAAAAAGAAAACTTTTCATTAATGTAAAGTTATAAAAATATTGATGAAATTAATACGCAGCTGCGGGAACGGATGAATAACAAAAAGGCATTGGCTAAAACTTTCTGGAATATATGGGAATGGTGGTGGGTGGGGTTGGGGGGATAGTTGGGGAGTGGATATTGGGCATTTGTTTGAGGAGAGATGGATTGTGATGGGGATGCAGGTGAGAGTGAGGTGAGAACAAGTTGAGATAAGTTTGAGTGGGGTTTGGGAGTACTGGGGGAGAAGGGGGATGGCTGGCAGGTGGAGCTGGGTTTGCGGGAGGGTGAGAGGAGGGGGCGCTGGTGGCCGTCGCGCTATGGAACGGCGGTAAAAGGTGACGCCGCGCAGGATAGCGCTGTTTTTTTCAACACTTAGCGTAATGACGACACGCTGTCGCTTGCATGACCGCCGCCGACAGGTATAATCCAGAACGTTTCCGCATCCCCTTCAGTGCCGAAGTGGCGAAATCGGTAGACGCAGTTGATTCAAAATCAACCGTAGAAATACGTGCCGGTTCGAGTCCGGCCTTCGGCACCATTAGTACTTCCAAGACCATCCGAGAAAGTCCAATTATCCCTTAAAAATCAATACTTGCAGCGATTTTTACGTCCTGAGTCGTCCGAGGTTGTCCGTTGAAATCCGGATGTCATTGGGGGCATAATTGGGGGCATCTTAACTTCGATTAGAAATGTGCCCCCAAAATGAAGCTCAACGCCAGGCAGGTAGAGACCGCAAAGCCCAAAGACAAAACCTACAAAATGGCCGATGGCGGCGGTTTGTATCTCGAAGTTTCGGCTAAGGGGTCTAAATACTGGCGCATGAAATACAGACGCCCCTCTGACAAAAAAGAGGATCGCCTTGCTTTTGGTGTTTGGCCTACAGTGACGCTTGCTCAGGCAAGAGCCAAGCGCGACGAAGCTAAAAAGCTGTTAGTACAGGGCATTGACCCAAAAGCCGAACAGAAAGAAGCTCAGGCCGAGAATTCGGGTGCATATACTTTCGAAACCATTGCTCGCGAATGGCATGCCAGTAACAAGCGCTGGAGTGAAGACCATCGATCGCGCGTTCTTCGCTATCTTGAGCTTTATATCTTCCCTCATATCGGCTCGTCCGACATTCGCCAGCTCAAAACCAGCCACCTGTTAGCCCCGATTAAAAAAGTTGATGCCAGTGGCAAACATGACGTCGCACAGCGTCTTCAGCAGCGTGTCACTGCCATTATGCGTTATGCCGTACAGAACGATTACATCGACTCTAACCCGGCCAGTGATATGGCTGGTGCTTTATCAACAACCAAAGCACGACACTATCCTGCTTTACCCTCTAGCCGTTTCCCTGAGTTTCTTGCTCGTCTTGCCGCATATCGTGGCCGTGTAATGACGCGGATCGCGGTTGAGCTTTCCTTACTAACTTTTGTGCGTTCCAGTGAGTTACGTTTCGCGCGTTGGGATGAGTTCGACTTCGATAAATCTCTTTGGCGTGTACCTGCAAAGCGAGAAGAAATTAAAGGCGTGCGTTACTCATACCGTGGCATGAAGATGAAAGAGGAGCACATCGTTCCGCTTAGTCGGCAGGCGATGATTTTGTTATCCCAGTTAAAGCAGATTAGAGGTGATAAAGAGTTACTGTTCCCGGGGGATCACGACGCAACTAAGGTTATGAGTGAAAACACGGTAAACAGTGCATTGAGAGCGATGGGTTACGATACTAAAACGGAAGTTTGTGGACACGGATTTAGAACAATGGCGCGTGGTGCATTGGGGGAGTCAGGGCTGTGGAGCGATGATGCTATTGAACGTCAGTTGAGCCATACAGAGCGTAATAATGTACGTGCTGCTTATATTCATACTTCTGAGCATTTGGATGAACGTCGATTGATGGTTCAGTGGTGGGCAGACTATTTAGATCATAACAAATCAGAATCTATAACTCCCTATGAATATGCGGCATTGAAAAGCATATTATAGTAAAAAGAGGAAGGTTATACCCTCCTCTTATAAATTAATTAGAAACGTTGTGCGATTCTTGCAACTTGAATACCATTAGCAAGTTTCGTGTTATCTGCATCACGCCAATACACGTTATCACCAACAGATGATATGTTTTGCTGCGGTGGGATAGTTATAATTAATAATCCAAGACCATAGAAATCATTAAAATCCATGGTGGAAAGAACTTGACTTTTGAGTGGTTCACTAAGATCTGAATTTCTTATCGCTGTAGCCCATTTAGAAAAATAGTCTTCCAAGCTAATACCCATCTTAGCCGCTTCTCTTTTAACACCAACAACATACCTTGATCCAATTTTTATCGGTTCAATTCGATCTAGTTGCGAAACTAAATTTGCATGCTGTTCTTGATCGGTCACTCCAATTATTATTTTCCCTGTGCTACCTTTTCCATTATTAGCCATGGCGCAAATGGTGTTTATTATTCTCTCTGTAACTTCTAAGTTTTCTTCTCTTTGTCCGTGTAACTGTAGAATTCCTTGTTTTAACTCATAAGAAGCTAATTCAATTTCGGATCTTCTAATTACACCTTCTATATCAATAGTTGAATGATTGTTATAGATTGGGAGTGGTTCACTACTCACGACAAAGCAATCACTTATTACCCCTTTGACAGCATTGATATTTGTTCGTCTTCCTGTAGATGAACTAGCTCTTCTGCCGACGGTAATTCGACTTACTATATTGTTAATGTTTTGTTTTAACTCAGCATAATTGCTAACTTTCTTATTGTCTTTAACTATTAATTCAAAGAATGCTATGAACAAAATAGTGAATACGGCAGGGAAACCGTTTGTATTAGTTTCTTCGAATATTTGGTCTCGTAATTTTACGAACCCGCCTTCATTACAAGTTTTTAATATTTCGTCAAGGCAGTACTTAAATTCCTCAGTGAATTTTTTTGGATCATACACATCCAATGCAGTGTTGATTCTTATGCTTTCATCATGGTTGCTATCATATATCTTATCTAAAGCGTCTTTAGAACGCTCGATTAAAGATCCTCCAATGATGCAGGCTGCTATATCTGCAATGCATTGTTCATCCATACTATCTCTTAAATCTGTTGAACGTAATATTCCGTGCTTAACCCAAAATGTTTCCTCTGCTTGAATCTCATAGCCGTGTTTCATAGATGGTAAATCTATGCTGATAGCGGGCATGTCACCTAATAGGATGTTATCCTTAGAAATATCACCACGTATTGAGCAAGCAATATTTCTTACCATATTTGAGAAGTTGTTTTCTACACCTGCTTGCCTTCTCTCTTGATCACTAAGGCGATGTCCGTAGGAGTTAATTCTATCAAAAACATCATTTATTTCACCTTCGCTTGCATTTCTCATAATAGATAATGCAAGAGTGTAATCTAAAATTGTACCTACTTCTCTTTGAGATAATTTGTCTTCAGCTTCATTAGGTGTGAATCCCCCTTCGTCAGCCCTAGTTTGTGCTGTCGGGAAAAATTGCAAATTAAACAAAGAACCATCTATTGAAGTGTATCTTGTTTCAATGAATGACATGATGGCATGTAGCCTTTGTAAGCCATCTATTATTTCATATGTGCCGGGTTCGGTTTCTCTTTCTGCAATTAAAATTGCAGGTATTGGATATTTACGTAATATCGAATCTATAAGTTTTTGCTTTTCCTCCAAAGTCCAAACTAACTTTCTCTGATAACGTCTGTTAACGTATAGTTTTCCTTCAATGAACCAGTTATAGATCGATTGAATTGGTGTTGGTTGTGATGCTAACTCAGCCATGACTTCTCCTTGAACATTGGATATTTCCTCAGCATATTACTTGCTTATAAAATTAGCAATTTTCATATTGTATAACTCATGTTGGTCTTTGCCACTATTTAACAAATGGTTACATACTGTTTTCGTGAGACCTTGTTCACACTATTCAGAGTCCGGTATCAAGCATGATTATCACATACTTTACGTCAGCTATTTGTCTATGAAGCAATAACCTTGCTCTCCTTGAACGCGCGCAATGCTCTCTCCGCCACGCCTGTCCGCTTTATGGGGCGATTTTAATGCAGGTGCATGAAGGGGATTAGGGAACTAAAGGAATGAATGCAGAGATAGGAAACGAGCTGCTTCAAAGCGATTACTCGATACAAAAATAACTGATTTCCCTCATCCTCCTGACGGCCTTTTCTTGCACTTCTCCTGACCGCCTCAGAGTCTCGCCACGCTGTCAAACCTCTCCACCCCACCACCGACACTCCCTCAACCCCGCGAAGCGCAGCGACGCGCTCAGGCCGCGAAATTAAATATCATTAAATAAATACTTTACCGCTGGCGCGCAGTGCTTTCCCCGCCTCGCCTGCCCGCTTCGTGGGTCGGTTTTCATGCAGGTGCATGGACAGTCTCAGGCCGCGGCGGGACAGGGCTGCGAAGGGAGTGACGGGGCGAGAAAGCGCATGCAAAACCATGCACCCTGTGGATGCATGGCTTAATTCGGGAAAAATAGCGGTATTTTCGGGGATTTTTGCGGGGGCTACCTGCCGGCCAGTTCCGTGCGCCGGCGGGCATAAATCAGGCTCTGTGCTGGGGTGTATTTTTCCTGATTATCCACCCGCGAAGCCGCGTCAGGCCTGAATCCGATGGCCGTTAAAATATCGCTGTCTTCTGCCGAATAATTAATTTCTTCACCGGTACTCAGCCACACGGACAGGGCTTCACGCAGGTAATGCGCCGAACGGTCGAGCGCATGGCCGGTCAGGAGTGCGGGCTGCTGACTGAGTCCCATCAGCTCCGGGGCGAGCGTGGCGGCGAGCTCTGTCCCGTGCGCCTGCATAAAGTCATTCAGCCGGTTGCGGATACTGATGCGCTGTACCGCTTCATGGGAGCGGATATAGCGCCCGGCGGCCTGATTTATCTCCCATTTTTTGACATCGATAATGTCGCGCAGTGTCTGCATTCTGCCCGGTATACGCTCATCCCCGGCCAGCACCTGTTCCTGATATTCTTGCTCTGCGGCCGCCAGTTCGGCTTTACGGTTCAGCCAGGCGGTTTCGTTCTTCTGACAGGCTTCAAAGGCCTGCTGTAGCGTAAGGGTGGTCATGGTCAGTTCTCCCCTGATTAATGACGGTATGGCGAGCTGTAGCAGCCCTGCACTTTACGGGGTACCGGGGGTGTGACCGGCTCCGGGAGAGGCGGCGCTTTCTCCGCCGGGGGTCGGATAACCTCGTCGATGGCTTCAGTGGTGCGGAACGTCGCCGAGCACTCAATATTGGTGCACTGGTGATAGCGCTGTTTGACGTTCTCCGACAGATAGCGGGAGGTGCGGGCATGCGCCGACTTTTTGCAGAACGGACAGTGCATCATGGCAGCAGCCCCCGCGCTTTCAGGTCAGCCTCGCGCTGACGGATTTTCTCCTGCCAGACTTTACGCTCGCCGGGCGTGCTGGCGGCGTCGTGGTCCATATGCGCAAGCGCGACGGCCGGGAAGCCGGTCAGGGAGAGCACCGGCTCATCCGCTGGCGTGACGGAGAAGTCGCTCACTTTCCTGGTCAGGAAGGTCACCACCTGATGCATGACCTCTTTCTCCGGCTCGGTGTAGCCCTGATGGCCGATGGTGTTGGCGAGTGGGTTTGCCATCACATCCGCTTTCAGCACCATCGCCCGGACCAGTGGCCCGAGGGTGTCGTTCAGCGCGCGGTCGAGCTCTTCCTTCGCATATTCAGACAGTACGGCATGATGCGCCTGGCGGAATGCCCGCGCGGTGCTGTTGCAGGCGACTTTCAGCAGGTCACGTTCAAAGGCCAGCACTTCGGTCAGGTTGTCACATTCCTGCGCCAGCTCCCGGCGGGCCACGCGTTCGATATGGCCGCTTTTCAGCTCATCGGTCAGCATGGCACCCCCGGCACGGAAAGCAGCGCGCCATGTGCGGGTGTCGCTGCCGTTGTCCTGCTCCAGCGCCGCTTTCTGCTCCTCCGCACGGGTGATGGCCGCCAGGGTGTCCTCCATCCGGCGGGCCTGTTCAAGATGGGCCGCTCTGGCGGCGGCCAGTCGCTCCAGCGCCGGTTTCAGGTAATCAGGGATAAAGGGGGTGTCGGTCATGGCAGGTTTCCTCGTGGTTTCAACTTGAGGTGATTCTGCCGGGGCACACACAACAACACGACCTGTTGCGGTTGTGGCAGTTCTGGCACAAACAGGACGTCAAAACCCGGCTTGCCAGAGAAAGGTCTCAGGAAAAGCATACTCACTGTTTGTTTTTTTACTATTAACTATTCACCACTGTTCACCATAAGAAAAAATATAAGTAATACAGTGAGATAAAGGGTGAACAGTTGAGGGGTTGACTGTTCACCCACTGTTCACCACTGTTCACCTTTCTGTTTTTACGATGCTCTGCTTACTTAGATTTTTTAGCGATTAAAAAATAAATTTATATAGATAAAAGTAATCATCGGTTTGCCAAAGAATTATCAGGGATTGCCAACGATTGTCAGGGATTGCCACTGTTTGCCATTTGCTTGTTAACAGTTTGTTGTGTGGTATTTCGCTGCAAAATGACTTGTTGCCCTCGGGGAAAATATTCACAAAATAGAGAGCTACCCGAGGCCGGACGGACACGACCGGCACTGTATGGACTTTATGAGGTAGCCCGATGCACACCGCTTTTTCTTCCCCGTCTTCTGCCCCTGCCGCGCCGCTGATGCCGGTTTCTGATGCCGTTCAGGAGCGTTTTATTCGCCTGCCCGAAGTGATGCATCTGTGCGGGCTGTCCCGCTCCACGATTTACGATCTCATCAGCCGGGAGGCTTTCCCGAAACAAATCTCCCTCGGTGGGAAAAACGTGGCGTGGGCACAATCGGAAATCACCGGGTGGATGGCTGACCGTATCGCCGAACGCAACCGGGGTTACGACGCATGATGATGCCCGTTCCGCAAACAGCCCCTTTTTCTGGCTTGCTTCCTTTCGCCGTTTCCAGGTATAGTTTTATCGCTGTCGCAAAATCGACAGCCGGGCGTGGAAACCCGAGTAATCTAACGGCGACACCAGACGCGCCTTGCGTCTTTTTTTGTGTCTTCGCCCTCGTGCACCTGTTACTTGCGCAATGGTTTCATGGCTGTTGTAGCTATCGAGTAATGGTGGCTCAGGCGGGGCCGACTTCGGTCGGGCCGGTATCCGTTAGAGCCGGTATTTCCACCCCCGTCTGGGCTACCACCAGTGAGCGTGGAAACTCCGGTGGTAGCGTAATACGCTATCTAACGGAGGTTGCCCCTATGGCTACGACCCTCACCCCGTCACACCCGCAGTTTGTCTTTGTGTTTGCCGCCGTTCGCCGCGCAGACCGTAAACCCCGTATCTGTATGCTCCGCGCCGTCGCCGGGGATGAACACGCCGCACGCCTTTCCCTCGTTCGCGACTACATCCTCTCGTTTGCCGGTCGTCTGCCGGTGGCGGAGGTGCGCGCATGAAACAGCCCGCCATCACCGTCAAAGACCTCGAATGCCTGGAGCACCTGCGTAACGTCGGCCAGTTCGTCGGCGAGCTGATGCAGGTGCAGGACTGCACCTCCCTGCGTCGTGACCCGGCGCAGCAGTTACAGCTCACCTCCGTAATTTACCTCATGACCGCCCAGCTCGACGGCGTGGTCGAACGCTGCAACCACCGCTGGTTCACCGGGGAGGGCAACGTATGAAAACGCCTCTGCCGCCTGTATTGCGTGCCGCCCTGTATCGCCGCGCCGTGGCCTGTGCCTGGCTGACCCTGTGCGAACGTCAGCATCGCTATCCCCACCTCACCCTCGACGCGCTGGAAAGCGCCATCGCCGCCGAGCTGGAGGGCTTCTATCTGCGCCAGCACGGCGAGGAAAAAGGCCGCCTGATTGCCTGTGCGCTGCTGGAAGATTTGATGCAGGCCGGGCCGCTGAAAGCCGCCCCGGCGTTGTCCTTCCTCGGGCTCGCCGTGATGGATGAGCTCTGCGCCCGCCATATCACATCGCCTGTACTGCACTGAGGGAGAAAACCATGAAAATGAACGTAACGGACACCGTAAAACAGGCGTGCGGCCACTGGCCGCGTATTCTCCCGGCGCTGGGCATGAAGGTGATAAAAAACCGCCATCAGGCCTGTCCGGTGTGCGGCGGGGCTGACCGGTTCCGCTTTGACGATAAAGAGGGGCGTGGCACATGGTTCTGTAACCAGTGCGGCGCCGGTGACGGCCTGAAACTGGTTGAGAAGGTGTTCGGCATATCGGCATCCGAAGCCGCCGGGAAGGTGAACGCCGTGACCGGCCACCTGCCGCCGGTGGCCCCGGAGGTGGTGGCGGCCGCAGAGGCCGGAACGGAGGCTGACCGCAAAGCAGCGGCCGCGCTGGCCGTCAGACTGCTGGAGAAAACGCGCCCGGCCACCGGCAACGCCTACCTGACCCGCAAGGGCTTTCCCGCTCTGGAATGTCTGACGCTGACAGCTTCCCACAAAACCGGCGGCGTGGCCTACCGCGCCGGTGATGTGGTGGTGCCGCTGTATGACGAGACCGGCGCGCTGGTTAACCTCCAGCTTATTAATGCTGAGGGGCTCAAGCGCACCCTGAAGGGCGGGCAGGTCAAAGGGGCATGCCATCTCATCGACGGGCAGAAACAGTCAGGGAAACGCCTGTGGATAGCGGAGGGCTATGCAACGGCCCTTACCGTGCATCACCTGACCGGCGAAACCGTCATGGTGGCGCTGTCGTCCGTGAACCTTCTTTCTCTGGCGAGCCTGGCCCGTCAGAAACACCCGGCCTGTCAGATTATCCTCGCCGCCGACCGTGACCTTAACGGCGACGGCCAGAACAAAGCCACCGCAGCCGCTCAGGCCTGTGAGGGGGTTGTCGCCCTGCCGCCGGTGTTCGGTGACTGGAATGATGCGGTGATGCTGAAAGGAGAAGACGCCACGCGGAAAGCCATTTATGCCGCCATCCGCCCAGCGACACAAAGCCCTTTTGACACCATGAGCGAGGCGGAATTTACCGCCATGAGCGCCAGTGATAAGGCGATGCGGGTGCATGAGCATTACGGCGAAGCGCTGGCCGTGGACGCCAACGGCCAGCTCCTGTCCCGCTATGAAAACGGCATCTGGAAGGTGATAACGCCGTCTGATTTTGCCCGCGATGTGGCCGGGCTGTTCCAGCGCCTGCGCGCCCCGTTCTCATCGGGGAGAATTGCGTCGGTGGTGGAGACCCTGAAACTGATTATTCCGCAGCAGGATGCACCGGCACGCCGTCTGATTGGTTTTCGCAACGGCGTACTCGATACCCAAAGCGGCCTGTTCAGCCCGCACAGCAAATCACACTGGCTGCGCACCCTGTGCGATGTGGATTTTACCCCGCCGGTGGAAGGGGAAACGCTGGAAACCCATGCGCCGAATTTCTGGCGCTGGCTTGACCGGGCGGCCAGTGGCAACCCGACAAAACGTAACGTGATCCTGGCTGCGCTGTTTATGGTGCTGGCGAACCGCTACGACTGGCAGCTCTTTCTCGAAGTGACCGGCCCCGGCGGCAGCGGGAAAAGTATTCTCGCCGAAATCGCCACAATGCTGGCCGGAGAGGATAACGCCACGTCAGCCGATATCGACACGCTGGAAGACCCCCGTAAGCGTGCCTCCCTGATTGGCTTCTCGCTCATTCGTCTGCCTGACCAGGAGAAATGGAGCGGTGACGGTGCCGGACTCAAGGCCATCACTGGCGGCGATGCGGTGTCGGTCGACCCGAAATACCAGAATCCCTACTCGACGCATATTCCGGCGGTGATTCTGGCCGTGAACAACAATCCGATGCGCTTCACCGACCGCAGCGGCGGCGTGTCACGCCGACGGGTAATCATCCACTTCCCGGAGCAGATTGCGCCGGAAGAACGCGACCCGCAGCTCAGGGATAAAATCGCCCGCGAGCTGGCCGTCATCGTGCGCCAGTTAATGCAGCAGTTCAGCGACCCGATGAGCGCCCGCGCTCTGCTCCAGTCGCAGCAGAACTCCGACGAGGCGCTGAGCATCAAACGAGACGCTGACCCGACGTTTGATTTTTGCGGCTATCTGGAGGCGCTGCCGCAGACCAACGGGATGTTTATGGGTAATGCCAGTATCATCCCGCGTAATTACCGTAAATATCTCTATCACGCGTATCTGGCCTATATGGAGGCCAACGGGTACAGGAATGTGCTCAGCCTGAAAATGTTCGGACTGGGACTGCCCATGATGCTGAAAGAGTACGGGATGAATTATGAGAAGCGGCACACAAAGCAGGGGATACAAACTAACCTGTCGCTGAAAGAGGAAAGCTACGGCGACTGGTTGCCGAAGTGCGACGATCCCACCGCTACATAACCTATCCGGACCGGCAACAGCCGGTCTTTTTGTATCTGCCCCTCCCTCAAGGGTGAACAATCCACTGTTCACCCTTCACCGTATGTTCACCCTGTATCACTATGAAAGTATTAATAAAAAACCAAAGGTGAACAGTGTGAACAGTTAAACCCAAAAAAACTTTTTACCCCCCCCTTCATCACCATCATATTGCGGTGATGGTCGCCGGAAACAGGCCGGAGATGCGCTAAGGTGAAGAGTTGACTGTTCACTCTTCACCAACTGATTACCATCTATCATTATGATATTAAAAAGAAAAATAAGGAGGTGAACAGTGTGAACAGTTAAATGCAAAAAAACTTTTTTATGGTATTTGAGTTCCGGTTAGGATCCGGGTTTCGGCACCATCGGAACATCAATAGACGTCAACGGGCGTCTTTTTTTGTGCCTGAAATCCAGTATCCGCAAGGCTTTCCTCGCTTTTTCACTCAACCTAAGTCAACCTGATTCAATCTACATCAACTTACTGATGCGGGTACAACTGCGGGTATTTCCCGGTTCGATAATGTTTGTACCCACACAGAACCCTTGAAAGGATACTCATCATGGCTCTGAGTGATGTGAAGGTTCGTTCGGCAAAGCCTGAAGCAAAAGCCTACAAACTGACTGACGGTGATGGCATGGTTTTGCTGGTTCACCCTAACGGCTCCAAATACTGGCGGCTTCGTTATCGCTTCGGTGGTAAAGAGAAGATGCTGGCGCTTGGGAAATACCCTGAGGTTTCGCTGGCGGATGCCAGGGCACGCAGGGATGAGGCCCGTAAGCTGTTAGCTAATGGCGTTGATCCCAGTGAAAACAAGAAAGCCGTTAAGGTAGAACAGGAGCAAGAGGCTATAACGTTTGAAGTGGTTGCCAGAGAATGGCACGCTAGTAATAAAAAATGGTCGGCATCGCATAGCGCTCGTGTATTGAAAAGCCTCGAAGATAATCTCTTTGCTGCCATTGGTAAGCGGAACATTACGGAGCTTAAGACTCGGGATCTTCTTGTACCCATCAAAGCGGTGGAATCATCCGGGCGTCTCGAAGTCGCTGCTCGTTTGCAGCAGCGTACTACCGCGATTATGCGCTTTGCTGTGCAGAGTGGGTTAATCGACTACAACCCCGCGCAAGAGATTGCCGGTGCGGTTGCTACAGCGAAAAGACAGCATCGTGCGGCTCTGGAACTTAACCGAATTCCTGAGTTACTTCATCGCATTGATCACTATTCTGGCAGACCCTTAACTCGATTGGCTGTTGAACTCACTTTGTTGGTCTTCATTCGTTCAAGTGAACTGCGTTTTTCCCGCTGGTCAGAAGTGGATTTTGAAACGGCCATGTGGACGATCCCTGGTGAGCGTGAACCGTTGGAAGGTGTAAAGCATTCTCAGCGTGGTTCGAAGATGAAGACTCCTCACCTTGTTCCTTTGTCACGGCAAGCCTTAGCCATTCTGGAAAAGATCAAAAGCATGAATGGGAATCGAGAGCTGATTTTCGTAGGCGATCACGATCCCCGTAAGCCGATGAGTGAGAACACGGTGAACAAGGCTCTGCGAGTTATGGGCTATGACACCAAAACGGAAGTCTGTGGGCATGGTTTCAGGACAATGGCCTGTAGCTCATTGATTGAATCGGGTCTATGGTCGAGGGATGCCGTAGAGCGGCAGATGAGCCATCAGGAGCGTAGCTCTGTTAGGGCTGCCTACATCCATAAAGCGGAACATCTGGGGGAGCGCAGGTTGATGCTGCAGTGGTGGGCGGATTATCTGGATGTAAATCGTGAGAAGGGGGTGAGTCCGTTTGATTTTGGGAATAATGGTAATATGTTGAAATGATTTAATTATTTATCGATTTTATAATTTAAAAGTGCGCTCGATATGGTCAACTGACTTGCTTGAAGAGTTTGGGGTTTTTTGTGTTTAGTACAGCACTACAAAATAGACGAACCCTTAAGAATTGGTCAGTTGCTGTGACGTTGGTCATTGCCCGGGAATATGTGGAAAGCTAAGATAAAGAGTTATGAGCCTTAAATATACGGATAGGCTTGCACAGCGATGGATTAAAACTTAATGATGACTAAATCCAATTTTGAGTTCCTGAAGGGCGTCAACGATTTCACCTATGCCATCGCCTGTGCGGCGGAAAATAATTACCCGGATGATCCCAACACCACGCTGGTGAAAATGCGTATGTTTGGCGAAGCGACGGCTAAACACCTTGGCCTGCTGCTGGATATCCCCCTCTGTGAGAATCAACACGATCTTCTGCGTGAACTGGGCAAAATTTCCTTTGTTGATGACAACATCCTTTCTGTATTCCATAAATTGCGCCGAATTGGTAACCAGGCCGTCCACGAATACCATAATGATTTGGATGATGCTCAGATGTGCCTGCGCCTGGGTTTCCGTCTTGCCGTCTGGTATTACCGGTTGGTAACCAAAGATTACGACTTTCCTGTGCCGGTTTTTGTGCTGCCTGAGCACGGTGAGGATCGCTACCACGCCGAAGTTCTCACCCTCAAACAGCAACTGGAACAGCAGACACAGGAAAAAGTACAAAGCCAGGCAGAACTGGAAGCTCAGCAGCAACGATTAATTGCACTCAACGGCTACATTGCCGTTCTCGAAGGCAAACAGCAGGAAACCGAAGCACAAACCAAAGCACGCGTGGCCGCACTGGAAGCGCAACTCGCCGCCAAAAACGCCGAGTTAGCAAAACAAACCGAACAGGAACGCAAGGCATATCATAAAGAGATTACCGACCAGGCTATCAAGCGCACACTGAATCTCAGCGAGGAAGAAAGCCGCTTCCTGATTGATGCCCAACTGCGTAAAGCGGGCTGGCAGGCCGATAGTAAAACGTTACGTTTCTCCAAAGGTGAGCGTCCAGAACCGGGTGTAAATAAAGCCATTGCCGAATGGCCAACTGGCAAAGATGAAACCGGGAAGCAAGGTTTTGCGGATTATGTTCTGTTCGTGGGCCTTAAGCCTATCGCAGTGGTCGAAGCAAAACGTAAAAATATCGATGTTCCCGGCAAACTCAACGAATCGTATCGCTACAGTAAATACTTCGATAACGCGTTCTTACGCGACACGTTGTTAGAACACTACTCTCCTGATGAAGTACATGAAGCGGTACCTGCTTACGAAATTAGCTGGCAGGACACCAGCGGCACACAGCGTTTTAAAATCCCCTTTTGCTACTCCACCAACGGTCGTGAATATCGCGCGGCAATGAAGACCAAAAGCGGTATCTGGTATCGCGACGTCCGCCATACCACCAATATGTCGAAAGCGCTGCCGGAATGGCATCGCCCGGAAGAGCTGCTGGATATGCTGGGCAGCGACCCGCAAAAACAGAATCAGTGGTTTGCCGATAACCCCGGAATGAGCGAACTGGGTCTGCGTTATTACCAGGAGGATGCCGTTCGCGCGGTAGAGAAGGCCATTGTTAACGGCCAACAAGAGATCCTGCTGGCAATGGCGACCGGTACCGGTAAAACCCGTACCGCCATTGCCCTGATGTTCCGCCTGATCCAGTCGCAGCGTTTCAAACGCGTCTTGTTCCTGGTTGATCGTCGCTCGCTCGGCGAGCAGGCGCTGGGATCGTTTGAAGATACACGGATTAACGGCGACACTTTTAACAGCATTTTCGATATCAAAGGATTGACTGATAAATTCCCGGAAGACAGCACCAAAATTCACGTCGCCACGGTTCAGTCGCTGGTTAAACGCACGTTGCAATCAGATGAACCGATGCCGGTCGGCCGTTACGACTGTATTGTCGTCGATGAAGCACACCGCGGTTACATTCTCGATAAAGAGCAGACCGAAGGCGAGCTGCAGTTTCGCAGCCAGCTGGATTACGTTTCCGCCTACCGTCGCATTCTCGATCACTTCGATGCGGTAAAAATTGCCCTGACCGCCACGCCAGCGCTGCACACGGTCGATATTTTCGGCGAGCCGGTTTACCGCTACACCTACCGTACGGCGGTGATCGACGGCTACCTGATCGATCAGGATCCGCCTATTCAGATCGTTACCCGCAATGCGCAGGATGGGGTCTATCTTTCCGAGGGTGAACAGGTGGAACGCCTGAACCCACAGGGCGAGCTGATCAACGACACGCTGGCTGACGATCAGGATTTTGAGGTTGCCGATTTTAACCGCGGCCTGGTGATCCCGGCGTTTAACCGTGCGGTATGCGGTGAGCTCACCAAATACCTGGATCCCACCGGGCAACAAAAAACGCTGGTGTTCTGCGTCACCAACGCCCATGCCGACATGGTGGTTGACGAGCTGCGCACCGCGTTTAAGAAAAAGTATCCGCAGCTGGAGCACGACGCGATTATCAAGATCACCGGTGATGCCGATAAAGACGCGAAGAAAGTGCAAAGCATGATCGTCCGCTTCAACAAAGAGCGGCTACCCAATATTGTGGTTACCGTCGATCTGTTGACCACCGGCGTGGATATCCCGTCAATCTGTAATATTGTGTTCCTGCGCAAAGTCAAAAGCCGCATTCTCTACGAGCAGATGAAGGGCCGTGCCACGCGTCTGTGCCCGTCGGTGGGGAAAACCAGCTTTAAGATTTTCGACTGTGTTGATATCTACAGCTCGCTGGAAAGCGTCGATACCATGCGCCCGGTGGTTGTGCGTCCACAGGTGGAACTGCAAACGCTGGTCAATGAAATTACCGACTCAGAAACCTACAAAACCATTGAAGCGGATGGCCGCAGTTTTGCCGAGCACAGCCATGAACAGTTGGTCGCTAAGCTGCAGAGAATCATCGGCCTCGCCATTTATAACCGCGATCGCAGCGAAGCGGTGGATAAGCAGGTTCGCCGTCTGGACGAGCTGTGCCTGGATGCCGCGGGCGTCAACTTTGGCGGTCTGGCCTCACGCCTGCGGGAAAAAGGACCGCACTGGAGCGCCGAGATTTTTAATAAGCTTCCCGGCTTTATCGCCCGCCTGGAAAGGCTGAAAACCGATATCAACACTCTGCGCGATGCCCCTATTTTCCTCGATATTGACGATGAGGTGGTGAGCGTCAAATCGCTGTACGGCGATTACGACACGCCGCAGGATTTCCTCGAAGCGTTTGATGAGCTGGTGCAACGCTCCCCGAACACCCAGCCCGCGCTGCAGGCGGTGATTAATCGCCCGCGCGACCTCACCCGTAAAGGGCTGGTGGAATTGCAGGAGTGGTTTGACCGCCAGCATTTTGAAGAGTCATCCCTGCGCAGCGCGTGGAAAGCGACGCGCAATCAGGATATCGCCGCCCGGCTGATCGGCCACATCCGCCGTGCGGCGGTGGGGGATGCGCTCAAACCGTTCGACGAGCGTGTCGATCACGCGCTGACGCGTATCAAGGCCGAGAACGACTGGAGCGATGAACAGCTAAGCTGGCTCGACCGTTTAGCGCAGGCGCTAAAAGAGAAGGTGGTGCTCGACGACGATGTTTTCAAAACCGGCAATTTCCACCGCCGCGGCGGTAAGCCAATGTTACAGCGTGCCTTTGACGACGACCTCGACAGCGTGCTGGATAAGTTCAGCGATTACATCTGGGATGAGCTCGCCTGACGCGTTATCATCCCCGGCAATTTCTTCTTCTGCGGCCCCGATAAGGGCCGCTGTTTTACATGGGATCTTCAATGAACAATAACGATCTGGTCGCCAAACTGTGGAAACTGTGCGACAACCTGCGCGACGGCGGCGTCTCCTATCAAAACTACGTTAACGAACTTGCCTCGCTGCTGTTTTTGAAAATGTGCAAAGAGACCGGCCAGGAAGCGGATTACCTGCCGGAAGGCTACCGCTGGGATGACCTGAAATCCCGCATTGGCCAGGATCAGATGCAGTTCTACCGTAACCTGCTGGTTCAGTTAGGCTCTGATGAGAAAAAGCTGGTGCAGGCGGTCTTCCATAATGTCAGCACCACCATTGAGCACCCCAAACAGTTAACTGAACTGGTTAGCTATATGGATTCGCTGGACTGGTATAACGGTAGTCATGGTAAGTCTCGCGATGACTTCGGTGATATGTATGAAGGGCTGCTGCAAAAGAACGCTAATGAAACCAAATCTGGGGCAGGCCAGTACTTTACCCCGCGTCCGCTGATCAAAACCATTATCCATCTGCTGAAGCCGCAGCCGCGCGAAGTGGTGCAAGACCCGGCTGCGGGTACGGCGGGTTTTTTGATTGAAGCCGACCGCTACGTGAAGTCACAAACCAACGATCTGGATGATCTTGATGGCGACACCCAGGATTTCCAGATCCACCGCGCGTTTATCGGCCTCGAACTGGTGCCCGGCACCCGCCGTCTGGCGCTGATGAACTGCCTGCTGCACGATATTGAAGGCAACCTCGACCACGGCGGCGCTATCCGTCTGGGCAACACGCTGGGCAGCGACGGTGAAAACCTGCCGAAGGCGCATATTGTTGCCACCAACCCACCGTTTGGCAGCGCCGCGGGCACCAACATTACCCGCACCTTCGTGCACCCGACCAGCAACAAACAGCTGTGCTTTATGCAGCATATCATTGAAACCCTGCACCCCGGGGGGCGCGCGGCGGTGGTGGTGCCGGATAACGTGCTGTTTGAAGGCGGTAAGGGCACCGATATTCGTCGCGACCTGATGGACAAATGCCATCTGCACACCATCCTGCGTCTGCCGACCGGCATCTTTTACGCCCAGGGCGTAAAAACCAACGTGCTGTTCTTTACCAAAGGCACGGTAGCCAATCCGAATCAGGATAAACACTGCACCGACGACGTGTGGGTGTACGACCTGCGTACCAATATGCCGAGCTTCGGCAAGCGCACGCCGTTTACCGAACAGCATCTGCTGCCGTTTGAAAATGTCTACGGTGATGATCCGCACGGCTTAAGCCCGCGTACCGAAGGCGAGTGGAGCTTTAACGCCGAAGAGACGGAACTTGCCGACAGCGAAGAGAACAAGAACACCGACCAGCACCTTGCCACCAGCCGCTGGCGCAAGTTCAGCCGTGAGTGGATCCGCACGGCAAAATCCGATTCGCTGGATATCTCCTGGCTGAAGGATAAAGACAGCATTGACGCCGACAGCCTGCCGGAGCCGGATGTGCTGGCCGCAGAAGCGATGGGTGAGCTGGTGCAGGCGCTGGGCGAGCTGGATGCGCTGATGCGCGAGCTGGGGGCGAGCGATGAGGCGGATGCGCAGCGTCAGTTGCTGGAAGAAGCGTTTGGTGAGGTGAAGGCATGAATGGGGGGAAATTGCCGGAGGGGTGGGTAGAAACCCCGCTAGAAAATATTGTTGAAATACTGGATTCGATGCGTATTCCGGTTAACAACAAAGAAAGACAAAAACGTATTGAGGGGAAAGATTTTAATAAACTATACCCTTATTATGGCGCTACAGGTGAAGTCGGTAAAATTGATGATTTTATTTTTGATGAAGAGCTCATTGCACTAGGTGAGGATGGTGTTCCATTTTTTGATGGACAAAAAAATAAAGCGTACATGCTTTATGGAAAAACATGGGTAAATAACCATGCTCATGTTTTGAAAGCTATTCAAGGATTAAGTCATAACAAATTTCTATGTTATTTTCTCAATCAATTTGACTATCACGATTACGTCAACGGAGGAACTCGTTTAAAACTTACGCAAGCAAATATGCGGAAGATCCCGGTTCGTTTTGCTCCTTTTTCCGAACAAAAAATCATCGCCGAAAAACTCGATATACTGCTGGCGCAGGTAGACAGCACCAAAGCACGTCTTGAGCAAATCCCACAAATCCTGAAACGTTTTCGTCAGGCGGTGCTGGCTGCGGCAGTGAATGGAAAACTTGCAGATAGGCTGGATGGAAATCGCCATTGGCAAGAACAACAATTGAGTCATGTTGCATCTCATATTGTAGACTGCCCACATTCTACTCCCAAGTGGAGTTCAGAAGGGAAATATTGTGTCCGAACAACAGCATTTAGCCCATTTTATTTAGATTTATCTTATCAAGGGTATGTTGATGAAGAAACATACCAAAATAGAATACAAAGGCTCAAACCTGAACCTGATGATATTTTATACAGTCGTGAAGGTACTATAGGTATTGCCTGTCAAATACCTAAAGGAGTAGAGCTGTGTCTTGGGCAACGAATGGTATTAATAAGAGCTAGTGATAAAATATCTAGCAAATATTTAACTATTGTCCTTAATTCTAATAACATACTTAAAATTGTCAGATCTAAAACAATGGGAAGTACCGCGCCAAGGATAAATATGTCAGATATAAAATCTTATCCAATTCCCTTACCACCTCTCCAAGAACAACACGAAATCGTCCGCCGTGTCGAACTACTCTTCGCCTACGCCGACACCATTGAAAAGCAGGTCAACAGCGCCCTGACCCGCGTCAACAGCCTCACCCAGTCAATCCTGGCAAAAGCCTTCCGCGGCGAGCTTACCGCTCAGTGGCGGGCTGAAAACCCGGATCTGATCAGCGGTGAAAACAGCGCCGCCGCCCTGCTGGAAAAAATTAAGGCCGAACGCGCCGCCAGCGGCGGTAAAAAAACCTCGCGTAAAAAAGCGTAATGGTGGTCATCGGCCATCGCTGACTCGAGTCGTTTTAGCGCTCCCAACTCTTTATTGGGAGCGCTAATGCATTAAGACGGCATCACCTCTACCAGCACATCCGTTGCCCAGCTTTCCTCGCTATTAAGGACTTTGCCCTCCTGGCAGGCTTGCGCCAGTTTTACTAGCTGATAAGTCACATCATCAGTAAAGTCAAAGTTACGCCATGCATACGGGAAGTCGATACGCCAGTATCCCATTCCCTGGTCGAAGCGAATCTTCAACATCTGACTATCTTCAAAGGTCACCGTCAGCTTACGATGATGTGGAATATCACGTGGCGAATCGAACACCGTCAGTTCTACCGCTCTGCCCATTGCCGCAGTAAACCACTGGTCGGCGAAATCCTGAAAATCCGCTTCGCTCATCCAGTCATGAGAGGGGCGATTTCCTGAACGATCTTTGGGCTTAAACAGAGTATCAAGCTCAAGCTCCGCGTCATCGGTCAGCTTTGTTTTTAGCGGTTTCAGTATCGCCCCCAGCAGTGCCAGCGCAACCGGGTTTTGCAGATAGCGATCGGTATAGTGAACGCTTGTGATTCGCTGGTTTTTCATCAGTGACTGTGCTTCTTCATGGTTGTTACACAGCAAATCCCAGAAGCGTTGTCCGAACTGCGAAAGTGGACCATTTAACTGTTTATGAATCTCTATGTCTTTGACACGCTCAACCGCGTTCGCTGCTTTCCCCGGCAAAACAAACTCGTTCAGTTTTACCGTGTTATAGCCGAGGCTGCGAACGACCAGTTCGTCATTCAGGTGCCAGCCTGGCCCTGGGATAGTTGCCTGCTGGCTGCGTGAAGCCAGCGTCATTACGCGATCGGCAAAGGCGACTTGCGCAACAATCGGCAATTCCAGAGCCTGTTCGCTATGACACAAACGCACGCCCAAAGCAGTAAACTGCGAAAGCTCATGCAACAGCTCCGGATCATCGACGCCAGCAGGAATGACAAGGTCGACCGCAACATTGTCTTTAATCCGGTAGTTCTGAATAGCCGCCCGGAATTGACGGGCATAAAGATCCCACTCATTGAGTGGCCCATTCATCCACAGTGTGAGTTTTTCAGCACCCTCGTTAATCGCCCGACGAAGGGTATCGCCAATGGCTCCCGGGCAATATCGGGCATCCGGTAGCGAGAATGTTTCATCATCCGGCAAACCGATGTAGTACGAGAAGTCATCACCAAGCCATGCCTGTGCTGCTTTACGATCCAGCAAATCGTGATCGTGGCGAGTCTGGGAGTCGAGGAGGCATTCACTGCATGCCGTATCGCAGTGGTGGCAACCCAACTGCTTCACCATTCCCAACAGAATGGCCTCAATGTGCATTGGCGCACTGGATGCAAAACCTGCACCACCGCTAATCACATCGTAGAGTTGAACGGCTAATACTGATTGTCCATCTTCCAGTCTGACCGGACGCACGGCGTAGCCCAGTTCTGCCGCGGAGATACCCAAAACCCCGGCCAGCGCCTGACGTAGTGCTACCGCCAGAGTCATGGCAACAATCCGCCCTTCTTCCGTGCTATCCGGGAGATATTCACCGTTTTGCGGCTTGCGTAGAACCATTTCAAAGACATCCGTTCGTGCCAATGCCCCCAGCGTGACGTTCTTCATGAGCGCCGTCGAGCCGGGGCAAATTAGACGTTGATTCTGGCTGTCGCGATCTGCTTTTCCCGGACGCGGCGGGTAGTGGGCTTCCATACTTTTCGGCGCATCGTTTGCGTTCAACATCGACTCTGCGCGACCGCAGCTCAGACAAAGTGCGTAACCATGCCCACCTTCTCCAAGGCTTTGCTGGAAAACATGCCCATCAGCGCCAGATGCCATATACCCCATTATCGGGTTAGGTAGCGATACGGGTTCTGCTTTAATAAATACCCAGGCAGGGACAACCGGGATAAATTTCATGGTTTCAATATTGTTCGTCACCGGCGCGTGTGCATCAGTTACAAACCCGGCTGGCTGCAGCACCTGGCGACGATTATCCATGATGATTTTTTCACCACAGGCGCTGTTGGTGCAAAATAGCGTCCCGGAACTGCTCAACCCCTCTTCATAGCCTATGGTCCCGCATTTGTGACAGCGCCAGGCGCAATCCAGACGCTGGGCTTCATTGGTATCGGCATTAATATTGTGCCAGTGCAGTGAGACGCCAGCAGAGCGGAAGACCCGGCCATCCAGTATGATCTCTGCACCTGGTGCATATTCACGGATGGCAACCCCCAGGTTACGCGAGGGAAGTCCCTTATAACGTGACACATTATCTTCGCGATCTTTTTTATCCCGGCTTTTCTGTGATTTTTCACGGATATAGTCTTCCATAGTGAAGTTATCAAACGTCACCACATCTGTCGGGAAGCCGTATCCCGGCAGGAAAGTCCTGGCCGCCAGGTCACGCAGCAAATACTCGCCACAGTGTCGTTTTTTCTCCAGTTCTATGCGCTTGCGATAAGGCGTTTGCGGCTGCGATTCTCGTTCCTGGGCTACAAGATCGCGGTAGACGGAAAGCCATCGCTGTTGCAGGAACGTAATCGCATGGATTGTTTTATCCCGCAACAGGTCGGGTCTGGCGCCATGTAATGCTGTACCTTTCACCAGCCGTTCCAGCGCCGCGTCGATATCAAGAACCGGACGCTCGAGCCAGACTTTAAAGTGTTCACATTTTGATTGCCCGTCGTCTTCACCGAAAAACCAGAGGCTATCAAGACTGGTTTTTTCTTTATCTGTTTCGCCAATGACGTGACATAAAAAGTCGGACAGTAATAACGCATTGACGTGGCGTTGCACCAACCGGGCGGAATTCATTGCCACCATCGGCGCGGGGATCATGGTCTCAAACGGCCAGAGTGGGTTGGAAAAAACCTGCTGGTCGTGCGGGTTTCCTTTGCACAGAGTATAAGAAATCGCACGTGATTCCTGACTACGCCCGGCTCGCCCGGCACGCTGTAAATAGTTTGCCGGATGTGGCGGTACGTTGTTCATCACCACGGCGGTAATGCCACCGATATCAACCCCCATTTCCATGGTGGTGGAACAGTTGAGAACATTAAGCTGTCCGTTTTTGAACATCTTTTCGTAGCTTTGCAAACGTTCTGACGATTGCTGAGCAGAGTGCTCGGCTGTGCGGTAGTAAAATCCGCCTTCCACGACACGATCGTTAATATCCGTCCAGACGTTTTCCGAACGTAATTGTGCGATTAGTGGCTCTTTACTAACCCAGTCACGTACCTTCGCCAGACCCGGAGCGTAGTCTTCTTGCGAACGATCCAGCTTCCAGATTTCCGGCATGGTGACCTTTTGCGCGACAAAAGCGTCATATTGTGTCTTGGTAAGGTGTTCAAACGAAATGTGGGTGGGCAGATAAGGGGTTAAGCCTTTAAAGGCCGTATCCAGAATCTTATTGGTTACCGGACAAATCCAGGCATCTGTGATTAAAGAAAAAGTCATGTGCTCTTTTGGTAGATAGAAACGGTTACCATCAGGTTTCAGCACTGCAAGTGGGCCGGTAAGTTGGGTCCACGCTTCTTTCAGCCACGTATTGATAATATCCATCGTCGCCGTATTTACGGTTTTGAATCCTGCGCCAAGCATTAATATCTTCACTAAACGATGGGATATATTGCCATTACGAATTTGTGGCCAGCGTCTGTTCTGATTATCTTCGGGATCTTTTGTGTCCGGGTTACGGACGAATTTCGATGAAAAACGGCTACCAATCCAGTTTTTCAACTCATCGTCCAGTTGTGTGAAGTTGCTTTCACGTACGTACAGATCCAGCGTAACCTTAAGAAAATCCTTCCAGTCATCCAGCGTCAGCCCTTTCTCTTGCCAATGCACCGGCATCTTATGGCTCTTCTCCAGCCCCTGATAACCAACCTGAACTAATCCCTGCGTTTCCAGGCTGTTAGTTCGTTTGGGCCGGCGCATAAACTCCCGGAATAACAACATTTCAGAAAGCTTTAGCGGCCCGCCATTCTCATTGAAAATTTCAGGCTTCAGATAGTGGTTATATTGCAGAATAGGGCCGCGAATATCGGCTTTTTCTTTAAGTTCATTAACCATTTCAATCCAGGTCCGCGAAACCAGAATAGTCGCAGCTTTGCCACCGGTCGCGGCCTGAATAGCCTGTTCAAGCTGTTCGGCTTGCGCTTCAGCCAGTTTTGCTTGTTCCGGCATTCCCCAGCTTCTATATTCTTTCGCCTCATGGCGGGCCTGTTTTGCCCTCGTCGCTAACTTTTCCAGATCGGCATTGGCATTCGGTGTTGCAGAAGTCTGTGTTCGTTGATGCCAGCTCAGGATTTCGACCACACTACCGCGTAAGCGGCTGCGCTCAGCTTCTTGCTGCATGCGCACCGCCATTCGGGCCGTTCCTTGCCGGCTGTCGGTAAAGGTAATAAGTCGACGGCCTCGACCTGGTAACGAATCAGGTCCGACGCCCTCTTTTCCTTCTTCACTAATAAAATCCTGACAATATTCCAGAACGGTTGGCACAATATTGGTGACGTAAAATGGCCCACCTAATAAGGCACGGCGGAACGGTTGTTTTCCGCTCGTGCCTCTGTAGCCACAGCTACTGGCACTACATACTTGTTCAATGTCGTTAATAATTAGCGGGATGCTGTCATTGTTAATAACACCAATACGACGCGTCTGACGGTCCAGACGCTGTTGGGTATAACCCGCCGCGCTGGTCTTCTCTGCGGCGATAATGAGTGGGGGCTGAAAACGACTCTCTTTATCAACTTTTTCTTCTGCGGCATCATGTTCAATATGCACATCATCTTGCAAAGAGAACTCATCACCGCCTTTATTTTCCCATTGGACAAGTTTTCCCTTTTTGTCCCGCGCCAGAAGATGTGGCTCATTACATTCATTACAGAATGCCAGCTCGTAAACCGGGCTTCCACAATCGCAATTTTGGCGTTTGTTCACATACACATAGCCAAAAGGCCAACCCTTTTCCAGCGGGGTACCGTGCTTTAATCTGCATTCTTTATCAACACAGGCCCACACCCCCTGGGTATTGCGTTGGAATATGTGCGCCCTGACCTTAAGAAATGCGGGATCCTTAGTATTGGGTTGTGTGCCAGAGCAGACGTCAATCCAGCGCAACACATCCTGCTGGCTATAATGCTGTTTTGTTAGCGAGTTCAACCGCTGCGTCATATCATCCAACTTCATTGGATTCGGTTGAGTAACTAGCATGTCGCGCAAGTAATACGCTTCAGGTGAATGCGTAAGTGCATCAAAGCGCTCTGGGCTTACGCCTTTCATGTCTGTATCAGGGATTTGCTCAATTTCTTCTAACGGAATAAAAACGTGTTTGCATGGTTCCAGTTCCGGAATAACCCGGCTTCCGTCCAGTACGTCAATGCGCTCTTGCGGTATACCGGATAATTCAGAGAGGAATTTTTTTAATTGCTTTTCGGCATCGCTTCCGGCAATGGTTGCAGAGGTTGCTACAAAGCGAACATCATCTGGAGTCACACCAAAGGCCGTCATCACGCGGCGTAACTGCAGCGCCAGTTCAGCGGCCTGCGAGCCGACATAGGTATGCGCTTCATCCAATACGATCCAGCGTAATGATTTTTGTGATTTAGATTGCTGGATAATTGGAGCGTCGATCTGGCGGACCATCATATATTCCAGCATTGTGCCGTTGGTCACCAGAATTGGAGCGGGTTCTTCACGCATTTTTTCGCGCGAGAGTACTTCATTCGGTCTTTTTACCTGTTCGCTTTTCACTGCGGCGTGTAGATTTTCGGTATTTCCGTTGTAGAGGCAGTATCGGATTCCGGAACCAAAACCACGTGTCCAGGCGTCCAGGCGCTCACGTTGCGAATTAATTAAGGCGTTAAGTGGATAGAGGAAAAGGGCCCTGACGCCGATAAGTGGGTTGTTGCCATTTTCATGTAATTCCCGGTAGAGGTCTTCCAGCACCGGCACCATAAAACATTCGGTTTTGCCTGAACCCGTACCGCTGGTCACTACCACAGAATGTTTTTTTTCCAGCAGAGCCTTCCAACTGGCTAGCTGGTGAGTAAAGGGTTTCCAGTCAGCACCAAAACGATAGCGTCCATTGTTCTGATCATCCAGCGAATCAACCACAGCTTTACTGAGCAATGCCTTGCCTTCCGTCAGGCTACGCATCGTTTTGTTTGACGCTTTCCAGCCAAACATTTGTTGGAAAACGGGAGAAGCAAGGAATGAGCCTGATTTCCCACAATCGGCGCCCATTTGTTGCGCGAGGTGCTCACGCAACTGCGGGTTTGTGACCCCCATGATACTCAGTGTTGCTTCAGTTGAACGAGACAACGATTGTTCAATAAGTGACGAAAAATAGCGTGTAGTCATTCTTATCCCTTTTTATTTTTGAGCAAAATAACGCAACAGGCTGCACTGGAAGATGGCCTTAAACCAGCGGGAATCGAAGTCCCTGACCTGTCTCAGGAAAAATACGGCACCCGGTTTACGGTCAAATACGGCTTCAAAAGAGGTATTGCCGCTTGCTACAGCTGCGGCGAAGACGGGTAACCAGGCAACGGAATAGCGGTATTCTGCGTCAGGATTAATGCTGATCACTGGATTTTTTTGTGATGTCATCCAGCTATGCAGCCGCTTGCTGCCGTACTCTGGCCAGCGAGCTTCACTATGCTCACGTAAAAGCTCCTGATACCACTCGCGAATGAAGAACTCTGGAATGGGCGGAGGGAATTGTCCATAACTTAACCATTTCTCAATTTCGTCGGCATATGTCGGAAAAACGAGCCCCAATCGCTGATACAAGCTCTTCACCAGTAAATTCTGGGTTTCTTCCGGTGCACCCTTTTGGCTCAGGAACAATTTAAATCGATCGGCTGCAGTTTTGATTTCGAAGATGGGGAAGAACTCCCATAAAATAGGGAACTCATTTTCAATGCGGCTCAGATACTCAGCTGACATCTCAAATTTAAATAGCGACATCGCCAGTGCTCGTGGATGCTGTACTAGCGCACGCCAAACTTCAAAGGTTGCCAGCGGCAGATAACCAAATTGGTCGTACAGGCAACGCATAAATTGCCAGCCGGAATGAGCGGGATCGTTAGCCATCTGTTCAAGTACCAGTGTAATGGTATTAACTTCAGACTGGGGATTAAAAAGCTGGGTCGCTTTCTGCAATGAACGAATACTACTTTCATCCACAGGTAACGACGGTTCCCCACGAATGAAGCAGGGGCGAAACGCCATTTCCTCACCCTGTTTGGGGACGACTAACCACGGCCCATTTTTGTTAATAACCGAACTCAGTTCATATTCACCTGTCGGTACACCTTCGCTCATTCTTGATGATAATGGGGTGATTTTTCTCTCCGGCTCACTCAATAACATGATGACAGGTGAAGACATTTGCTCGGTACGATAATGGGTTGACTGGCTGACGAGAAGTTCTCTTTCATAATCATAGCGTAAACTGTATTTATAGCGGCGAATCTGCCAGCTCATTACAGCACCTGCGCCTTTGATTTGCATCTCAACAACCTGGTCAATTCCTGTCTCAAGAGACAGTAAGTTTTCAATATGCTCTCTCAGGCTGTATAAATTGAGTTCGACGGGGTGTTCCCCCGCGGTATAACACCATTCATGCCATGCCTGTAACCCACTTTTGGAACGTAAATGTAATTCCAGTGAAAAACGTGTCGGATCGCCATTTTTACCAAATAAAAAGGCTCTCGAACCCAGCAAATCATGCAGAGTAATATTTTTATCCAGAGTGCATCCATTTGCATCAAGGGCCAGGCAACCTTTTGCAGGGAAAGGTAGAGTCATCTCTACTGGGGCTGCACCCAAATTTGGGTAAATCTGCAAAGAGACAAACGCAGGAGGTATTCCTTCTGCTTTAAGTAATATTTCTGTTTGTCCTGCTGAGCGTTTGCGAGCAACCTCTAATGTTTTATCTTTTAAGACAGACATGCAGGGATGTTGCGTTGAGATAACAATGGAACCTTCATTGGCTAGCTCACCACCCTTTATTTCAATGTTAAAATCTGCCGGCAAGATCCCAATTTTTCGACGCAGTAGAGTTTCATTGTGAGTATTTCTGACAGAAACATATTGCGTACCCATCATCTCTTGTACCTGACATTCATCTAACGATATGCCACTCAGGTAACGTTTGAATTGTATATCTTCAGCATTCAGGTTTTTCGCCGTAACTTTAGGTACACCAAGGAATGTTTCATCAGGATGGCAATTCCAGGTAACATGTTTTCCATCAAAATCAAATCCGCTCTGATTAGATTGCTCCCTCCCGGTGCGGATCCTGTATGTTTCATCTCCGGAAATGGTTATATCTTGGCGTCCTTTTACGGACAGTGTTCTGAGTCCTAATAACGACGCTGTACCTGGAGAGCCTTCACACCCTGAAATAGTGGTTTTTTCTTGAGGTAAGGCAATAAGAACATTGCTATTACGTACAGTACAAGAAGCTTGCCCTTGCAATAACCAGCGTTCCTCATCATCAACAAAAGTAAGTGGTACCTCGCCAACGGCGATTTCACTATCTTCAAGTTTTATGGTGCCAACAATCATTCCTCCAGTTCGTGCAACAATCGTTAAGCTCGCAGCTGGCTGGCGTCTGACAAATCTCGACTCACTTTTACGCAGGCGAACTTTGGCATGGGCGTTCTCCAGGGATGCATAGGCGGGGCCGAGACAGGTGACTTCTTCACCATCTTCATAAATGGCAAGTTCAAATCGCGTCGTTGAGGGAGTGCTGATGATTGGGAAGGTGAGTTCATCAGGCAGCGAAATTATCGCCTGGATTTGATTGGGATGGTTTTCCGACCAATAGAATTGACAACCGGAACCCTTATTTTTTTGTAAGTGGGATTTAGCCTCTACGGAGGCAGTACATAGCAACCCATTAAGAAAGCGAGTACCTGTTTCATCATCCAAAGGCATAGGGAACTCATCACGCCATTTTGGATGCACTTTATCAAGCTGCTTCACGGGTTCGGTATGATTGCTCAGGTTGTACATTAGAACCAGCGAGCTGAGTTTTTCCGCTATATGGCTGATGAGTTCTACAGAAGTGTCTTCGCTAAAAACAGTTGGCAGGGCTGATTTTTCTATGACAGTTCTTACTAGAGAAAGTATGGAAAATCCTGCCAGTTGTGCCTGCCCATATTGATTGAGAATCCGGGAGAATACATTCTGAAAATGGCTATCCGATTCTTTCAGTAAGCGGAATGGTAATCCCCCCTCACTGAACAATGTTCCGAGAAAATTACGTCGTTCCGATTCGTAAAATCGGATTGGGCGGTTCCAGTAACCTTCCATCCCTTTAGGGATAATAATCCTTAATTCAGTCGACGTTAATGATACTCCCAATGCTCTATATATAGGGTCCCACATCCAACCACAATGGCGCTCATAATCTCTGCGATACCATTCAGAGCAAAAAAGGACAAAACAGGCAGCGTAACCTTTATCATCGATATAACTCTGTACTTGACCAACTGCACGAAGTAGTTGTGTTAGATTATTGTATTCATCATTGGTCGCATGATATTCATATAGGGGACGGCTATCAGGTTGTCTCAATCCTCTACGATTAAGAAAGTTACTTAGCCAGGAAGTACATTTTACCCAAGAAATGCATTCTGATTGACTCAAGGCAAACTCCTTACAGACAAGCGAAAAACATCGTGATTTTAATTAAATAAACAGATCAGCTTACGCCTTCGTTTGTGCAACTTCAACTACTATTTTTTGTGGGTGAGTTTTACAAGTTTTTTTAAATTAAATGATAAGAAAAATTGATTGATTTCGTCCTATTTACTGAGCTTTTTATAATTTAAAATAAAAGCAAGTTATACATTAGTGTCGCTATGCACAAGGACTAATAATTTATCTTTTATGATATAGAGCAATCAGGAGAACTATACTACCAAGAGTAATAAAAATTGTATAATCAGTCAAAAATACATGGGGTGAGTTTGCTGTTTATGCATCGTGTGTATATGTGCTTTAGTGGTTTTTCCATATTATTATCAATGAGTTAAATGGATATTTTGTTCGTAAGCGCGCAGCGGAAGGAGTTACTGAACTAATCGCCCGAGGCTATCGTATAGAATATATCTATATTCTACTTGAATTGAACCACCCCTGTAGCCGATCCTGCCCTATAATTGAAGCTGTAATTTTAACTGACTATATCATCGCAAAACACAATCCGGGGATGCAGTGACGTCGTTGTAGAGGATTTTGACGCCTACGGCGAACAAGCTTATGATCCAGCTTAATTTCTTTTCCTCATGAAGGGACTGGTATGGGCAACAGAATGTGGATGATTCGTGGCGATGGCGGCAAGCTCTATGACGATTTTCGCGATAAGCAAATTGTAGGCATCGGTTGGTCTCAGCTGGCTCCATTAGTCAAACCCGGCCTGTCCCGAGCCCAGTTACTGGCCTTATACCAGGAGGCAGATCCCTTAACAAAGCTGGGAACAGCCCGTTCTGGTGCATCGCAGGTCTGGCGTTTTGTGAATGAGATCCAAAAGGGTGATTGGGTTATTACCTATTCGCCAGCCAATCGTACTTATCTGCTAGGTAAGGTTACATCTGATTTCCAGTACCACCCTGAATGGGTAGAAGAGGGGATGGGAATCGCTCGACAGGTTAAATGGAATACTGAAGAAATCGATCGCGATCGATTGTCTGTTGCTACCAAAAACACATTGGGCTCCACGCTAACGGTTTTCCAGCTTCCAGAATATGCTCTAGAAGAGCTTTTGCAGGATAAGAAACCCACTGCAGATGTAATTACTCAGAATCCAATTGCTATGGATGAAGATGAAGTCGTTTCTGATCCGCTCCGCGATATGGAAATGCTGGCGTTTGAGGGTATCAAAGATCGTATCAACTCTCTTGACTGGGACGAGATGCAAAATCTGGTTGCCGGAGTTTTACGCAGTATGGGCTATAAAACGCAGGTCTCACCTGCGGGAGCCGATCGGGGTAAAGACATTATTGCTTCACCTGATGGGTTCGGTTTTGAAAATCCGCGTATCATCGTTGAAGTAAAGCACCGCAGGGAACAGATGGGAAGCCAACAGATCCGTAGCTTTATTGGCGGTCGCCATAAAGACGATCGCGGGCTTTATGTCAGTACCGGTGGTTTTACAAAAGATGCTCGCTATGAGGCTGATCGTTCGACGATACCTCTGACGCTCTGGACACTTGATGATCTTGTCCGAGCGCTTATTGAGAACTACGAGCAAGTTGATATCGAGACCAAACTCTTGGTGCCTCTGAAGAAAACTTTCCTACCTGCCTGAATCTTGCTTTGATAGCCATATCGGTGTTCTACTGGTATGGCTTTATACCCACTCGTAGTGTCTATTTTTTGTACGGATTTTAACTTGTGGGTACAAGTGTGGGTATAAATAATTATTCCTGCTTATATACTACATTGATATCAGTCTATTGGGTGTGAAATTCGAGTCCGGCCTTCGACCATCGGAACATCAATAGACGTCGACGGACGTCTTTTTTGTGCCTGAAATCCGCGCTACGCAAGGCTTTTCGCGATTCTCCTTTCAACAGAAGTCAATCTGAGTCAACCTGTAAGCATCCCGGTAAACCGGACCATTCACATTTAGAGATCTTCCGGCATACTGAATATATCCTTGGAGGAGATCGCCATACGCAAAGCCCGATTCACCGAACACCAGATCATCGCCGCTCTGAAGTCCGTCGAAGCCGGACGCACCGTCAAAGATGTGTGCCGCGAAGCCGGGATTTCTGAGGCCTCGTACTACAACTGGAAAGCGAAGTTCGGCGGTATGGAAGCCTCTGATATCAAAAAGATGAAGGACCTCGAAGATGAAAACCGCCGGTTGAAACAGATGTTTGCGGACCTGAGCCTCGAGTGCCGCGCATTGAAAGACGTTATTGAAAAAAAGCTTTAAAACCAGCGATAAAGCGTGAGCTGGTCAGCTATCTGACCGCGCAGTTTGCCATGAGCTTACGTCAGGCATGCAGCGCAAAACCATGTGCAAACATCAGCATGTTTCCTTCTTCCAGGTTCGGCTCAATATCATTTTTATACATTGCAGCCTGTTTTTCATCATTGATCAGAATCATGATCACATCTGCTTTTTTCGCTGCCTCTGCTGCTGTAAATACTTCAAATCCCTGTGCTTCTGCTTTTGCCCAGGATTTGCTGCCTTCGTAAAGTCCGATGATGACGTTGCATCCGGATTCCTTTAAATTCAATGCATGTGCGTGTCCCTGACTTCCATATCCGATAATCGCAATTGTCTGTCCCTCTAATACGGAAAGGTTACAATCTTCCTGATAATAAAGTTTTGCTGCCATTTTTCATTCCTCCTAAATTTTCTGCACTGCCGCAGTTTTCTGTTTTTATAGTTAAAGGCTCCTGCCTTTAGCATACTGTTTTCATCTAGCCAATATATGTAACATCTTCACAGCCTCTGGACAATCCTGTGATACCGGTTCTTGCCAGTTCCAGAATCTCATACCCTTTCAGAAGGTTCATAAAGCCTTCCAGCTTGGACTGTGTCCCTGTCAGTTCGATGATCATGGACTCCTCCTGTACATCCACAATCTTCGCACGGAAAATATCCGCAATGGAATTAATCTCGCCTCTCTGTGCTGCTGTCACGCGAATCTTTATCATAATCAGTTCGCGAAATACAGATTCTCCATCCTTTAACAATTTAATTTCAATGACATCTTCCAGTTTTCTGACCTGATTTTCAATCTGTGATAAAATCAACTCATCTCCGGATGCCACCACTGTAATTCTGGTAAATCTCGGATCTGCCGTCGTTCCGGCTGTAATACTGTCGATACTGTATCCTCTTCGGCTGAACAGACCTGCAATTCTGCTCAGAACACCCGGATTGTTATCGACCAAAAGAGAATAAACCTGTTTTCTCATACTTTGTTTCCCACCTTCTTTTAAAAACCGAGTGCGTTCTGTTTTTTATTATATTAGCAAAGCGCACTTCCATTGTCAAGCTTTTTTTCGATAAAGTGTAAAAGTGCCTCTATCAATTTGTTTTATTGAGCTTCCTTCCTAAGTATCTCTTTCGGAGGTTCAATTTCATATGCGATCGTATGCTCCGTCAGTTCTGACAATCCTTTGAGTTTTTTGTTGATCAATTCTCGCATGCAATTGGGAACGTGCTCCTGGTGTGCCCTGTGAATTGCCACGCACTCTTTACAGTTTCCATGATAACGGCATGCCTTTTTACACGGACAGTGATCTTTCTCTTTATATTCTTCTCGAAAGGCTGCAGCAAACTCCTCCTGTAATCGAAGCCCTTCCTTCCGGTTGCCCTTGTGAAATTCTGCCATGGCTGCCTTTTCTTTTTCATTTCCTTCAATGATCATCTACGCTTCTCCTTTTTGTATTTTATTAAAGATGAATTTTAAAATCTCCAAAATCAAAGATTCCGCTTCCCTGTTTCCACTTCTTTTCTTTGTCTAATTTTCTGCATGCCCCCTCAATCCTGTCTGCCAAATCTGTCGAAACCGAAAAGCTGTGATGTCCCGGCAAGATATGTTTCAAATGTAAAGACTGCACTTTTTTTACAGATTGCCAGAATTGCTTCGGATCTGTCGTAGGATAAAAAATATCCAGACACCCGGAATAGATCAAGTCTCCCGAATACAAATACCCTCTTTCCGCTTCATAAAAACAGCAATGTCCCGGTGAATGTCCCGGCGTATGAACAACTTGCACCTTTCGTTCTCCCAGATCGAAAATCTCCCCATCAGAAAACATCCTCTGTACATCTCCTTGAAACAACTGATACTTTTCCAAATCAAATGCTTCTGGAAACTGACACTCCCGGCAGGTCAGATTCCTTTTCACCTGCTGCAGCGATATCGGAAACTTCTCTGATATCCAATCTTTCTCCAAAATGTGGACACCAATATTTTCAAAATATTGATGTCCTCCTATATGATCCCAGTGAACATGAGTCGTTACAACAAAGATTGGAAGCGTTGTCAGTTTATCAACAACTTCTTTGATATTAGCCACTCCCAAATTTTCCCAGCCGGGGATGTTCGGGGCCCATACACGTCCCGTCTGCGAATAGACAATGCCGGGAACACATATACCGACACCGTCAATCTGGATACGGCTTCTGCGGGCAACAGTCAGGAGTTTAGCAAGGATTTCTGCGGCAAGTTTGCCTACTTCGTGTCCCGTTCTTCCTTTCAGCAGACGCTTTCGGTTGAACAACATACTTCCGTCAGGGAGGAATATAGCGCTTGCTATTTTGGTGCCGCCTATGTCGAGAGCGATGGTAGCCATGGTATTATAGTATTTATAGGTTGATCTATCAAGGTTTTAGGCAAAGCTATGAATTAATTTCGTTTTCCATGCTTATTTATTGAAGGAAATGTGTGTAAAACATGTTGCTGATCACTAAAATATATTTAATAGATTCGTCTTGATATGCGATGTTTGTATTCTATCTTGCTTAATATCAATAGATGAAACTTTTTTTAATGCAGTGTAAAATAAATGATTTTATGTTCGTTAACGTTTTGCTCGGGATAGTTAGGCGGATATGTGAGTTATAGCAATGGAGTTTAAAGTGCCTACCTATAAGTTTACACATACTTTTACATGCACGCTTGCACTCATATCTTGCATCGCCTTATTCATCGGGGTTAGAGCGGTGGTGGCAGCAAATAAAAAGAAGTGTAGGCAAATTTGCCTACACCAAGTGATATATATACATATATCACTCATAATCTGTTGGATACGTCATGTGAGATGCTCAAAATGACTGTTTGGCAATCTGCTATTTTTATGCCTTTTTATGAAGA
>OGZC01000133.1_pt1 | contig 42406 bp, 38 predicted proteins | sample 1576751 | NCBI WGS metagenome assembly OGZC01 (sample SAMEA3541486, study PRJEB24748) | human gut metagenome | biome: human gut; feature: human-associated habitat; material: faeces | place: China | collected 2012
CTCGTGATCATCAACTTTATGGTCATTACCAAAGGTGCCGGGCGTATCGCAGAAGTGGGTGCGCGCTTTGTTCTCGATGGTATGCCGGGTAAGCAGATGGCGATTGACGCCGACCTTAACGCTGGATTGATTGGTGAAGATGAGGCGAAAAAACGCCGCTCCGAAGTGACTCAGGAAGCCGATTTTTACGGCTCAATGGACGGGGCAAGTAAGTTTGTTCGCGGCGATGCCATCGCCGGGATCCTCATCATGGTCATTAACGTTGTCGGCGGGTTGCTGGTCGGCGTGCTGCAACATGGCATGAGCATGGGACACGCGGCGGAAAGTTATACGCTATTGACCATTGGCGACGGTCTGGTGGCACAAATTCCGGCGCTGGTGATTTCTACCGCCGCGGGGGTCATCGTTACGCGTGTCAGCACCGATCAGGATGTTGGCGAGCAGATGGTGAATCAGCTTTTCAGTAACCCAAGCGTTATGTTGTTAAGCGCCGCCGTGCTCGGTTTACTCGGCCTGGTGCCTGGAATGCCGAACCTGGTATTTTTGCTGTTCACTGCCGGATTGCTGGGGCTGGCCTGGTGGATACGCGGACGCGAACAAAAAGCGCCTGCCGAACCCAAACCGGTAAAAATGGCAGAGAATAATACCGTTGTCGAAGCGACGTGGAACGATGTACAACTGGAAGATTCTCTGGGAATGGAAGTGGGTTATCGACTGATCCCGATGGTCGATTTCCAGCAGGATGGTGAGTTGTTGGGCCGTATACGCAGTATCCGCAAGAAATTTGCCCAGGAGATGGGATTTCTGCCGCCAGTGGTGCACATTCGCGACAATATGGATCTGCAACCTGCCCGCTATCGCATTTTGATGAAAGGCGTGGAGATTGGCAGTGGTGATGCTTATCCGGGGCGCTGGCTGGCGATTAACCCTGGAACCGCTGCCGGGACGTTACCTGGTGAGGCGACCGTCGATCCGGCATTTGGCCTGAATGCTATCTGGATTGAAAGTGCGCTAAAAGAACAGGCGCAGATTCAGGGGTACACAGTGGTTGAGGCCAGCACGGTGGTAGCAACGCATCTTAACCACCTCATTAGCCAGCATGCCGCAGAGCTGTTTGGTCGTCAGGAGGCGCAACAGCTGTTGGATCGCGTCGCCCAGGAGATGCCAAAGCTGACGGAAGATCTCGTTCCTGGCGTCGTCACGCTCACCACACTGCATAAAGTGCTGCAAAATCTCCTCGATGAAAAAGTACCGATTCGCGATATGCGCACCATTCTCGAAACGCTGGCGGAACATGCGCCCATCCAAAGCGATCCACATGAATTAACCGCCGTCGTGCGCGTGGCGTTGGGACGGGCGATTACCCAGCAGTGGTTTCCTGGCAAAGATGAAGTCCATGTTATTGGCCTCGATACACCGCTGGAACGTTTGTTACTACAGGCGCTGCAGGGCGGGGGAGGACTGGAGCCAGGGCTGGCGGATCGTTTACTGGCGCAAACTCAGGAAGCGCTATCCCGTCAGGAGATGCTGGGTGCGCCGCCAGTATTGTTGGTGAACCACGCGCTGCGACCATTATTGTCTCGCTTCCTGCGCCGCAGCTTGCCGCAGTTAGTGGTCCTGTCGAATCTGGAACTGTCTGATAACCGACATATCCGCATGACGGCGACAATTGGCGGCAAATAATGAGAACCTTATTAGCAATATTATTGTTTCCGCTGCTGGTGCAAGCCGCCGGGGAGGGGATGTGGCAGGCAAGTAGTGTAGGAATTACGCTAAATCATCGCGGTGAGTCGATGTCGTCTGCGCCTCTTTCTACGCGACAACCTGCTTCAGGATTGATGACGCTGGTAGCGTGGCGTTATCAGCTTATCGGCCCGACACCTTCAGGACTGCGGGTTCGCTTGTGTTCGCAATCTCGTTGTGTCGAATTAGAGGGGCAGAGCGGAACCACCGTGGCCTTTTCCGGTATAGCGGCAGCAGAACCGTTGCGATTTATCTGGGAAGTGCCAGGCGGTGGGCGGTTAATTCCACCGCTAAAGGTACAACGTAATGAAGTGATTGTGAATTATCGCTGAAGGACAAAAAAATTACGCGCTCGCGAGTATGTTTAATAACTCAGTGAAAAAGGCTCGATGTCTTGTTGCAATTATTTATCAGGAATAGCTTGCAACAAAACATGCCAAAAAGATGTGAATTATCCTCTTGTCAAAGGGCTTGGATAAAAATCTTCAGAGTTACGGTATAGCTGCAACTGGCGAGTTCGCGTATTGGTCTGTATGATCATACATGAGAGCCATTCTGATTCAGAATAAGGGTCACTTAAATCCTGAACGTCCTCATTTGAAAGGATTAATTCACATTCTTTGTCCCTAAAATCCAGCCAGGCTCGCTGTGATTTTTTAAGCAAGTTAAGTTGTTCGGTATCAGGTTTTTTTACACCTGTGCGTGGCACTTGTTCTATATAACGATAAGCTTCACCATAGGCTTTATTTAATTGCGCATCGACGAGATTGTATTCTTGTCGCAGGCATGATTTGATCACGTTAACGTCAGTATCATCATCTGAATTTTTTTGCCAACAATCTTTGATGGCTGAAATGTCATGGTCGTTTACTATAACCGTATCTTCTGCGTAAGCCTGGCAAGAGATCATGCCTAATGTTAATACAAGAAATTTAAACACTGCGGTATTCCTTAAATTCAACCGTTATCGTTTCCCTGGGGCCGGATATTACGCTTCTGGCCTCTTATCCAACAGTGAGAAAACAATGGCATGTCCATTTTCAGAATACATTTAGATGGCAATAAAAAAGCCTGATCAGGTAACCCTGATCAGGCTTTACTCTCACGAAAAATCGATTACATACGCTCTACTGTCTCAATACCCAGCGTATCCAGACCCAGCTTTAGCGTCTTCGCTGTCAGTTGTGCCAGTTTCAGACGGCTGTTACGCACTTCTTCGTTTTCTGCGCTGAGGATCGGGCAGTGCTCGTAGAAGCCAGAGAACAGACCAGCCAGATCGTACAGGTAAGCACACATCACATGCGGCGTGCCTTCACGGGCAACCACGGTGAGGGTTTCTTCAAACTGCAGCAGGCGAGCTGCCAGTTGCGCTTCACGATCTTCACGGATGATTACCGGAGCTGCAGCCAGTTGCTCTTCGTTAATTTCTGCCTTACGGAACACGGACAATACACGCGTGTAAGCATACTGCATGTATGGCGCGGTATTACCCTCAAACGCCAGCATGTTGTCCCAGTCGAAGATGTAGTCCGTGGTGCGGTTTTTGGAGAGATCCGCATATTTCACCGCACCAATACCAACCGCGTTAGCCAGTTTTTCCAGCTCGTCAGCTGGCATATCCGGGTTCTTTTCTGCCACCAGACGGCGTGCACGTTCCAGGGCTTCATCCAGCAGATCGGCCAGTTTCACTGTACCACCCGCGCGGGTTTTGAACGGTTTGCCGTCTTTACCCAGCATCATGCCGAACATGTGGTGTTCCAGCGGTACGGATTCCGGTACATAGCCTGCTTTACGGACGATCGCCCATGCCTGCATTAGGTGTTGATGCTGACGGGAGTCGATGTAATACAGCACGCGATCGGCATGCAGTGTTTCATAACGATATTTCGCACAGGCGATATCAGTGGTGGTGTAGAGATAGCCGCCATCTTTCTTCTGAATGATCACGCCCATCGGTTCGCCTTCCTTGTTTTTAAACTCATCAAGGAATACGACGGTCGCCCCTTCGCTTTCTACTGCCAGACCTTTGGCTTTGAGATCCGCCACAATTCCTGGCAGCATTGGGTTGTAGAGGCTTTCGCCCATCACGTCATCACGGGTCAGCGTCACGTTGAGACGATCGTAGGTGATCTGGTTCTGCGTCATGGTGATGTCGACCAGTTTGCGCCACATCTCGCGGAAATATTCGTCACCGCTTTGCAGTTTTACCACGTAGTTACGTGCACGCTCGGCGAACTCTTCATCTTCGTCGTAATGCTTTTTCGCATCGCGGTAGAAACCTTCAAGGTCAGCCAGCTCCATTTCACCGGCGTTTTCCTGCTGCTGCTTTTCCAGCCATGCAATCAGCATACCGAACTGAGTGCCCCAGTCGCCGACGTGGTTTGCGCGAATCACTTTGTGACCGAGGAACTCCAGAGTACGCACTGCTGCGTCACCAATAATGGTAGAGCGCAGGTGACCGACGTGCATCTCTTTCGCCACGTTTGGCGCAGAGTAGTCAACCACAATGGTCTGTTTTTCTGGCGTAGCAACATCGAGACGATCGGACGCCAGCGCCTGCTGAACATGATCAGCCAGGAATGCCGGATCAAGGAAAATGTTGATAAAGCCTGGACCGGCGATCTCAACTTTGCTGGCGATACCGTTAAGATCCAGATGAGTCAGCACCTGCTCTGCTAATTGTCGCGGTGCCATACCCAGTTTTTTAGCAACTGCCATCATGCCGTTAGCCTGATAGTCGCCGAACTGAACTTTTGCTGACTGACGAACCTGCGGTTCGCAATCCGCAGGCGCGCCTGCCGCAATCATGGCCTGACGGACTTTTTCTGAGAGAAGAGCCTGAATATTCACCGGAATACCTTACATTGATGAAGCGAGCAAAAATTGCCCGCACCAGTTAAAGAAATTAGGGCGGGAGTATACTGCAAATGGCTGTTTTCGTCAGCAACGTGCGCGTGGCGTATTGCCGTTTTCACTATTGCATCAGAAGCGGCGTGAAATCAGCGGTTGGTTGGCGCAGGGCAACAGGGTAAATTAACGCTTTTACTGAAAGACGAAGAGTGATTATGGCGAACTGGCAATCTATCGACGAGCTGCAGGATATTGCATCGGATTTACCGCGATTTACCCACGCATTAGATGAACTTTCCCTCCGTCTGGGGTTGAATATCACTCCGCTGACTGCCGATCACATTTCTTTGCGTTGCCATCAAAACGCCACCGCTGAACGCTGGCGTCGCGGGTTTGAACAGTGTGGCGAGCTTTTGTCAGAAAATATGATCAATGGCAGACCGATTTGTCTGTTTAAATTGCATGAACCGGTACAGGTTGCGCACTGGCAGTTTTCTATTGTGGAGCTACCGTGGCCCGGGGAAAAACGTTACCCACACGAAGGTTGGGAACATATTGAAATCGTTCTGCCGGGTGATCCAGAAACGCTGAATGCCCGTGCGCTGGCATTGCTTTCTGATGAAGGACTCAGCCTACCGGGGATCTCAGTTAAAACCAGTTCACCAAAAGGTGAGCATGAGCGATTACCGAATCCGACGCTGGCGGTCACCGATGGCAAAACAACTATTAAGTTTCATCCGTGGTCCATTGAAGAGATCGTTGCCAGCGAGCAGTCAGCGTAATTAAGGAGCAAAAATGGCATTACTGGAAATTTGCTGTTACAGCATGGAATGTGCACTAACGGCGCAGCAAAACGGCGCAGACAGAGTTGAATTATGCGCAGCCCCAAAAGAGGGGGGCTTAACGCCGTCGTTGGGGGTACTGAAATCCGTGCGCCAGCGGGTGACGATCCCTGTGCATCCGATAATTCGCCCACGCGGTGGTGATTTTTGCTACAGCGACGGTGAGTTTGCCGCCATTCTTGAGGATGTGCGCACGGTCCGCGAATTAGGTTTTCCTGGACTGGTGACGGGCGTTCTCGATGTTGACGGGAATGTCGATATGCCACGAATGGAAAAAATAATGGCTGCTGCCGGTCCGCTGGCAGTGACTTTTCATCGCGCCTTCGATATGTGCGCTAACCCTTTATATACACTCAATAATCTTGCGGAATTGGGCATTGCCCGGGTACTGACATCAGGGCAAAAATCAGACGCACTGCAAGGTTTATCAAAAATTATGGAACTTATTGCCCATCGTGATGCTCCAATCATTATGGCCGGAGCAGGAGTCCGTGCAGAAAACCTGCACCACTTCCTCGATGCCGGAGTGCTGGAAGTCCATAGCTCCGCGGGAGCGTGGCAAGCCTCACCGATGCGTTATCGTAATCAAGGATTGTCCATGTCATCAGATGAACACGCGGACGAGTATTCGCGTTATATCGTAGACGGGGCGGCGGTTGCTGAAATGAAAGGAATCATTGAACGCCATCAGGCCAAATGATTTTTACCGTTGCATCATGTCGCCCAATATGATGCTTGCTCGTACCAGGCCCCTGCAATTTCAACAGGGGCCTTTTTTTATCCCTGAGCAGTATAAAAAACGAACGATAACCGTGATCTGTTGAGCGGGTGACAGTGAACATAGCGTTGTGCTAATAATATTTTTTATATTCACATTGATTATGGGATTTAAATTGCTAAAACTGATAAATATATATTCTAAATAGCAACTGGGTTATTCCTTAGCAATTAATGATTACATTGTAATAAATCATATTCTTTATCGATTATTTCAGGCAGTGTTGTGCCGAGTTATGCAAGCGGTTAATTCGTTGTGTATTTAATTATACAATGATTTCGGTGTTCTGGAATTTATTTAGAGGAATCTATGCGAGGGAAAAAACGCATTGGGTTATTGTTTTTGCTGATAGCGGTTGTGGTTGGTGGCGGCGGGTTATTGCTGGCGCAAAAAGCCTTACATAAAACGTCGGATACAGCATTTTGCCTTTCCTGCCACTCGATGAGTAAACCTTTTGAGGAATATCAGGGAACTGTCCACTTTTCGAACCAGAAAGGGATACGTGCGGAATGTGCAGATTGCCATATTCCAAAGTCAGGGATGGATTATTTATTTGCTAAATTAAAAGCATCTAAAGATATTTATCATGAATTTGTTAGCGGCAAAATAGACAGTGACGATAAGTTCGAAACTCATCGCCAGGAAATGGCCGAAACAGTATGGAAAGAATTAAAAGCAACTGACTCTGCAACGTGCCGTAGTTGCCATTCTTTTGATGCCATGGATATTGCCTCGCAAAGTGAATCTGCGCAGAAAATGCATAACAAAGCACAAAAGGGCGGCGAAACCTGTATCGATTGTCATAAAGGCATTGCCCATTTTCCGCCAGAAATAAAAATGGATGACAACGCGGCGCATGAGCTGGAAAGTCAGGCCGCTACTTCAGTGACTAATGGCGCACATATTTATCCTTTCAAAACTTCTCGCATAGGCGAGCTGGCTACCGTGAATCCTGGTACCGATCTCACCGTCGTTGATGCCAGTGGCAAACAGCCGATCGTTCTGTTGCAGGGTTATCAAATGCAGGGCAGTGAAAACACGCTCTACCTGGCGGCAGGTCAACGGCTGGCGCTAGCCACATTAAGTGAAGAAGGTATCAAGGCGCTCACGGTAAACGGGGAATGGCAGGCTGACGAATACGGCAATCAATGGCGTCAGGCGTCTTTACAGGGTGCGCTTACCGATCCCGCATTAGCGGACCGTAAACCGCTATGGCAATACGCTGAAAAACTTGACGATACCTATTGCGCTGGTTGCCATGCGCCTATTACCGCTGACCATTACACCGTCAATGCATGGCCGTCCATTGCCAGAGGAATGGGTGCGCGAACCAGCATGAGCGAAAACGAACTGGACATTTTGACGCGGTACTTCCAGTACAACGCCAAAGATATTACCGAGAAACAGTGATCCTCGTTGATCAGGGAGGAAGTTATGACATTAACAAGACGTGAATTTATTAAACACAGCGGTATTGCCGCTGGGGCGCTGGTGGTGACATCGGCAGCACCGCTCCCCGCATGGGCAGAAGAGAAGGGCGGTAAAATCCTCACCGCGGGACGTTGGGGAGCGATGAACGTAGAAGTGAAGGACGGCAAGATTGTTTCTTCAACAGGCGCGCTGGCGAAAACCATACCGAATTCCTTACAGTCTACGGCGGCGGATCAGGTACACACCACGGCACGTATTCAGCATCCGATGGTGAGAAAAAGCTATCTCGATAATCCACTGCAACCGACGAAAGGTCGTGGCGAAGATACCTATGTACAGGTGAGCTGGGAACAAGCATTAAAACTGATTCATGAGCAACACGATCGCATTCGCAAAGCTAACGGACCATCGGCTATTTTTGCCGGATCATACGGCTGGCGCTCTTCTGGCGTGTTGCATAAAGCGCAAACCTTACTGCAACGTTATATGAACCTGGCGGGCGGTTATTCCGGGCATAGCGGCGATTATTCAACCGGGGCGGCACAGGTGATCATGCCGCATGTGGTCGGTTCTGTAGAGGTGTATGAACAGCAGACCTCCTGGCCGCTGATTCTGGAAAACAGCCAGGTTGTGGTGCTGTGGGGGATGAACCCGCTGAATACCTTAAAAATTGCCTGGAGCAGTACCGATGAGCAAGGGCTGGAATACTTCCATCAGCTGAAAAAATCTGGCAAACCAGTGATTGCCATTGATCCTATCCGCTCCGAAACCATCGACTTCTTTGGCGATAATGCCACCTGGATCGCGCCGAATATGGGCACCGACGTGGCACTGATGTTAGGGATTGCGCATACCCTGATGACACAAGGCAAACACGATAAAGTGTTCCTTGAAAAATACACTACCGGGTATCCGCAGTTTGAAGAGTATCTGAGAGGTAAGAGCGATAATACGCCGAAGAGCGCGGCCTGGGCGGCGGAAATTACTGGCGTACCGGAAGCGCAGATAGTCAAACTCGCTGAACTGATGGCGGCGAATCGCACAATGCTGATGGCAGGCTGGGGAATTCAGCGCCAGCAATATGGTGAACAGAAACACTGGATGCTGGTGACGCTGGCGGCGATGTTAGGGCAGATTGGTACACCGGGCGGCGGTTTTGGTTTCTCTTATCATTACTCAAATGGTGGCAACCCGACACGTGTTGGCGGCGTGCTGCCGGAAATGTCTGCGGCGATTGCCGGACAGGCCAGCGAGGCCGCTGATGATGGCGGAATGAGGGCGATTCCTGTTGCCCGTATCGTCGATGCGCTGGAAAATCCTGGCGGCAAATATCAGCATAACGGTAAAGAGCAACCGTATCCGAATATCAAAATGATCTGGTGGGCGGGTGGCGGTAACTTTACCCATCACCAGGATACTAATCGTCTGATTAAAGCATGGCAGAAACCGGAGATGATCGTCGTTTCTGAATGCTACTGGACCGCAGCGGCTAAACATGCAGATATCGTATTACCGATCACCACATCGTTTGAGCGCAATGACTTGACGATGACCGGTGATTACAGCAACCAGCATATTGTGCCGATGAAGCAGGCTGTTGCTCCGCAATTTGAAGCGCGAAACGATTTTGATGTGTTTGCCGATCTTGCGGAATTACTCAAACCTGGCGGAAAAGAGATCTATACCGAAGGTAAAGATGAAATGGCGTGGCTGAAATTTTTCTATGATGCCGCTCAGAAAGGGGCCCGTGCGCAACGCGTCACTATGCCAATGTTTAATGTCTTCTGGCAGCAAAATAAACTGATCGAAATGCGCCGCAGCGAGAAGAACGAACAGTACGTTCGTTATGGTGATTTCCGCGCCGATCCGGTGAAAAATGCGCTGGGTACGCCAAGTGGCAAAATTGAGATTTACTCCAAAACGCTGGAAAAATTTGGCTATAAGGATTGCCCGGCACACCCAACCTGGCTTGCGCCTGATGAGTGGAAGGGTACCGCCGACGAGAAGCAGTTGCAGCTTCTGACCGCACATCCGGCACACCGTTTACACAGTCAGCTTAACTATGCGGAACTGCGTAAAAAATATGCGGTTGCCGATCGTGAACCGATCACTATTCACACCGAAGATGCTGCTCGATTTGGTATTGCGAATGGCGATCTGGTGCGTGTCTGGAACAAACGTGGTCAGATACTAACAGGTGCGGTGGTGACTGACGGGATCAAAAAAGGCGTGGTATGCGTGCATGAAGGTGCATGGCCAGATCTGGAAAATGGCTTATGTAAAAACGGCAGTGCGAACGTGTTAACGGCGGATATCCCCAGCTCGCAGCTGGCAAATGCCTGTGCCGGTAACTCTGCGCTGGTGTATATCGAAAAATATACGGGTAACGCACCGAAGTTAACGGCATTTGATAAGCCTGCTGTTCAGGCGTAAGAAGTGAATAGCGCCCGGAAACGGGCGCTGAGGTTATGCAAACGTAAAACTGCCTGATGCGCTATGCTTATCAGGCCTACATAGTCCCTGCAATAGATTGAATTAGCAAGGGTTTGTAGGCCGGATAAGGCATTCACGCCGCATCCGGCAGTAATACCAGACCTTTACGGCTTGCGCGCAATCAGCACCGCGCGTTTAGGCGCAGGATAACCTTCAACTGTCTTACTCGGATCATGTGGGTCGAGGAAATCGGACAGAGATTCGGTAACCATCCATTCAGTGCGTCGCTGCTCTTCAGTAGTGGTAACGCACACATCCACAACGCGGATATCTACAAAACCACACTTCTTCAGCCAGTTTTTCAGCGCCAGCGCGGAAGGGATGAAATAGACATTACGCATTTGCGCGTAACGATCGCCTGGTACCAGCACCGTGTTCTCATCGCCATCAATAACCAGCGTTTCCAGCACCAGTTCACCCTCATTCACCAGTTGATCTTTCAACTGCCAGAGATGCTCCAGCGGCGAACGGCGATGGTAAAGCACGCCCATCGAAAAGACGGTATCAAAGGCTTTCAGTGCCGGAAGCTGTTCAATACCTAACGGTAACAAATGTGCGCGCTGATCGTTACCCAGTAGTTTACGCACCGCTTCAAACTGGCACAGAAACAGTTGCGTAGGGTCGATCCCCACCGCGAGGTGCGCGCCTGCGCCAATCATGCGCCACATGTGATAACCGCTGCCGCAGCCGACATCCAGAATGGTGCGTCCGGTTAAATCAGAAAGATGGGGCAGAACACGATCCCATTTCCAGTCGGAACGCCATTCGGTATCGATGTTGACGCCATACAGTGAGAACGGCCCTTTGCGCCATGGCATCAGGTTCCGCATAAGCGTTTCAATGCGTTTAATTTGCCCGGTGCTCAGTGGCTCTTCGCTTTCGGCGGTTACGCTATGCAATAAATCCAGACGATACGGTTTAATTTCAGGCAGAAATTCCACCGCGTTGGACCACTGCTTAAACAGCCCGTGCTGCTGCTCGCGCTGCCAGTTAGCAATCTGCGCGGGCAGCGTTTCGAGCCAGTGTGAAAGATGATTTTTGGCAATCAGAGAATAAAAGTTACCAAAGTCGATCATGCAGCGTCCTCTGCTTTTAATGCCACCAGTGAACCAAAGTTAAAGCACTGGAACCACAGCTCGCTATGCTCAAAACCGGCTTTATGCAGGCGTGCTTTATGGGTTTCCACGGAATCGGTCAGCATCACGTTTTCCAGCATGCTGCGCTTCTGGCTGATCTCCAGTTCGCTGTAACCGTTGGCACGTTTAAAGTCGTGGTGCATGTTGAACAACAGTTCACCAACTTTGGCATCTTCGAAACTGAATTTTTCCGAAAGCACCAGCGCGCCGCCCGGGTTCAGTCCTTGATAAATTTTATCCAGTAATGCCTGGCGCTCGGAAGGTTCCAGGAATTGCAGGGTAAAATTCAGCACCACCATCGATGCGTTTTCAATGGCGATATCGCGAATATCACCTTCAATGACGTCTACTGGCGTAGGGGCTTTATAGGCGTCAATATGACGACGGCAGCGTTCAATCATCGCCGGGGAGTTGTCGATGGCAATAATTTTGCAATTATCATGATGAATGTTGCGACGCACCGAGAGCGTCGCCGCGCCCAGAGAACAACCCAGATCGTAAACCTGCGTACCAGGTTGAACGAAGCGCTCGGCTAACATACCAATCATGGAAATAATATTGGAATAGCCGGGAACGGAACGCTGGATCATATCCGGGAAGACTTCAGCTACCCGTTCATCAAAGGTCCAGTCGCCCAGTCTGGCGATAGGGGCAGAAAATAGCGTGTCGCGGTGAGACATAACGTAAAAATCCGGGAAAAAGAAAGTGGCGTATTGTGCGCTAACGCAGGGAGAAAACCAACTCCCAAGGCATATACCAAAGATTCGCCAGCACCATCAGCAACAGCGCACACCAGGTGGCGCTCATGCCGGAACGTCGCCAGCGAAACAGACGGTGATGAAAACCGTAATAATGCATCAGACGACCAGCAAGCAAAACGATGCCGCAAATATGCACCATCCAGGTTTCTGCGCCATTCATTTCCATAAACAGCATCAGCACAATCGCGATGGGAATATATTCCACCGCGTTACCATGAATGCGAATAGCGCTTTGCAGTTCGCTAAAACCACCGTCACCATAGGCAACGCGGTACTGCATTCGCAGGCGAACGACATCAAAAGAGAACTTCATTAATAACAACGCACTTAAAACGGCATACAGCGCGCTTACCATACAAACTCCCTTTAAAATGGCCGATGGCACCTGTCTATGATAGGTGGCAAATTCAGAAAAGAGAAGATTGCTGTGGAATAGCCGGAACTGCTCCGATCTCTGGAAGCGTTTTACGTAAGTCTTCCCACAGGGTATGTACCAGTTCCGGGGCCTGGGCAATGTCTGGCGTATGTAAAAAAAGATAAGGCGTAGTGGTCTGATGCCACTGCGCTAATTTCTGTAACCAGACCTGAAATAATTCCCGGTTTTGCGTCATATCATCACTCCCGATAAAACGGATCAGCGGATTTGTCGCCGTCAGTACAGCATGTACCGGAACTTTAGGTTTTTTTCGTTGAGCGTCGCGAATAGCTTCACTGTGTGGACGTGCTGCATGAACCGGGCGGCTGTCTAAAATCATCAAGGTCTAAATACACTATGAGGTAGATTAGGGGTTGGTAGATGATTCGGATGAAGCATCCTCATAACAAGCCCAACTATAGAACATACCTGTTAATAACAGGACATAAACAGGTTAGTACCTATTCAATTTAACGGTGTATTTATGCACTATCTATGCAATTCTACACAGATTCTATACAGTCTCAGTATAGTCCTATCTTAACCTAAATTATTGAAATATATAGAGAATCTGTAAAGCCTCTTTTCAGGGGACTATGCAGGGTGTTAGTCGTCCCTCTCTCGACTCCTAGAAAAGTGCTATATACAGGAGTATATAACGCTATTCATGCAGTTGGTAACATGGTGTAACTATCAAACCCTTAACGATTTCCTACGTGAATATTAGGAGGTGATGGTTATAGTTGATTCGGTTAGTTCTAGGAATCAACCTCATAGCTCCTTCATAACCAGTCTTAAAAGGACTTCCTTTTGAGACACTTTCAACGTAACGGTAGAATGCACCCTCAAGTAGTCTCAAAAGGTTGTTTTTGGATTATGAGACAGCTAAACTTATGAGACTAACTTTTGAGACTTCTAAGGGGGATGTATGGCGATACTTGGATATTGCAGGGTGAGTACAGATGACCAATCCATCACTAACCAGCAAATGCAAATTGAAGAGGCAGGGTACAACATTGCTAAATGGTTCACTGATGAAGCTGTCAGTGGTTCTGTCAAAGCTTCTTTAAGAAACGGTTTCAGTAGTTTGTTAGCTTATGCACGAGAAGGTGACACCGTAGTTGTGGTAGCTGTAGACCGTCTTGGACGTGACACAATTGATGTGTTATCAACGGTTAAAGCGCTACAGGCTAAAGGTGTGACAGTTATCAGCCTTAGAGAAGGGTTTGACTTATCAAGCGCTATGGGTGAAGCAATGTTAGGCATTATGTCAACGTTGGCACAGCTTGAAAGAAGCTTGATAGCAGAGCGTAGAAAGGCTGGTATTGAACGTGCTAAAGCTGAAGGGGTACATATGGGGAGGCCTGTAAAGGCTTCTTCAGAGGCTGTACAGACGCTTATTTCACAAGGTAAGACGAGGTTGCAGATTCAGGAAGAGTTAGGAATCTCTAGAGCAACTTATTACAGACTTGCTAAATAAGTTACTGAATAGTTACATGTATGTAGCTGATATTTGGCTTTTTTGCCAAGGGGGTCACATAGCTGGTGTGACGGGTACTTAGCAGCTACAGACATCTGTCAGATATTTTCGAAGATTCGGGGAAGATGAGATTCAAAGAGGGCTAGTCATTTTTTATAAAAATTTTCAGAGTCTGAAAAGTTACTGTACAGATTTAATACAGATATCTTTAAAGTATCTGTAAAGACTTTTAAGATAAGAGATAGATATCCCAGAAAGGATATCCGTTTAGAAAACCTGTTAAGTATCTCTTAAAAGAGAGTAAACCTTGTCAAGAGTGATTGCAATAAAAATTTTTATTTCTTATGTCAATTGAGTGTATTTTAATCGGGAAACATCATGGGGGTTCTGATTACTGGAGAACTCCATTTTTATTATTCAAGAACTTACACCGTGAATTTATTTTCAGTCTGGATGGTGCTGCTACTGAGCATGACGCATTGTTGCCACGGTTCACCGATGATATCCACAATCAGTCATGGGTTGGTGAAAGGGTATTCTGTAACCCACCATACAGCGACACTAAAACATTCCTCGTAAAAGCGTCTGAAGCAGATTTAGCGGTATTCCTGATACCGTACCGACCCCAAACCATATACTGGCTTAAGCACATCTTCACAAACCCGCTTTGCCATGAAATCCGTATTCTTCATCGTGCAGTTAAATACCTTCCACCAGCAGGGCATAACAGGCTTACTATTCGTTCACCGTTTCCTAGTGCAGTCGTTGTTTTTAAAAAAGAACCACGTAAGCATGAAATTACACAGATGGTTTGCTGTGCTGACACGCTATTACCGTTAACCATCATTAACAGAGGAGGCTTAAGAGGAAGACCCACCATTTACCCACCTGAGACGCTCGACAGCTTCATAAAACTATACAGGCAAGGAAAACCCATTAAGTGCATTGCAGATGTTCTCAGAATGCCTCTGAGCACGTCATACAGGATTGCTCAAAGGTTGAGCTAAAATTCTCATAAATATGGTCATTTACAAGACAGGTGATTCAGATATTAAGAAGTATCCCTGTGAACAATAAATGACCAATCAGTAATTATTCTGTGAAATAATTGTTGCAATTTATAATCACATCTGTTATAGTTTCTATATGGGCTGATAAAAAAGTTCATGTCTTGAAGTGGTAACACTTGGGGAGGTGTCAGATGGTTGGCGTATATTAACCTCTCATTCAGGGTATACCTCAGCGTTTTAATCATCGTACTATTTCAGGCATGGACTTCTTTATCAGTCCATCAATCCCCCAGATATTTTAATCACACAGGCTAATCGGTTTTATCCGGTTGGCCTTTTCGCGTAGAGGTAATTTATGAATGAAAAAAGAAACTAATGCTTTTATTATGGTAGATAAACGAGTTGCACAATTCCCTAAAACATTAAAGCCAATTGACCGCTTGGTGTATTTCACTATGCTGGATGGTGCTGATTATTACGAATCTAAGTTCGGGAGATATGCACCAAGTATTGACTATTTGATGGTTATGTCTGGTGCTACACGTAATACAGTTATTGATTCACTTAAGAGACTTGAGTCACACAGACTTATCGAAAAGACCAATGTAAAGGGTCAGCAAAGTATTTTTAAAGTATTCACGTTGGATGAGCGTCCAGAGGTCTTATCAGAACCTACCCTTGATGAACGCCGTAGAGCTAAATTATCAGGTCAACCAGAATCTGACACTAACCCAACCAAAAATTGGTTACCTACCCAACCAGAATTTGGTTACCTACCCAACCAGAATTTGGTTACATGTAAGACTGAATATAAAGACAAAAATATAAATACTGAAGAAGAAAGACTAAAAGGGAACTTTGAAGAAGAATCTCTTAAGAAGGGAGCTTCGCTCTGTGATTCACATGAATGTGATATTAAAGAAGATGACTTTCTTTCTTTGGATGAATTAAATGATTTTCTCTCTATGAATGAATCTGACCTTGATAGTGAAGCTACTAAAGAGGCTTCTAAAACATCTGACTTAGAGGAAGATAAAATCTCTGATGTGAATGTTGATAGTGACCATAAAAACACACAGTGCCCCGCCACTGATGATGAGATGGACCCCTTCGATGATTACCTTGATGAAGAGTCAGAACGTGAACAGCGTAAAGCAGAAATTAAAGAAAGATTCAGAAATGCGAAGCTAAAGAACAAGGTTAGTGACCTCGATGACTTTGATGATAGTGACGATGATTTTACTTACAGACCCAAAAAGAAAACTCACACCGATTCAAAGAAAGAGAGGATTAAACCGAAGATGTATTTTGCTAGTGGAGGTATGCGCTAATGAAAGAATATCACGGTGAAAAACGATACAAAGATTACCTGTTAAAGCGTTACAGTATTTCTCGTGAAGGTTACTTGATGAAAGATACTCACGGGGAAGTTTACCGGATTCGACCGAAGAAAGAAGGGAGGGATTATTATTTCGTCGATGGTGTGACAGATTTAAAGATTGACGCTTTGAGGTTTGCAGTGATGTATCATTATGATATCTGGGACTCAATCCACCAGCTACGATTAAAAGACGGTGACCCCAATAACTTAAAGGCCACCAATATTATCAAGGGAAAGTGCCGGTAAGTCCACCAGCTATTTATTTATTGAAATCTCTATCTCAACACGAAGAAGTTTAAGTCGAATTGTAAGCTTTGTCTTTTTTGTAATGACTCGATTCATAACGCAAAACACCAATAGCACAATAAATACCGCAAAGCCCAACGAGCTAAAACGATGAGATTCAATAATTGCTGTGAAAAAATCATGCATTAATTTTCCTTTTGTGAAAGGAAACAGCACCTGTATCAGCCCCTATAACCATATTAACATGTAAATGAGATGTTGACAATATGTTAAATAGATGTTAAGATTGTAGTATGAGTAAGAGATTTAAGGAGATTTTTACAATGACTCACACAGTTACGCGCCTTTTGCCAGAGGCATTTGAACGACTGGCAGCAATCAAAGCCAAATATCCCGATATGAAGCACACAGCGCTTGTTGGAGAGCTTCTAAAAGAGCCGGTAACCTTGACCGCTTTTGATAACGTCAAGGGCGTTGCAGAGGGTTCTAAGGCCATCAGAATCACAACGGACCAACTGGAACTACTCAAAGCACAGTCCGCAGTAGCAGGTTGCTCAATGATTCAGGTTTTAAGCACTAAGGTTCATCAATTAGCGGATAAGCTGGGGGTTTAATGTATGACTTTTATAAACATCGTGACCATTTGGTAAGATTTGACGGTAAAGTCTGGAAAGACGTAACACAAACCAATAAGCCCAAGTTTACCCACCAGCAATTAGCCTCAAGATTTGATATCTGGGCTGAAGCACAAAAAGATAATGGTGATTTCGAGTTTATCAGAGGTTTTGATTATGCTTACGAAAGCGACCTTAAAGACGCCATTGAATTAATGGAGAACTTCAACTCTATTAAAAATAGTGACAAGCACAAAGCCAACGGTAACAGATACGATAAAGATTTAATCATTGATGCAATCACCAAAGGACAATCACAAAGTTATATTTCTGAGAAATACGGTTTATCACGCAGTCAATACTACAAGATTAAAGCGTCTGTGTAAGCCTGTGAGAATGAGTGAGACTCAAAGATGAGCTACCCTATTACTAAGGTGTCTCACTCCCTCTGTAACCCGCATGGTTACTGACCTCAGAATGGCTATTTTAAGAGGTCTGAGATGTGTTTTATAGGAAATTTAAAAATGAACAATTACCCAATGCAAATTATGGTTGATAGCGACACTGCTATGATGGTGCAAAGCTTCACTGATGCAGGTATTAGCATTGACTTTGACAGGCTGTTAAAGCTAATGGCTGAGAACTCGGAAGCAATTGAAGATTTTATTCAGGAAATTGAAACTGGTGAACCGCGTTTTATACTTCCTGTTACCGACTCAAACATGAAGCGTCTTATTATTGAGGAAACGAACGAATACAGCATTAGCCCTGAAAAATATCTCAAGGCGGCTATAGCAATTTTGTACGCTGACAATATTTTGGTGACGGATTCCGTGAGGGTTCACTAATGGGTTTAATAATTGCTTGGACGTTGCTTGGCTTATTTGTTGGTTGCTGGGTGGGTAACACAGTAAATAAGAATTGATGTTACCAATCTGTTAAAAAGCTGTTGACAAATAACCTTAAGCATGACATAATTTTAATTATAGAGAGAATTTCTCTCTTATTTCTTTCAACAATTCCATCTACATCTAGGGATAGTTATTCTGAAAGGTGCAATGCTTTTCGCTACATGGCCTCTTATACAACCTGAGAGGTCATCTCGAAAAGTCTTTGTTCATTCGTTTGAATCCTTCAGAAGTTTTAATTTCTTCACCTTATGAATAGCCCTTTATAAGAAATTATCTAGGGCTATTCAGTTTTTAAAAAGCATACTTGGCAAACCGCCTTTTAAGCCTCTTCTAAGTTCGTAGGCTGTCAGGTGTGCTTTTTAAAAACTGAAACACTTTCGCTTAGAAGAGGAAATGAAATGGAAAATTTATATATTAACGGTAAAAAGGTCGATAGCTTCGGTGACTGGTCACCACAGATTGAACATCCAGCTATCGCTATTCAGCGTAAAGAACACGATGAAAGAATTAAGCTTGAGCAATCGCTAAAGATGTCACCAAAAACAACCATCTTTGTGTCTCCTGAACCCCAAGAAATGCCTGATATTTGCAAGGGTGAAGCATTACTTGAGCTTGAAAAGAAATATTACCCACAGTTAAAAGCACAGCGCCTTAGATTAGATGACGCTTACGACAATGTGAAGAACTTTGAAGAGACTGAAAAGCCAACTGATTTTGATATTGAAGTGGAAATTAGACAAAACCCATTCGTATATTACTCAGTTGAGGATAATGATGGTTTTGGTACAGCAAGAGAGAATATCTCAAAAGTTCTTCAAAACATCCCTGAAGGATTCCGTTTAATTGATGTCAGACCAGCTTCACGCGGTACAGGTTCATATATTTTACTGTCTGATAAAACAGATGAAGAGATTTGTCAGTTAGCTGAAAAGAATCTACTTGAGCGTCATAGCAAAAAATTAAACAGATTTAAGCAAGAGCTTGCTAACCAGCTTAGAGCTATGAAGCAACTAATCAGTGACTATGAAACGCAGAAGAAGGTTGCTATGCAAGCCGATATTGAGCAGCTTACGAAGATTTCTCAGAAATATAGCAAGGCACTTTAACTATGAATTAAAGAGGTGATTAATGTTTGAAGAACGTTTAGAGACTATTCGGTCTGTTTGTGAAAACTTAAAGTTACAAGCCAATCCAGCCTTAAGAATTAAAAACAAACGTCAAGTTATCACCTCACACAAACCAAAAACACGCAAGATTCCAAAGTGGTGTATCGACCGTATCCCTTCTGATGCTCAAATCATAGGTGAAACGGAATTACATTATCTTGTCAGACATTAAAAAAGAATTGGTTGGGTAAATACGGGGAGAGATTAACCTTAATTGGTTGGTCCTCCCCTTTTTCGTATATGAACACTTAAGAGGTGAAAAATATGAATGAGCAAATTCACAGTTGATAGTTTTATCGTTGAATTAAGCTTCAATGAAAACATTATTAAGGGCTTGCAAAGAGTTGAAAAGGCAGCTTTGCAGTCAGCACAAAGAATTGAAAAGAACCTAAATAAAGGTTTCAGGATTAATACAAAGCAGCTTGATAGTAATTTAACGGCTTCTTTAGGGCAGCTTGAAAGGAAGTTTAATAAGGCCTTTGACAAGATTGAACAGAGAGCAAGAAATACTAAAGCTTTCCAGTTTACCACCAGATTTAATGACACTGTTAATCCTCCAAAACAACCGAGACAGCCACGAATTAGCGGCAACAGAGCAATCACAGCAGCTTACTCAGCGAATATGAGCAAGCTAAAAGGCTTTGACCCTATTTTGCAGAAATACATCAAATCTCAGTTTTACGGGCTATCTGCTAAAGCCGGTTCAATGGATTCTTCAAAATTCAATGAGAAGTTAGCTCAGTTAAACGCTTCAGTCAGAGAAGCAATTGCTAAAGCCAGAGGTCATACATCCACCAGCATTAATGGTGACAGAGCAGCTAATAGTCTTGATAACCTGTCTTCAGCAGCAGTTAAAACAGCAGGTGCATTTATCTCAATGCAGGCTGTATTAGCCAGTTATCAGAAGATTATGGAAATTGGTTTACAGCGTGCAAGTGCTGAACGTTCAATTGATTTCGTATTTGATAAAGATGCAGGTCAAGTAAAAGAGTTCACAAAGTCATTAGCTCAAACAACGGGTTTAGATATCGCTGAACTGCAATCACAGTTTGCTGGTTTTGGTGCTTCAGCTAAAGAGTCTATGGGCATTCAAGGTTCTGAAGAACTTTTTAAAAATATGATTGGCTATGCTCGTCTGATGGGGAGAAGTGAAGAAGAGATTAAGCGAGCACTGACAGCATTATCACAGATGGCTGGTAAGGGTCAGGTTATGGCTGAAGAGCTTAAGGGGCAATTAGCTGAAGCTGTTCCTGGTATGGTTCAGGTATTCGCTAAAGCAACCGGAAGGAATGAACAAGAGCTATTTGATGCCATGAAGAAGGGGGCTTTAAAATCTGCCGATACTCTTCAGAAGGTCACTCAGGAACTGAATAAACAAATCACCGCTAAAGGTGGCTGGAAAGCTATTTCAGAAAGTACACAGGCACAACTAGGGAACCTGAAAAACTCTTGGAATACCACGCTTGATAGTATCTTCAGAGGTTCTGAAGATGGTCTGCAAGATTTTACAAGAAGCTTAACAACGCTTTTAAACGCTCTTGGTGGAAGTGGTAAAAGTCTTGGTGAATCTCTTGGTAGTCTCATGACTTCTATGTCACATGGTGTCGATTCATTGACTGATATCAGCTACAGGGTAAGAGCATTCTTCGATGAGGTGACATTAGCTTACCGTTCACTAAATGACACTCAGAAAAAAATTGTTGATGGTTTATCTGATGGGTTAATTGATGGTTTGAAGATGCTTGCCGTAGCTGTTACTGCTCAAAAGGCTGCAAATGTAGCTGGAGGCTTGTTAAACCTTGCAAATGCTGTTACTTCATTCGGTGATGCTGTTAATAAAGCTAAAGCTGGCAAGGCTGGTTCTTCAGGTGGTGCGCTAAATAAAGTTGGTAGAGTTGTTCTTTATGCTGAGTTGGTGAACTTTGCTCTTGATAATTTAAACCCTGAAGCGGCTAAGAATCCGAACTTACACCAATCAGGTATTGGAACAGAGACAAACTTCAACCCTGAATACAAAGGCGATTCATCTAAACCAAACCAAATTAATGATGGATGGGCTAAGATTGGTAGTTCTATCGCTGACTGGTTTAATGGTGCGGCTAATAAAATTGCTAACTTCCAAGACCCGATGAATAACTTTGTTAATAACACACAATCAACTCCACCAGCTATCACAGGTGACATGGTTAATAGCAATGCTCAACTTGCTATGGCTGTATCAGAGTTAGGAAGAAAGGTAGACGCTTTAACAGTAGAAGCTAAGAAGCCTTTATCAGTTAATATCAAAGGTGAAGCAATTGTTAGACCGGATGAACCAGCTTTCTTTACTTTCAATCAATCAGCTAATGACCAGTTCACGCAGGATATGCTCTTAAGTTCAAGCTATCCAGAGGAAGAATGATTTCTTATATATCCGTGTGCTACGTGATTTCTTCTGAACAGATATACCCACTAAAAATTATTTTTTACGTAGCTCACGCTTAACAGAGAAAATACTTATATATCAAAGGCTTGGTTAAAAATGATTAAAATACACTAAGCCTTTGAAATCAAAGGAGAATTTAATGGTTTACTCTAATCAGATTCGTTACAGTGGTAAAGATGGCGTTTACTTTCATCTACAAGGCCAGCCAGATAATTTCTTGTCACTATCAGCTACTGAGAACATGGAATTTGACAGCCCTATGATGGTTACCACTCAAAATATGCAATCAGGGCAGACTGTCACAGATAATGTAATGCGTTCACCCAGAACTATTTCAATCAGTGGTGTGGTTGTAGTTGGTGAATCCGGTAGTATCCTTATCTCAAGAGATAATAAGCTGGTGGAAAACTTCATAGACACTCTTGAAAACTGGCGTGACCAGAAGCAAATTATCTCAGTTGTCTGTAAAGATGGTATTAAGATTGACGACTCAATTATTACAAACTTTAAAGCCTCTAAAGATGTTGGTATTGCCAATGGTCTTAGAATCCAATTAACTTTTCAGGAAATTAACTTTAAAGCTATTGTGGGTCAGACTGATATTTCGGCTGCGACTGGAAAGACTGCTACTACAAATGATGGTGGTGCTACCAGTAAAAAGAATACAGGGAACACTACGACAAGCTTAGGTAACGGTATGTTGATGTGTCAGGAGCTATATAATCGCTCTACGAGTGAACTTACTAATGAGCAACTTCAAGCCCGTATCAATTGTGGTAAAAATGTCAGAGTTAAGAACGGAAAAAGCACCTTCTCAGATGCCGCTAATGAGCAAGCTTCAAAGGTGCTTAATAATGCTGGTACAGGTAGTACTTTGAAGAAGTATTCTGTTAATCCTAACAAGCGATACTGACGATAGAATCTCAACTATATGATAACCTCATCAACATCTATTAAACCCCTCTCAGTGACTTCAGAAAGCGACTGTATAGCCTCTGTAACGTTGTCTGAGGGGTTTTCTGTTATTGGTAAGGTGATTGCTTTACCGTTGTGAAAAGTTACTTTACAGCGACGTTTAGCAGTATTTAAAACGACCTCTTTAACAGCACTTTTGATTATCAGTTGTGCTTCAATCCTTCCCGCCTTTGTAGTCAAGTCACAATCAGACAAACAACCCACATCAATAGATTTAAGGCGTTGTGTCTCCTTCTCGATATCCGCATCAACCTGTGATAGCTCACCTTTTAACTGCTTTAGTTTGATGGTAATAGCTGACAAGTCTTCAATTTCAAGTGATAGCTGTACCAGCTTTTCTATATTGCTTGAAATGTGTTCACGGTGCAGCTTCAGTGTGTCTACAGTATTCGTCGTATCGCTATCAAATCGGTCAAGACGAGATAGCAGGGTAAGCAATGTACCATCGGTTTGCTTACGTGACAGCCCTTTAGCACTACAACGGTTTTCATTACGAAGAGGACAACGATAAATCCCGTTTCTTGTATCGCTAAAGCCTGTGATAATCAAAGCATGACCACATTCAGAACAACGGATAACACCTTTGAAAAGATTCACAGCCATTGGCTTATCTGAAGCAGGTTTTCTACCGTAACGAGCATATGATAGTTGTTGAACTTTGTAGAATGTTGTTTCATCTATAATTGCAGGATAATAACCAGATATCTCCTCACAGCCTTTAGGTGTGAAGTAACCAATTACAGAGCGATTCTTCAAAAGGTCTTGCACTGAGGTTTGACCAAACTTACCTGCTTTGTACTGGTTAAGCGTCTGGTGACCTTCAGCATTAAGAGTTCTGACAATCTCCCAGATAGACTTACCCTCTAACCGTAGCTGAAAGCACCTCTTCACAGTCTCCACTTTCTCAGGTATCACAGAGAAGCTTTTACGGTCATCATTAAGCTTAAGCCATGCAGGACAACGCCTAGAAATCTTGATACCAGCTTTAGCAGCTTCTTTCTTTGCATCCCATGCAGCTTGTATACGCTCAGCCTTACGCAGACTCTCTTCATGTGCTCTTTGCATAATCAAGATGGACTTAATCAGAGCTAACGGGTCTTTAAGAGATTCCCTTGTGTAATGTTCACCATCGGACAAGGTGACTACATCTACACCAGAGCGAAGAATGTTTCTGAGTAGCTCACTTGCTTGGTCTACGTCCTGACGTGACAAACGGTCAAGAGATTCTATCAAGAGCGTATCACCAGCTTTAACAAGCCCTTTCTCGATAGCGGTTAAGAAGTCACCTAAGCCACCTTTCAAGTGCTTACCAGTGAATCCACTCACACCTAAATCACGGAAGGATAAATCTTGGTCAAGGTAGTACTCAGGATGAGCCTTAAGCCAATCAGTGACCATCTTAGATTGTCGGCGTAATGAATCACCTCGGGATTGCTTCTCAGATGAAAACCTGATGTAAGAAATGGCACGTTTCATTGTTCACCTCAAAACTGATGCCTAGATTGTATCGCTTTAGGTGGTGTATTTAAACGTGTCTAATAAAAATCACCCGATTAACGCCGCGCTGATGTAAACCGCGATTAAGCGTTTGTTCCTCTTCCCCTTTGGCGAAAAACTGTGGATGGCGGACTTCCACACCATAATTAAATTCGCCAGGGAGAGAATCGAGAAAATGCCAAAGCGCAGGCAGCTCCCGTGGGCCGAATGTGGCAGGCAGTTGCAGCCAGTATTGCCCAATGCGCGGAGCCAACGGTGACATGCGGGTCAAAAATTCAGTCACTAAATCATCGCAATGTCGTAATGCTGCCTGATGCGAAATGGTCGCCGGAAACTTAAAACAGAAGCGGAAGTCATCTGTGGTCTGTTCACGCCAGCGCAGGACAACCTCGGGTTTCGGCAGGGCGTAAAGCGTGGTGTTGCCCTCCACGCAGTTAAAGTGGCGGGCATACTCTTCAAGGCTGGTGATCCCCAACCGCACCCATTTAGGATGCGACCATTGCGGTAGACCGATGTAAATCATAACGCGTGAAGGATCTCTTCCACGCTACGCACACGGGCGATGCGTGGGTAGATATGGTTGATGCTGTTATTGTGCTGCTCGGCGCTGGCGGCACTACAGGCGTCTTCGGCAATCACCAGATTAAAGCCAAGTTCCCAGGCATTGCGGGCGGTGGATTCAACACCGATATTGGTCGAGATCCCACATAACACTATTGTATCGATACCTCGGCGGCGTAATTGCAACTCCAGATCCGTACCGTAAAACGCACCCCACTGACGTTTGATGATTTCGATATCACTGTCAGTTGCACCTAATGCAGCTGGATGTTGCCACCAGTTTTCGGGCAACACTTTAGCGGGGGAGGGGGCATCAACCGGCTGTTTTAATGCTTCGGCGTAATCGGCAGACCAGCCAACTCGCACCAGAAACACAGGCTGACCGCTGGCGCGAAATTTCGCCGCCAGCTTCCCGGCGCGATTAACTACCTCATCGGCAGTATGTGGACCACCGGCAAAAGGTAAGATGCCTTCTTGTAAATCGATCACCACCAACGCAGTGGTTTTAGCATTAAGTTCAAGCATGCTGACTCCTGAAAAAACAAAATCGTGCCTCACACCTTAATGCGATTAGCCGATGGCGGAACGACAAATTTTGTTAATTTTTATGAGTTCGGGCAACACCTTTATAGCAAACTGGCGTAGAGTCTGATTTCAGGCCCGATATAAAGTGGTAACGAGGCGTTCCAGCGCGGGCCAGGCTCTTACGGTGCGGCAGAATTTCCAGTATAATAGCCGCCTTTTTTCATTCAGTTGTGACATACAGCTAACGCTGCGACTTGGTCACCTGCGCAGCAGGGGGCATCCGCCGGCAGCTAAGTTAAGGGATATCTCATGCGTACAGAATATTGTGGACAGCTCCGTTTGTCCCACGTGGGGCAGCAGGTGACTCTGTGTGGTTGGGTCAACCGTCGTCGTGATCTTGGTAGCCTGATCTTCATCGATATGCGCGACCGCGAAGGTATCGTGCAGGTATTTTTCGATCCGGATCGTGCGGACGCGTTAAAGCTGGCCTCTGAACTGCGTAATGAGTTCTGCATTCAGGTCACGGGCACCGTACGTGCGCGTGACGAAAAAAATATTAACCGCGATATGGCGACCGGCGAAATCGAAGTGCTGGCGTCCTCGCTGACTATCATCAACCGCGCAGATGTTCTGCCGCTTGACTCTAACCACGTCAACACCGAAGAAGCGCGTCTGAAATACCGCTACCTCGACCTGCGTCGTCCGGAAATGGCTCAGCGCCTGAAAACCCGCGCTAAAATCACCAGCCTGGTGCGCCGTTTTATGGATGACCACGGCTTCCTCGACATCGAAACTCCGATGCTGACCAAAGCCACGCCGGAAGGCGCGCGTGACTACCTGGTGCCTTCTCGTGTGCACAAAGGTAAATTCTACGCACTGCCGCAATCCCCACAGTTGTTCAAACAGCTGCTGATGATGTCCGGTTTTGACCGTTACTATCAGATCGTTAAATGCTTCCGTGACGAAGACCTGCGCGCTGATCGTCAGCCTGAATTTACTCAGATCGATGTGGAAACTTCTTTCATGACCGCGCCGCAAGTGCGTGAAGTGATGGAAGCGCTGGTGCGTCATTTGTGGCTGGAAGTGAAGGGCGTGGATCTGGGCGATTTCCCGGTAATGACCTTTGCGGAAGCAGAACGCCGTTATGGTTCTGATAAACCGGATCTGCGTAACCCGATGGAACTGACCGACGTTGCTGATCTGCTGAAATCTGTTGAGTTTGCAGTATTTGCAGGTCCGGCGAACGATCCGAAAGGTCGCGTTGCCGCTCTGCGCGTTCCGGGCGGCGCATCGCTGACCCGTAAGCAGATCGACGAATACGGTAACTTCGTTAAAATCTACGGCGCGAAAGGTCTGGCTTACATCAAAGTTAACGAACGCGCGAAAGGTCTGGAAGGTATCAACAGCCCGGTAGCGAAGTTCCTTAATGCAGAAATCATCGAAGCCATCCTGGATCGTACTGCCGCGCAAGATGGCGATATGATTTTCTTCGGTGCCGACAACAAGAAAATTGTTGCCGACGCGATGGGCGCACTGCGCCTGAAAGTGGGTAAAGACCTTGGTCTGACCGACGAAAGCAAATGGGCACCGCTGTGGGTTATCGACTTCCCGATGTTTGAAGACGACGGTGAAGGCGGCCTGACGGCAATGCACCATCCGTTCACCTCACCGAAAGACATGACTGCTGCAGAACTGAAAGCTGCACCGGAAAATGCGGTGGCGAACGCTTACGATATGGTCATCAATGGTTACGAAGTGGGCGGTGGTTCAGTACGTATCCATAATGGTGATATGCAGCAGACGGTGTTTGGTATTCTGGGTATCAACGAAGAGGAACAGCGCGAGAAATTCGGCTTCCTGCTCGACGCTCTGAAATACGGTACTCCGCCGCACGCAGGTCTGGCATTCGGTCTTGACCGTCTGACCATGCTGCTGACCGGCACCGACAATATCCGTGACGTTATTGCCTTCCCGAAAACCACGGCGGCAGCGTGTCTGATGACTGAAGCACCGAGCTTTGCTAACCCGACTGCACTGGCTGAGCTGAGCATTCAGGTTGTGAAGAAGGCTGAGAATAACTGATATGGCTTATAAGCGTCCCGTTTCGATCTTAGTGGTCATCTACGCACAAGATACGAAACGGGTGCTGATGTTGCAGCGGCGTGACGATCCCGATTTCTGGCAGTCGGTAACCGGCAGCGTGGAAGAGGGGGAAACCGCGCCGCAAGCTGCCATGCGCGAAGTAAAGGAAGAGGTCACCATTGATGTTGTCGCTGAACAACTGACCTTAATTGACTGTCAGCGCACGGTAGAGTTTGAAATTTTTTCACATTTACGTCATCGCTATGCGCCGGGCGTGACGCGTAATACGGAATCATGGTTCTGTCTTGCGCTCCCACACGAGCGGCAGATCGTTTTCACTGAACATCTGGCTTACAAGTGGCTTGATGCGCCTGCTGCGGCGGCGCTCACTAAGTCCTGGAGCAACCGGCAGGCGATTGAACAGTTTGTAATTAACGCTGCCTGAACAGGCAGGGCTATCTGGAGATATTTTTATGGCAGGTCATAGTAAATGGGCCAACACCAGACATCGTAAAGCTGCGCAGGATGCAAAGCGCGGTAAAATCTTCACTAAAATCATTCGTGAGCTGGTAACCGCGGCTAAGCTGGGCGGTGGCGATCCGGACGCTAACCCGCGTCTGCGTGCAGCAATTGATAAAGCACTGTCTAACAACATGACCCGCGACACACTGAACCGCGCAATTGCACGTGGTGTGGGCGGTGATGATGATGCAAACATGGAAACCATCATCTACGAAGGTTACGGTCCTGGCGGCACGGCAATCATGATTGAATGTCTGTCTGACAACCGCAACCGTACCGTTGCTGAAGTGCGTCATGCATTCAGCAAATGTGGCGGTAACCTCGGTACTGATGGTTCCGTAGCCTATCTGTTCAGCAAAAAAGGCGTGATCTCCTTCGAGAAAGGCGATGAAGACACCATCATGGAAGCAGCTTTGGAAGCAGGTGCTGAAGACGTTGTGACCTATGATGACGGCGCGATTGATGTCTACACCGCATGGGAAGAAATGGGTAAAGTGCGCGACGCTCTGGAAGCGGCAGGTCTGAAAGCAGACAGCGCGGAAGTTTCCATGATCCCGTCCACCAAAGCTGATATGGATGCAGAAACCGCACCGAAACTGATGCGTCTGATCGATATGCTGGAAGATTGCGACGACGTGCAGGACGTTTACCATAACGGTGAAATCTCTGATGAGGTTGCAGCGACTCTCTGATGAGGCCTGCTAAACAGCAAAACGGAGACGCGTGATGGCTATTATTCTCGGCATTGATCCGGGTTCGCGCGTGACCGGCTATGGCGTCATCCGCCAGGTAGGCAGGCAACTGTCCTACCTGGGTAGTGGATGCATACGCACCAAAGTGGATGATTTACCGTCTCGTCTGAAGCTCATCTATGCGGGCGTGACGGAAATCATCACCCAGTTCCAGCCTGATTATTTCGCCATTGAACAAGTCTTTATGGCGAAGAACGCTGACTCAGCCCTGAAACTGGGCCAGGCGCGCGGCGTGGCGATTGTGGCGGCGGTGAATCAGGAATTGCCGGTATTTGAATACGCGGCACGTCAGGTAAAGCAAACGGTGGTAGGTATTGGTAGCGCCGAGAAAAGCCAGGTGCAGCATATGGTCCGCACCTTGCTGAAACTGCCCGCTAATCCACAAGCGGATGCCGCTGATGCGTTAGCTATCGCGATTACCCATTGTCACGTCAGCCAGAATGCAATGCAGATGAGCGAATCGCGGCTGAACCTGGCGAGAGGGCGACTGCGTTAAGTTATACCGCCTCGGTCAGTTCAGGCTGAGGCGTTTCAACTCCCTCCGCGTGAATCAACACCAAACCCGGATGATGCCACAAACTGGCTGGCGTGACGGTTTTACGCTCCCACGGAATAGAACCTAAGAACCAGAATTTCCAGAAAGTGAGTTTTGCATTCGGATTGCTATTTAACAGTTCTCCAAACGTTTCTATTTCACCCACCGGAATGCATAGCGCTTCTTTATAAATATCAAAAACAAATTTTGAACAGAACTGGCGCGAAGATTCGTATTTAAAACCGGTGTGGTAAAGTTTGCGTAGCCGGGAGGGAACCTGTTCAACAATTCGTTGTTTTTGTTGTTCTGTCAGCCCAGCGTCTAATCGCTTTATAGCATAGCGTTGATTAGACGAACGTTTAATAAAACGAGATAGCGTGGTGATGGTTGAAAGGGGAACCCGGCTTTCTGCAACCAGGAAGTCTTCACCGTTATGACCGATAATGATCCCGACGTGATTACTCCAGCAATTTGATGCAGCTGATATTTGACCAAATAAGGCAGCACCTATACATGTAAAGACGATATCTCCAATTTCATATTCAGCAGGGTAATTAATATTCACGTTGTCATTCCATTGAAATAGATACGAATATACGTAATAGCATAAAAAATTTATTTTTTTCAGGAGGCGCAATGTATATTTTTATTACGCATTTTTTCACTGAATATGTAATATTAAAATATTTGCTTCCAAAATAACCTGTAGAATAAATTATACTGTGCCATTTTTCAGATCATCGAGACACCTCGCAAGTTTTCTTCATCCTTCGCTGGATATCTATCCAGCATTTTTTTATCATACAGCATTATCTTTGATTCATTACGCAGGAGCGTCATGTGATAGGCAGACTCAGAGGCATCATCATTGAAAAACAACCCCCGCTGGTGTTAATTGAAGTGGGCGGCGTAGGCTATGAAGTGCATATGCCGATGACCTGTTTTTATGAACTCCCTGAAGCGGGACAGGAAGCGATCGTTTTCACCCACTTTGTGGTGCGTGAAGACGCGCAGCTGCTGTACGGTTTTAACAATAAACAAGAGCGCACGTTGTTCAAAGAGTTGATCAAAACCAACGGCGTCGGCCCGAAGTTGGCGCTGGCGATCCTCTCCGGAATGTCAGCGCAGCAGTTCGTTAATGCCGTTGAGCGTGAAGAAGTGGGGGCGCTGGTGAAACTGCCGGGTATTGGCAAAAAAACCGCAGAACGCTTGATTGTCGAAATGAAAGACCGATTTAAAGGTCTGCATGGCGATCTCTTTACGCCAGCCGCCGACCTGGTACTCACGTCACCTGCCAGCCCGACGACCGACGATGCTGAACAGGAAGCGGTTGCCGCGCTGGTGGCGCTGGGCTATAAACCACAAGAAGCAAGCCGCATGGTGAGCAAAATCGCTCGCCCTGACGCCAGCAGTGAAACATTAATTCGCGAAGCCCTACGCGCCGCGTTATGAGGTAAAGGATGATTGAAGCAGACCGTCTGATTTCTGCCGGTACCACTTTGCCGGAAGATGTGGCAGATCGCGCCATTCGCCCTAAATTACTGGAAGAGTATGTTGGTCAGCCGCAGGTTCGTTCACAGATGGAGATTTTCATCAAAGCAGCGAAACTGCGCGGCGATGCCCTCGATCATCTGTTGATTTTCGGTCCTCCGGGGTTGGGTAAAACTACGCTTGCCAACATTGTCGCCAATGAAATGGGCGTTAATTTACGCACGACTTCTGGTCCGGTGCTGGAAAAGGCGGGCGATCTGGCAGCGATGCTCACTAACCTTGAACCGCATGACGTGTTGTTTATTGATGAGATCCACCGTCTTTCGCCAGTGGTGGAAGAGGTGTTGTATCCGGCAATGGAAGACTACCAACTGGATATCATGATTGGTGAAGGTCCGGCGGCACGCTCCATTAAAATTGATTTGCCGCCGTTTACCCTGATTGGTGCAACCACGCGCGCAGGTTCGCTGACATCACCGTTGCGCGATCGTTTTGGTATTGTGCAGCGTCTGGAGTTTTATCAGGTGCCGGATCTGCAATATATCGTCAGTCGCAGCGCACGCTTTATGGGGCTTGAGATGAGTGATGACGGCGCGCTGGAAGTTGCTCGTCGAGCTCGCGGTACGCCGCGCATTGCCAACCGTCTGCTGCGTCGAGTGCGTGATTTCGCCGAAGTGAAGCACGATGGCACCATCTCGGCAGATATCGCTGCTCAGGCGTTGGATATGTTGAATGTCGATGCTGAAGGTTTCGATTATATGGACCGCAAGTTATTGCTGGCGGTAATCGATAAGTTCTTTGGTGGGCCGGTAGGTCTGGATAACCTTGCGGCAGCCATTGGCGAAGAACGTGAAACCATTGAGGATGTGCTGGAACCTTATTTGATTCAGCAAGGCTTTTTGCAGCGTACACCGCGTGGGCGTATGGCGACGACGCGGGCGTGGAATCACTTTGGCATAACGCCGCCAGAAATGCCGTAAGTCGGATTGGTCGCTCGCGCCGCATCCGACACTGGCAGTGTGTCTGATGCGACACTGTTCGCGTCTTATCAGGCCAGCCAGAGATAGCGAACCGTAGGTCGGATAAGGCGCTCGCGCCGCATCCGACAAATGTGTTCAGCGATAGATTAGCTGGCCTGCTTTTTCATCATACTGAGAATAAATAACAGTGCCGCACATAGCACCACCGACGGACCCGCCGGCGTATCGTAAAACGCGGAAAAGGTTAAACCGCCAGTTACTGCCACCATCCCCACCAAAACAGCGACACCAGCCATCTGTTCCGGCGTACGGGCAAAGCGACGCGCAGTAGCTGCAGGAATAATCAGCAGTGAAGTAATAATCAACGCGCCAACAAATTTCATCGCTACACCAATCGTCAATGCCGTCACCAGCATCAACAACAATTTCACGCGCTGTAATTTCACACCATCAACAAACGCCAGATCCGGGCTAATCGTCATCGACAGCAAATTGCGCCATTGCCAGAACAAAATAGCCACCACGATGACCACGCCAATCGCAATAGCGATGAGATCTTCTGGCGTCACTGCCAGCAAATCACCGAACAGGTAAGCCATCAAATCAACACGAATGTTAGACATCAGACTAACGACCACCAGGCCCAGCGACAGGGCACTGTGCGCCATAATCCCTAATAACGTGTCAATCGCCAGCTGTGGACGCTTCTCCAGCCATACCAGACCGCCCGCCAGGAGCAGCGTAACGGCAATTACCGCATAGAATGGATTCACGTCCAGCAACAAACCAAACGCGACGCCAAGTAATGAGGCATGAGCCAGCGTATCACCGAAATAAGACATACGACGCCAGACTACAAACGAACCCAGCGGACCCGCGGCACAGGCGAGCATGATCCCGGCTAACCAACCGGGAAATAATAATTCAATCATGAGCGATCATTTCCCCGACGCAAAACAATTCGTCCCTGTAAATCGTGACGATGGTTATGATGATGGCGATAGATACCCAGTTGTTCAGCACCACGAGGACCAAACATTGAAATAAACTCCGGATGCAGGGAAACAACTTCCGGTGTGCCGGAACAACAAATGTGGTGATTCAGGCACAGCACTTCATCGGTTTTTGCCATCACCAGATGCAGATCGTGAGAAACCATTAAAACGCCACAATCCAGTTCACGACGCAGTTGGTCAATAAGGTCATATAACGCCACCTGGCCATTTACATCCACGCCTTGAGTGGGTTCATCCAGCACTAATAATTGCGGGCGATTTAACAATGCTCGCGCTAATAGTACACGCTGCGTTTCGCCACCAGAGAGCTTTTGCATCGGTGCGTTAATCAGGTGCCCGGCCTGGACACGTTTCAGTGCAGGCAAAATATCTTCTTTATGTGTACCAGGGCGTAAGCGTAAAAAACGGTTTACGGTCAGTGGCAACGTGGTGTCGAGATACAGCTTCTGCGGTACATAGCCGATGCGCAGTTTTCCGTTGCGCTTGATAACCCCTTCATCGGGTGTTACCAGCCCGAGCACTACCCGTACCAGTGTCGACTTACCTGCGCCATTTGGCCCAAGTAAAGTCAAAATTTTTCCAGGTTTAAGTTCCAGCGACACATCAGAGAGGACGCGGCGTTGGCCAAAAGAAACCGAGACATTTTCCAGGGAAACCAGACTTGTCATGTTAATTTTAGTCTTGCAGTAGTCATGAAATGTTATAATATCACACTTCTCATATTCATTACGATGATTGGTCGCATTATGTTACATAAAAAAACGCTTCTTTTCGCAGCATTATCCGCCGCTCTCTGGGGAGGTGCAACACAGGCCGCAGATGCCGCCGTTGTCGCTTCGCTTAAACCCGTTGGGTTCATCGCTTCTGCCATTGCTGATGGTGTAACAGAAACGGAGGTTTTACTGCCTGACGGCGCTTCAGAACATGATTATTCACTGCGTCCATCGGATGTAAAACGCTTACAGAACGCGGACTTAGTCGTTTGGGTTGGCCCGGAGATGGAAGCGTTTATGCAAAAACCGGTAAGCAAATTACCAGAAGCGAAGCAGGTAACGATTGCGCAGCTTGAAGATGTGAAACCGCTACTGATGAAAAGTATTCACGGCGATGATGATGATCACGACCACGCGGAAAAAAGTGACGAAGATCACCATCACGGCGATTTCAACATGCATCTTTGGCTTTCCCCAGAGATAGCGCGGGCTACAGCGGTTGCAATCCATGGAAAATTAGTGGAACTTATGCCGCAAAGTCGAGCCAAACTTGACGCCAACCTGAAGGATTTTGAGGCACAATTAGCCTCAACCGAAACGCAGGTTGGTAACGAGCTCGCGCCGCTCAAGGGGAAAGGTTATTTCGTTTTTCACGATGCTTACGGCTATTTCGAAAAACAGTTTGGACTGACACCGCTTGGTCATTTTACCGTTAACCCTGAGATTCAACCTGGCGCGCAGCGTTTACATGAAATAAGAACACAGTTGGTTGAGCAAAAAGCAACCTGCGTTTTTGCTGAGCCACAGTTCAGGCCAGCGGTCGTTGAGAGCGTCGCACGAGGGACATCCGTTCGTATGGGAACGTTGGATCCCCTGGGGACGAATATCAAACTGGGTAAAACAAGCTATTCAGAATTCCTGAGTCAATTAGCCAACCAGTATGCGAGCTGCCTGAAAGGAGATTAATGAGGAAGTGATTACGTGCAACAGATAGCCCGCTCTGTCGCCCTGGCGTTTAATAATTTACCGCGACCACACCGCGTTATGTTGGGGTCGCTCACCGTTCTTACTCTGGCCGTCGCTGTCTGGCGGCCCTATGTTTATCACCGCGATGCCACGCCAATTGTCAAAACCATTGAGCTGGAACAGAACGAAATTCGTTCGCTCTTACCTGAAGCCAGTGAGCCGATTGATCAAGCTGCACAAGAAGATGAAGCCATTCCCCAGGACGAACTGGATGACAAAATCGCCGGTGAAGCGGGCGTGCATGAATATGTTGTTTCCACTGGCGATACGCTAAGCAGCATTCTCAATCAGTATGGTATTGATATGGGTGATATCACCCAACTGGCTGCTGCCGACAAAGAATTGCGTAACCTGAAAATCGGTCAACAACTCTCCTGGACATTAACCGCGGACGGCGAACTGCAGCGCCTCACCTGGGAAGTGTCTCGTCGTGAAACCCGAACCTATGACCGTACTGCCGCTAACGGTTTTAAAATGACCAGCGAAATGCAGCAAGGAGAGTGGGTTAACAATCTGCTGAAAGGTACCGTCGGGGGGAGCTTTGTTGCCAGCGCCAGAAACGCCGGTTTAACCAGCGCCGAAGTGAGCGCAGTGATTAAAGCCATGCAGTGGCAAATGGATTTCCGCAAACTGAAAAAAGGCGATGAATTTGCGGTATTAATGTCTCGAGAAATGCTTGATGGTAAACGTGAGCAAAGCCAGCTGCTGGGCGTACGTTTGCGTTCAGAAGGTAAAGATTATTACGCTATCCGCGCTGAAGATGGCAAATTCTACGATCGTAACGGTACTGGTCTGGCGAAAGGATTCTTGCGATTCCCGACGGCGAAACAGTTCCGTATCTCGTCTAACTTTAACCCGCGTCGTACTAATCCGGTGACCGGTCGCGTTGCACCACACAGAGGTGTTGATTTCGCCATGCCGCAGGGTACGCCAGTGCTTTCAGTGGGTGACGGTGAAGTGGTGGTTGCCAAACGCAGTGGCGCAGCAGGTTATTATGTGGCTATTCGTCATGGTCGCAGCTACACCACGCGTTATATGCACTTGCGCAAGATTCTGGTGAAACCGGGACAGAAGGTGAAACGTGGCGACCGTATCGCGCTTTCCGGTAATACCGGACGTTCAACCGGGCCGCATTTGCACTATGAAGTATGGATAAACCAGCAGGCCGTAAACCCGCTGACGGCAAAACTGCCGCGTACCGAAGGGCTGACCGGCTCCGATCGTCGCGAATTCCTGGCGCAGGCCAAAGAGATTGTGCCGCAGCTACGGTTTGATTAATTAACATCCATTCGCAGCCGGTACGAAGTCAGTACCGGCTTTTTTTATTTGGTGCGGGGCAAGTTGCGCCGCTACACTATCACCAGATTGATTTTTGCCTTATCCGAAACTGGAAAAGCATGGAAACGAAAAAAAATAATAGCGAATACATTCCTGAGTTTGATAAATCCTTTCGCCACCCGCGCTACTGGGGAGCATGGCTGGGCGTAGCAGCGATGGCGGGTATCGCTTTAACGCCGCCAAAGTTCCGTGATCCCATTCTGGCACGGCTGGGACGTTTTGCCGGACGACTGGGAAAAAGCTCACGCCGTCGTGCGTTAATCAATCTGTCGCTCTGCTTTCCAGAACGTAGTGAAGCTGAACGCGAAGCGATTGTTGATGAGATGTTTGCCACCGCGCCGCAAGCGATGGCAATGATGGCTGAGTTGGCAATACGCGGGCCGGAGAAAATTCAGCCGCGCGTTGACTGGCAAGGGCTGGAGATCATCGAAGAGATGCGGCGTAATAACGAGAAAGTTATCTTTCTGGTGCCGCACGGTTGGGCCGTCGATATTCCTGCCATGCTGATGGCCTCGCAAGGGCAGAAAATGGCAGCGATGTTCCATAATCAGGGCAACCCGGTTTTTGATTATGTCTGGAACACGGTGCGTCGTCGTTTTGGCGGTCGTCTGCATGCGAGAAATGATGGTATTAAACCATTCATCCAGTCGGTACGTCAGGGCTACTGGGGATATTATTTACCCGATCAGGATCATGGCCCTGAGCACAGCGAATTTGTTGATTTCTTTGCCACCTATAAAGCGACGTTGCCCGCGATTGGTCGTTTGATGAAAGTGTGCCGTGCGCGCGTTGTTCCGCTGTTTCCGATTTATGATGGCAAGACGCACCGTCTGACGATTCAGGTGCGCCCACCGATGGATGATCTGTTAGAGGCGGATGATCATACGATTGCGCGGCGGATGAATGAAGAAGTCGAGATTTTTGTTGGTCCGCGACCAGAACAATACACCTGGATACTAAAATTGCTGAAAACTCGCAAACCGGGCGAAATCCAGCCGTATAAGCGCAAAGATCTTTATCCCATCAAATAAAAAAGCCTCTCGCGAGGAGAGGCCTTCGCCTGATGATAAGTTCAAGTTTGCTTCAGAATATTCGAAATCTGTTGAACTATCATTGAACTGTAGGCCGGATGTGGCGTTTTCGCCGCATCCGGCAACGTACTTACTCTACCGTTAAAATACGCGTGGTATTAGTAGAACCCACGGTACTCATCACGTCGCCCTGGGTGACAATCACCAGGTCACCAGACATCAAGTAACCTTTATCGCGCAGCAGATTAACCGCTTCGCTGGCAGCTGCTACGCCGTCATTAGCGCTATCAAAGTGCACCGGCGTAACGCCACGATAGAGAGCAGTCAGGTTCAGCGTACGTTCATGGCGCGACATGGCGAAAATTGGTAGACCAGAGCTGATACGGGAGGTCATCAGCGCGGTACGACCCGATTCGGTCATGGTAATAATCGCCGTAACGCCTTTCAGGTGGTTAGCTGCGTACATTGCTGACATGGCAATAGCTTCTTCCACATTGTCGAACTGAACGTCCAGACGGTGTTTAGAAACGTTGATGCTCGGGATTTTTTCCGCACCCAGGCAAACGCGCGCCATGGCTGCAACAGTTTCTGACGGATACTGCCCAGCGGCAGTTTCTGCAGACAGCATCACAGCGTCAGTACCATCCAGAACGGCGTTTGCTACGTCCATGACTTCTGCACGCGTCGGCATCGGGTTAGTAATCATTGACTCCATCATCTGGGTCGCCGTGATTACCGCTCGGTTTAGCTGACGCGCACGACGGATCAACGCTTTCTGAATGCCGACCAGTTCCGGGTCGCCAATTTCCACACCGAGGTCGCCGCGTGCAACCATTACCACGTCAGAGGCGAGAATAATGTCATCCATTGCATCCTGGCTGCAAACGGCTTCCGCACGTTCAACCTTGGCAACAATTTTCGCATCACATCCTGCATCGCGTGCCAGGCGACGGGCATAGTTCAGATCTTCGCCGCAGCGTGGGAAGGAGACAGCCAGGTAATCTACGCCAATCAACGCCGCAGTCTTAATGTCTGCTTTGTCTTTTTCGGTCAGCGCTTCAGCCGACAAACCGCCGCCAAGTTTGTTGATACCTTTATTGTTGGAGAGGGGACCACCGACGGTCACTTCGGTGAACACTTTCATGCCCTGAACTTCCAGTACTTTTAACTGAACGCGACCATCGTCCAGCAGCAGGATGTCGCCAGGCACAACGTCAGCAGGCAGGCCTTTGTAGTCGATACCGACTTTTTCTTTGTCGCCTTCACCTTTACCCAGGTTGGCGTCGAGCAGGAATTTATCCCCAATATTGAGGAAAACTTTGCCTTCTTTAAAGGTGGATACACGGATTTTGGGCCCCTGGAGGTCACCCAGAATAGCCACATGACGCCCCAGTCTTGCGGCAATCTCACGAACTTTATCCGCGCGCATTTTGTGATCTTCAGGCGAGCCGTGAGAAAAGTTCATACGTACAACGTTGGCACCCGCCGCGATAACTTTTTCAAGATTATTATCGCGATCTGTTGCTGGGCCTAACGTGGTAACGATTTTTGTTCTGCGAAGCCTTCTGGACATGTAATACTCCGTTGACTGAAACAACCAGGTGTTGCTTGAACATGAAATCCGAATGAAATAACGCCGCGATGGCGATAAATTAATCTCATTCGGATGTCGTATAAGATTAGGACAGTGACAGTCGTTTTTAGCGATCGTCACTTAAATTAAGTAACTGCTTATCAAAACGCGATTCCTTCAGCGCTTCCTTGACCCGCTTCAAGTTATCTCTGAATTTTGCACCGCGTCGCAAAGTAAATCCTGTCGCCAGCACATCTATCACGGTCAGCTGTGCAAGTCGAGAAACCATGGGCATATAAATGTCAGTATCTTCCGGTACGTCGAGGGTAATTGCCAGCGTTGCTTCCCGGGCGAGCGGGGTACCCGCAGAGGTGAGGGCAATCACCATTGCGTCGTTTTCGCGAGCCAGCTGCGCCAGCTCGACCAGATTTTTTGTTCTTCCAGTGTGAGAAATCAGCACCACCACGTCTCCGTCGCTACAATTCATACAACTCATGCGTTGCAGCACGATATCATCGGAGTACACCACCGGAACATTAAAACGAAAGAACTTATTCATCGCATCGTGGGCAACGGCGGCTGAAGAGCCTAATCCGAAAAAGGCGATTTTTTTTGCCTGAGTGAGCAAGTCGACGGCGCGGTTGATGGCAGATTTATCCAGTGAATGACGGACATGATCAAGCGTTGCCATTGCGGACTCAAATATTTTCCCTGTGTATGATTCAACGCTGTCATCTTCATTGACATTGCGATTAACATAGGGAGTGCCATTCGCCAGACTTTGTGCCAGATGAAGTTTAAAATCAGGAAAACCGCGCGTGTCCATGCTGCGACAGAAACGATTCACCGTCGGTTCGCTAACATTGGCTTCCAGCGCCAGAGCAGCAATACTCGAATGGATCGCGTTATCGGGCGAAGCCAGAATGACCTCGGCAACTTTGCGCTCTGATTTGCTCAAATGTTCCAGCTGAGACTGGATTTTTTCCAGCATATTCATGATGTAAAGAAACTCACGGGTAATGACGATTTCCGCACTGAAAGAAATCGAAATGTAGTTTTGTCAGATATTACGCCTGTGTGCTGTGTTAATGACAAAAGCAGATAAAAAAGTTGTTATTTTTTTTCATAACATGATCAGTGTCAGATTTTTACCCAATGGAAAACGATGATTTTTTTATCAGTTTTGCCGCACTTTGCGCGCTTTTACCGTAATCGCACGGGTGGATAAGCGTTTACAGTTTTCGCAAGCTCGTAAAAGCAGTACAGTGCACCGTAAGAAAATTACAAGTATACCCTGGCTTAAGTACCGGGTTAGTTAACTTAAGGAGAATGACATGGCGGTAACGCAAACAGCCCAGGCCTGTGACCTGGTCATTTTCGGCGCGAAAGGCGACCTTGCGCGTCGTAAATTGCTGCCTTCCCTGTATCAACTGGAAAAAGCCGGTCAGCTCAACCCGGACACCCGGATTATCGGCGTAGGGCGTGCTGACTGGGATAAAGCGGCATATACCAAAGTTGTCCGCGAGGCGCTCGAAACTTTCATGAAAGAAACCATTGATGAAGGTTTATGGGACACCCTGAGTGCACGTCTGGATTTTTGTAATCTCGATGTCAATGACACTGCTGCATTCAGCCGTCTCGGCGCGATGCTGGATCAAAAAAATCGTATCACCATTAACTACTTTGCCATGCCGCCCAGCACTTTTGGCGCAATTTGCAAAGGGCTTGGCGAGGCTAAACTGAATGCTAAACCGGCACGCGTAGTCATGGAGAAACCGCTGGGGACGTCGCTGGCGACCTCGCAGGAAATCAATGATCAGGTTGGCGAATACTTCGAGGAGTGCCAGGTTTACCGTATCGACCACTATCTTGGTAAAGAAACGGTGCTGAACCTGTTGGCGCTGCGTTTTGCTAACTCCCTGTTTGTGAATAACTGGGACAATCGCACCATTGATCATGTTGAGATTACCGTGGCAGAAGAAGTGGGGATCGAAGGGCGCTGGGGCTATTTTGATAAAGCCGGTCAGATGCGCGATATGATCCAAAACCACCTGCTGCAAATTCTCTGCATGATTGCGATGTCTCCGCCGTCTGACCTGAGCGCAGACAGCATCCGCGATGAAAAAGTGAAAGTACTGAAGTCTCTGCGCCGCATCGACCGCTCCAACGTACGCGAAAAAACCGTACGCGGGCAATATACTGCGGGCTTCGCCCAGGGCAAAAAAGTGCCGGGATATCTGGAAGAAGAGGGCGCGAACAAGAGCAGCAATACAGAAACCTTCGTAGCGATCCGCGTCGACATTGATAACTGGCGCTGGGCCGGTGTGCCATTCTACCTGCGTACTGGTAAACGTCTGCCGACCAAATGTTCTGAAGTCGTGGTCTATTTCAAAACACCTGAACTGAATCTGTTTAAAGAATCGTGGCAGGATCTGCCGCAGAATAAACTGACTATCCGTCTGCAACCTGATGAAGGCGTGGATATCCAGGTACTGAATAAAGTTCCTGGCCTTGACCACAAACATAACCTGCAAATCACCAAGCTGGATCTGAGCTATTCAGAAACCTTTAATCAGACGCATCTGGCGGATGCCTATGAACGTTTGCTGCTGGAAACCATGCGTGGTATTCAGGCACTGTTTGTTCGTCGCGACGAAGTGGAAGAAGCCTGGAAATGGGTAGACTCCATTACTGAGGCGTGGGCGATGGACAATGATGCGCCGAAACCGTATCAGGCCGGAACCTGGGGACCCGTTGCCTCGGTGGCGATGATTACCCGTGATGGTCGTTCCTGGAATGAGTTTGAGTAATATCTGCGCTTATCCTTTATGGTTATTTTACCGGTAACATGATCTTGCACAGATTGTAGAACAATTTTTACACTTTCAGGCCTCGTGCGGATTCACCCACGAGGCTTTTTTTATTACACTGACTGAAACGTTTTTGCCCTATGAGCTCCGGTTACAGGCGTTTCAGTCATAAATCCTCTGAATGAAACGCGTTGTGAATCATCCTGCTCTGACAACTCAATTTCAGGAGCCTTTATGAATCCACAATTGTTACGCGTAACAAATCGAATCATTGAACGTTCGCGCGAGACTCGCTCTGCTTATCTCGCCCGGATAGAACAAGCGAAAACTTCGACCGTTCATCGTTCGCAGTTGGCATGCGGTAACCTGGCACACGGTTTCGCTGCCTGCCAGCCAGAAGACAAAGCCTCTTTGAAAAGCATGTTGCGTAACAATATCGCCATCATCACCTCCTATAACGACATGCTCTCCGCGCACCAGCCTTATGAACACTATCCAGAAATCATTCGTAAAGCCCTGCATGAAGCGAATGCGGTTGGTCAGGTTGCGGGCGGTGTTCCGGCGATGTGTGATGGTGTCACCCAGGGGCAGGATGGAATGGAATTGTCGCTGCTAAGCCGCGAAGTGATAGCGATGTCTGCGGCGGTCGGGCTGTCCCATAACATGTTTGATGGTGCTCTGTTCCTCGGTGTGTGCGACAAGATTGTCCCGGGTCTGACGATGGCAGCCCTGTCGTTTGGTCATTTGCCTGCGGTGTTTGTGCCGTCTGGACCGATGGCAAGCGGTTTGCCAAATAAAGAAAAAGTGCGTATTCGCCAGCTTTATGCCGAAGGTAAAGTGGACCGCATGGCCTTACTGGAGTCAGAAGCCGCGTCTTACCATGCGCCGGGAACATGTACTTTCTACGGTACTGCCAACACCAACCAGATGGTGGTGGAATTTATGGGGATGCAGTTGCCAGGCTCTTCTTTTGTTCATCCGGATTCTCCGCTGCGCGATGCTTTGACCGCTGCCGCTGCGCGTCAGGTTACACGCATGACCGGTAATGGTAATGAATGGATGCCGATCGGTAAGATGATCGATGAGAAAGTGGTGGTGAACGGTATCGTTGCACTGCTGGCGACCGGTGGTTCCACTAACCACACCATGCACCTGGTGGCGATGGCGCGCGCGGCCGGTATTCAGATTAACTGGGATGACTTCTCTGACCTTTCTGATGTTGTACCGCTGATGGCACGTCTCTACCCGAACGGTCCGGCCGATATTAACCACTTCCAGGCGGCAGGTGGCGTACCGG
>OGZC01000137.1_pt1 | contig 42141 bp, 28 predicted proteins | sample 1576751 | NCBI WGS metagenome assembly OGZC01 (sample SAMEA3541486, study PRJEB24748) | human gut metagenome | biome: human gut; feature: human-associated habitat; material: faeces | place: China | collected 2012
GTATTCAACATCTCTGAAATATACGCCGATAACCGAAAGAATAAGTCCTACTCCCGTGCAGAAAATAAGCAAAAGGAACATAGGCACAATACTCATAAACACGTACGGCGTGATATGAAGATTTGAACCGCCGCTAATGCCTGTAAGCTTAAAGAATATCCATACGCAGATAAGGCAGAGAAGCGATATCGCAAACGTAACGAAATTTGAAAAAATCGACGAAAGCGGATACATATATTTAGGAACATATACCTTTTTGATAATGCTTGCGTTTCGCCTAAACGAGGTCATAGCCTGCTTTGTTGACGAAGTAAAGAAACTGAATAAAAGTCGGCCTGTAAAAAGATAAACAGGGAAGCAAACCACATGCTTGTTTGACTTTCCGAAGATACCGCCGAATACAACCGAAAGAACAATCATCTGCAAAAGCGGCTGGATAAAGCTCCAAAGAATACCGAGCCATGAATTTCTGTATTTAAGCTTAACGTTTTTAGCTGTAAGTTCCTTTAAAAGATTTCTGTATTTTTTAAAGGTCTTAACATTACGGTCAAGCTCTTTATTACCTGTACTCATATAAGCACCTCATATATTTTATGATATCTAACGTTTTAGAATTATATCACAATATGTTTCATTTTTCAACAAAAATAATGTTAATATGATTTATTTAAACATTTTTGCTATTTCGCTTGCCACAATTTTAGCGCTTTTGTTGCCGTCAATTACGATATCTGCGCACGCAAGATATTTGGATTTTCTCTCGTCATAAAGCGATTTTGCCTTTTCCTTATCCTGAAAAAGCGGACGTGTTGACGTGTCGCCTATTCTTTCGCAAATAATATTGAAATCAACGTCAAGAAATATTATTTTGCCCGAATTTTTAACTGTGTCAACATTTCTTTGATATGTCATTGCTCCGCCTCCGGTTGACACTACGCAGTTTTGCATAGAAGCTACCTTTTTGCAAGCCTGATATTCAAGCTCTCTGAAAAAATCTTCGCCGTATTCGGAAAAAATATTTTTGATTTGAGTGCCTTGCTCGTTTTCGACCATATTGTCTGTATCAACAAATTTTCTGCCTGTCATTCTTGCAAGCTCGTGGCCTATTGTTGTTTTGCCCGAACCCATAAAGCCGCATAAAATTATATTCATATTTTTTCCATTTCCTCTTGCGTTATTTTTAAAACTTTTTTAATGTCGTTCATAGTAAATTCGGTGTCAAACCAAATTTCCTGGGCAACTGCGGCTTGCCAAACAAGCATTGAAAGACCGTTTGAATATTTGATTCCGGCTTCTTTTGCATATTTTAAAATCAATGTTTCCTGCGGATTATAAACAGCATCAAAAACAGCCTTGCATTTTTGTACCTTTTCCTTAGGCAAAACGCTTGCGTCAACCTTAGGAAACATTCCGACAGGCGTACCGTTTATAAGTAAATCAAATTCGCCCTCAACATCGCCAAGCTTAACAACCTTTACCTGTTTATCAAGCTTGTCCTTTATTTCACTTTTGATGAGATTTGCAGCCGGTAAACTGCTATCTCTTACCGCAATTGTTAAATCAGCGCCTGCAAGTATGCTTTCAAATGCAAACATTCTTGAAACGCCGCCGCTGCCGCATAAAAGCACTTTGCCGCCAAGGTTGATTTCTGCCATTTCAAGCGCACGAAGAAATCCGAAGCAGTCGGTGTTGTGGCCTGTTGCCTTGCCGTTTTCGATTTTTACGGTGTTTACTGCGCCGAAAAGCTGTGCTCTTTGCGATAAGCCGTCAAGCATTGGGATAATTCCCGTCTTGTGAGGAATTGTGACGTTGAAGCCGTCAAGCTTTTTAAGCTTTTTATATTCGTTTTTCAAATTTTCAGGTGCAATTTCATTCAGATTATAACTTGCGTCAATATTCTTGATTTTAAAAAGCTCCTTGTGAATTATCGGTGACATGGAATGACCTAAAGGGTAGCCGATTAAACAAAAATTATTCATTAATATTTGCCTCTTAAAAAATAGTTTAAAATAATTATTGACAAGTCAAAAATAATTTTATAATATGATAATAACATAATGATTTAATTTAAACAACATTTTTTTGAGGTGAACATATTATGGTATTCGAAAAATTAAAGGAAATCTTGGCAGAACAGCTTGACGTTGACGCCGATTCAATCACGAAAGACAGTATGCTTATTGAAGATCTCGGTGCCGACAGTCTTGACGCTATTGATATTGTGATGTCTGTTGAAGATGAATTTAAGATTGAAGTGCCTGATGAAATTATTGAAAAAATTGAAACCGTCGGCGATATGCTTAATTATATTGAAAACAATATTTGACGTTTGATTTTATATTACGGTCATAGTTTGTTGTAATAGACAAACTATGGCTTTTTTTCTATATTTGGCGGTGAAAATTAACAAACTAAACAAAAATCAACAAAAGTATAAAAACTATGTCTATAATTTTTATATATATTGACAATAACTTTTAAAAGCGGTAAAATAACTGTAAGCGTTTTATGACCATTTTGAGAGGTGTAACACTTATGGCAGAAAAAGAAAAATACATTATGGCGCTTGATCAAGGAACTACTTCCTCAAGGGCAATTATTTTTAACAAGAAAGGTGAAATTGTTGCCAAGGCGCAAAACGAATTTGCTCAGCATTATCCTGAAAACGGATGGGTTGAGCATGACCCTATGGAAATTCTTTTTTCGCAAACAAGCGCAATGCTGACGTGTTTAAGGCTTGAAAAAGTAGACCCTAAGGACATAGTCGGCATAGGTATTACAAATCAGCGTGAAACCACAATTGTTTGGGAAAAGGAAACGGGCAAGCCTGTTTATAATGCAATTGTTTGGCAATGCAGGCGCACCGCTCCTATTTGTGAGGAACTTAAGGCGGAGGGCTTGTCGGATTATGTAAAAGAAACAACAGGCCTTTTAATTGACGCTTATTTCAGCGGCACTAAAATAAAGTGGATTCTTGACAATGTTGAGGGTGCAAGGGAAAAGGCGGAAAGAGGCGAGCTTCTTTTCGGCACAGTTGATACATGGCTTATTTGGAATTTGACCAACGGCAAGGTGCACGTGACGGATTATTCAAATGCGTGCAGGACCATGCTTTTTGACATTAATAAGCTTTGCTGGGATCCATATCTTTGTGAAAAACTCGGTATTCCTATGAGTATGCTGCCCGAGGTTAAGCCGTCAAGTTGTATATATGGCAAGCTTGCGCATATAACAGGTATTGAGGATATTGCCGAAGTGCCAATAGCAGGTGCAATAGGCGACCAACCCGGTGCTCTTTTCGGTCAAGGCTGTTTTAAGGCGGGTCAGGCTAAAAACACTTACGGCACAGGTTGCTTTTTGCTTATGAACACGGGGGATAAGCGTGTTAATTCAATGTCAAATCTTCTTTCGGGTATCGCTTGGGGTATCGGAGATGAGATTACTTATTCGCTTGAAGGCTCTGCTTTCAATGCCGGCTCGATTATTAAATGGCTTCGTGACGAGGTTGAGCTTATAAAAACCGCACGTGAATGTGACGAATATGCCGAGCAGGTGGAGGATTCCAACGGTCTTTACTTCGTTCCTGCATTTACCGGTTTGGGCGCTCCTTATTGGGATATGTATGCAAGGGGAGTTATGGTAGGCTTAACACGTGGAGTTAATAAAAAGCATATTTGCCGTGCCGTGCTCGAAAGCATAACATATCAAATGACAGACTTGCTTGAGGCTATGATGAGCGATTCAGGCATAGTATTAAAGGATTTGAGGGTTGACGGCGGCGCTTCCGTTTCAAACATTATGATGCAAATACAGGCGGATATGACCGGTGTTAATGTAAACAGGCCTAAAAATGTTGAAACCACGGCGCTCGGTGCGGCTTATTGCGCAGGTCTTGCAACAGGCGTTTGGGACAGTCTTGAGGAAATCGAGGCGAACAGAGCGGTTGACAGGATTTTTGTTCCGTCAATGGAAATTTCAAAGCGAAATCAAAAATATTCCGATTGGAAGCGTGCTGTTGAACGCTCACGCAATTGGGAAAGATAAAATTATAAAATATATTGATATTTATCATAAAAGGAGATAAAATTATGGGTAAAGTTGTTTGTCCTTGGGACACATTAATTAATTTTGTAACAGATGCATTTGTAGGTTACGGTATTCCGAGAGAGGATGCCGAAATTTGCACCGACATTCTTCTTGAGTCGGACAGACGAGGTATTGAAAGCCACGGCTGTAACCGCTTTAAGCCGATTTATCTTGACAGAATTAAAGCAGGTATTCAAAATCCGATTACTGACTTTGAGGTGGTTAAGGAAACCCCTTGCACCGCAGTAGTTGACGGTCACGACGGAATGGGTCAGGTTATCGGCTACAAGTCAATGCAAATGGCTATTGATAAGGCAAAAAAATACGGTATGGGTATGGTTGCCGTTCGTAATTCCTGCCACTATGGTATTGCCGGCTATTATGCAACTATGGCAACAAAGCAGGGCTGTATCGGTATTACGGGCACAAATGCACGTCCGTCTGTTGCGCCTACCTTTGGTGTTGACGGTATGTTCGGTACAAACCCGCTTACTATCGGTATTCCAACCGATGAAGAATTTGATTTTGTTATCGATTGCGCAACTTCTATTACTCAAAACGGTAAAATTGAGTATTATGAAAGAATAGGCGAGGATGTTCATCCGGGAACTATTATCGGCAGAGACGGCAAGGAAATCAGCGGTGATGCAGGCGAAGCTTTGAAGAAAATTCGTTCGGGTGATGCGGCACTTACAACACTCGGCGGTATCGGCGAGGCTCTCGGCGGATATAAGGGCTATGGCTACGCTATGGTTATTGAGCTCCTTTCTGCTGCTTTGCAGGACGGTAATTACGGTAAGGCTCTCAACGGCAAGGATGAAAACGGAAAACTTGTTCCTTATCATCTCGGTCATTTCTTTATCGCTATTGATACCGGCCATTTTGTAGGCGAAGAGGAAACAAGGAAGAAGGCAGGCGAAATTATTCGCTCTGTTCGTAATTCAACAAAGGCACCGGGCTGTGACAGAATTTACACGGCAGGTGAGAAGGAATATGACATTTGGCAGCAGAGAAAGGACAGCGGTGTTCCTATCAATGAGTCTGTTCAAAAGGAAATGAATGAGGTTCGTGACGAACTCGGTCTTACACAATATAAGTTCCCTTGGGAATAATATATAAAGTTTAAATTATGAGGTGACACAAACTATGGATTATCGTAAAGAATCATTAAGGCTTCACGGAGAATGGAAGGGCAAAATCGAAGTGAACGCAAGGGCAAAGGTAAACGATAAGGACTCTCTTTCGCTTGCTTATACACCGGGCGTAGCGCAGCCTTGCCTTGCAATTAAGGATGATTATAAAAAGAGCTGGGAGCTTACAAGACGTTGGAATATGGTAGCTGTTATTACAGACGGAACTGCTGTTTTGGGTCTTGGCGATATCGGTCCTGAGGCAGGTATGCCTGTTATGGAGGGCAAATGCGTTCTCTTTAAAGAATTCGGCGATGTTGACGCATTTCCGCTTTGCGTTCGTACTAAGGATGTAGACGAATTTGTTGAAACTGTTTATAATATCAGCGGCTCGTTCGGCGGCATTAATCTTGAGGATATTTCAGCGCCTCGTTGCTTTGAAATAGAGGAAAAGCTTAAAGCTAAATGCGATATCCCTATTTTCCACGACGACCAGCACGGCACGGCAGTTGTTGTTTCAGCCGCATTGATTAACGCAACAAAGCTTACGGGCAAAAAACTTTCGGATTGTAAAGCAGTAATTAACGGCTCAGGTGCAGCAGGTATTGCAATTGCAAAACTTCTTATGACTTTAGGCCTTCGTGATGTTATTCTTTGTGACAGAACAGGCGCTATTTATGAGGGCAGAGAAAAGCTTAACCCTTCTAAAGAGGCAATCGCTAAGGTTACTAACAGAGAGATGACTAAGGGCACACTTGCAGATGCAGTTAAGGGTTCGGATATCTTTATCGGCGTTTCGGCTCCGGGTGTTCTTACTGAGGAAATGATTAAGACTATGAATTCTGACCCGGTTGTTCTTGCAATGGCTAATCCTACTCCTGAGATTATGCCTGACGAGGCTAAGGCAGCAGGCGCTAAAATTGTAGGTACAGGCCGTTCCGACTTCCCTAACCAGATTAATAACGTTGTTGCATTCCCAGGCATTTTCCGTGGTGCGCTTGACGTAAGGGCAAGTCAGATTACAGAAAATATGAAGATTGCCGCAGCTTATGCCATTGCTTCTCTTGTTGATGACGATAAGCTCAGCGTTGATTATATTCTTCCTTATGCATTTGATGAAAGAATTAAGGATACCGTTGCAAAGGCTGTAGCAGATGCCGCAGTTAAGGACGGCGTAGCAAGAATTTGATAAATCGGATATCACCGAAAAGCGTGAGCTTTTTGCGACGACGAGTTCGCACCCTATGGTGTTACTTTTAAAATCATATAAAATCTTATACAAAACAAAAAGCGTTGGAGATTTTAATTATCTCCAACGCTTAATTTTTTTGCGCATATTTATTTTATGCAAGCGAACTTTCTTTCTTTTTAATGCCCTTATTGATGAACATAAACATAATTATACTCATTATTACACAGCATATATCCGCTGTTGCCTGCGACCAAATTATGCCCTCAAGTCCGATAAGCTTATTCATAATAAAGAGCATAGGAACATAGATAAGTCCTTGCCTGCCGAGGGAAAGAATCATACTTTGAATACCCTTGCCCATTCCTTGGAATGAGAAATTGAGCACAAACATAATGCCGATAACAGGACCTGACGCCATAAGAGCAAGAAGCATTTTAACACCGAGGTCGATAACTTGGGCGTCATTGATAAACAGCTCGATAACATTTCGTCTGAACAGCAGATAAAAGCCAGTCATGGCAGTGCCGATAATAATGTTGCAGATTATGCTGAAACGCAGGCATTTTCTCATTCTCTTATAGTTTTGAGCGCCGTAGCAGTAGCCGACAAGCGGTTGAACACCCTGACCGAGACCGATTTGAAGCATAACGACAAGCATATTTGCTTTCATTGCAATTCCCATTGCGGCAACTGCGCTGTCGCCGTATTTGATAAGAACAACGTTAACAATAATATTGCTTATGCTCATAAGAAGACTGTTAATAGCAGCAGGAAGTCCTACCCCGATAACGCCTTTAGTAATTCCGTGCCCCATAGCAAAACGTTTTGGAGAAATACTTAAAATGCTCTTTCCTCTGAGAAAATAAATAAGAAAATAAATAACCGATACTATGTTGCCGATAACAGTTGCGATTGCTGCACCTGCAACGCCCATATCAAATCCAAAAGGCATATTGATGCCGAAAAGCTTATCACCCGTATGCAAAATGAAAATCGGGTCAAGAATTATATTTGTAATTTGACCGATAACAGAGCCTATCATTGACTCTTTTGCCGCACCCTCGCCACGAACAAGATTTGACGCCGTGATTGAAAGCACGATTGACGGAGCACCAAGCGCTACCCATTTAAGATAATCTGCGGCTAAGCCGAGCGTGTTTTCGCTTGCACCTACAAGCATAAGAATTTGATTTTTTAATGTGAAAAATATTATTCCGAGTACCAAACCCACTGCGATTGAGGCATATATGCAAAATGAGCTGATTGTTTTAACTCTGTCTTTTCTGCCCTCGCCGAGTGAACGGCTGACAAATGCACAACCGCCTACTCCAAAAAGGTTACCCGTTGCAATGAAAAGCAAAAAAAGCGGCATTGAAACCGAAACTGCGGCTACCTGATTGCTGTCGCCCGTTTGACCTACAAAAAATGTGTCCGCAAGGTTATATACAATATTAATAAGCATACTCAGCATACTCGGCAAAGCCATAGTCATTACCGCTTTCGGTACTGTATATTCTTCAAAAACTTTTGTATTGTCTTTCATATTTGTCATATCCTTTCGTAATATTTGCCGTAAAAATTAATAAATTATAATCTGTCCGTAATATCAATAAGATTTTGCATTGTCAGCTTTTCAGGCCTGATATTGATTTCAAGCCCAAGTTCGGTGAATATTTCGGCAATTTTTTGCTTAGAAACTCCCATTGTGTTTGAAATACTGTTGAGCGCCGTTTTTCTCCTTTGCGCAAATGCACATTTTACCAATGAGAAAAATTTTTTCTTGTTTTCAATTTGATATTTGTCCTCATCGTTTAATGCCAATTTGATTACAACGCTGTCAACCTTTGGGCTTGGCATAAAACTTTCTCTCGGTACATCAAAAAGGATTTCACCGCTTGCATAAAAATTAACTGCAACCGATACTGCGCCTGCCTGCCTTGTGCCAACCTCGGCGCAAAGGCGCTCGCCTGCCTCTTTTTGCACCATTACAACTATTTCGTCAATAGGCAATTCGTTTTCAAGAAGCATCATTATTATAGGTGATGTAATATAATAAGGCAAATTTGCGCATACTTTAATATTGTCGCAACCCTCAAATTTTTCCTTAATAAGTTTTTTTAGGTCAAGCTCCATAACGTCGCCGTTTACAATTTCAAGATTGTCAAAATCAGCAAGCGTTTCGTCAAGAACGGGCAACAGCCTTTTATCAAGCTCGATTGAAACGACCTTTTTTGCCACCTTGCAAAGCTCCTTTGTAAGAACTCCTATGCCGGGGCCTATTTCAAGCACACCTGTTTTACTGTCTGCATTTAATGACTGCGCCATTTGAGGGCAAACGTTTGGGTTAATTAAAAAGTTCTGACCGAGTGCCTTTGAAAAGGTAAAGCCGTATTTTGAAAGTATTTTTTTTATTGTATTGATATCATATAAATTACAGTCCATATTACACCTGACCTGATTTTATGCCGTCATTTTGCAAAAAAGGACGGGAAATTCGGCAAACAATGTTCGCTCTTACGAGTTAAAATCAATGATTTATCTTAATTTGCGAGTATTCTATCACATTCAAAAATAGTTTACAATATTATTGTTGACATTTTGTTAAATTGTGCTAAAATATCGTTTAGTCGGCTAATGTTAGTTGACTAACTTTATTAAAGAAATCGTAATTACATTATATAAGGTTGGTGAAATAATGAATTATAAACGCAGGCAGCCGCCTAAGGAGGAGCTTATAGGGCCGAGAGTCAATTTTTTATCACGCCTTGTTCGTTGCAAATTTAACGACATTATAAGCGAGGAGGGGCTTTACTCCGGTCAGCAGGATATCCTTTTTGCCGTTCTTGAAAATGAGGGCATAACCTCAAGCAAGCTTGCCGAGATAACAGGTGTGTCGGCGGCAACAATGAGTGTGTCTGTCAAAAGAATGGAAAAAGCGGGCTTTATTGTTAAAAAGCCTGACGAAAATGATGCAAGAATAATGCATATTTATCCGACTGAAAAGGCAAAAGTCGTTCCGGGTAATACAAGAGAAAAGATAAATGAGCTTGAGCTTATATTGAAAAAAGGAATGGATGAGGATAAAGCGCTTGAGTTTGCGCATTATTTACAGCGTGCCATTGATAATTTGTTAGAAGAATTCGGCAATTGCTGTGAAAAAGGAGATGATAGAAAATGTTAAAAAAATTAGGCAAATATATGAAAGGGCTTGGCTTTCTTTCGCTTATAAGTGCACTGGGTATGATTATCGAGGCTGTTTGCGAGCTTGCGTTGCCGTCGCTTGCAAATAACATTTACGAAACGGTTAATGTTGCCACCTCGCCTGACCAGACTAAAGCATATGTTTTGAAAATGGGCTTTTGTATGCTCGGCTTGGCTGTTATCGGTCTTTGTGGCGGCCTTACAACTATGAAGGCTTCGGCAGTAGTCAGCCAGCGCTTTGCATTCAGGCTTAGAAATGATGTGTATAAAAAGATAAGCAATTTTTCATTCAGAAATATTGATAAGTTTTCAACTGCTTCTCTTACCACGAGGCTTACAAACGATATCACAATGCTTCAGCAGGTGGTTATGATGTCGCTTCGTATTTTGGTAAGAGGTCCTGCGCTTTTGATTGTTGCGGCAGTTATGGCAGTAAGAATTAATCCTAAAATGTCGGCAACGCTTCTTATTATGCTTCCTATAATTATTGTTATAGTAGCGCTTATTATGAAGTTCGGCTTCCCAATGTTTCAAAAAATGCAGAAAAAGGTTGATAACGTAAACCGTGTAGTTCAGGAAAACCTTATAGGTATGCGTGTTGTTAAGGCTTTCGTGCGTGAGGACCACGAAAAAGATAAATTCCATAAGGCATCTGATGACCTTGCAAAGCAGGGCGCTATGGCTTCGGGACTTATCATTACCGTTATGCCTGTTATGATGCTTCTTTTTAATGCCGTAATCGTGTTCACTTATTATAAGGGTGCGCTTTCGGCTAATGAGGGTGTTATGCAGGTAGGTCAAATTTCCGTATTTGCTTCTTATGTTGTTCAAATTCTTTTGAACCTTGTTATGATTTCAATGATGCTTTTGCAGCTTGCAAGAGGTAAAGCTTGTGCAGAGCGTGTTGTTGAGGTTCTTGATACGGAGATTGATATTGTTAATCCTGAAAATGCGTTTGTTCCTACAGAGCCGAAGGGTGAGGTTGAATTTAAAAATGTAAGCTTTAAATATGACCCCGAATCTCATGGCGATAATATTCTTGAAAATATCAGTTTTAAGGCAAAGCCGGGTCAGATTGTAGGTATCGTCGGCGGTACGGGCTGCGGTAAATCAAGCCTTGTTAATCTTATTCCACGTCTTTATGACGCAACGCAGGGTGAAGTGCTCGTTGACGGTGTTGACGTTAAGAAATATGACCTTAAAGCGCTTCGTGATATGATAGGCGTTGTGCTTCAAAAAAATGTTCTTTTCAGCGGAACTATTGAGGAGAATATTCGTTGGGGTAAAAAGGACGCTACTCACGAGGAAATTGTTGCGGCGTGCAAAGCGGCAGACGGCTTTATTAATGAACAGCCTGACGGATATAATACTTATCTTGCGCAGGGCGGTCTTAATCTTTCCGGCGGTCAAAAGCAACGTCTTTGCATTGCCCGTGCCATGATTAAAAATCCTAAAATTCTTATTCTTGACGACTCAACAAGTGCTGTCGATACCGCAACAGAGGCAAAAATCCGTGAAAGTTTTTACGGCGACCTTAAAGATACAACTGTATTTATCATTGCTCAGCGTATTTCATCTGTTAAGGACGCCGATGAAATTCTTGTTGTTGACGACGGTAAGATTAAGGGTATCGGCAATCACGACGAACTTATAAAAACAAACGAGATTTATCAGGAAATTTATAATACACAACAGAAAGGAGTGCTTGAATAATGCCACCAATGGGACCTCCGGGCAGAAAAAATGATTTCAAAAAGCCCAAGAATGCTAAGCAGACATTTACAAGAATCCTTAAATATATGGGCAAAAACAAGCTCTTTTTGATTGTTGTATTTATAATGCTTATTTTAAGTACGGTTTGCAATATTGCCGCATCTTATTGCCTTAAACCGATACTCAACGATGTTGCCGCCGCTATTAAGGCAGGCACGTTTATGGATGAGGGAATTAAAACCCTTGTCAAAAATCTTATTAAGCTTTCGATTTTATATGTAGGCGCATCGCTTTTCTCATTTGCACAAAGCAAAATTATGGTAACTCTTGCATATAAGACTACTAACCTTATTCGTAAGGATTTGTTTGACCACATGCAAACCTTACCGCTCAGATTTTTTGATTCAAAAACTCACGGCGAAATTATGAGCCGCTTTACCAACGACGTTGATAACGTTCAAATGATGCTTGAGCAGTCAATGGTACAGCTTGTTTCATCGGCATTTACCTTTGTCGGCATAGTTGCAATGATGATAGTATTAAGTCCTACGCTTTTTGCATTTGCGCTTGTTTTTCTTATAATTATGCTTATTACCGTATCGCAGATAGGCAAAAAATCGAGAAAATACTTTAGGCTACAGCAAAAAAACCTCGGCGTTATGAACGGTAATATCGAGGAATCTGTTGAGGGTATGAAAGTTATTAAGGTTTTCAACCACGAGCAGCAGGCGTTTGACGAATTTGAAGAAACTAATGAAAGCTTCAGAAAAGCTGCAACAAACGCAAACTTTTTCTCAGGTATAATGGGCCCTTGCTCAACAGGTATCAATAATGCAAGCTATGCAACCATTGCACTTGTCGGCGGACTTTTGGCATTGACGGGAAGCCTTGATATCGGTACTTTCTTTACTTTCCTCAGCTATTCAAAGCAGTTTACCCAGCCGATTAACCAAATCGCAAACCAAATGAATACCGTATTTTCTGCCCTTGCAGGCGCAGAACGTGTATTTGAAATTATGGATATGAGTCCGGAAATTGACAACGGTACCGTAACTCTCAGCGAGGAAAAAACGGCTGACGGCAAAAAGTGGTTTTGGCTTGACGGGGATAAGAAAATTCCTGTTGAGGGCAAGGTTGTATTTGAGGACGTTGACTTTAGCTACGTTCCCGAAAAGCAGGTGCTTAAGGATATTAACCTTTATGCAAAGCCGGGTCAAAAGATTGCTTTTGTAGGCTCAACCGGTGCAGGCAAAACTACTATTACAAATCTTATCAACAGATTTTATGATATCGAGCGTGGCTCAATCACATACGATTCAATTGATATTAAGCGTATCAAAAAGGACGATTTGAGAAAGAGCCTTGCAATCGTTTTGCAGGATACGCATATGTTCACGGGAACTATTATGGATAATATTCGCTACGGCAGGCTCAACGCAACAGACGAGGAATGTATTGCGGCGGCTAAGCTTGCTTCGGCTCATTCCTTTATTCGCAGGCTTCCTGAGGGCTATAACACGGTAATCACGGGTGACGGCGGAAACCTCAGTCAGGGTCAAAGGCAGCTTCTTGCAATCGCACGTGCCGCTGTTGCAGACCCGCCTGTTATGATTCTCGACGAAGCAACCTCGTCAATCGATACCCGTACAGAGCTTCATATCGAGCACGGTATGGATAGGCTTATGATTGGCAGAACTGTATTCGTTATCGCTCACAGGCTTTCAACTGTCCGTAATTCAAATGCAATTATGGTTTTGGAGCACGGTGAAATTATCGAGCGTGGCGACCATGACGCACTTATGGCTCAAAAGGGCCGCTATTATGAGCTTTGCACAGGCAAGGCAAAATTAAGCTGATAGCTTATAAAATTCAAACCCGTTGTAATTTAAAAGATTACAGCGGGTTTTTTATTATTCATTTTTTATATATGAATAAGAAATCAGTCTTGAAGATGTAAGCCTAATCGGTTATGATAAAGTTAAGCAGAATTAAGATAAGTAAAATTATTTGCTATGGCAAGCCCTTTGACGAAATGAAAGGCGATAATCGAGGATATAGAATATTTCCTGATAACTCTTGGGGACGAAAAATATATGATGACATGGGAGGTATTATAAATGGATAACAGCGACAGATGGGTTGAAAAATACGGCGAAAGCTTTATGGATTTTCCGCTAAAGGGCTTGAAATTCAAAAAGACGGCTTGGACGAAAAAGAACAATCATACCCATTGCCTTTTTTGCGGAGATGAAATAACCGATGAGGAATATAACTATCATACCGAGAAGCAGGGATATGCGTCCACAACAAAATTTTGGTGGTCGTGCCCCGAATGCTTTGCGCGCGTCATTGCCAACCAGACCCTCAAAGAAGCCTTGAAAGGCATCACCATCGAAGAGCTCAGTGTGAGCCAGGAGGTGCTGAGGAAGATTTTCTTCAATACGAAGGACTAAGATATAGGGATTAGGGGTTAAGGATTAGAGATTAAGGGAGGAGAAAACAAGGGGATGAAGCGTCATTTTTCATTCCTCATCTTCCATTCTTTATTAAAATATGGATTTTTTGCAAAAATAATTTCGCTTGTTAAAGAATTATGCTTTTCTTTGTGACAAGAATACGAAAGAATATAATAATCTAATTAAAATACACACACATGAAAGGCTTATTAAAAAATCTGGGATTGATATTAGTCGTAATAGGAGCTGTAATCCTGGTTGCATGTTCTTTTACCGGCAATGTTAACAACAATGCCATCTTGGGCAGTTCTGCCGTTTTGGTTGTAGTGGGATTGATTTCCTACATTGTCATCAACAAGAGAATTGTCGACTAATATCAAAAGAAAAGAAATAAAGAAGGCGGTTAGCATATACATGCAAACCGCCTTTTTTATTTTCTCTCCCCCAGAGGAGCCGAGTCTCATCAAGACTCAGCTTCCGGAGTAATCAGTTTATATCCTTTTCCGTGAATGTTGATGATTTCAATCGAATCATCTTCTTTCAGGTGCTTACGCAGCTTTGTGATATATACATCCATACTACGTGCATTGAAATAGTTGTCATCAATCCAAATAGTCTTCAACGCAAAGTCACGCTGCAGAATTTCGTTGGCATGTGCACAAAGCAAGCCCAGCAGTTCGGATTCTTTGGTGGTCAGTTTAGTCTGCTTCTCGGCAGTCGCCAGAATCTGTTTCTGCGTGTCGAATGTAAACTTACCAATCTTATAGATGTTGCTCTCCTTGTTCTTCTTTCCGCGAACACGTCTCAGGATAGCTTCAATTCTGAAAGTCAGCTCTTCCATACTGAAGGGCTTGGTGATGTAGTCATCGGCACCAATCTTGAAACCTTCCAGAATATCTTCCTTCAATGTTTTTGCCGTCAAGAAGATAATAGGTATTTCGGCATTGGCCGCACGCACTTCTTGTGCCAGTGTGAATCCGTCTTTCTTTGGCATCATCACATCAAACACACACAAGTCATATTTATTCTTCAGGAAAGCCTTGTATCCTGCTTCTCCATCGGGATATAACTCGGCAGCGTAACCTTTTGCCTGTAAATATTCTCTTAAAAGCATGCCAAGATTTTCATCATCTTCGCACAATAAAATACGCAGTTTCTCGTCCATATCAATCAATTTTTTAATAAAGGTAATGCAATAATAAATTTAGTTCCTACGTTCAGTTCACTTTCTGCCCGGATAGTTCCCTTATGATCCATGATAATCTTCTTCACATAAGCCAGTCCCAAGCCGAAGCCTTTCACATCGTGCAGATTACCTGTATGCACGCGATAGAACTTCTCGAATATCTTTTTCAAATTCTCCTTCTTGATGCCGATGCCGTTATCTTGGATGGAAATCATCAGTTTGCCAGGCTCATTCCAAGTCTTCACCGTCAGTTGCAGATCCGCATCCGGACGTTTATACTTCACTGCATTATCCATGAGATTGAAAATCACATTGGTGATATGCATCTCATCGGCAAAAATGGCAGAGTTGGTAGCTTTAAGCTCCGATTCAATCTTTCCATTATAACGCTCCACTTTCAGTGTAAACGTGTTGATAACACCCGCTATCAGCTCGTTGGCATCCAGTTCCTTATTCTTCAAAGTAGCCTTCTGACGGTCAAACATCGACATCTGAAGCACTTTTTCTACCTGGAACCTCAAACGCTTCGTTTCATCGTTGATGACACCCGATATATGCTGGAACATAGTCGGAGACTTGCCCACAGCCGGGTCTTTCAACATCTGTGCCGCCAGAGAAATCGTCGATATCGGCGTCTTGAACTCGTGCGTCATATTGTTGATGAAATCATTCTTCATCTCCGTCAGCTTCTTCTGGCGGAATACGATGTAAATCGTAAAGATGAACGTCACCAGCAGTACAAAAGTAAATATCATCGACGGTATCATAAACCTGACCGAATCGAAGATATAATCCTTCTTTCCCGGAAAATGTATCTTGACGATACTCATACGGGCTGGTGGGTCATTCAAAAACAATGGCTGCGAATAAGAGCTTTCACTCCCTGCATCGCTATAATCCGCACAACGGTATACCTCCCGACCTTCCCGGTCTATCACCTTGAAGTGATAATCCATATCACCGAGACCATTCTCTATCAGACCTGCTTTTAGATACTGGTCCAGACTTTTGAAATTAACACGCTCCTCAATCGGCTTGTCGCTGGCATTGTATACCATCTGCAACACCACCTCGTCTACCAATGCACGCTGGTAAAGATAGCGGTTTTTAAGCATCTCTATCTGCGAGCGTGAAGTCTGAGGAATGGTTTTTGCTCCATGTTTGCGTGAAATCATTGCTCTTGGCAATTCAGAAGGCTCGTTACTGAAAGTTTTCAATTCCACCGAAGAACGGACACTGCCATCCGGAGCTGTCATCACAAACCGCTGGGTACGCATCACTCCGCTACTGCTTTGCGATTGTTCCCACGCCTTCTTTTCCGCCTCGGAGATATCCTCATTCAGCCAACGCACAACCTCTGCGGACTCTGCCTCTTTCGAAGCAGCCATCAACGCACGCTTCACCGATTCATCAAATTGTCCGTTACGCATCTTCACCATTTCCTCAATATAGCTTATCTGCAGATACAGCAAACTAAGGAAGGAAAGCCCCATAACAACACCTAATATCCATATAGTTGACTTTTTCATAGTCACAAAATTAACACTCCCTAATTAACACTCCTAACCAATTAACCTGATTTAACCGGACGTTCTCGTAAATTAACCGAAGACCATTTTTTAGGTTGTATTATGAGCATTATAACAAAAACACAAGCCTTTGGTTTGCAAATTTAATAAAAAATTAATCATTCAATTCACAATTCTGCATGTTCTTAATCTACGTTAATGAAAAAAGCCGTTATTACTTGCCATGAAGTAACAACGGCTTTAACAATTGTTATATTAGCAGCCGGTAGTTACAACAGCCAAACTACCAACCCCTGAAAATCATTCTTCAGCTTGCTTTGCCTCAAATTCCTTAATCAGTTTATCCTGCACATCACTCGGAACGAGTTCATAGCTGGCAAACTTCATGATGAACGAAGCACGTCCACCGGTCAGTGAGCTAAGTGCCGTAGAGTAGGATGACATTTCCTTCAAAGGCACCTTAGCACTCAGTTTTTCGTAACCGGCCTCGCTGCTCATACCCATAATCATGGCACGGCGTCCCTGCAAGTCCCCCATCACATCACCCATCTTGTCCGACGGAACAAATACTTCCACGTCATAAATGGGTTCTAGAATCTTCGGGCCTGCATTCTTGAACGCTTCGCTGAACGCATTCCGTCCCGCCAGCATAAAGGAGATTTCATTGGAGTCAACCGGATGCATTTTTCCGTCATATACGATGACACGTACATCGCGAGCATACGAACCAGTCAACGGTCCCTGCTCCATACGTGACATGATACCCTTCAAGATGGCCGGCATGAAACGTGCATCAATGGAACCACCCACAATACTATTGACGAATACCAGCTTGCCACCCCATTCCAATGGAACTTCTTCGGTACCCTTGACGTTCATCTTGAACTCCTGACCATTGAATTTATAGGTTTCGGGCAACGGCATGCCTTCGTAGTAAGGCTCAACAATCAGATGAACTTCACCGAACTGGCCTGCACCACCCGACTGCTTCTTATGGCGATAATCCGCACGGGCAGCTTTGGTTATCGTTTCGCGATACGGTATTCTCGGTTCTTCAAACTTGATTTGCAGTTTTTCATTGTTTTCCAGACGCCACTTCAAGGTACGCAAATGGAATTCACCTTGTCCGTGTACAATAGTCTGACGCAATTCTTTAGACTGGTCTATCACCCATGTCGGGTCTTCCTCTCGCATACGGTTCAAAGCAACCATCATCTTTTCTGTATCCGACTCGTTCAACGGCTTGATAGCACGTGAGTATTTGGAGTTCGGATATTTAATGAAGTTGAAACGGTTTTCAGAGCCCTTACCGTTCAATGTATTGCCGGTATGTACATCCTTCAGTTTCACTGTACAGCCGATGTCACCGGCTACCATTTCCTCTACCTTGATACGGTTGGCACCGGCACAAGCATAAATCTGCGCGATGCGTTCCTTGGAACCGCGGTCTGCATTGGTAAAATCATCACCTTCGTGCACTTTACCACTCATAACCTTGAAGTATTGAACATCACCGATATGCGGCTCAACGGCAGTCTTGAAGAAATACAAGGAAGTCGGTCCGTTAGAATCCGGCTTCACCACCTCACCGCGTGTATTGTGCACCGGTGGCATTTCGTCCACAAACGGCACCACATTACCCAGGAACTCCATCAGACGGCGTACACCCATATCCTTGCCGGCACAGACGCAGAATACCGGGAACATACCTCGTGAAGCCAGTCCCTTGCGGATACCTTCGCGCATTTCGTCTTCTGTCAAAGAGTCCTGCTCAAAGAATTTTTCCATCAGGCCTTCGTCATGTTCGGCTGCAGCTTCTACCAAAGCCTTGTGCAGTTCTGTAGCCTTTTCCATTTCTTCGGCCGGAATCTCTTCAATAATGGGAGCGCCACCTTCGGGTCCCCACGAATATTTTTTCATCAAAAGTACATCGATCAACGAATTGAAGTTCGGTCCGGTAGCCAGCGGATATTGCACGGGCACCACCTTCGGACCGTATATGGTTTGCAACTGCTCAAGCACCATATCATAATCGCACTTTTCATTATCGAGCTGGTTTACCAGGAAAATAACCGGTTTGCCCAGTTTCTCGGTGTAGCGGAAATGGTTCTGCGTACCTACCTCGGGACCGTATTGCCCGTTCAGCAGCAGAATGGCAGTATCTGTAACGTTGAGCGCCGTCATGGCAGCCCCTACAAAGTCATCACTACCCGGGCAGTCAATGATATTCAGTTTCTTGCCGTTCCACTCCACATGGAAAACGGTGGAAAACACAGAATAGCCGTATTCCTGCTCCACCGGGAAGTAATCGCTGACTGTATTCTTGGCAGTAATCCTGCCGCGACGTTTTATAATACCACTCTCAAAGAGCAGCGCTTCCGTGAGAGTGGTTTTACCCGAGCCGTCATTGCCAAGGAGGGCAATGTTCTTAATTTCATTCGTCTGATATACTTTCATGATATATTAAGATTTTAAGTGAATAACCTGACATACGATGATGCCGTTAACTTTTTGTGAGGCGCAAATTAGGCATTAATTCAAAGAAAAGCAACATCGGGAAGCATGTTATATAACACACTTCCTCCACCAACAAAGAATATAATGTTCTTCTGCCAATAAACTGCCCGAATTCACAAGTCATCCAACTTCTTGGACGGCTTAAATATTTCTTATAACTTTGCAGGAAAAAGAATCCCCCCCGAAAACCATGAACAAACTACTGTTAACAACACTGCTCGTTCTATGTCCATATTTGGCAATGGGACAGTCCAACCAAAAAACAACCAGGAAAGCCCCTCTCATCGGCATTTCCTGCTCACATCCGGGCCGAAGCTCATCCACACAGATGACGTATACCGAGTCTGTAATCCAGGCAGGTGGAACACCTATACTGATTTCCATCACTACCGATAGCCTTGTCTTGACAGACATTGCCAACCGGCTGGACGGTATCATTCTGATAGGAGGAGGAGACATCCACCCTTCCTATTTCAATGAATCGCCCATCGAACAGCTGGGAGAGGTGGACTCCCTGCGTGATGTATACGACATGGCACTCATCCGCCTGGCTACCCGGCGTAACATTCCGATGTTTGGCATCTGCCGGGGAGAACAGTTAATCAATGTAGCTTTCGGCGGAACCCTTTATCAGGATATCCCTACCCAGCATCCCGACACCACTGTCTGCCACCAGCAGCAGGAACCGAGCAGTATACCAACTCATACCGTCCACCTCACTCCCGGTTCTGCCATGGCATCCATAACCGGACAGACACAACTTTTCACCAATACTCACCATCACCAGGCGGTCAAGCAAGTTGCCCCGGGATTCAGCGTAACGGGTTGGTCGTCAGACAGTATTCCCGAAGCTATAGAGTCTTCCCACGAATATCCGATATGGGGTGTGCAATTCCATCCCGAAGCTCTGGCTACGGCAGGCGACAGCATCTCTGCCAGATTCTTCTATTTTCTGGTTCAAAAGGCAGCTACCTACCGGCATGCCAAAGAGATTCATCGCCGCATCCTCTCCCTCGACACGCATACAGACACCCCACTTGATTTTGACGTTTCCTATAATATAGGTACGCGCGAAAAAACGCAGGTTTGCCTGCCCAAGATGCGAGAAGGAAAATTGGATGGACAATACCTGGCATGCTGGGTGCGTCAAGGCCCGTGCGATGAAGAGAACAGTCTGAAAGCCATTGACCGAGTGGATGAGTTGATACGCCACATCTACCGACAAGTGGAGATGAACGGGGAGCAATGTGCCATAGCCCGCACGCCCGATGATTTGTCCAGGCTCAAGACCGAAGGAAAGAAAGCCTTTTATATTGGCATCGAAAACGGATACGGCATCGGCAAGGATTTGAAGAATATCACCCGTTTCCATGATGCAGGCGTTACCTACATCACCCTTTGCCACACCCGCAACAATGACATCTGCGACAGTTCTTCGGACACGACTGCCCGTTGGAACGGCTTAAGTCCTTACGGTAGAAAAGTGGTGAAAGAAATGAACCGGCTGGGAATAATGATAGACCTTTCCCATGCAGCCGAAAGCACCTTCTGGGATGTACTGAAATATTCAAAAGCACCGGTCATAGTCTCCCACTCCTCTGCAAGCGCCATCTACAGACACGACCGCAATCTGACCGACGAACAGCTACGCGCCCTTGCCGCACATGGCGGTGTGGCTCAAGCCTGCCTGGTAGACGAGTTTCTGAACCCGGATGCCAAGAAAACCAACCTTACGGACTTCATGAAACACCTGCTGCACATGGTTGAAGTGGCAGGCATAGACCACGTGGGCATTGGCTCGGACTTCGACGGTGGAGGCGGGGTCAAAGGATGCAATGGGGACAATGATTTCATCAATATCACCGTCCGTCTGCTGGAACATGGATTTACAGAAACAGACATCGCCAAGATATGGGGTGGAAATTTCCTCCGGGTGATGAAACAAGTACAAACCAAATAGAAAAGACCGAAAAACATCACAAAAAGGAGAGATTAGAGCTATAATCTCTCCTTTTTGACACATTTACATACCCTCCATTTCTCAACTTTCGCATATCTTTGCCCAAAACATAAACGATTTATTAATTATCTAATACCGAATTCTTAAATGAAAAGGAAAATTATTTGGAGTTTTGCATTGCTGGCCTGCCTTTGCTGCCTGCCATCTGCAAAAACAAAAGCACAAACGAAAAATGCCGCAATCATACCCGGGGAAGTATGGAAAGACACCGACGGCAATCCCATCAACGCCCATGGCGGCGGCCTTCTTTACCACGAAGGGACCTACTATTGGTATGGCGAATACAAAAAAGGGGAAACCATCCTGCCCGAATGGGCTACGTGGGAATGCTACCGCACCGACGTAACCGGTGTCAGCTGCTACTCTTCAAAAGACCTGCTGAACTGGAAGTTCGAGGGTATTGTACTTCCTGCCGTGAAAGATGACAAGAAACACGACCTGCACCCCAGCAAGGTGTTGGAACGTCCCAAAGTGATTTACAACGAAAAGACAAAGAAATTCGTCATGTGGGTGCATGTGGAAAGCGCCGACTACAGTAAGGCATGTGCCGGCGTAGCGGTCAGCGATTCTCCTACCGGGACATTCACCTATGTAGGCAGCTTCCGTCCCAACGGTGCGATGAGCCGCGACCAAACAGTGTTCGTTGATGATAACGGCAAGGCATATCAGTTCTACTCGTCGGAAAACAACGCTACCTTATATATAAGCGAACTAACGGATGACTACCTGAAGCCCACTGGTCGCTATACACGCAATTTCGTGAAGCAAAGCCGCGAAGCACCCGCCGTATTCAAGTATAACGGCAAGTACTATATGCTCTCTTCCGGTTGTACCGGCTGGGATCCCAATGTTGCCGAACTGGCTGTGGCCGACTCCATCATGGGGCAATGGACTACCATCGGCAATCCGTGTACCGGTCCTGATGCAGATAAGACCTTCTATGCACAAAGCACTTACGTGCAGCAAGTATACGGAAAAGGAAATGCCTACATTGCCATGTTCGACCGCTGGAAAAAGAAAAACCTTGAGGACTCACGCTACGTATGGCTCCCGCTTGAATTCGGCAAGGACGGCACAATCACGATACCCTGGCGCGACAGCTGGGACCCGCGTACCCAATGGGAAGAACAAGGCGACTTCTCTGCCGGCAAAGGAACATTCCTATTGAATGGCAAGCCGTTTGTCATCAAAGCCGCAGAGCTGCACTATCCACGTATCCCCAAAGCCTATTGGGACCAACGCATCAAGCTATGCAAGGCACTGGGCATGAACACCATCTGCCTTTATGTATTCTGGAACTCCCACGAGTCTCAGCCGGGAGTGTTCGACTTCACCGGACAGAATGACCTGGCGGAATTCTGCCGCCTATGCCAGCAGAATGACATGTATGTCATCCTGCGCCCGGGACCGTATGTCTGTGCCGAATGGGAAATGGGCGGACTGCCCTGGTGGTTACTCAAGAAAAAAGATATCCGCCTGCGCGAATCCGACCCCTACTTTATGGAGCGTGTAGGTATCTTCGAAAAAGCCGTTGCCGAGCAGGTAGCTGGTATGACCATACAGAACGGAGGTCCCATCATCATGGTACAAGTAGAGAACGAATACGGCTCCTACGGGGAAGACAAAGGCTACGTATCGCAAATCCGCGACATCGTACGCGCCAACTACCCCGGCGTAGCACTGTTCCAATGCGACTGGGCGTCCAACTTCACCAAGAACGGACTCCACGACCTGGTATGGACCATGAACTTCGGTACAGGAGCCAACATCGACCAACAGTTTGCACCGCTGAAGAAACTCCGTCCTGATAGCCCGCTGATGTGCTCCGAATTCTGGAGCGGCTGGTTCGACAAGTGGGGAGCCAACCACGAAACCCGTCCGGCTGCCGACATGATTGCCGGCATTGACGAGATGTTGTCCAAAGGCATCTCCTTCAGCCTCTACATGACCCACGGAGGGACCAACTGGGGACACTGGGCAGGAGCCAACTCACCCGGATTCGCCCCTGACGTAACCTCTTACGACTACGACGCCCCCATCAGCGAATCGGGACAGACCACTCCCAAATACTGGGAATTGCGAAAAGTATTGTCCAAATACATGAACGGCGAGAAGCAGGCTAAAGTTCCCGCTTTAATCAAGCCCATCCGTATTCCGTCTTTCCAATTTACAGAGATGGCTCCTTTGTTCGACAATCTTCCTGCTGCCAAGAAAGACCGCAATATCCGTACCATGGAGGAATATAACCAGGGATTCGGAAGTATTCTCTACCGCACCACACTGCCCGAGATGAAAACCCCGTCCCTGCTCACTGTGAACGATGCGCACGATTATGCCCAAGTTTTCCTGGATGGCAAATACATCGGCAAACTGGACCGCCGCAACGGTGAAAAGCAACTGGAATTCCCCGCCTGCCCCAAAGGTGCACGCCTCGACATTCTGGTAGAAGCCATGGGCCGCATCAACTTTGGACGTGCCATCAAGGACTTCAAGGGTATCACCCAAAGCGTAGAACTTACCGTAGACATCGACGGCCGTCCTTTCACCTGCAACCTGAAGGATTGGGAAGTCTATAATCTCGAAGATACATACGATTTCTATAAGAACATGAAGTTCCAGCCCATCGGCTCACTGAAAGATGAGTTAGGACAACGCATTCCGGGTTGCTACCGTGCCACCTTTAAGGTGAACAAGCCCAGCGACACATTCCTAAACTTCGAGACTTGGGGCAAGGGACTTGTCTACGTCAACGGGCACGCCATGGGACGCATTTGGGAAATCGGCCCGCAACAGACCCTCTACATCCCGGGATGCTGGTTGAAGAAAGGTGAGAATGAAGTGATTGTCTTCGACATCATCGGTCCCAAAGAAGTTAAGTCCGAAGGACTGAGCGAGCCATTACTGGACCAGTTGCTCGTCACCAAACCGCTGACGCACCGCAATGAGGGTGAAAATCTCGACTTGTCCGGTGAGCAGCCCGTCCTCTCCGACAGCTTCAATCCCGGCAACGGTTGGCAGGAACGCAAATTCGACCAACCCGTCACCGGACGTTATGTCTGCCTGGAAGCCTTGAGTGCACAAGATGGAAAAGACCTGGCTTGCATTGCCGAAATGTATCTGCTGGATGAGAATGGGGAACGTCTGTCACGCGAACCCTGGATTGTCAATTATGCCGACAGCGAAGACGTATCCCACGTCAACTGTTCTGCGGACAAAATCTTCGACCTCCAGGAATCAACCTATTGGAGCACAACAAAAGACACTCCATACCCGCATTCTGTCGTGATTGACTTGGGTAGTACCCGCACCCTGACCGGCATACAATATCTACCCAGAATGGAAAGCGAGGTACCGGGTGGAATCAAAGACTTCAAGGTTTACGTAAAATCCAAGGCTTTCAACTATTAGGCCGGATTTACAACACTAATAGATTCTTTAGACACGGATTACATGAAAAATCATGGATAATAAATGAAGAATATCCATGATTTTTCGCGTAATCCATGCCTAACTTAAAATCAATCAAACAGATTTTCCGTACAATTCATCGTCTACCACAGCCAGCATTCCCTCCACTTGAGCCAATGCCAGCATACGGCCATGAAAAGAATAACCTGCATTGTACCCTTTATCCTCGTCGCCCAACATCATGCGACCGTGGTCCACACGCATCGGCAATCCCGGATTTTCTTTCTCAAAGATACGAATCAAATCAATGAGGTGTCCCCTTCCCTCCAGATGGGAACTTTCGATAAAGTTTCCACCCGGTATTGCCTTCGTACTGCGCAAATGCACAAAGTGGGTACGCCTGGCAAACTTCCTTGCCAGTTCACGGGTATCATTCTGTTCACCCGCACTCAATGAACCGGCGCAAAAAGTCAGGCCATTATGGGGATTGTCCACTGCACTCAGTATCCAGGCAATATCTGCCTCGTCTGTCACAATGCGCGGCAACCCCAATACCTGAAAAGGAGGGTCATCGGGGTGTACACACATATTCACCCCATATTCCTCGCATACCGGCATGATGGCAGACAAGAAATAACGCATATTCTCGCGCAGAGCCTCCCGGTCTATCCCTTTGTATAGCGCCAGCAAACGTTTGAACAGGGTTACCGGCTCCTTGTCACCTTCCTTGATGTTGCCATTTACGAATCCTTGTGTCTTTACGATAATCGTATCTACCAGCTCTGCCTTTTCAGACTCCGTAATCACCTTATCCAGTTCTGCCACCTTGTCCAGCTCTTCCGGAGAATAATCGGCTTCCGCATTCTCCCGTTCCAATATCTTCAGGTCGAAGTAGGCAAAACGGATTCTGTCGAAATAAAGAGAAGATGTCCCGTCTTCCCAGGGATGTTGTAAGTCCGTGCGAATCCAGTCAATCACCGGCATGAAGTTGTAGCATACCGTCCGGATGCCTGCCTTGCCGAGATTGGCAAGGCTTATCTTGTAGTTCTCTATCAATCGGTCACGCTCACTCCCCGCATATTTGACAGCCTCGCACACCGGCAGACTTTCTACTACAGACCAGCGCAATCCGAAGGATTCAATATAATCCCTCAAATCTTCAATGGCTTCCAACGTCCATATTTCACCGTTGGGAACTTCATGCAAGGCAGTGACAACGCCTTCCACTCCTATCTGTTGCAACATGGCAAGGGTTATCTTGTCTTTCTTGCCAAACCATCTCCAAGTCTTTTCCATTCTTTATTATTAATTTTCTTGTTTTTCAGGCGTTCAAACCACCCGTTACCTTTTTGCAAAAGTAAGAAAGAATATGAGAACTGTCCATTCTGAATGGATAGATTTGTTTGTTCGCAATGAAAACAATATCTTAGCACTTCATTACATATATTAATTACGCTTATGCAAGACATAACAAACGGACGTTGCGGCTGGTGCGGAACCGACGAGCTGTATGTGAAATACCACGATGAAGAGTGGGGAAAAACGGTAACAGACGACAAGACACTATTCGAGTTTCTTGTATTGGAAAGTGCCCAGGCGGGACTGAGCTGGATAACCATCCTCAAAAAGCGGGAAGGCTACCGCAAAGCCTTTTGCAATTTCGATGCCGCGCAAGTGGCGCAAATGACCGACGAAGACGTGGAACGGCTGATGCACTTTGACGGCATCGTGAAAAACCGTCTGAAAATCAAGTCGACCATCACCAATGCAAAGCTGTTTCTTGCCATACAGAAAGAATTCGGCAGCTTTTACAACTATACGCTATCCTTCTTCCCCGACCGGAACCCCATTATCAATCATTTTCAGTCATTGAGTGAGATTCCGGTATCATCTCCCGAATCAGATGCCATGAGCAAAGACATGAAAAAACGGGGATTCAAGTTCTTCGGCTCTACCATTTGCTATGCCCATCTGCAAGCTTCGGGGTTTATCAACGACCATCTGACGGATTGCATTTGCCGGAAAGGGTAAGATAAGGCATCCCCTCTTCATCAAACCGGACCGGAATCCAAAGATATTCCGAATACATCAGGCTCTTGGGCCGCCAAATATCGGCCATGAAAAGGTAGCGGTTACCGGGAAGCTGCAATACGTAAGTGCTTTGACCGCCGAAAGTCCTATCACTTCCCTCACCCCGACAAGGGTTGGGATGCTGTGTCCACGGTCCCCAGATGGAAGGAGCCGAGAACAGACGCGCCGCATTGGGTGCCCAACCGGTACAGCCGGAGGTTATCATCCAGTAAGTGCCGTCTTTCTTGAAGATAGCCGGTGCCTCATTGTGTCCCCCCGGAAAGAGACGGACATATTTTCCGGAATGTCCTTGATAGTCATCTGTCAGTTGGGCTATTTGCAAGGTCAGATTCTCTTCCGAAGAGTAGATATGATAAGCGATCCCATCATCGTCAACATACAATGTCATGTCACGGGACATCTGTCCGCCCTCCAAGTCACGCTTCACGAACAACCCCTTATTTACAGCCTCTCTCCACTCGGGTGTCCACCATTCTTCAAACTGTTCCATATTCCACTGCATGTCCCGTTCTTCCTCCGTCATATTCAGCGGAAATATTCCAGGGCAGACACGACTCGAAGAAACAAAACGATAAGGTCCCGTCGGAGAATCACTGACAGCCACTCCCGCACGGGCAGCCTCATAGCCTTTACCCTTCAGCTCCAAATGAAACCACATGACAAATTTCTTCGTCCTTTTGTTGTAAATCACCTTGGGACGTTCCATAATACAGCCTTTCTCTATTTCATTGCCCGCTTCTTCCGATACAGACAAGGCCACCCCCTCGTATCTCCAGTTACATAAATCGGTAGAAGAGTAGCAAGTTACTCCCACTTCCGTAGAGAATCCCTTTGCCGGACGGTGTTCACCGAACCAATAATATTTACTGTCAAATAACAGTATACCACCACCGTGTGCATTAATATACTCCCCGTTTACATCGTTCCACACTCCGGCCGGAACCATTTCGTCCTTTCCCTTTAAGGTGAAATCATTTTGTGCCTGTAGGCCGGTGATTGACGCTACGATAACCAACCATGCCCCTAAAAACTTGAAATTAAAATTAGTCATACTCTGTCTTGTTTCTATTTATAAAGAAGGGAGCAGGACGCCTTCTCACCGGAAAGTGTATCCTACCCCCTAAATCAAATACCTATTGAAAAATGCCTTTATTTCTCAGCCGGCTGGTCAGCTACCACCGGCCAATAAGGATTCTGGTAAAGAATGGAAGTCGATACATCCGCTCCCGAAGTGGCTGTCAACTGGAATTGCTTGATCATGATAGGATTCAAATAGTGTGCCATCTTCCAAGTACAGCCGTTATAGGCAGACTGGTTGCTGCTTCTCTCGAACGGACGGAGATACTCACTCTTGTCTTTCGATGAGACATTAGCCTTGTCTGTCCCGTCAGCAACCAAAATGGATTTTCCATTATCATCCAGATACCAGTCCTCCATCGGAGTATTCCACAAATGCATACCTTCCAGATGGCTGGGAGCAGTCATCAGTTGGTCCATAGAACGCCAACGGCACAAGTCCATGTAGCGAAGACCTTCAGCCAGGAACTCGCAACGACGTTCACGACGGATATTATACAGAGTCTTGTCAGAGATGACACTTCCACCCGTATAGGCTCCCCAATCATTTTCAGCCTCCTTGCTCATGTCCGTTGCAGCGATAGTCTTGTCAAAATCAGTACTGATGCCGGCACGTTGACGAAGTACAGTCCAATATTCACGAGCCGTAGCATCCAGCGTTCCATTGAGCAGATAACTTGCTTCCATATAATTCAGCAGAGCCTCAGCCGCACGGAAACATACAGCTGCCGTATAACCACCGCCATTGGCATAATACTTACGGTTGAATGAACCACCCTTGCGCAATGCATAGCCGGTAGCATAGCCACGCTCACCGTCACCACTCGTAATGGCCGGATAGGGCTCTTCCATCACAACTTCCGTACCTTCATTATTATCAACTTCAAAAAGGATGTTCTTCTGTCCCGGTTCTTTCAGGAAGATACTGAGACGCGGGTCACGGTTTACACGTACATCAGCAACCGTTTTGTCGCCCATATAATAGCCGTCACCATCCGCATAAGAACCGTGAGCATAAACCGGAGTACCATCCTTCATCAGGAAATTCTGTACGAATCCACGGGTCAGACCGATACGGTAATTACCACGTCCGGCAGCGGCATTGATGTTATGAGTAGAGAGTCCGCGGGCATACTGGCGCCACAACAGTACTTCCTTCACATCCGAAAGGTCTTCTTGTGCAAACATATCAAAGTAAGGATTTGACGGGTCATCAGCTGATTGTTGCAACACACCGGTATTCTCCGTCAAACTCCCTTTGTATTTATCTGCTACAAGTTTGGAAGCCTCTACGGCCTGTTCCAAGAAGTACTTCACTTCATTATCAATGTTTCCGCTCGGATACTGATAATTGTTGTGAAGAGATGCCCCCGGCCAGCCTTCTCCACCAGGTACGAATGCCGTACCCTTGAAATTCTGCAACCAAGTAGCCTCGAACAGTGCCACACGTGACTTAACCAGCATCGCAACATCCTTATTGATACGGGTCGTCGCCATATCGACATCACTCATATAGGCATAAGCCTTGTCAAGATCGGAAATGATGAAACGTGCCACTTCATTACGCGGAAAACGTTTGCTGGCTTCACGGAGAGCTTCCATCTCATCGGCAAGCGGTTGGTTGATAATCGGGAAGTCGCCGAACAACTGGAGCTTCTTAAAGTACTCGTAAGCACGCAGGAAGTACATTTCTCCGATATAGTGCTTGATGGTGGCTACACTCCCGGAAATTGTATTTTGTGAACCGCTCATGTCCTCACCGAATTTGGGAAGTGCTTCAGACAAAAAGAAATTAATACGATAGATGCGTTCGAACTTCCAATTGTCACTTTCGCTATGAGGTACTTTCCAGCGATCCTGGGTATAGCGGTCATTGGCATTCACCTCTATCTGGTTATCGGTTCCTTTGTCTTCACCGAAGATGCCATAAGTCCACTGGCCGAATGACGGAAGGACATTGGGATATTCATCATTCAGATTGGCTTCCAACTGGGCCGCAGTGGAGTAATAGGTTTCGGGAGAAATGCTTGACATCGGCTCTCTGTCCAGAAAATCATCGCAGGAAGTCGTTCCGGCAATCACTGCCATTGCCATGAACGCTTTTACAATATATCTATAATTCGATTTCATAATATTCTTCATTATTTATGGGATTAAAGTGATACGCTAAGTCCAAAAGACCAAGTTCTTGAAAGCGGGTATGCATTACCGGCACTCTTGATAGGTGCAGAAGCATTGCTGTCCGTGTTACCACCGCTGATGGTTTCGGGATCGAACAACTTGCTCAGTTTGGTTCCCGTCCACAGATTCTCGCCCGATACGAAGATGCGGCAGTTGGTGATACCGATTTTGCGAATCATGGAAGCAGGCAATGTGTAGCCAAGCTGGAAGTTCTTCAAACGGATATAAGACGCATCCTGCAGATAGCGGGTTTGGGTTTCCTGGTTCTGGGTACTGTCAAATCTCGGACGCGCATAGTATGAATTGACATTGGCGGCAATCTCATGACCGGCCAGCCCGACGGGTTCATCACGGAAGTAATCTTCGTGTTCCTTCAAACCGGTTGACCACCACATACCCCATTGGCCAACGCCCCAGAAGATATTGGAACCCTGCCAGTAGTCACGCTTCATCACTCCCTGGAAGAAGAGGCGAACATCAAATCCCTTGTAATTGGCATTCAAGTCAAGACCGAAATGATAACGGGGAGTATTGTTGCCTATCACCTTCAAATCACCGTGGTCCTCCAAAGTCTGTGCACCTTTGGTGATGCCCGGTTTTCCATCCTGGTCGGCATACATGATGTCACCGGCAGTCCAAACGCCGGAACCGATGGCACTTTGTCCGCCCACTTTATTCAGATGCGCCTGCATCTCATCATCTGTCTTGGCAATTCCCACGGTTTCAAAGCCCCAGATTTCACCAATCTCGCGGCCTGCGATATAAGTATTGATTGAGTTTGTCGGGTTACCCGGGTATCTGTCTATATAAGTACGTGCATCAGAAACATTGAACTTAATGCCATAGCCCATACCGAAGTTGGTGCGGTCCTGCCATCCGATGGTAAGTTCCCAACCCTTCGTCTTCAAGTCACAGTTATTGGTCTTGGGAGTCGCAATACCCAATGTAGCGGGCAACTCTACAGACGGACCTACCATATTGTCCGTATAACGGATATAAGCATCGAATGACCCGGTCAGACGGTTGTTGAACAGCCCCCAGTCAAGACCGATATTCCAGGTACGCACTTTCTCCCAAGTCAAGGCTGTACTGATAAGGTCGCCTACATAAGCAGTGTTTGGTTTCAGTCCATTCTGCAGCCAGCTTCCGTTTGCCTGCTTCAATGTCATGGCACGATAAGTAGGATACCAGCCGTTTGTATTCATATTCCCCAGTTCACCATAAGAGAAACGGAACTTCAACTGATTGCAAACATCCGCAAAATCTTCCCAGAAGTTTTCCTGGGCAATGTTCCAACCCAAAGAGAAGGAGGGAGACAACTGCCAACGATTGCCACGGCGGAAGCGGGAGGTACCATCATAGCGCAAATTGGCCTCTGCCAGATAACGACCTTTATAATCATAGTTCAAGCGGCCAAAGAAACCCGCTGTGGCCCACTCATTACGATAGCCACCCACCTCGGGCACCTTATCCTTACCGGCGCCGTCAATATTCGAAATCAAGTCCAGTTCCGGAAGGTCTTCCACCTGCAAACCATATCCTTTGGCACTAAAAAACTTCTGGCGCATTTCTTCGGACTGAAAACCACCCATTACCTTAAAATTATGATCATCATTGATAGCAAGAGAATAAGTGGAGTAAATATTCCAGTTCATGTAGCTCTCTTTCTTGTAGTCTTGATAGAGACTTGAGGTTCCTTGCGTATCCACAATATTTCCACTCACATCGTGGTTATAGTAAGGAAGTCCGGTTTCACGTGTATCTATAGAATTGGTACTATAGTTGAACTCAACATTGGTAATCCAATTCTTCACGGGTTCGAATACCAAGCTTGCTTGATGATAAACCTTATCTGTCTGCACATCGCGCTCACCACCCAATGCAAGTGACATCGCCGGCGTATCGGCATTACCATTAAAATAATAGCCGTTTTCATCATAAACCGGAAGATTAGGCCAAGTCTGACGGCCGATTCTCTCATACAAACCGCCACCAAAATTGGTAGGACGGCCAAGGTCTTGACGGACATAACGCAAGCTGTAATTGAACTTCAACCATTTGGTCAGCTCGGCACCAAATTTGGCAGTAGCATTATAGCGCTTCAAGTCATCGGAACCATGACGGAGCAAACCATTCTGATCCAGATAGCCCAATGAAGCATAATAATTGAACTTGTCACCACCACCGCTTACACTGAAATTATGTTCTTGCGAGAAGGAAGAGCCCTTGTAGATTTCGGAAAACCAGTCAGTATTGGCATACGCCGTAGTAAACGGGTCGCCTGCCGGTTTACCCCATACATTGCCATCAGTAGGCAAACCGCCACGATTAGTACCTCCCGCAGCCTGGAAGTCAAGCATCTGCTGCATCACTGTATCAGAGAACTGGGCATTGTCCTGACCGTTGCGTGCAGCCTCATTGAAGTAGTTGGCAAAGGTATAGGAGTCCATCATCTCCGGCAGATTCACCGGACTGTTGAAGCGGAAGCTGTTGTTGTAGTTGATAGTCGGCTTGCCCGATTTGCCTTTCTTGGTAGTCACCAAGATAACACCGAACGGTGCACGCGACCCATAAATAGAGGAAGCGGCAGCATCCTTCAATACAGAAATATTCTCGATGTCCTGCGGATTCACCGTATTGATGTCACCTTCCATACCGTCAATCAAAATCAGCGGACTTCCGCTTGAGCCGTCACCGATGGTACCGTTGCCACGGATATTGATGGACATATTCTTGTCCAGTTCACCGGTATTGGTCGTAATCTGCAAGCCCGGTACCAAGCCCTGCAATGCCTGCGTGGCATTCGCTACCGGACGTGCTTCAATTTCCTTCGCCGTAGCCAGCCCCACAGAACCTGTCAGGTTCACCTTCTTCTGCGTGCCGAAACCTACCACTACCACCTCGTCCAGCATTTCGCTGTCTTCTTTCAGAGTCACAGTAAAGGATGTTTTTCCAGCCACCGGCAGCTCTACCGTCTTATAACCGATAAAGCTGATTGTCAAAGTGGCATCCGAAGGGACTTTCAAAGAGAAATTACCGTCAATGTCGGTAATTGTTCCATTCGTCGCATTCCCTTTCTCCACTACACTGGCGCCAATCACCGGTCCCATCGCATCATTAACCACACCTTTTACATTGATTGTCGAACTCTGTGCGTTCAAGAACTGAACATTCAACAGAAGGGCCATACAAATGGCCAAAGTGACATACACTTTCAGCCCGAGTCCTTCAAAGAATCTCTGTCTTTTCATTGTATAAACTTTAAGATTAAACATTAATTGTTTCACTTTCACTCTTCATTTTAACCGTGAAAACAATGGCAAATGTAGGCGAATGCTGATAGGAAGACCTCCAATAATGCTTCTACGAGGTAGAATTTTAGTTATTCGACCTAATTGAAGCATAATTTGACTTGATCTATGACTGTATGAAGCGTTCCTGATATTCCGTCGGCAACATGCCGAATTCCTTTTTGAAACAAGAACTGAAATATTTCGGGTCATTAAAACCGACGGCATACGCCAGATCGGAAACACGCACAGAACTCCCCTTCTCCTCCATAATGCGGCAGGCCGCTTTCAGACGGATGTTACGGATAAAGGCAGAAGTATTCAGTCCCGTCAGGGATTTCAGTTTCTTGTAAAGGGTGGACTTGCTGGTGCCCATCTCCTCCACAAACTGGGGCTGGTCGAAGTCTGAATCTTCCAGATGGCGGTTTACGCAGTCAATGGCACGCTGCATGAAGTCCTCATCAATGCTGGTATAGTCCAGTTCCTTGATTTCGAACACCAGTTGGTTCTTAAAGTCATGCGCCTTGCGTTCTTTGTATTTCAGCAGATTGCGGATGCGTGCATGCAGCACGGCCAGGTTGAACGGTTTACTGATAAAGGCATCCGCCCCCACTTCATAAGCTTCGGCACGGTCTTCCTCCTTGTTCTTGGCTGTCAGAAGAATCACGGGAATATGACTGAGTTCCAACTTGTTCTTCACATACCTGCAAAACTCGATGCCGTCCATTACGGGCATCATCACGTCCGAAACAATCAGGTCAATATCCTCATTGTCAAGCACAGTCACAGCCTCCTGACCGTTTTCGGCCGTATGGACATTGTATTCACGTTTCAGCAGCCGGACCATTAACTGCAAAAGCTCCTCATTGTCCTCCACCACCAGTATGGTATGCGCTTTGGGCTTTTCAGCAACCACATTCTCCGCATTCTCCTCTTCAAGATAGGTAACGGTTTTCTGTACCGGAAGTACAGCTTCCTCATCAATCTGTTCTTCCTTAAAGTAAGAGCGGTCTACGGGCAAGGTCACGATGAATTCCGTTCCCCGGCCTTCCTCGCTCTCCACTTCAATGCTTCCTCCATGCAGCTCCACCAAGTCCTTTACCAAAGAAAGGCCGATGCCCGTACCAATGGTGTTGAACTTCCGGTAATCCCCCTCGTAGAACCGCTTGAAGAGGCTCTTCTGCTTGTCCTTTGAAATGCCACTGCCATTATCCTTTACATGCAACCGGACGAAGTCCCTGTCTTCGGCATACATCAGCGTGACTTGTATATAGCCACCCTCCTTATTATATTTGGCGGCATTGGAAAGCAGGTTGTAGAGAATCTTGTCCAGCTTGTCCGTATCAAAATAACCGATAATCGACTCCGGATTACAGAGTACGGAGAAATGTATCTTGCGCTTTTTGACAAGCGGCAGGAAAGATTCGGCTTCATTTTTCACAAACGCCGCCACATCTCCTGGAGAGACACGCAACTTCAGATTGCCGGTTTCTGCTTTACGAAATTCAAGAATCTGCTGCAACAGACGGATGAGCCTGCTGATATTGCTACCCATTACCGTATAAAGGTCGTCATGCCCGGGAAACCGCATCTTCAACTCATCGACGGTAGCCGAGATAATGGTCAGCGGAGTCAGCAGTTCATGCGTGATATTTGTAAAGAACTGCAATTTGGCATGATTCAGTTCTTCCAGTTTGGACTTCTCCATCTCCCGAAGATGCAGCTCATTACGCAGCTGCATCCTGTTCTTTGCTGTCCGGAGAATGAAGCAGACAATAGCTGCCCCTATCAGTGCATAAATGATATAAGCCCACCATGTAGCCCAGAACGGTGGCAATACCACCACCTCAAGTTCACGGATTTCCTGACTCCAAATGCCATTTTCATTGGTGGCTTTCAGACGGAACCGATAAGTACCGCTCTTCAAATTATTATAATAGGCAAAACGGCGGTTGGCATCCGTATATTGCCAATCCTTGTCAAAACCTACAAGCTGATAAGCATACCGATTTAAACCGGGATTCTTATAAGTAAGAGATGCGAATTCAATACTGAAATTATTATATCCGTAAGGCAGATCTAACTTCCGCGTAAACGAAGGCATGACAGAAGAAATCCGTTCTCTGACCTCCGGTTCCAATACCGCAAAAGAACGGTTGAAGATTTTTATATCCGTAATCAGATAAGGCACAGCTTCATTGTCTTTCTCCAGAGATGCAGGAAGGAAACTGTTATAACCCTTATTTCCTCCAAAGAATAACTCGCCCTCCCTACTGCAAGAAGACTGTGATATGAAAAAGTTATCCTGCAGACCGTCTGCTGTCGTATAGACACGGACCGTAGCCAAATTCTCGTCCATCGGTACAAAAAGCTGTACCAGCCCCATATTAGTCCCCATCCATAGACACCCTTGCCTGTCTTCCTCTATAGACCCTATCATGTCGGCAGACAGCTGATATTCCTGATTCTTTTCCGTAAATACATTTTCCTTATAATCATATAGATACAACCCTCCTCCCTCAGTTCCGGCCCATAGCCTTCCCGATTTATCCACATGCAAACACAACACCGAGTTCGTTGCCAGCTGGCCGTTGTTATAACTATAGTTACTATATTTCAGCGTTTCGGGATGCTGCACATCCCCCATAATATGTATAATTCCATAGTTGGCTGTCGCAATCCAGAAGCTGCCATCCGCATCCTCCACAATATCCTTCACATGATACCAATCCGCCAACCCGCCTCCGGCAAAAGAAAGTGTTCCGAACCTATAATGCCCTCCATCGGCCAAACTGATTCCCATACCGCCGCGACAGCCTACCCAACAATTCCCCTTACTGTCCTCACACAAGGCCGAAACGCAATCCGAATAGAGATAAGGCGTGTCGGATTCAGTCAGCACCTTCACTTTCTCTCCTTTCTCATAAATCAAGATACCACCGTCATAGGTAGCGAACCATACTTCTCCATTCTTACGCTGAATAATGTAATTGACCGTGGGTACACCGGGAATATCCGAGAATTCCGGGATATGGGAAAAGAACGACAACACACCGGTTTCATAATCCTTGCGTGCCAGCCCATAACTTCCGGTACCCAGCCAAAGGTCTTTATCTGCATCGGCAAACAAAGCGCGGACGGCAGTAGTAGGCACGTCATCCTCTGCCAGATTCAAAGAATAGAAAGCAAACGGAGATTGTTTCGTGTCTATCATCAGGACACCGCCGCCAATGGAACCCAGCCAGATATTATTGAAGCGGTCGCGCAACAGTGAATTTATTTCATCACAAGGTATATGATATGCCGAATGCAACGACTTGTAATTAATGAATGTACCGGGATTCTCCTGCTTCATAATGCTCAGCCCCACCCGGGTCCCTATCCACAAGGTATGGGTGTGTACATCCTCCACAATATCATAAACAATATTGTCCGACAAGCTGGCATCATCCCCTATCCGATGCGAATAATGTGTATAAAACACGTTTGCCATATCCTTGGGATGATTCAAGAGAAATAATCCGCAATCCCAACCACCGACCCACATTTTCCGGTTGGAATCCTGATAGATAACATGTGCCGAGTTCCGTTCATTGATTTTGGGATATGCATAGAATTTATCCTCCTTCCGGGAATAACGAAAAAGACCACTGGACCAGGTACCGACCCACAAATCCCCATCCGAGTCCTCGAACAACGATTTGATGGAAGCTGCGGGAAATATACCATCGGTGGACTTGCCGTCATACATCACGAAGGAGTCCTTCTCTGCCACATACCGGCATAAGCCGGAATCCGTACCAATCCATACCTCATTTTCCCGGGTGACCAACAGGCATGAGACCGCATTGTTTGGAATGGCAGGCGCAGTATATTGACGGATTTCTCCGGTTTTCTTATTGAGTGTGTTCAACCCCTCTTGTGTACCAATCCACAAGAAGCCGTCATTGTCATCGGCAAAACAATAAATGTTGTTACTGGTCAACAAACCGGGAGTATTCAAGCTCGATTTATAGACAGTAATCTGGTAACCGTCGTATTTACAGAAACCATACCGGGTAGCAAACCACAAAAACCCTTCCTTATCCTGATATATTTTCTGGACCTCATCCGTCGGTAATCCGTCTAATGTAGAAATCTGCTTGAACTTCAAACGGGAAATAACATTCCCATCAGCCGCATGCCCCAAGGCAGGATACATTGTCCAAAAGCTGAACAGGAGAAGACACGTATGCAGACAAAAAAAACTTACTCTATTTTTCATATACCAGATATTAGGAATTATGACAAATATAGCAAGTTCAGCTCACTTTAAAGAAGAATTATACTCTTTTTTTGTCTGCAAATACTTCAAACAAGGCTTTTCTTGAAGGAGTTAGAGGGCGATAACTCCTTTTAACTCCCGATAACTCCCTTAAATGAAAGAGCCGTGCTCCCCCTCTAACTCCTTCAAGAAAAGCCTTGTTATAACAACTTTATTCCTTACCTTTACAGCCGTGTTCTACACCCTAACCGTAGACAAGCAAACAACATATGGAAAATAAATTCGACTACCAGTCTGTGCCTTATGGCTTTGCACATTGCTTCAACAGCCAGTGCGTCCATAAGGAAGAATGCCTGCACCACTTGGCTGCTACCAATTGCACCTCGCAATGTCCTACTTTAAGCATCATCAATCCGAACTGTATCCCTGCCGATACCACCAACTGCCCTCATTTCCGGAAAGCCCTGAAGTGCCGGGTTGCATGGGGCATCCGGCACCTGCTGGACAACGTACCCCACAAATGTGCAGCCCCGATGAGGAACCAGCTTGTAGGACACTTTGGCAAGACCACCTATTATCGCTTTTACCGCCAGGAACAAGGCTTGTTTCCAAAGGCACAAGCATATATCCGTCAGGTTTTCAAACAATACGGAATTGCCGAAGAACCGAAATTCGAGAGATACAGCGAAGAATACAGCTACAACGATTGAAGCATCCGGACAGCTCAGCTTCTACAAAGTTTATTTTTGAAAAACATCTGTCATGCTATCACGCAGAGGGGGATATCCTTTTGATTATAAACCGATTAAAGCGTGAAAGATACCCGTGATAGATAAAAATCTTCACAACCATCCATCACGCCATAACAAAAGCAGTATCCGATACTTACTTCATTCACCACAGAATAGTGATATATGCTTAGTTCTCAGTATGAAACTTTTAGTTTCTTAAACAAATACCAAAAGTTTCAACAACAAATACCATTGGTTTAAACCTTCTAAAATAAAAGTTTCAACAAGAGAAACTGAGAGTTTTCCTTAGGAAAACTATTGATTTCAACAAGCAAAACCTTTTGTTTCAACAAGCAAAAACCAGCGTGGAAGTCTGCACAAAGCATCCCAAATCACCTGCTTTTTCGACTCAAAACATCAGATTTTCCACAGAAAAACGCTGGAATAGACCTAAAAAAGCATGGAATCACTTGCAAAAAGAGCCTGATTGTCGTACCTTAGTACACTGTAAGCAAACCATTTTGCCTGCATGTGACAAAACAAAAAATAGAAATGAAAATCACCCAACTGAGAGAAAAAGACGGGAATCTGACACTGAGCACGACAGACTTAGACACCTTCCTACAGAAAATCAAAACGGAGACCAAAACCCAGCCCGTATCCACTTTCCGCCAGCAACTGCGATACTGCTTGTCCGGCAAGCGCTGCAACGAGGCAGACCGACTGCCCAAAGTACTCCCGGCAGCCGAATTCCGCAAGACGAACGGTGTTTGCCAGATGAAAACCTACAACGGCATCGTGGAACTGACCGTAGGCCCGCTTTCCGGCAAGTCCGAAATAGCCCTTGTGAAACGTCTTGCCTGGGAACAGCCCCAGACGCGGCTCGTATTCACCGGTTCCAGCGGACGGACTGTAAAGATTTGGACTACCTTCACCCGTCCGAACAACTCGCTGCCGGGCAAACGGGAAGAAGCCGAGGTGTTCCACGCCCATGCCTACCGCCTTGCCGTGAAATGCTACCAGCCCCAACTGCCTTTCGACATTCTGCTGAAAGAGCCCAAGCTGGAACAGTACTCCCGCCTCTCCTTCGACCCCGAAGCCATGTACCGCCCGGACTCCATACAGTTCTATCTTGCACAGCCCGTCTCCATGCCCGACGAAACCACCTATCGGGAAGCCCTGCAAGACGAGAAGTCACCCCTGACGCGCGCCGTGCCGGGATATGAAGCCGAAGAAGCCATCATCATGCTGTTTGAGGCCGCCTTGCAGAAGACTTTCGCCGAAGCGACGGGTGCCGGTGCCGACAACAGCCTGCACTCCCTGACCGTGCGCCTTGCCGAGAACTGTTTCCGTTCGGGCATCCCCGAAGAAGAGACCGTGAAGCGTACCTATTTCCATTATTATCTACGCCAAAAAGAGACTGTCATCCGGCAGATTATAAGAAGCGTTTACCAAGAGAACAAAGGCTTCAATACCCAAAGCAGCCTCAGCAAAGAGCAAAGACTTGCCATACAGACGGACGAGTTCATGAAACGCCGCTACGACTTCCGCTACAACACCCAAGTGGGTGAGGTGGAATACCGTGAACGCCACTCGTTCCGTTTCCGCTTCTCCCCCATCGACAAGCGCACGCTGAACAGCATTGCCCTCGACGCACAGAGCGAAGGCATTCCCCTGTGGGATAGGGACATCAGCCGATATATCTACTCCAACCGCATCCCGGTATTCAATCCGCTGGAAGATTATCTGTACGACCTTCCGCACTGGGACGGGAAAGACCGTATCCTGGCACTCGCCCGGACAGTACCCTGCAACAACCCGTACTGGGCCGAACTGTTCCACCGCTGGTTTCTCAACATGGTGGCACACTGGCGCGGCAATACCGACAAGAAATATGCCAACAGCGTCTCCCCCTTATTGGTAGGTGCACAAGGCACCCGCAAAAGCACCTTTTGCCGAAGCATCGTCCCGCCCGAGCTGCGTGCCTATTATACGGACAGCATCGACTTCTCGCGCAAGCGCGACGCCGAACTTTACCTCAACCGTTTTGCGCTCATCAACATCGATGAATTCGACCAGATAAGCAGCACCCAGCAAGGATTCCTGAAACATATCCTCCAGAAGCCGGTGGTCAACGTGCGCAAGCCATACGCCAATGCCGTGCTCGAGATGCGCCGATATGCCTCGTTCATCGCCACCAGCAACCAGAAGGACTTGCTGACCGACCCCAGCGGCAGTCGCCGGTTCATCTGCATAGAAGTGACGGAAGCAATAGACACCAACCGCCCGATAGACTACAACCAGCTTTATGCCCAGGCCATGCACGAACTGGACCACGGCGAACGCTATTGGTTCGACCAGTCGGACGAACGGATTATGACGGAAAACAACCACGATTTCGAACAGATACCGCCCGAAGAGCAACTGTTCTACCACTATTTCCGCGTTGCCGGAAATGACGAGGAGGGAGAATGGCTGTCGTCTGCCGAAATACTGAACCGCCTGCGCCGGTACAGCGCCATCCCGCTGTCCACCAAGAGAGTGAATGTATTCGGAAGGATACTGCAGAAACATGAAGTGCCGTCCCGCAGAACACGGTTCGGCACGCTGTATCATGTGGTGGAGTGCAAGAGACAAGAAGATTAGTCTTTAAAATATTCAGACACCGGCAATGCTTCTATCGTTTTATCTCCTACGGAAAATTTGTCATGTTGGTTATAAGTGAGTATCAGTCCATGCCCCATCTTGAAGAAAGACAAGGCATCCAGTAAGCCATCTACTTCCCTTTTCCGGTTTTCTGCGGTCAAGGCATAGCATACCTGGATGGCAAGCTGGGGCACAGAATTGCGTACAACTATAAAGTCGCATTCCTTCCGGTTCTCATTATAATAGAATATCTCAGAATAACGGCGACGCAATTCCGCAAAAACCATGTTCTCCAGCCTCCGACCCTCATCACGGGTGAAAGATGGAGAGGTGACAAATACAACACCATTGTCCACACAATACACTTTCTTCGGGTTCAACAGTTGCGCTTTATATGAATATGAAAATTTCGGAACAAAGTTTATCAAGTAAGTCTGTTCGAAATAAGAGAAATAATCAGACACAGTAGAAGTACTTTTCATTCCCAGTATCTGTTTCAGTTTTGTAGCAGACACCAGATTGCCCACATTCCCCATCAAATAGGCCAAGAGACTTTTCAAAGAGTGGTCATCACGTATATTATATCTCACGGCAATATCACGATATACTATATCATTGACTAAATCCGTCAGAACATCCTGATCATCCAGTTGCAAGTATTGAGGGAAGCCACCCTGATGCAGATAGTCGTACAAGGAACTGTCACCGATAGTCTTACCCGTAAAACCGCAATATTCAGCATACGAAAAAGGGAACAGTTCTTTCGTAATATGTCTTCCTGTCAACTTCGTGCCCAATTCACGACTCAACATCGAAGCATTGGAGCCGGTGATTCCCACATAAAACCCTTCATCCAACTTGCCCCGAATATACACCTCCCAACCATCAACAATCTGTATTTCGTCAAAAAGAAGAGCGATACACCCTTCATGTTCCTTAATAACTTCATCCACTATACGGAAATCACTGAATTCAAATCCATACAGTAAAGGGGTATCAAAATTCAAGGAGAGCACCTCTTCCGGCTTGTATCTATCCACCGATAATTGTGCCAGCAATGTACTCTTACCACAACGGCGAATACCAGATATAATCAGTGCATAGTCTGCTACCAAGGGAGGTAAAGACAACAATAGGTCACGTCGGAAACTTTGAAATTTCCTCAACCGTTCACGTTGCACACGTATGGCTTCTACTATATCCGATTTGCTTATCATAGGGCTATGTCATTTATATTCAGATACAAATATAAACATTCCATTCCGAATAAACAAATCTATCCATTTAGAATAGATAGATTTGTTTATTCGGAATGAAAGCACTACCTTAGCACCTCATTACAAAAATAACGCTTATGCAAGACATTATAAACGGACGTTGCGGCTGGTGCGGAACCGACGAGCTGTATGTGAAATACCACGAT
>OGZC01000141.1_pt1 | contig 41080 bp, 35 predicted proteins | sample 1576751 | NCBI WGS metagenome assembly OGZC01 (sample SAMEA3541486, study PRJEB24748) | human gut metagenome | biome: human gut; feature: human-associated habitat; material: faeces | place: China | collected 2012
CCAGCGCAAGCGCCAGCTTTGTCGCCAGCGCGCCGGTCAGCATCGATATCGCCGCCCTGAATGTGGACATTGGCAGCAGCGGCAGCTGCCAGGTAGCGACATCGACGATCCAGGTCAGTCTGGGTACGGTTAACCGGGGGGAGTTTCATGGCAAAGGGACTACCGGCGGCCAGGCGAAGCGCTTTTCGATTCCGGTCTTCTGTCCGACGCCGACCGACGTGCGCATCGGCTTTTTCGGCGTCAGCGTGGAGAGCGATACCCTGGCCCTGAGCCAGGCCAGCAACAGCGCCAGCGGCGTCGGCGTGAAGCTGACCTACGGCAATAACCCCGGTGCGGCAGTGCCCGACGGCACCAGCGTTAAGATCAATGAGGCCAGCAACTTGCCGATCCTGAAAAGGGTGACCGGCGCCAGCGCCGGTACCGCCGAGGCGATCAATTTCAACGCCCAGTATGTGCAGACTGACGCCACGGTGGGAGCCGGTACGGCCAACAGCATGGTGACTTTCGCCCTGGAGTATAACTAGCCTGGGGCGGCGTTATTCAAAGGTCACGGTGATTTTGGCGGTCGCGGAAAAAGGCCCCAGCTTCGGCGTTCTCGACAACCAGAGCAGCCCCGCCGTATAGGTGCTCGCGAGGGTCGCGCCCGTTGCCAGCTTAAAGTGAATCGGAGCATTCATCTCAATAAGGGGATGCATGCTGGCGTTTGGCGAGATGGCAATGCCGAAGCCGCTGTCCGGCTGCGGCAAAATAATGGCGCTCTCCTGTATCGTATTAGTGGTGCTAAACGTAGCAAGCATAGGTTCGGTCCCGCAATCACTGCCGTTACCCTGCCTGACCAGACCATAGGTGACGGTAAAGGGGCGTGTTTTTTCATAGTAGCCCGGTCGGGCGTTACCGGCAGGAATATCGCCAAAGTTAATTTCGCTTGGCGAAATAGATACCGTGGGGACGCAGGCCATTGTTCTGATACGGTTCAGGCCGGTAATGAAAAGATTATAGTTGGCGCCAGCGGTGCCGTTGCGTAGACCGCCTTGGCCATCTACCTGAAAAAGCGACAATTTTAGGTTATCGTCTATTTTACCTTCCCCGGTCACTCTGCGGCCCGTCGAGATGATATAGACCTGGTAAACCAGGCTGAATGTCTGCCCAATGGCCGGGGACTTACAGGTATTCCCGCTTTTATCACACAGCGTCGCCGGGCCAATCTCCACCGATTTTTTATTTTGTAGCAGATAGTCGATGCCGTTGTAAGTAATGCCTACCTGGATAAAGTCGGGCAAGCTGCTGGCTTTATTTTCCGGATCCAGCCAGAAATAGGCGCTTTCACCGTTCGGAAAATTATCGGTATCTTCGCAACTGAAGGTGGCGGTAATAGGACTGGAGACCCATATCTTTTTATTGGCAATAAGCTCGCTGCTGGAGACTTTAATGATGCTCTCGATATTCACGACTTCGCTGATCGTGGACGAGGTGGTCTTGCAGGTCAGCGCCTGCGCCGGGAAGGCGCTCAGCATGAACAGAACGGAAAGCCATGTCAGAAATAACGTATCGCTAAGTCGGCGCATAATTACCTCGAGGGGGTTACTGTGCAGATTAAGGATAATTCACGCCAGGCCGTCGCCTGCTGAGGCTCCTGGCGCAGTTCGGGCAGGGTGATTTCGCAGCTTTGCTGGTGCGTTTCGCCCCATTTTATCTGCAGTTTTTCGCCTGAATCGACTCCGCTGACATAGACATCTCCTCCCGGGCCGACCAGACCATTGCTGATCCCACTGGCGCGATAGAGCTCGGCGCCCAATGGTGGATAGCTGCCGTCGGCGAGGGTGGTATGGATCAGCACGCTATATCCCCGGAACGTATCAAAGCGCACCCGGGTAATTGCCCCGCGGGTAGGCACGGTATCCGCCACTGCGTTAGGGACATCAAGAAAGGTATCGAAGTCCTGAGGGTTGAGCGCGACAGAATTGACCCGATAGGGAACGCTTTGTGGTACGACCGCGTAGCCGAATGGATCGATGCGCACGCCGGTCTGATTCTCTATCCCTACCCCCTGAGCGTCTTTGGCTTCCACCAGCGCAAAGGTTGAGCCCAGCGGTTGCGAGAGGGTAACGCCGCCGCGGTGTGCCACCACGCCGCCGCTCAGATTCAGACTCGCCTGACGATGGCTTTTGCTGTAGGCGTAGCCGGTATACAGGTTACCGTACTGGCCGAGATAACCCAGGCTGGCGCTGTTGGTGCTATGGCTGGTGTCATCATAGGCGCTGGTGACGGCCCAGCTCAGGCGACCATCATCGAGCAGAGTGCCGTTTACCCCAGCCTGCCCGGACGTGCCAGACGATTTACTGTGGGCGAGGGTAAATGCGGTATTGATCCGGCGGTTTTCTTGCAGAGTAAAAGGGATGGAAACGCGCAGTGTGATGCTATTGTCGTCATGCGTGAAGTGGCTACGCGTATTCTGATAGTACAGACCATAGTTCACGTTATGGATAGTGCTGTTAAAACCCGCCTGCAGAGAGATATCACTTCCTGAGCTATTCCAGTAATTTTGCTGGCTGAAGTTAAGGAAGAAAGCGCTGTTCTTACCGAGAGTTTGCCGGGCAGAAATATCAAAGCGATGCTTTTTATTATAAAACCAGGACGTGTAATAGTGTTGGGGAGCGCTTGCCTGCCAGCTTTCGTCTTCGTCAGAGGGCCAGTAATCATTTTCGTACAGGCCATTGTGCCAGCGTCGACGCTCGTTAACCGCATCGCTGAGGCTATAATAACCTGCCGTTGAGTAACGGTAGCCCGCGATTTGAAAGTCGGTCTTGCTTGATAAAAAGGATTTAGCATACAGAAAACGCACGCTCCCTCCCTGCTTGCGCTGGCCATTCGCCAGCGTCGTTCCCGCCAGCGTATAGTCGGCTGAGAGGGCGCCAATCTCCCCCAAATTGCTACCGACGCCAAAGGCGCCGGCGCGATAGTTCTCCGCTGCAAGGGCGCCACCGTACAGTGTGAAGGTATTATTCAGGCCATAAGAGAGCGAGCTTTGCATCAGAGCGGGGGCATAGCCGTCAGCACCGTCATGATACTTACCCGCCGACAGCTGATAATTCCATTGGCCTGCCCGCACCAGCTGTGGCAGGGTGGTGTAGGCGACAGTAAAGGTCGTCTGGCTACCGTCGGCTTCAATGACGGTCACGTAGAAATCACCGCTGCGGTTAACGGCGCTGATATCATTTAGCTCAAAGGGCCCGGCTGGGACGTTCTCGCTGTAAATCAGATAGTTGTTCTGCCGAACTTCCACCCGGGCGTTGCTGTTGGCCACACCGCGAATGACCGGCGCGAAGCCGGTCTGGCTGCTGGGGCGCATTTCGACATCGGTGCCAAGCTGTACGCCGCGAAACTGGACGCTATCGAAGACGCTGTTGTCGGTACTGGTCTGGCCGACGACAAGCCGGCTGCGCCAGGGAATGATGTTCGTTTCCGCCCAACTGGCGATGCTTTGCCACTTATCCGCCTGGCCGCTGAACTTATTCCAGTAGGCATTATTGCGAAATCGCCACGATGCAATATTGATCCCGCTGTTTAGCGAAAGATATTGATACTGGTGGCTGCCCCCGTCGCCATTATTGGCATCGGTAGAATAGCTGTAGTTGACGAAAGCAGCGTTAATACCTTCATCAAAGCGCATGGGGGAAACATAGTCACGGGGATAGTGCTCGATATATTGCTGAGGGATATGAATGATCAGCTGATGATTAGCGATATCCAGCTGTTGCGCTGCCTGGCGGATCGTCTGCGACAGCGCGAAACAGGGCTGGTGGTCATCGTCAATCTTGACGCCATAGCGGATATATTCCGCCGCGCTCAGGCAGGGCGCCAACCCGCCATGTGCGCTATCCTCTGAGAAGCGAACGGGGCGGCTATCCACCAGCAGATCGTTAATGTAAATATTAACGTCATAGGTGCCCGGCATGACGTCGCCATCGCTGGCGACAAACTGATTAAAAGCCAGCGGGTCGATGCCGTTCACAAACTGGGCATTATAGCGTTCCGCGCTGTCTGCCGGTAACGTGATGGAGATTAACCATGCGCTGGCAAAATAGCGTAATTTACTATCGTCCATCACTCTATCTCCCTAAAGAGGTGCGACGTTTATTTTTTTATTGGAATATCAACAACGGCGCCGTAATCATTAATATATTTCATTTTATGCAAGCGCTGCATGCTGGCGATATTGACTGCGTGATGACTGTACGGCAGCAACATAAAGTTTTTCAGAGGATAGATTTTGCCTTTGTTGTCGATCGCCTCGGCATTAATAACCGTAATATGCAGTGGACTGTTGTTAGTAAAAGATAACGTGTTAGCGCTTTGCTGCCACTGCAGATTTTCAACGGCTTTGGGCAGCGATGTGGCAATCCCTTGCGGGCGATAAAATAGTTTTAATCGGGTGCGAATCGCGAACTGCAGGATATTATTTTCCTCAGGCGCAGGAGGGACCTCCTGAATATTCACCCAAAACAGACTTTCCCTGTCGGCAGGAAGACCGGTTCCTGAGTAAATAAAGCGCAGTTGTGCCGATTGCTCGGGGCGTAATTTGACCAGGGGCGGCGTGGCCACAATGGGTAAGCCGCTGCTGGGGGTCTCCGGACCCGTATCAAGCCAGGTCTGGACGATATAGTTTTTGCTGCTTCGGTTGTTAATTTTCAGACTGGCCGATTTATCTTTGCCCGAATAAATAACCCGTGAGGCATCGATGGTAATGGCCGCCTGGGTCTGAAAAGCCAAAGCGCCTATGATCACTGCCAGCAGCGTTTTCATATCTTACCCCTTATCCGCGTCGTGCCGTCCCTGGCCAGGTGTTATTCCTGCATAATGGTAAACCGGGCGGTCGCATTGCCGGCGCCAGCGTCGACTTCGTCTGTATCCCAGGTGTAGTAATAGGCTTTCAGGTAGAAGGTACCAGAGCCGCCATCGGCATCGATCGTAATACTCGGGTCGACGGTGGGATCGAAAGGTTTATCGAGTGTGACCGGGGTATTATTGCGGTCGGTTAGCTTAATGCCGACTTTTTTAGCCGAATTCGGATCCGTATCGAGAGCCAGTATGTTAGGGATAGGCGCCTCGATGGCTGAAGGTCCGTCGAGCACAATATAGTACGTGCCCTTTTCACAATCGCTGACGCTAATATTGACCCCAACTTCTGGCCCGGTGCCATTGGTACCATTTTTTAATTTAGACAGCGGAACAGCGCCCATCGTAACTTCAATGACACCGTTCTTATCGGCACCTTCCAGTTTGCAACTTGAGTTGACAATTTTACCGATAAAATTCAGCGTACCGTCCGCCGCGGCGGCATAGTGTGAGGTCAAGCCGACGAGTGCCATTGCCAGGCAAAGTGATTTCATTTTCATAGCCAATTCCTTCTGTTGTGACCCAGGGAAGCTAATAGCCAGGCATACTCATTGACGCTGCATAAGCCGTTAGCTCTGTTGTTGTGATAGCCATAAAGCGAACTTATCCCCCCTCCAGGGAGTGCAGGAAATGATACAGGCCTGCAATATTGCGGACATTGAGTTTCTGGTAGATGTTTCTCCGATAGTGACTGATCATCATATTGCTAAGGTCGGTGGCCTGAGCAATTTTCTTATTATTTAAACCTGAGATGATATAGGGGAGAAGAGAGTCCTCCTGTTTCGTAAGTTTAATATTGACACAACTGTCCAGCGAGCTAATTGATTTTCTGAACACTTTAATACAGCGATGATCAGACGCATTCTGTAAGTATTTCTGCAGCCGTTGGGTAACATCTATATAATCAAGCACGATCGTCGAAATAGAGTTTATGATAATGTTTTCGACTGGATCGGCAAGAATCTCACTTTTAACGACAAAAACGATATCGCCATGAATGATCTTTTTTTTACGATAGAGCAGTGCGGCTAATTGTTGAATGTCCGGGGGGCTATAGTCCACGATAATGGTTCTGGCTATGGTTAGACTTTTATCATTCACGTCAGAAATATTATCCAGAAACAATGTTTGACTATACCGACGTTGAGCACTCATGGTCATGTTAACCAGAGACCGGATGCCGTTAATAAAAAATTTATTGGCGGAAATGATAATAATCATAATGTATTTCCTTATACACTGCTTCTGTAACCAAGTATTACTGCTGGAGAGGAAGGGAGTAAATAAGATGATAAGCAGGATCATTAGAAAAATCCTAATGAAAGATGTTGCATGAAGTGTTTTTACTTATTAATCAGAAGGTTATAATTTAAGATTCAACTATTAACGCATAAGAGAAAAGTAAAATAAACGATAATAAATAATATATTAAACGTATAGCCAGGAATAAAATATGAATGCGCTGCGGGGCATTTTACTGAAAGTCAAAACAACCAGCAAGCTCACAGCGAGAAAGAGGAGTAATTAACGTTTTGCCCCACGTCGGGTTGTATGTCCCGGTGTTTAAAAATAGGATGAATGCCCTGGCTCGCGCGGCGGATACTGTGACTGATGCGGCCGGTCACTCTGGCATGAAAACCGATAACTTTAAGGATGGCGAAATGAGACTGACGGTGGGGCTGGCGCTGACGCTGGCGATAATGACCTGCGGCGCCCAGGCGCGCAATATGCAATCCATCGAGCACAGCGGTGAACTGAAGGTGGGCGTGCCGGGCGATTACGCGCCGCTGGCGTTTCGCAATGCCGCCGGCGAACTGCAGGGCTATGACGTGGACATGGCCCGCGATCTCGGGCGCACGCTCGGGCTGAAGGTGAGCTTCGTCTACACCAGCTGGCCCGCGCTCGCCGCCGATCTGCAGGCGGACAAGTTTGATATTGCGATGGGTGGGGTTACCGAGACCCCGGCGCGGGCGCAAGCCTTCGCCCTCAGCCATCCGGTGGTGGCGAACGGAAAAATCGCCTTAGCCAACTGCCAGGCCGCCCCGCGGCTCGGTTCGCTGGAAAAAATTGACCGCCCGGACGTGAAAGTGGTCGTCAACCCTGGCGGCACAAACCAGAGTTTTGTCGATGAACACATCAAGCAGGCGCAAATTATTCGCGTGCAGAACAATGTCGATAACCTGCAGGCGCTGCGGCAGAAAACGGCCGATATGATGGTGACCGATCTGATTGAAGGCGACTATTACCAGAGCAAAGAGCCCGGCGTGTTCTGCGTTGCTAACGAAACACCGTTCGCCGGCACCGCCAGCGACAAGGTGTATATGATGAGTAAAGATAACCCGGCGCTGCTGGAGAAAGTGAACCAGTGGCTGGATAGCCAGGACAAAGAGGTTCTCAAACGGAAGTGGAAAATTCGCGGTTAACCGCGGCGGCGCGCCACCGCCGGCAGACACGCCCGGCGGTGGTTATCGTCCACGGTTAGCGCTGCGACGACAGGGCCTGTCGCGCCAGACCGCGGAAGTAGCAGGCGTAGCCGAGGGTGGCGGTCAGGCACAGCATATAGCCAAACGACTCGCTGCCTTCCTCCACCGTATTTTTCACCACCCGGGCGTAGTTCTCTTCCAGCACGGCGTACCACAGGCCGTGCATGCCAAACAGCCGCGAGAAGACCAGAATCGCCAGCAGGCCGCTAATCATCATCCCGTAATACGGGGTGCGGGTATACTCCGCCAGCTGCGACAGGGTCTGACGCAGATGGCGCAACGGCAACAGCAGCGACCCCGCGGTGGCCAGCAGGGCAAACCACACCCAGCTGCCGTGGGAGAGTAAATCAAACAGGCCATCCAGCTCACGGATCAGCATGGCGAGAAAGAAGCCGCCGATGAGGATATTGCTATAGCGCAAGTGGGCATATTTCCGCGCCAGCAGCAGATGAACCAGCACGATAACGGCCAGCACGCTCTCCTGGACCACTTCGGTGAGCGACACCTCCGGGATGTCGTTGCCAAACACCCTAATATCCACCCACAGGCAGAGTACCGCGAGGGCGGCCGCGACCGCCGCGCCGAGAAAGAAAAGCAAGCTTCGTAACAGAGACATTAACACCACAACTTATGCTTAAAACAAATATCATAAGTTCTGGGAATACATGTTCCTGTTCACTTTGTGCGACTTTGCGGCTGTTTTTTAACATTTTGCGCTTTTTAGCGCCCGGGAAGGCGGCAGGGGAGGGGGCTCCCCTGCATAAAGGGGATTCAGAGAATATCATCCACCACGCCGCCGTCGACGCGCAGCGCGGCGCCGGAGGTGGCTGACGCCTGCGGCGAGCAGACGTAGACCACCATATTGGCGACCTCTGCCACCGAGGCCGCCCGCTGGATCACCGAGCTCGGACGATGGGTCATGACAAACGCTTTCGCCAGTTCCTCCAGCGACTGGCCGGTTTTCGCCACGTCGTCTTTCAGCATCTCGGCAAAGCCGTCGGAAATCGTCGGCCCTGGCAGTACGCTGTTAACGGTCACTCCGCTGCCGGCGACATATTTCGCCAGGCCGCGGGCCAGCGAGAGCTGCGCGGTCTTGGTGACGCCATAGTGGATCATGTCCGCCGGGATATTGCGCGCCGATTCTGAGGAGATAAACACCACCCGCCCCCAGCCTTTACTGACCATCGCCGGGAGCAGCCCCCGCGACAGGCGTACGCCGGACATGACGTTGGTCTGCCAGTAGTTGTCCCAGGTCGCGTCGTCGGTGGCGTAGAAATCCTGCGGGCCATAGATCCCGGCGTTATTGACCAGAATATCGACACCGGTCACGGCCCGCAGCAGCTGCGCTGCGCCGTCGGCGTCGCTGAGGTCGGCGATGGCGGGGCGCGCCTTCGCGCCCGGCACCTCATTTTGCAGCCGGGCGATCGCGGCGTTCACGCTCTGCTCGCTGCGCCCGTTAAGGATGACCTCTGCGCCGCTCTCCGCCAGGCCTTTGGCGATGGCGAAGCCAATACCCGCCGTGGAGGCGGTGACCAGCGCGACTTTTCCCGCTAAATCAATCTTCATGTTCCTGCCTTCTGGTTGTGGATCTCCTATTAAGCGTAGCAGCGGCGATATAGCCGGGGATCAGTAACCGGCGTGCTTATTGACCAGGTTCTTCAGCGGCAGCCCGCGGCGCTGGCGCTGAATGTTCTCCAGCAACTGGCGGGCGATCACCTCGGCAGGGGCCGCAGAGGCCATATGCGGGGTGATGACCACCTGCGGATGGCGCCACAGCGGATCGTCCGCCGGCAATGGCTCCTGCGGGAAGACGTCGAGCACCGCCCCGGCGAGCTGGCCGCTCTCCAGCGCCGCCAGCACATCCTCATTGACCATATGCTCTCCGCGGCCGCAATTGATCAACACCGCCCCGGCGGGTAGCCGGTTGAACAGCGGCGCGGCGAGGATACCCCGGGTCTGCGCGGTGAGCGGCAGGAGGTTAATCAGCCCGTCAAGCGACCCGAGGAAGCTGTCGAGCGCCTCCTCGCCGCGATAGCAGGTGACGCCAGCCAACTGCTTTTCACTGCGCGACCAGCCGGAGACCCGATAGCCGAGGCGGGCCAGCTGGTCGGCGATATAGCCGCCAATTTCGCCGAGCCCCATAATGCCGATATGGAAGTCGGCGGCGGCGCGCTGGGGATAGAGCTTCCAGGTTTGGGTCCGCTGGTGGGCCAGCGCCCGGTCGAAATGGCGCTGAAACCACAGGACGCTCCACAGGGCATATTCGAACATGCCGTGGCGAAAATCTTCATCGATCACCCGGCACAGCGGGAGCTCGCTGGCGAACAGCGCGGGCGGCAGATGATCGACCCCGGCGGACGCGGCCTGGATCAGCTTCAGCCCCGGCGAACGGGTCAACAGCTGCGGGTCCGGGAACCAGCAGCTGGCGTACTGGGCGTCGCGCGCCGCCTGGTGATGGGGCAGAAGCGCCGTGACGTCGGGAAACTGCTGCAGGGCGGCGCAAATATCGCGGGCGAAATCCGCGTCGTTACAATCCACCACGATAGTGATATCAGACATAGGCGTTAGTCTTGGTAAGAGGTATCGAGACGGTCAAGACGGCGCAGCCACGCCTGCCAGACCTGTTGACGTTCATGCTCCACGCCCATCAGCTGCTCGCAGGCGTGCTGGCTGAGGTGCGGAGCGATGGTGTGGATCGGGCTGAGGGCCGCCAGCTGGGCGGTGGCCATCTGGATCTCGCAGGCGCGGTTCAGGTAGTACATGATATAAAAGGCGTCAGCCACGGTGCGGCCCACCGACAGCAGGCCGTGGCTCTGCAGGATCATGGCGATATTATTCCCCAGCGAGCGCTGGATGCGCGCCCGTTCGTCGAGGTCAAAGGCCACCCCTTCATAGGGATGGTAGCCGACGCGCTGGTAAAACTCGGTGCTGATCTGGTTGAGCTGCAGCAGGCCGTCCTCGCAGGCGGCCACCGCCATTCCCGGCAGCGTATGGGTGTGGATCACGCAGTGGGCGTCTTCCCGGGCCATATGCACCGCGCTATGGATGGTAAAGCCCGCCGAGTTAGCCGGCGCGTCGCCCGCTACGACCTTGCCCTGCATATCCACTACGATCAGGTTGCTGGCGGTGACTTCGTCAAACATCATGCCGAAGGGATTAATTAAAAAACGCGGCTCGCCGTCGCCGGGCAGGCGCACGGAGAAGTGAGTGTAGAGGGTATCCTCCCAGCCGAACAGCGCCGCCAGCCGGTAGGCGGCGGCCAGCTGCTGGCGCAGGTGTTGCTCAGTTGCCATTTAGCGTACTCCCATAAATTCACGGATTCGTTGCAGAGAAGGCGCCTCCAGCGGGCTGCGGATCACCTGCGGGGCGATATCGGCCTGCACCACGCCGTTCTCCATCAGCACCACGCGGTCGGAAATCGACAGGGCGAAGTCCATCTCGTGAGTGACAATCAGCATGGTCATGCCTTCGCGGGCCAGCGACTGAATGACCTTCAGCACTTCGCCTACCAGCTCCGGATCCAGCGCCGAGGTCGGTTCGTCAAACAGCATAATGTCCGGCTTGAGCGCCAGCGCCCGGGCGATCGCCACGCGCTGCTGCTGGCCGCCGGAGAGCTGTCCGGGGTACTTGTGGGCATGGGCCAGCAGGCCGACGCGGTCGAGCAGCGCCAGGGCCTGCTCGCGGGCGACCGGCTGGTCCAGCAGCTGGTGATAGCGCGGGGCCAGCATCACGTTGTCGAGCACCGTGCGGTGGGGGAACAGGTTGAAGCTCTGGAAGACCATGCCGATGCGCCGTACCCCGGCGCGCATCTGGCGTTTGTCGACGATAGCTCCGCCCTTAAGATAGTCCTCGCCGTAGAGAATGATCTCCCCGCCATCAAGGCTTTCGAGGGCGTTGATGGTGCGGATCAGGGTGGTTTTGCCGGAGCCGGACGGGCCGATGATGCTGATCACCTCCCCGTTCTCCACCTGCAGATCGATGCCTTTCAGCACCTCATGCTGACCCCAGGATTTGCGAATGCCCCGCAGATCGAGCGCCGGCGGCGCGCCGTTGACGGCCGGGGTGTTGCTCTCTTCGCTCAGCGCCGGCAGGCTCTGGCGCAGCGCCTGGCATTCCGCCTCGCTGAGGGTTTGCGGACGCTTACGCTGAATATCGAGACGATTTTCCAGCGCCCGGAACAGCCAGGTGAAGACGGTAACCACCATCACGTAGTACACCGCTACCGCCAGCAGGGTCTCCATCACAAGGAAATTCTGCGCATACAAGCGCTGGCCGGTGAGCAGCAGCTCGGGTAAGGAGACCACCGACAGAATCGAGCTCAGCTTAATGATGGTGATGTATTCATTGATCAGCGTCGGCAGCGAGATGCGAAACGCCTGAGGGATCACGATCAGCCGCTGGATGCCGATAAAGCTGAAGCTCAGCGCATGGCCTGCCTCGCTCTGCCCCTTGGCCACCGACAGCAGCCCGCCGCGGTGGATCTCCGCCATATAGGCCGCCTCGGTGACGGTCATCGACACCAGCCCGGCGATAAACGGCACCCCGAGCAGCGGCTGGGTCACCGGAAACAGCTGCGGCAGGTTGTAGACAAACACCAGCAGCACCATCAGCGGCACGCTGCGAAAAAACCAGATATAGAGTTCGACGGGGATCTTGACCCAGCGCGGCGCCGAGAGCTTCGCGCAGGCTAACAGAAAACCGACCACCAGGCCGATCCCCCAGGACAAGGTGCTGATTACGATGACGGTCACGCACGCCTGCCAGAATGCCCCAATGCTAAACAATGAAAAAAAGTATCCCCAATCGAACGCCATACTGACTCCTGTTGCGCAGTGCTTATTGTCTTAATCGATGCTTTCTAAGTTGTATTTTTTGATCAACGCGGCATATTGGCCGTTGGCCTTCAGCGTGGCCAGGGTGGCCTTGATCGCCTCCGCCAGCTCGGTGTTGCCTTTGGCGACGTAGATCCCCAGCGGCAGCGGGTAGACCAGGCGCGTAGAGCTTATCGCCAGGCGGCCGCGGCTCTTGTCGACAATGATCTGCGCTGCCGGGGCAATCTCAAGCTGGGCGCCGATGTTCTTCGACAGCAGCGCCTGGGAGGCTTCCGGCGCCGTCGGGAACTCCTGAATGGTGATGGCCGGTTTGCCGTTTTTCAGGCACCACTCATCGGAGTGTTTTTTCAGGCTGGTCACCCAGGTGGTGCCCGCCTGCAGACCGACCTTCACGCCGCACAGCTCATCTTCGGTTTTCGGCTGCACCGCGCCGCCCTTCAGGGCGATGATCGACGCGCCGGAGAGGGCGTAAGGGATGGCGTCGGCCTGTTTCTGGCGCTCCGGCGTCACGTACATCCCGGAGATCACCGCGTCATATTTCTTGCCGATGCCGAGGATCAGGCTGGTGAACTTGGTGTCGATCAACTGCGGTTTGGCCTGCAGATGTTGGGCGATCAGTACGGCAAACTCCGGGTCGAGACCGACGATATTGTTATTGCTGTCATAGGACTCAAACGGCGGGTAGGTGACCTCCATTCCCACCTTAAAGACGCCCTCGGTCAGCAGTTCCGCCGCCTGGGTGACAGGGGAAAAACAGGCGCTGACGGCAAGGGTAAGCGCGACACGGCGCGAGATTTTTTTCAGGGTGCTAATCATCATGGATCCTCACGGGTGGTTAGGGGGTTTTTTGCTGAGCCTGTTTTTTCAAATGGCCAAACGTATTGGTGCCGCGCGCGCGCTCCGGTAGCTGAAGTTCACCGCGATTGACCTTTTCGCGCAGGTAGCGATAGGTTTGCAGGGCCTGGCTCCACATATGCTCTCCGATGCTGAGCTCCTGATATTCACCGGCTTCGCCGGCGGCGAGAAAAGTCGGCAGCGGACGGATCAGCGTGTGGTAATCGCAGGCGAAAAACAGCGGGAAGGAGTACCGCTCCTGCGGCACTTTGCGCACCCGGTGGGCTGTAGCAACAAATGTGCCAGCGCTGAGCACTTCCAGCATGTCGCCGATATTGATCACGAACGCCTCTTCTCCGGCGGCGTTCTTGACGGGAGGTGCATCGATCCACACGCTTTCTTCATTGAGAACTTCAAGGCCGGGCTGGTCGGCGAGCAGCAGGGTGAAGCACTCATAGTCGGTGTGTGCACCAATTCCGGGAACATCTTCGACGCTGGCGTCGAACGGGTAATGGATCAGCCGCAGCTTAGCCGGCGGGCAGGTCACCATCGGTTTGAAATACCCTTCCGGCAGGCCGAGCGCGAGGGCGAAAGCGTCGAACAGACGGTGGCCGAGGGCGAAAACCGCGTCGTAGTAGGCCAGCACCCGCGCGCGGAAATCCGGCAGATCGGGCCACTCGTTGGCGCCGATCAGCGGCGTACCGGCGAGCACCAGCGGATGGTCATCCGCTGCCTGGAAGCCGATATCGAAAGCCTCTTTATGGTCCGGCTTGCCGGAGCCGTAGATCTCTTCTCCTTCCGGAACGTAGCCCTTATGGCTTTTGGAGTGGCCGATGTAATAGTTCATCTTCTCCTCCATCGGCAGGGCGAAGATCTGCTTCGCCGCCTCGCGGACGCCGGCGATCAGCGCCGGGTCGATGCCGTGGCCGGTGATGTAGAAAAAGCCCACCTCGCGCGCCGCGCGGCCGATGGCGTCGGCCACCGCCTGACGCCTGGCGAGGTCATCGCCGGCCAGATCGCGGATATCGATGGTCGGGAGTTCAGTAAAAGCGTGCTTCACGGCGGTCATGGCTGCGGTTCCTGTTCAGTGAGCGATAAAAACTGCTGAAAGTGGGCCTGCTGGCGCGCGGCCATCCAGGCGTTGAGCGACCAGAGATCGGCCACCGGAACGTTGGTGAACGGCAGATGGTGCAGATAGCCGTCGGCGCCAAACTCCGGGGTCAGCGTGGTCTGCGGGTAGCCGCGCTGGCGCTGCGAACGCCAGATTTGCTGCCAGAAGCGCTCGGCAAAAGCCAGCGCCGGCTGATACTCAGGCGCCGCCGGGTGCGGCACCTGCGGCCCCTGGTCGTAGCCCACCCGAGCCTGCACGTGATGCACGCGGTCGATAAAGGCGCTGAAGTCATCGCTGGGGTCATCCAGCAGGCGCTCGCTGACCACCACCCAGTGGCTGATGTCGGCGGTAAAGCGCAGCTGGGGGAGCTGCTGAATGATCTCCAGGGTGAGCCACGGGCTGTACAGCGAGGTGGCGCGATGGGTTTCAAAGCTGCAGGTCAAACCAAACCCGGCGGCCAGCTCGTGCGCCTTGCCGAGAAAATCGACTTGCTGCGCCAGCGGCCAGCGATCGTTGCCCGCGAGCAGATTGACAAAGCGCGGGTTGAGGCTGCTGGCCTCGGCGAAACGGGTCTGCAGGCGCGCCAGATGCTGCTCGGGCGTTTCATGCTGGGCGGGGAGCACCCCGCCGCCGCTGAAAAGAATGGCGATATACTCCAGCCCCGACGCCTGCAGGCGGTCGGCGAGCTGCCGCCGCTCGGCCACCGTTAACGGCACGCGGGCTTCGATACCGCAGCAGCCGACGCGCTGCAGTTCATCCAGCGTTTGCGGCCAGGGGGTCGTCACTCCCCAGAGAGTGCGAAAGCATTTCAGCTCCATGGCGGCTTCCTCAGGCGTACTTCACGCCGGGCAGGACGCAGAGCATCTCGTACAGCAGGTTGGCCGCCAGCTGGGAGGTATTACCGCTCACGTCGTAGGGGGGCGAGACCTCGACCAGATCGGCGCCAATCAGATTCAGGCCGCGGCAGCCGCGGACGATCTCCAGCGCCTGAATGGAGGTCAGACCGCCAACTTCCGGCGTCCCGGTTCCTGGAGCCCAGATGGGATCGAGGCTATCGATATCAAAGCTGAGATACACCGGCCCGTCGCCCATCTGCTGGCGGACTTCGGCCATCAGCGGCGCCAGCGAGGTATGCCAGCACTGCTCCGCCTGCACCAGGCGAAAGCCCTGGTCAACGCCCCACTGGAAGTCGCCGGCGGCATAGCCCTGGGCGCGCTGGCCAATCTGCACCACCCGTTTGAGGTCGAGCAGTCCCTCCTCAACGGCGCGGCGGAAGGTGGTGCCGTGGGCGATTTTCTCTCCGAACATCTCATCATTGGTGTCGGTATGGGCGTCGACATGGATGAGGCCCACCGGACCATGTTTTTTGGTCAGCGCCCGCAGGATCGGCAGGGTAATGGTGTGGTCCCCGCCGAGGGTCAGCGGGATCAGCGGATAACTATTCAAACCGGTGTAGTAATCTTCGATAATTTGCACCGATTTGAGCAGGCTGTAGGTATTGATCGGCACATCGCCGATATCAGCCACCGACAGCGAGTCGAACGGCGCGGCGCCGGTCGCCATATTGTACGGACGGATCATCACCGATTCGGCGCGAATATAGCGTGGTCCGTAGCGCGTGCCCGAGCGCTGCGAGGTGCCGATATCCAGCGGAATGCCGACAAACGCCGCGTCAAGTCCCTGTAAATCTTCAATAAACGGCAGGCGCATCATTGTGGCGCGGCCGGCGAAGCGTGGCATCTCATTGCCACCCTGCGGTTGGTGAAAGAGGTTATCCATGTCTGCTCCTGAATCTGACGGATGAAACGTAACAGGAGAGATAGTGCGCAACCCGCGCTGGACTTTACATCGTCTGGCGTAAATACTCAGTTCATTTATTGGTGAACTAAATACGATGCATCACGACGCCAGCCTCAATATTCGCCAGCTGCAGGTTTTCGAGGCGGTGGCCCGCCTGGAGAGCTACAGCCGGGCCCAGCAGGAGCTGGGTATTTCGGTCTCCGCCATCAGCAATGCGATGTCGCAGCTGGAGGGACAGCTCGGCTTCACCCTCTGCCAGCGCGGGCGCGGCGGCTTTTCTCTGACCGAGAAAGGCCAGCAGTTTTTACAGCAGGCGATCCGCGTGCTGAGCGAACTCAATGAGCTGGAGCGGCAGTCGGCGCTGCTCAAAGGGGAGCACAGCGGCACCCTGTGCATCTCGACGCTCGACTCCATCGAGACCGAAACGGCGCTCTCGCTGCCGGTGGTTCTGCGCAGCTTCAGCGACAAATTTCCCCATGTGCATATCAAACTGATTATCCGCACCCCGGCGGAGCAACTGAACGGCGTGCTGAACAACCATATCGACCTGGCCATCGGCAGCTACAACTCGCAGGTGCATAACATCATCAGCGAGCCGCTGTACCGTGAACAGCACTGGCTCTACTGCAGCGATCTGCACCCGATGTTCTTCAGCCGCCAGCTCGATAAAGAGCAGATCAGCCAGTGCCCGCTGGTGACCCGCAGCTACTGGAACACCAGCGATCTCCGCCGTCGGGGCTTCAGCAAAGGGAGCGCCACCGTCGAGACCGTCGACGCCCAGCTGCTGCTGATCCTCTCGGGGAAATATATTGGCTATCTGCCGGAGCATTACGCCTGGCCGTGGATCAAAGAGAACCGCCTGCGGGTGCTGCTGCCCAACGAGTTTGGCTTTCAGTCGCCGTTCTCGGCCATCTGTAAGCGCGGGCGCAGCAATGAGCCCTACCTGAAAGCGTTCCGCGACCTGCTGAAGAAAAACACGGTGGCGCGGCCGAAGTGGAATTATTAAGCGGGGCGGGCGCTTCCCTCCGCCGCGGTGGTGGCTCTGGCGCTCAGCGCGCAGCCCGGCGGGGGAGTTTTCCCTGTTCAAAAAACGAACGGCTGCCGGTAGCCCGCCCGGGCTGCGGCTGCCAGGCAACTGCCTCCAGGTTATCCACAGGGTTAGGCGCCGCTGGTGTGGACAGGTCGCGGGGCGACAGGGCGTGGCTAGCGGAACAAAGGATGGCGTTTGCGTTAAATAAAACGGTACGAAAGGGAATCTGTGTTTGCCCCGCCTTTGCCCGTGAAATCAGAAAATTTACTTCGCAGGCTAACCGCAGATTGCTTCAAAAAAATTCCCGTATTTGTTATATTGTTGTTCATTGATTATTCACCTCTGCGGTGCCAAAAAGAACAAGATTCACCGCAACCCAGGACACTGCCATGTTAGATTACCGCTTCCCGACAGCTTTGCAGATGGTTCTCAGCGTAGCAATGGCGGAGCAGATGGGTGAACGTTCGACGAGTGCGATTCTGGCCTACGGCCTGGAAGCGAACCCGAGCTTTATCCGTAAACTAATGGTTCCGCTAACTCGTGACGGCATTATCGTCTCCACGCTTGGCCGCAACGGCTCAATTCATCTTGGCCGTCCGGCGGACAAGATCACCCTGCGTGATATCTATCTTTCGGTTATCGAAGATAAAAAACTGTGGGCGTCGCGTCCTGACGTCCCGGCCCGCTGCGTGGTCAGCGCCAACGCCTGCTGGTACTTCAAATCGGTTGCCGATGAAGCAGAGCAGGCTTCGTTAAACGTCCTCGCTCGCCATACCGTGGCCAGCGCGCTGGAGGCGGTCAAAAACGCCGATACCAGCGGCTGCGACCCGGTGCCGGAAATGATCGCCCGCTTTAAAAAAGCGCATTAATCATTTTCTGGTGACGAAAAAAAACCGCCTTCAAATTGTGAAGGCGGTTTTTTTGTTATCTGCTGCAGGCTAGGCGGGCAGATCCTCCTGGACCGGCTTCCTGCGGGTCACCAGTTTCCGTAGCGTCACGTAAAACACCGGCGTCAGGAACAGACCGAAGAGCGTCACGCCCAGCATCCCGGAGAACACCGTGATCCCGGTGACGCCGCGGACTTCCGCCCCCGCGCCGTGGCCGAGGATCAGCGGAATGGTCCCGGCGATAAAGGCGATGGAGGTCATCACGATCGGGCGCAGACGCAGGCGGCACGCCTCCAGGGCGGCTTCCATGATGCCTTTCCCCTGGATCTCCAGCTCGCGGGCAAACTCGACGATCAGAATGGCGTTTTTACAGGCCAGGCCCATCAGGACCACCAGACCCACCTGCACGAAGACGTTGTTATCGCCCCCGGTCAGCCAGACGCCAAACAGCGCGGAGAGCATCGTCATCGGTACGATAAGGATCACCGCCAGCGGCAGGGTCCAGCTTTCATACAGCGCGGCCAGCACGAGGAACGCCAGCAGCACCGCCACCGGGAAGACGATCAGCGCCGTGTTGCCCTGGGTGGCCTGCTGGAAGCTGAGATCCGTCCACTCAATATTCATCCCATTAGGCAGGATCTGCTTCGACAGCTCCTCCAGATGCGTCATCGCCTGTGAAGAAGAGAGGACCCGCGGATCGGCATCGCCAATCAGGTCCGCCGCCGGATAACCGTTGTAGCGGATCACCGGATCCGGCCCATAGGTGGTACTGATATTCACCATACTGCCGATCGGCACCATTTCGCCCTGATTATTGCGGGTGCGCAGATTGGCGATATCTTCCACGCTCTCGCGGTATGGTCCGTCAGCCTGGGCCATCACGCGCCAGGTACGCCCGAACTGGTTAAAGTCATTGACATAAGACGAGCCGAGATAGGTCTGCAGCGTACCGAATAGCTCGGTTAGCGATACCCCCTGCGCTTTCGCCTTATCGCGATCGACCTGCACGTCCAGCTGCGGCACGTTAGCCTGGTAAGTCGAGATCGGGAAGTGCATCCCCGGCGTCTGCATAATCGCCCCGGACATCGCATTCACCGCGCTTTGCAGCGCGCCATAGCCCAGCCCTCCGCGATCCTGGATGTACAGGGAGTAGCCGGAACCCTGACCCAGACCTAAAATCGGCGGCGGCAGGATGGAAAAGCCAAAGCCCTGCTGGATTTGCGCGATTTTGGCGTTGATCTCCGCGTTAATTTCCGCCGCCGTGTGTTTGCGCTGGTCGAACGGTTTCAGGCCAAAAAAGACCGTCCCGGTATTCGGCGTGTTGGTGAACTGCAGCGCGTTAAGCCCCGGGAAAGCGACCGCATAGTCGACCCCTTCGGTATTCATCCCGATCTCGCTCATTTTGCGGATCACCGCGTCGGTGCGCGCCAGCGACGACCCTTCCGGCATCTTCACGCCGCCAATGAGATACAGCTTATCCTGGGTGGGAATAAACCCGCCGGGGACGACTTTAAACATCACCCCAGCGGCGCAGAGCAGCAGCAGGTACACCGCAAACACTGCGCCACGGCGTCCAAGCGTTTTGCCTACCAGTCCCTGATAGCCGTTCGAGCTGCGCAGGAAAAAGCGGTTAAACGGACGGAAAATCCAGCCAAACAGACGATCGATCAGCCGGGTAGGGAGGTCTTTCTTCGCGCCGTGAGGCTTTAACAGCAGGGCCGCCAGCGCCGGGGAGAGCGTCAGCGAGTTGATGGCCGAGATCACCGTCGAGATGGCGATGGTCACCGCGAACTGTTTGTAGAACTGGCCGGTGACCCCGGAGAGAAACGCCATCGGCACGAACACCGCACACAGCACCAGCGCAATGGCGATAATCGGCCCGGAGACCTCACGCATCGCCTGATGCGCCGCGGCAAGCGGCGCAAGCCCCTCTTCGATATTACGCTCGACGTTCTCCACCACCACGATGGCGTCGTCCACCACGATACCGATAGCCAGTACCAGCCCGAACAGGCTCAGGGTATTCAGCGAGAAGCCCAGCAGATAGAGAATGCTGAAGGTACCCACCACCGATACCGGCACAGCGATCAACGGGATAATCGACGCGCGCCAGGTCTGCAGGAACAGGATCACTACCAGCACCACCAGCACTACCGCCTCCAGCAGCGTCTGCACCACCGCGCGGATGGAGTCGCGGACGAAAACCGTCGGGTCGTACGGCGCCGCCCATTGCATATCTTCCGGGAAGCGGGTGGCCAGCTCGGCCATTTTGGCGCGTACCGCATTCGACAGATCGATGGCGTTAGCGCCGGGTGACTGGAAGATACCGATCCCGACCGCATCCTTATTGTTGAGCTGGGAGCGCAGCGCATAGCTTCCAGAACCCATCTCGATGCGCGCCACGTCGCGCAGGCGGACCAGCGAGCCATCCTGCGCCGTTTTCAGAATGATATTGCCAAACTCTTCTTCGGTATGCAGACGGCCCTGGGCGTTAATGGAGATCAGGAAATCGCTCTCCTGCGGCAGCGGCTCGGCGCCAAGCTGTCCGGCAGACACCTGGACGTTTTGCTCCTGCATCGCCGTCACCACATCCGAGGCCGTCAGACCGCGGGCCGCGACCTTATTGGGATCCAGCCAGACGCGCATCGCATATTCACCGGAGCCAAAAATCTGGATCTGGCCGACGCCGGGCAGGCGCGCCAGCTCATCCTTCACTTTCAGCGTGGCGTAGTTGCGCATATACAGCGAGTCGTACTTACCGTTTGGCGAAAACAGATGCACCACCAGGGTCAGCGTCGGAGACTGCTTCTGGGTGGTGATCCCCAGACGGCGTACATCCTCCGGCAGACGCGCTTCGGCCTGCGCGACGCGGTTCTGCACCTGAACCTGCGCCTGATCCGGGTCGGTACCCGGGCGGAAGGTGACGGTGGTGACCAGCACGCCGTCGGAGCCGGCGACCGATTTCATGTACATCATGTTTTCAACGCCGTTGATCGCTTCCTCCAGCGGCGTCGCCACGGTCTCGGCAATCACTTTCGGGTTGGCGCCGGGATACTCCGCGCGCACCTGGACGCTCGGCGGGACGACGTCCGGATATTCGCTCACCGGCAGCAGCGGGATAGCGATTAACCCGGTGATAAAAATTAAAATCGACAGCACCGCGGCGAAAATCGGCCTGTCGATAAAAAAGCGGGAAAAGTCCATGTCTTGGATTCTCTGATTAGTGATCAGTTAAGGGTGGCGCTGGAGGTCATGGCAACGGTTTTGGCGTTAACCGGCATACCCGGCATAAACACTTTTTGTAAGCCGTCGACGATGACGCTATCCCCAGGATTCAACCCCTTCTGAACGATGCGTAAACCGTCTGCCAGCCGCCCTGGGGTAATGTCGCGGCGCTGTGCTTTACCATCTTTATCAACGATATAGACGTATTTACGATCCTGATCGGTCAGTACCGCTTTGTCGTCGATCAGCGTGGCTTTGAACTCTGCGCTGCCCGGCAGACGCACGCGGGCAAACAGCCCCGGTGTGAACAGACGCTGCGAGTTATCCAGCAGCGCACGCATGCGGATGGTGCCGGTACTCGGCGTTAACTGATTATCGAGAAAATCCACTTTGCCCTGGTGGGGGTAACCTTCCTCGCCAACCAGGCCAATCTCCACCGGGAGCGCCTGATTATCGCTGGACGCGCCTTGCCCGCGGCGGGCGAGGTTTTGATAGTGGAGGTAGGTTGACTCGTCGACGTCAAAGTAGACGTACACCGTCTTCTGCGAGACCAGGGTGGTGAGCACGCTGGCGGTGTCGCCCGCGGTGACCAGGTTACCGCTGGTGATCAGCGCCCGGCTGGCGCGGCCGTCAATAGGGGCGGTCACTTTGGTGAAGTCGAGGTTAAGCTGCGCGGCATCCACCGCCGCCTGCGCGGCGCGAATGTCGGCCTGCGCCTGAACCGCGGCTGACCGGCGCTGCTCCCACTCTTCACGGGAGACGAGGTTGGTATGGACTAATTTATCGGTGCGGTTCGCCTCGCTTTGCGCCAGGCTGGCCTGCGTTTTGGCTCTTGCCAACGCCGCCTGCGCCTGCTCCAGCGCGGCGCGATAGGTTCTGTCATCTATCGTGAACAGCACCTGGCCCTTTTTCACCTCCTGGCCGTCGGTGTAATTCACTTTATCAATGTATCCCGAGACGCGAGGGCGAAGCTGAACGCTCTCCACCGCTTCAATGCGACCGTTAAAACTATCCCACTGACTGATCGACTTCACCAGCACCTTAGCGGCGCTGACCGTCGGGGCGGGAGGCGCAGCATTCTGCGCGACGCTGTCGTCGCAGCCGACGAGCAGAAAGGAGAGCATCATCGCGCCGAGCGCGGTCAGGTGAATGTTTCCCCAGGTTTTTTGCAGGCTCATTATTTTTATTCCGGTAAATGTAGCCGCCGGGCAAGACGCAGCGTGAGAAGCCGCGCCACTTCCTTTGTCCGGGCTGGCTTAAGGCCATTTGTGTCGATCATCGCCACAAAACTGTAACAATTTCGAATACACTATCGCGGCGATTGTAGGAAGGCGCTTAACTAAGTGCAAGAATAATTGTTGCACTTTATGTGCGGTCCAGGGGGGGATAAAAAACCGCGATCCCGGCGTGGATTTAAATGTAACAATAAAACTTGCATTTTGTGTAAAAACAGGCCACCTTTAAATGCAACTGACAAAGATGCTTTTAACCGGCCGCGAGGGGGTAACATGATGAACACTGGCGCCATCATTCAGGATCTGATCGACTGGATCGACAACCATCTTGATAGCCGTCTGGATATTGACACCGTTGCCCGACGAGCCGGCTATTCGAAGTGGCACCTGCAGCGGATCTTCAAAGAACATACCGGGCAGCCCCTCGGAGAATATATTCGGGCGAAAAAGCTGCAAAAGTCGATCGAACGCTTGGCCCACAGCAACGAGCCGATCCTGAACGTGGCGATTGCCCTCGGCTTTGACTCCCAGCAGTCCTTCAACCGCAGCTTCAAGCGCCAGTACGGCCAGGCGCCCGGCGTCTGGCGCCGGAGTATCAGCCGCTCTGTTGCGCAGACATCTCGTCAGCGATCCGCATGACCGGGGAGGGTCAGTCCTGACCCGGCCCATGTTCGAATTTGCTGCCTTTGCCGATGGCATAGAACTGCCCGCCTGCGACATAGTGAACGGTCCGTAGCTCGTCCGGCGCATCATCAAAGATCCAGTGTCCGTTGCGGAATACCCGGTCATCGCTCCAGGCGGCGACGATATCGCCCATAAACAGATTGTGTTGCTGCTGAATGTCCGGGTAGGGCATCACTTTGCACACCAGCCAGCCCGCACAGCCTGCCACAAGAGGAAGATCAAATTCCGGCTGATAAAAGAAGGGGATGGTGTCATTTTTATCCGGCGCGTCGGCATAGCTGCGTCCGCCAGCGTAGAGGACGGTTGCCATCTGGCTGACTACGGGGATCTGCACCACGAAATAGCCGCTCTTTTCCACCAGCTGACGAGTGAAAGCCTGGGTGCCAATATAGGCCACCACTTTTCGCTCGCCTGCCAGCCCAACCCAGGCGGCTGACATGACATTTTCGACGCCATCATATTTTGCGGAAATCATGGTGGTGGACCCGACCTGCAATAAACGATAGGCCTTACTTATTTCGACAGGCTGAACGGACATGGTTTTTCCTTTGTGCATGCTATTTAACGTAATGATTATCTGGATATTTATTGAGGGCATGTTCATTTTCGGGCCCCCTTTCGTAATCCACCGTGCAACGATACGCCAGGCGATTAAGCGTAAAAAGGTGCGTAAATTGTTTTCATTATTCATAATCCACGAATAATCATGCCGTCTGTCGGTAAGCTGCTCGCTACAGGAGAGAAAGAAGGTGGATCGTATTCAGGCTATGCAGATGTTTATGCGCGTCGCGGAGGCAGGAAGCTTCGTGCGTGCCGCGGATACCCTTTCCCTGCCGGCCTCCACTGTCACCAGTACCATTAAAAACCTTGAAAAATACCTGAAGGTACGGCTGCTGAACCGGACCACAAGGCGGGTGAGCCTTACCCCGGAAGGGATGCAGTATCTGGCGCAGTGCCGGGAAATTCTCGCCCTCATCGAACATAGTGAATCCACCCTGAGCGAGTCTGTCGCGCGGCCTCAGGGGCGCCTGCGGGTTGATATGCCCGCGGGCATCGCGCATTTCATCGTCATGCCGCATCTGCCGGACTTTTACCGGCGCTATCCCGATATCTACCTGATGATCGGCGTCAGCGATCGCCAGGTCGATCTCATTCAGGAAGGCGTCGACTGCGTGATACGAACGGGAGAGCTGAACAACTCCAGCCTGGTGGCCCGCCCTCTGGGCCGCTTTCGCTGGGTCACCTGCGCGTCACCGGACTATCTCAGGGAATATGGTGTGCCGCCGTCACCGGAGGCGCTCTCTCAGCACCGGGCTGTGCATTATTTCTCCGCTCAGGCGAGGCGGGCCGATGAGTTCCGCTTCGTTCGCCATGGCGAGACCTTTTCTGTACCCGTCAGCGGCAACGCCGCGGTGAATGAAACGGGGCTCTATATAAAAATGTGCCTGGCAGGATTTGGGCTGGTGCAGCTGGCGGAGAATATCGTTGCTGACCACCTGCAGGAGGGGAGACTGGTGGAAGTGCTGACGGACTGGCAGCCGCCCCCGGTACCCGTCACATTGCTCTATCCGCACCAGCGCTTTCTCTCTCCCGCCGTGCGGGCGTTTGCTGAGTGGATGAGCGAGGTGGTTTGAGGGGAGTATTGCTTGCATTTAGCGCTTCGCGATGGAGGGTAGGGTTCCAGCAGAAATATCTGGTCTGCTGATGAATCGCTCGATATTCTGTAATGCTTTGTCTTTTTTGTGAACAGGAAAAAGTATGCTTAATACGCTACCCGATTTACACAGAAGTTTTGCAGAGCAACTGAAGCTTAAATTACAGTCTGATTCGCGGATCCACTCCCTTCTCGCCGGCGGCTCGTTTATCCATGGCGGGTTTGATCAATACTCCGATCTGGATTTCGTGGTGGTGATCGACCCTCTCTATTATGACGAAATCATGGCTCAGCGTATGGCGTTCGCCGGAACGCTCGGCCATCTGCTACATGCTTTCACCGGGGAACACGTCGGTGAGCCTCGCCTGCTGATCTGCCTGTTTGGCCCGGAACTTCTGCATGTCGATCTGAAATTTATCACCCTGGACATGCTCACTCAGCGCGTTGAGGAGCCTGCCGTGCTATTTACCCGTGATAACGATGCTCTCAAGCGACAGCTGGCAAAATTTAGCGCGCACTGGCCGAACATGACGCCGGAGTGGTTTGAGTCCCGGGCCTGGATCTGGCTGCATTATGCCGTGGTTAAACTGGGCAGGGGGGAACTCTTCGAAGCGCTGGGGATGCTGTCTTTCTTCCGGGAACAAGTGCTGGGGCCGATGCTGTTTCGTCGCGCCAATCTACCGCAACGCGGCGTTCGTCGAATAGAAGCCCTCGGCATTGATCCCGATGGCCTGCTGACTTCCACTCTGGCAACACACGATCGTCACTCCGTCGGGATTGCCATTCGAGGGGCTGCTGACGCTTATGTCAACCTGCGGGCTGATGCGCTGCCTGACAATATCGCAGACGATGCGGCGCGTCGGGCGGTCCTTGCCATGCTGGACGCGTATTCTCACAAGGGGTAAATCTATCCCTCCGGCCGCGGACGCGGCCGGAGGGTGAAAGGTGTCGTTGGTGGTCTAATTTTGAGAGGGATGGGTTGCCGGGTAATTGGTAACGCGAAAACAACAGAGCTTTTCGTTGGGCCTATCAATGGGCCTAAAAGGTTCGGATTTCATGAGTTCTCTTCAGACGTCGTGGGGCAAATTGCAGGCACAAAAAAGCCCGCAGGGCTTGCGCCGTGCGGGCTTTCAGGACTTCATCGGATGACTCTGGTAATCACCGATGGAGAATTTTGGGCTGGCGTCCTTGTAATTGGTGGGGGAGATGGTTGAGTTTGTTGGGGATTTTGATTTTTTGCGGGGAAGGGAAGGCGCAAAAAGAGTGGCGATGATGTTGATATGGAAGGGGTTTTTGTATCTGATTGATTTTAAATGTGATTGTGGGGGCGAGAGTTTGCGTGTTGGTTGAGGCTCTGGTGGAAGTTGTAGGTTGGTCGTTCTTTCCAAAAAATGAGCGTTTCTGTCGAATAATTCATTCTCTTGATTTTTCCTGACTGTAGATCATGCTCATCTAATACACACAAACAACCGAAGGCGATACAGGTAGTTGGCCTTTGGTATATCCAATGATGTCCCTTTAACAATAAGAGAGCACCATGCTTGAACTCCGTCCTAATTGCGAATGCTGTGATAAAGATCTGCCACCTGAATCAAAAGAGGCATACATCTGTTCATTCGAATGCACGTTTTGCGTAGATTGCGTGACCCAACGAATTAATGGCCTGTGCCCGAACTGCGGAGGGGAGCTGGTGCGACGTCCAATACGCCCCGAAGCATCCCTCCTGCGACACCCTGCATCCAGTCAGCGTCGCTATAAACAGTAGAGATGAAAACTATGTTCGCTCCTTGCTTATAACGCTCTTCATGATCTTGCTAGCCGTCCGTTGAATGCCACACGCGGACGTTGCTAACTTTGGCCCTTATTTATCAATGGGGGCAGATCAGTCAATCTATATGCTATTTGTTTTGCTCTTAAGTTCTGAACTATAGTGCCGATAGGGAAATTAAGTACTTTTGTCCTAAGGAAGCAAGGTTGTGAAAGATTTTTCAAAATACTCGAAAGCGTTAGGGATGGCTAAGTTCTATGTTTATGCATTTTATGACACTGAAGATGTATCAAAAAAACCGTTTTATATAGGCAAAGGCAAGTCAGAACGCTGTCTTGATCATATAAAGTGTAATGATGGCTCTCCGAAATCAGAACGAATTAATCATCTGTTAAAAACAGGAAATCTGGGAATCGACATACTACGCCATGGCATGGATGAGGCAACCGCGAAGCTTGTTGAAGCAACATGTATTGATCTCTTAGGTGTTGGAGAACTGACCAACAAAGTACGAGGAAGCAGCTCACTTATGGGGCGAATCACGCTGGATGAGCTCAACCATCTCCTTCTTAAGCAAGAGACGGAAATTGCACCTGAACATGCAGGGCTCGCTTTTTTGCTAAACAGCACCTACAAGTCTGGCATGAGTGCACTTGCATTATATGAAGCTACGCGTGGCGTCTGGGCAAAGGTACCAAAAGATGAAAACCTGCAATTTGCATACGCAACCTACGGCGGTTTGGTGATGGAAGTCTACGAGATACAGTGCTGGCTAAAGGCAGGCTCTCAACAGTACTTTACTCGGGAACTGATTATCCCCCCCGAAACCAACCGTTCAGAGTTTGTTGGGCGAATTGCATCACCAGAAGTCAGAGAATTATACGTAGGCAAGCTAATCAAAAAATCGCGCAGTCACGGTAGCCCTTTCGTAAAAGTTGGGCTGGCACAATAAACCGACTTGCTTTCCATCCATTGGTTAATACACCTTAATGCTTCTCATGTTGTTGAGGCTGCCAATGTCCGCTTCGTGCCAGGAGCGGACATAGCATCCGCTAAAGTAAAAGCAGGAGTTAATACCTGTGAGGGGTAAAAACGCCTATCGATTAACAAGAGTTACTGTAGTGATTCACAATCATGAAAAAATTTTCTTTATACAGAGTAAGAAGCCATTTAATATGGTTAGAAGATTTAATTTAAGAGTAAAGGATATATACTATATGGCTAATCAACTTATGTTAATGGAGCTATAAAATGAAAACTTCAATGAGTTAATCGGTGGATTAAACAAATATATCGCCCCTGGACTTCAGAGAGATAAGACTAATGATTTTCAAAAATAGATTTCAGAACAAGCAGTGAAAGTGTGGGGTGTTAGCTAATACATCAAGATATACTTGAAACGGATAATATATAAAGTCACAATCAAAGGTAGATGAAAAATGTTAGACTTAGAATATGCTGTAACTGAGCCTTTTTTAAATTACCATTTATTTCATGAAGGATTAAATACGAAGGTTAAGGTTTTAACCTCATCACTTAATCATGTGATTGAATATTTATTGACGCCAGGCAATGAAAATAAAATGAATGAGCTCATTAAGAAAACTGATAAATCTTGGCAATTCCCGCCGAATTTTTCACTTCCAAACCCTCCAGTCGATGAATCAAGTTTAAAAAGTAAAATATCATCAAAAAGACCAGATAAGGTAGATGATAATAATGAATTGGATTATCAATTAAAGAAAAAAGAATTAGCGCAAGAGATGCTGTATTGGTATGTAAGTGAAATGGCTATATTTGGCAGTTTTTCTGCTTTGGATGATTGTATTGTCGATATTGATTCTTGGTTTTCAAGTTGGGCGATGTTTAATAACACTCAAGATAAAAAATCGGAATCAACCAGTAGTAACAAAATTGAAAGGTTATATGACTCACACGAATGGGACATGAAAAACATAAAGACATTCCTTCCGATTTATGAGTATTTTTCAGCAGTTAGAAATTCAATAGCTCATAGGCAATCCAAAGCATCTCATAAGCTATCAGAGATATCAAAATCCCAAGAATTAAAAGAGTCAGTAGAGAGAAACTTCCCAAAAGGTAAACCATTAAGTGAATTTGAATATAATGAAGATATATTCATCTCTCCAAAAACGTCGTTGCTTTGTTCTCACATAATAAGATTAATTTTCGAAGACATCAATAAATACATCATAAAAAAAATGGGTATTGAAGGTATCATCTACATGTCATGCAAACTTGCATTTGAACCATCATCTTATAATGAAAATAAAGTTGTTAACTTAGCTAAAAATAGATTAAACGAAATCGTTAGTGGTCGATATCATGTTATTATAAAAGGTGAAGATGAAGCCGTTAAGGTTGCTGAGTCACTTGGTATTTGGCGTGATTGCGCTAAATTTCATGCGAACAATATGAGGAAATTAGATCCTAAATTCTAACCTTATCGCGAAATAATTTATGTGCCAGAGTTTCCCCGGCGCTATTGCGATAATGTTTTATTGGCTATGCCACGCAGATTAACACAGGGCGATGTTAAAAGTCGCCCTTTATAGTCAGAACAGTTTCCTACTTCCGCTCCTCTCTCATCGCTGTCGGTCAGATAGCAGGGGAGCAAATTGCCATGGACAGAATCACCGCAAAATCCACTAGAACGAAAACGAATATCACCCCTACATTTAGTGGTGGCTACATGAAGGTGGTTCATCTATTCTTCTTGTATCAGCGGGCAGGTCGGAGTCACTCTTTGTGGATAATCTCATCCTTCAGAAAACCATTATTATCTTTATTCTCATCCTGTGGGTAATCGATGAATTCAGGGCCAGGAAAAGAAAATATTCTGACCCCGCTATTGAAGCAGCTGATGCCAGAGAACGCCATGAATGGCGCTATCTCAGATGGGGGTTCCGGACTAAACAAGTGGCAGCGACAGTGTATATCTTCGTTCAGCTGATTCAGGTATTACTGAGATAAATACCACAGGCAGGTATAACTGGACAAAACATCTTACTGTCCAGTTGAGCCTCGGTGATCGCCGTTATGTAGGTCACCTGAGTGCCAAGAGCGGACATTGCAGAAGCTATGTCTCGTGAGGTCAAATATCAAAAAGCGTATTGTCTGCTGTCATTAAGTTTTATGCCTTTTTTGACCTCATGTTTTTTAACGTTTTATATGCCTTACCTACGAAGTATCATCCTGATGAATTTATTTTTTTCTTGCAGCGTGAACTTTGGATTAAACTCACAATCAAGAAACTCGCCCTCATCATCTCCAAACTCGTTCTCAAACCCGCAGACTATAAATTTATTGCTAAATTGTTCAAAAAGATAATCATGATAGCTAATGAAGAAGTTTGTAAAGTTAATGTTATAAAAACATTCAGACAAACGACCAGATTCCGCGTGACTCGCTCGGTTTGAAGTACCATCTTCATTAGCAAATACGCGTTCTAGATATTCCAGTGTGCTTCGTTCAATCTTTTCAACCTCGGTTTTCGTAAGATCATCTCGACATTTAAAAGCACAAAACAAATAATAGTTAGGATTGGCAGAACTATATGATCGACTTGAAAGGTCATCCATGGTCAAACCTACCTTAGCAAATCCGCTGTCTTTAATATCAGCTCCAAGATATAACCATTTTGTTAATGACTCGAAATCTTTTTTATTTCTTTCATGAAGCCACGCCATCTTATAATCTGCATTTGGATCAAGTTCTAAACCATATTCAACCTTTTGTTTTTTCATATTTTCCTCTGAAAATTGATATAGAATCGGTATCAATAGGTGGTAAAATAGCTTGGGGCTGAGATTTTCAAGGCTACCCGACTAGTTACGATGCAACAGAACGACATCGACTGCAATTCAATTTTGAAAATATCCGGTCTGGCTGAAGTCGAGTTGGTCAGATCCGCTGATCTGCTTCAATTAATTAACACGCGGAAATGTTAGTAATGCCCCTTGGTGGTGAGAACAACAATTTCGTACTTCAGCTTCTCGCTCATAGCGGACATGTCCTACTGTCTATTCTCTACGTACCAAGAGTATAAGCCCAGTATATTAAATGCATTAAATGATCATGTAAGTTTGAGCATAAATCATGGATTGAGGTTATTGAGAGTGCCGAGCCTCAAGGTGCACCGGCCTTGCCTTTTCACCTCACTGCGTGTTGATGCCGAGAAGGTTAATTAACTGCTCGACAATCTTGTCCTCATCGAGAACCAGATCCACACTAGCCACCTGTAATTGTTCCTTGCCTGCTAGAATCCTATAGCCTGCATTCAGAGGTTGCGTTCCCAGACCTGCATGATGTGGATAGAGAAGCATAACTTGTGGGCAGTGATAAATCCGTGCATAGGCCATCATCTGGTAGACATCAGCCTGCGATATGCCATGCCTGGCATCTTCGGGATGACGACCAATACGCTTCCATTTAGTGTCTATGATCATAACAATCTGATGGTCCCGCTCGATAAGCAGATCCGGTCGGGTCTGGAAGCGTGGTTTGCCTTCTTTTACGTCCTCGATCAGACAGTATAACCTGCCTGCCTGTGCACGAACCGTCCATTCCGTACCGCGTACAGCACGCTTCGCCAGCGCCGCTATATATGCCTCGAACAGGTCGTTCATTGGGAAAAGCAGTGTAATCCCGTTCAGCGCTCGTTTATCGTGGTGTGTAGCTTGCCAGTCGCGTCGCAGGAGAAGACGTGCCAGATTGTAGAGGGCTTCCCAGCGATGATTGGTTCGGTCGATCCGTACCTGTGACCACGGCAGATGACTGAAAGGGACGTCGCTAACACCCGCTAACAGGATGCGCAATTCATTCAGACGACGGAGCGTATCAGCAGCGCGGGCATAATGGTGAAGCAGAACTACACACGCCTTCATAATTCTAAGTAGGGCGGTATCAGCCGACAGTTCGTCGTAACGACAGGCGAGACGGTCGGGGCGGACGGCAAGCGTAGTGAATTGTCGTTTGATATTGAGCCTTCCGCGCAATGAGGGCAAATCGTCTTCCTGTGCCAAATAGGTGCGCGGTAATCCCCGATGTACTTCAGATAAGAGTCGCTCGGCGAACAAGCGGATGAGTATCTCTAGCAAGCTTTCAGCTTGTCTCGCCATTGTTGCAGCCTGTCCATTGCCGAGTTTAAGGCCGAGGGCGACATCAAGCATACGTATCAGGCGATTGCGTATTGTGGCGTCCGGTTCTATCGTCTCGTCGTCGAATTTGGGCAGGATCTCAAGGCTACATCCCGGAGCGGCAATGACCCCAACTATTTGCCCGGCAATAATTTTGTTATGGCGATCGATTAAGATATTAGTACCGTGCTTATTTGCCAGCGGATGCTCGCGCGCCGCCGTAAGCAGCGCGTTAGCCTGAGGGCGGGTAAAAGCATGAGGAGCGTTTATGCTGCTTTCAGTGTTCACACAAACACCACCCCATTCGCGAACCGTGAGGTGCGTCATTCTTTCGATTCACCAGCCACCTCAAGATCGGTGACATTTAACGTTCTGGTTTTGCCTATCAGTCGATCAAAGGCGTCATTTCTGAACGGTGCACGTACCGACCAGCTTGATAATGGTTCCCCCTCTATTCCGGGTGGCGGTAAAATCTGCTCTTCCTGCATAAAACCATCGCCCAGCACTGTCGCGATTCGGCTCCAGTCCTCGAAGAAATACTCTTGTAACAGCGGTATGACCTTATTGCGCACTGCATCTTCAACTTGTGCCCTGGATTCACAATTGATAAAGAAGGCGTGTCCAATGCGATATTCCCGGCCTATAAGATATTCAATACGCTGGTTGATGGTGGTAAGAACGGCTTTGAGATCGATCCCCTCTACTTCACTTAGCAAGGTCGCGTCGGGAGCCATTTCCCGGAAGTTGAATCGCCGCCTTAATGCTGTGTCGAGCAATGCGATGGATCGATCGGCGGTATTCATGGTGCCTATGATATGAAGGTTGGCGGGGATGCCAAAATCTTTCTTTTTCGAATAAGGCAGAGTTACGGTGAGTGCATCAGGCATTCCAAGACGTTTATCCGGCTCAATTAACGTAATCAGTTCACCGAACACTTTCGAGATATTTGCCCGGTTGATCTCATCAATAATGAGGACGAATTGTTCTGGTTGTCCTTTAACATCGGAACTATTATCTATGTTCTCTGTACTTGAGAGCAGTCTGCCTAGCGCCGGGATATTCACACGACTGGTGGCAATGGAATAGAGCGTCCGCATGGTGAAGTTACCATCGATAATTGTATCGAGTGGCAGTGGTTCATCAAGGGTCAGTAGCCAGCGAACTGGGCGGCGGTGGGCATAGTAACCTTCGGCTTCAGGAACGAAATAGTAATCACCAGTTATTTCAGCGATAGCGCGAAACGCAGTGTTCCCGTAAGGGACAATCACGATATCACCAGGCTTCATTTCGCAACGGAAGGGATAGGTTTGCGTCCAGTTACTAGGCGTCAGATTCCCTGGATTTTGCTTGATCCATTCATCATGAATCGCGTTGAACGATGAGAATCTATCCGCGCTCCAGTCTATGGTCCCACCCCAACCCAGAGCGATATACCCATTGTCGCGGGCATCTTCATACACATCGTCTTCGGTGCCAATTGTCCCTTGCCCCATTTTCCAGAAGCGTTTTTGGGATAGTTGCAGTGCCGAGGCATCTGTCTGTGCACGGGGTTGTGTTCTGGCCTGATCGGCAAGGGCACAAATTTCTCTGAAGAGCCCCGGCGTAGGCATGAGTCTGAATCCAGCAGACGAAGACTCATCTTCACCGATTTCTGGACGAAGGCCCTCAACGAAGGTTTCGTAGTCATAGCTCTGGTGGAATGTGACGAAAGAGATCCTCTTTTCTGCCATCAGTTCGTTATAGCGCGCCATCAGGGCCGCACGCCCATCTTTTGAGTTCGGATAGGCATCTTTGCCATCGCAGAGCGCTACGGCTTCCCTCGCCGTGTGATAGGTCTTTCCGGTACCTGGAGGACCGTAAAAAATAAGGTTAGTCGGAGTTGGTTTAGTCTGGGCCACCAGTTCGCTTCCTTCCGTAAGGATGAACGTATATTTCCGGGTTGTGCTCTTTTTAGGCCCTTCCGTCACCGGAGGGGGAACATCCGCTAGTTCCTGAAATTTTTGACCATCAAGAGCCTGACAGATGTTCGGCCATCCCTTGTCGAGACCCATTTCAGTATTCAGAGGACCAACTACCAGGGTGACACTTGCGTCACCTCGCTCTCTGGCTGGGGTGATGTAGTTTTCAAGGACATAATCCCGAATTTCGTCGGCCTGAGAGTCATCACCGCTCAGAAAACGTCCATATTGTCCGAGCCAGCTATTCCAGTTGGACAATCGGTTAAGCGGTTGCTCTGATTCAGGCATTAGTAACCGATAGTCATTGCCGTTGTCTTTGGCATCACGGCGAATCTCTTTGATCCGCTGCCGCAATTGCGCAAATCCATCCGCCTGGTAGGCTGCATCCAGATCTGCATGAGGAGAACCAAGTGCTGCGAGATTTTTTTCTATAGTTTTGACAGCATAAATACGGGAATTGAGGCCTGCTTGCGTTTTGGCGCCTCTGCTCTTCAACCATTCCTGAAATTCAACTTCGAGCATTTCCGATGCCCTCTCATTTTCGTTAACTTACTGATAGCTATCATTGTGGATGATGGAAGGGGCAGTACTGCAACTCTTCGCTACAGATTGCCAATACTATTAATCTTCCTTGCTGATTGTCTCGCTTGCGGGGCGAAGGGTTTGACCAACCTGACATAGCAGACAGGCATCATCCTCGAATGTCATGGTCCCTCAGGAGTGCAGCCCAAGCGCTGTGTCGCTTACCGTAAACATAGCACTATGGATGCCTCGGTCAAGGTATGTTTTTCCATAATTTATTGATAAGAAACAATAATAGTTATTATGTAATGATTTGAACCTTTATGAGCCTTTTAATAAATCGTCATGTCCAAAACTATGTAGCAGCTGAAGGTATAGGCATTGAGAATGGGCATTTTAGCTTCGTCTACCGGACGTTCTGAATGTAGGTATCGGTAGACCGTAAAGGGTGCTGCGGATGGATTTGATGGAATCGCCCATACGGATGGCCAAACGTTCCCCCACCCCAAATCCCGCACTTCTCTCCCTTACCCTTAAAGGCCTTTAAAGGCCCTTTAGCGAGCTTTTGCGGGCGTAGCATTATTCGAGCCAAAGTTGGCTGAAATCCGGCCATCCCAGCGTATTTAAATCGCGCCAGGTAAATGACTTCTCGGTCGCAAATTCCATCCAGTGATGCAGCAAAGGTATGACATATCGCTGATGGGTCATCTCATGGAAAAAGGCGGCAATAATTGCAAATGCCTGTTCATCATCGCTGTTCAAAATGGTCGGTAGCAGGGCGTTTAGATTTTGTCGCTGGGCTTCAGGCAGTCGCGTAAATAGCGTGGTGGACGCCAGCCATTCCAGAAAAGCCGGAACCGAAAGGGTATCGAGCATAAAGTTGCTGAGCCAGATATCCGCAGGAGGGCGCGGCTGGCTGTTGAAGCTGTCAAATGCGTCGATCCGTATTTCGGCGCGAATATGCCAGCGCTCAAGCAGGATGCGAATTGCTCCGGCAAGCTCCACCAGTTCCGGTTGCTGAAAGGTGCTGATGATAACCGGCTGACGGAGGTTAAACGGCGCGGTGATCCCGCCAAAATCCACCGGGCGGTGGTTCCACTGCGGCAGCATGCCCTGAGCCACGGAGAGGATGCGCGCGTATTCGTCGGGAAGCTGCGTCTGGCTGAGGAGTTCGACAGGTTGCAGCAGGTAATTGATAAACCGTCTTCCGGGCTCATCCGCAAAGGCCCCGTCACCGTCGAGCACCACAAAGCAACATCCCTGCTCCAGACTACGCTCGCTGAGCGGGCGGTCATCCTGCGCCTCCTCGCCCCGCAGCAGGGGAATAAAGCTCATGCTGATATGCTCCGGTGCCCAGGTGAAAATGGTGATCTCATCCAGTCCGGGCCGCGCCTGGTGCCAGTGTTGATTACGCCGCAGGATCATAAAGTTGTCGCTGTGCTCCTGCAGGTGGAAAGCGCCGGTACAGCGGATGTGTCCCTGCTGGTAATCGAACAGCATCGTCGGCTGAGTGGCGAGCAGGCAGTCGAGACGCCTGACCGGATGATGCGTTTCAATCGCCAGATGCCAGGGGGCGTCAGCGGTGATGCTTTTGATTGGGCTGAAAAGCGGGGCGAACTGCGGGCTCTGGCTGGCGGCAAGCAGGCAGCGCTGAACGGCGCAGGCATCCAGTTCGCTGCCATCGGCAAAGCGGGCGGTAGATTTCAGCCAGAACTCCCAGCGGGTAAAGTCCTCGTTGTGGGTCCAGTAGTGGGCTATATCGGGGACGATCCTGCCCTGCACGGCGTCATAGCGCGTCAGACCGCTCAGGCACTGGCGCAGGAGATGACGTTCGGTCCGCCGCAGGGGAACGAGCGGATTAAGCGGATCCAGATTACGATAGTAGGGGATGCGCACCCGCGTTTCACTGCTTTTATCCTGTACCCCAAAGCGCCACAGGCTTAGGCGATCCAGCAGATACTTGTCGTTGCCGATAAACCGCAGCACGTTGCCGTAATCCTGCTTCTCCAGCAGCTTATTGACGTTCTGGCTGAACAGCTTTTCCGGCGAGGTTAACAGGTGGAGCCGTGAGCGCTTGCCGCGCCCGCGCTGGGGCTGCCAGTCGAGCCATTTTTCCTGATGCATCTTCTTCAGCGCAATCCGGCAGTTACGCACCGAACAGCCGAAGATAGCGGCGATCTCCTGCATCTGTAATTCGTGCGTCTGACCTGCGCCGTAGCGGGCGTGCAGCCTGCGAAAATGCGCCTCGAAGATACTCATATGATGTCCTCCCGCCGAACGCCATTTCCTCTTTTATCCCTTTCGGATGGCTTCTGGCGTGATTGTCCTCATAAATTTTCCGGTTTTAAGCGAAAGCCGGAAATAACTTTCGTCTTCGGTTGCTGTTTTTTTAATCATCCCGGGTTCGGATACTGAAGGTGTTCGGAGCAGAACCTGCTGTTGTGCGAATCCCTGTCATAAAGACGTGCTCAGGAGATCGAGATGAAAAGATTCAACCTTCTGCAAATGTTACAAAGCATCGGGCGATCGTTAATGATCCCCATTGCCATGCTACCTGCCGCCGGTATTTTGCTGGCCTTCGGCGTCAGCTTTCAGGATCCCAATATTGTCGCCAGCCTGCCGTTTCTCGGCGCTGACTGGCTGGTTCACGTGCTTAAGTTGATGGCGGAAGCGGGCAGTGCGATTTTCGCTAACCTGCCGCTGCTGTTTGCGGTCGGCGTGGCGGTAGGGCTTAGTGACGATCAGGGCATTGCCGGGTTATCGGCGATCGCCGGGTTTTTGATTATGAACGTCACCATCGGCCAGTTTCTGGGGATCACGCCCGAATCAGTGGCGCAGGTGCGTGACTACACGATGGTGCTGGCATCCCTTCGCTCCAGACCGGCGTGTTTGGCGGCATCATTATCGGGATTATTGCCGCCTGGCTGTATAAACGCTATTACCGCATCCAGCTTCCGTCCTGGCTGGAGTTCTTCTCCGGCAAGCGCTTTGTGCCGATAGTGACCTCCTTCGCCGCGCTGTTTGTCGGGCTGGTGATGGCGGTGGTCTGGCCGCCGGTTCAGCATCTGATTAATGGCCTGTCGAATACCATGACGGTGCAGGGGCCGGGCGTGTCCGCCTTCCTGTTCGGTTTTGTCGAGCGGCTGCTGATCCCGTTTGGTCTTAACCATGTCTGGTGGCCGACGTTCTGGCTGCAGTTTGGCGAGTACGTGAACAACGCCGGGCAGGTGGTGCATGGCGACCAGCTTATCTTCTTTGCCCAGCTGAAAGATCAGGTGCCGATTACCGCCGGAACCTTTATGGCCGGGCTGACGCTGATCAAGATGTTCTGCATTCCGGCGATTGCGCTGGCGATCTACCGCTGCGCCAGCCCGGAAAACAGAGCGCGGGTGAAGGGCATTATGCTCTCTGGCGCGATCACCTCCATCGTCTGCGGCATTACCGAGCCGATTGAGTTCTCCTTCCTGTTTGTTGCGCCCGTGCTGTATGGCATTCACGCCGTCCTGGCGGGGCTGGTGTTCCTGCTGATGGAGTGGTTCAGCGTGCACATCGGGCTCTCTTTCTCTGGCGGGCTTATTGACTATCTGTTCTTTGGCGTCCTGCCGCGCGCGCCTCACTGGTACATGGTGTTCCCAGTCGGGCTGGTGATGGGGGCGCTGTACTACGCCCTGTTTACCTTTGCTATTCGTCGCTGGAATTTGCTGACGCCGGGGCGTGAAGTCGAAGAAAGCACTGCGGCGCAGGAAAACGAACAGAATGACCTGGTGAGCGGCATCATTCTGGCCTATGGCGGGCTGGGGAATATGACCAGCATCGAGGCCTGCATGTCACGTCTGCGCATTAACGTGACGGATAAGAGGCTGGTGGACAAAGCGCTGCTGAAACAGCTTGGCGCGGCGGGCGTCGTCGAGGTCGGAAACAACATTCAAAGCGTCTTTGGCATGAAATCCGATCGGCTGAAAGAGGCGATCCGCGCAGCTAACGCGTATACACAGGAGGCAAAATGAAACAGCTACCCCACAGCGGCTTACCGCTGTATCTCGATGACGACGGCGTGATGGCGCTGAAACCCCCGCTGAACTATCTCGGCTTTGGCCGCAAAAGCGCCGGGCAGATGGCGGTGGTCTTACCGGAGTTCACCGAAGCGCAGCGTGATGAACCGGCTTACGATGTTTATCGCGGGCTCAGCTTTGCGGAGGATCAGGAACGGCTTGCTGCTGACCAATATCAGTATGACATCACCATCATCATGCCGGGGACGATTGGCCATGAGCGCAAGAAAACCAGCGGCCATTATCACGGCTATAACGACACGCGGCGCAACACCCATCCGGAAGTGTATGAAGTGATTAAGGGCACGGCGGCGTATATCCTGCAAAAGTCGCCGGATTTTGCCGCCCCGCCAAAAGATCTGCTGGTGGACGATCTTATCGTGGCCGTCGTGAAGGAGGGGCAAAGCATTATCGTGCCGCCGAATTATGGCCACTGCTCCATCAATATCGGCGACGGGCCGCTGGTGTTCAGCAACCTGGCGTATAAACCCTGTGCGGTTCATTACGACACGGTGCAGTTTTACCACGGTATGGCCTGCTACATCGTGGAGGAGAACGGGCAGCTCTGCGTGCGCAAGAATCGCTACTACCCGCATATTCCGCACATCAAATTCGCCACTGTCAAAGAGAACCCGCATCTTGGCATCACTTTCGATACGCCGCTTTATCAACGCTACCGCGCTGCACCGGAACTTTTCCATTTTCTGGGGCATGTCGATAACTATGTCCGGGAAATCATGGGGATGCTCGAGTATCAGGATGATTTATTCCCGCCCTGCCAGGAGGACGCATGATGGAAACGCAATCTGTTGCAGGCGTTGCCTGTACTGACCTGCATCAGGCGATGGCGCGGATTGATGGTGCCGCGCTGGCGCGTCTGGAGCAGGCCATCGCTGAAGCGAACGCGGTATTTGTTTTTGGCGCAGGGCGTTCGCTGTTGATGCTGAAAGCTTTTGCGATGCGCCTGATGCATATCGGCCTGAAGGTGCATGTTGTCGGCGATGTGGTCACGCCTGCGCTGCAAAAAGGCGACCTGCTGCTGCTGGCCAGCGCATCGGGCGAAACGGCTTCGCTGGTGAATGTGGCAGCGAAAGCGAAGAAGCTGGGCGGCACCGTGGCCCTGCTGACCATTTTCCCCGAGTCCACGTTGGGGAATCTGGCGGATGTGGTGGTCAGGATCCCGGCCTATACCGACAAACTGCCGGATGGGCCCGAGAATGTGAAAGGCATTCTGCCCGGTGGCAGCCTGTTTGAAGAAGCGGTCATGGTGCTGGGTGACGCCATGATAGTGATTCTGGCGCAGTCGACGGGTTATCGCTTAACCAAAGGTTTTGCGCTGCACGCCAACCTCGAATAGTCATTCGACACAAGGAAACCAACATGAAATTACAGCTTGCCCTGGACGAGTTAACCCTGCCTGAAGCGCTGGCATTTATTGATAAGGTGGTTGACGACGTTGATATTATTGAAGTGGGTACACCTTTTCTTATTCGGGAAGGCGTGAATGCAATTAAAGCCATAAAAGAGAAATATCCGCATAAGGAAGTACTGGCGGATGCGAAAATTATGGATGGCGGCCATTTTGAGTCGCAGCTGCTTTTCGACGCCGGGGCAGACTATGTCACGGTGTTAGGTATGACAGACGTGCTGACAATCCAGTCGTGCATTCGCGCAGCGAAGGAGGCTGGAAAGCAGGTGGTGGTGGATATGATCTGCGTCGACGATCTCCCCGCGCGGGTTCGCCTGCTGGAGGAGGCGGGCGCGGATATGCTGGCGGTACACACGGGCACCGACCAGCAGGCGGCAGGGCGCAAGCCGATTGATGATTTGATAACGATGTTGAAGGCGCGCCGGAAAGCCCGGATTGCCGTGGCAGGCGGCATCTGCAGCCAGACGGTGAAGGACTATGCGCTGTTAGGCCCGGATGTGGTAATTGTGGGGTCGGCGATCACGCATTCGGCGGATCCGGCTGTTGAGGCAAGGAAGATTTCACAGGTGTTGTTGCAGCATCACTGAGATTAGACGAACAGAACGGCATCTGGCGCGACTGTGTGCCAGATGCCGGAATAACCATATGATTATGCCTTCAGTCTGATTCGCAGATTCACTCCCTTCTCGCTGATGGCTCGATTATTCATGGCGGATTTGATAAATACTCCGATCTGAATTTTATCATTGTCGTAGACACTGTCTTCTATGACGAAATCATAGCGCAGCGTAGGGTACTCGGCGGACCTTGGGTCATCGCATGCTTGTACAAGGGACATGTCTGAGAGACGGTCGCATACAGGACGGAGTAAAAGTATCACGAGAGATACTGCCATTATCCAAATCTCAGGATGGACATCTCAATTTAGTTACTGCAATTCATGCTAGTGACAAGGTTCAGATGTCCGGGAAAGGGAAGAGTTCAAATGTCTGCTGAGTGTCAGGAGCGGAAGTTACTCATCTTTCCTCCTGACGTCTGAGTCAAGTCTCATCGACACTGGAAGAACAGTATATTCTAAGTGAAAAATGAGAGGGCCACTATCATTTTCACAGCGCGCCAGGGATGTTGTAAGGCGCTCAATATGACATGTCGTTTATAATCAAGCACATGAGCGGTGAATGTTTCACCCTCAGCTTATACGCCTAATTTAGAGATAGAATCTCCAAATCGGCTCTCATACACCCTGTATATTTTTATGATATTAAAGTTAAATTAGAGTCATAAAGAAGATGAAGAGTTTCTTATCTTCATATATTATGTCATTGACTGCAATTTCATAATATATAAACAACTGGGGTGACAATGAAAGAATTAGCCAGAACTTATATCAAATATGGTGTCCCAAGTGATTTGGCCTCAAAATATGAACAATTAGCGTTATCCGCCTCGTCTTTCAGAGCCTTGTCAAAGACACTGCTGAAGCAAAACTACATGTTAAATGATAACGAGATAGAAATAGTT
>OGZC01000149.1_pt1 | contig 39977 bp, 40 predicted proteins | sample 1576751 | NCBI WGS metagenome assembly OGZC01 (sample SAMEA3541486, study PRJEB24748) | human gut metagenome | biome: human gut; feature: human-associated habitat; material: faeces | place: China | collected 2012
TCATATTCAACCAATTCGGCTTCCGGAAAATCTTTCAGTACTTCTTTCGCCACAAGAGCTACTGCTTTGGCACATTCTACAGGACCTCGTCCGGCTGTGAGTTGTATATATTTTTTCATTTTGGAATATCTTTGATGTTGATATGGGGTTTGATCATGCTGATAATTTCGACAGTAGGCTCGATAAGGCGGAGTATTTCTTCCATCGGCTTGTATGCCTGAGGGGATTCGTCGAGTGTGCCGGGGCGGACAGAAGTGGAGAAAATTCCTTCCATGGATTTAGTGAAATCATCCATTGATATATTTTTCATGGCTGCATTTCTCGACATTGTGCGCCCTGCTCCGTGCGGTGCGCTGCAAAGCCATTGTTCATTACCCTTGCCTATACAGATAGCTATGCCGTCACGCATATTGAATGGAATGCAGATTTTCTGTCCTTCAGATGCATTGATTGCTCCTTTGCGCAACATCGGATATTCCTCATTGAAAGAAATATAATTGTGGGTGGTAAACAATGACTCAGTGCATTTGGCCTTGCACAGTTTTTTCAGGATTGTAAAAATGCGGTCTCTGATGATATGGTGGTTATATAGGGCATACGCCTGTGCTACAACCATATCGGACAAATAGCCTTGCAGGGCATCGTCCCATAAGTAGCCGGCAAATTGTGCTCTCTTTGGATTCTGTGCAATGTGGTGCCAATGGTTTGCCACCTTTACCCCAAGATTGCGTGAGCCGCAATGGATGGCCAACCAGCCGTCCTTACTGTCGTTATCTTCGCCGTATTCTATAAAATGGTTGCCGCCGCCGAGAGTGCCGAGACTTTTATAGAAAACACCTTCCTGCAGTTTCAAACGGCGGCAGAAATCAGAAATAAACCGTGCATCTATTCGGTTGACTTCATTAAGCATATCTGGAGCAGCAGAATACGACTTTTGATATTGGGAGTTAAGAAAACGGAACAATTCCTTTTCGTTAAGGCTATTCTTCTCGCAAATCTCCATACCAGTAGGGATTGACTCGCGCACCCTGTGGTCGAAGAGAGCATAGTTCTCTTCAGAAAGGGAGGCTGACAGTTTGTGCATGGATATGGTACATCCTATATCAACTCCTACATGGTCAGGATTAACGTATGCCCCAATCCGATATGCAGTACCCACATTGCATAAGTTTCCGGCATGGACGTCCGGCATCTGAACGATTCTTACTCCTTCAAAAGCAGGGTGGTTACACATTGCTTTCACCCGTTCCAATGCTGCATCCTCAATATTATCTGTGAAGATTTCGGCAGATGTGTATTTTCCTTTTACTATCATAGCTTAATCAATATTTTAATTGACAATATCCATAACAATATTTTTTATGTCATCAAGTCGCAGGTCTGGCTTGTTTCCATACCAAGCGACATTAGGATAAACAGACTGAAACAACTCATAGTTTTTCTCTTGTTCCGGCAACGCTCCAAAGAAACCGTATGTATTATGACGGGCATATTCCGGAACATTATTCAAATCATCGGTAGTCACAGTCGGATTAACCAAAATCTTCTTCTGACGATGAAGACTGATGCACGCTGTAGCAGATTCTCCGGAAGCAATTACCCAATCAGGATTCTGTTCTTTTATCAACCTACGAACTTCTTGTGTGTATATTGTCTTATCCAATTTATTGACTTCAATAACATTACCTGTTTCTTTCATGGTTACTTCTTCCATTACCGATGATATTATATATGCTGTCTGTTCATCAGATGTAGGATTATTCAGAAGAAAAGGGGCTGGAAATATCAATACATTTTTCATACACTTAAATAGGTTGTGCAAGATTGAGTTTTAGCAATAGTTCATTACCTGCGTTTATATCAGAATACTTAGGATATGAAGCCACAAAACATTTTTTGTGGTATTTGCGGGCAAAGCGCATGGTGTGCATACTACCACTCTGCTCCGGGCATTCCGCTAAGACGACAGCCTCAGACAATGCAGCCTGCAATCTGTTCCGGGCAACAAGCCTTGTAGGATTGGCTTTCATTCCAAATGGCTGTTCTGAGAGTATAAGCCCTCCATTTTCTAAAATCCGTTGTTGTAGAGGTTCATTTTCTTTTGGATGTACGATATTCAACCCGGAAGCTACAATAGCTATTGTTTTTCCAGCCACTTCAAGACAACCCTCGTGAGCAAATTTATCACAGCCCAAAGCGAGTCCACTGACTACCACACTGCCTTCTTCTGCATATTTCTTTCCCAACTCGTATGCTTTTTGATTTCCCGTTGGAGATGCTGCCCGTGCACCGATTATGGCAATCCTTTTTTCACCAGGATTGAGAAGCGACAAATCTCCAAGGCAATGAATCATTGCCGGGCAATCCATTCCAATCTTTCTTAATGACTGAGGGAAATCCTCGTCTTGAAAAGTAATTGTTTCAACTCCTCGTTCTTGTTGTATCGCTATTATATCTTCTGCTTTGTCAATATAGAGTTCAAACGCTTCAGTAAACTCCAATTCGTCATATTTTTGACGTATAATTTGGGAAGATGTCATTCCTGCATATTGCAAACACAGAATCTCTTCGTTGGATAATTCTCTTTTTATCATAGTGCTATATTTTAATAATAAATTAATATGAAGTCTTTATTTATTGCAAAATCCTATTTTTGTTCGACTAGAATTAGAAATACGTTCATTGCGACAAATGTCGATTATTGATGACAAGTTAATACTATCTTGACCTGACAATATTGCATTGACGGTGTATTTACGGATGACATTCTCTATTTCACCTCCCGACAAGTCAAATTGTGAAGCAAGTGTATGAGCATCATTTTCAGACAGCAAAGGCATCATAGCTTGCCATATTTCAGTACGTGCTTCAACTGTTGGACGATTGAATTGTATCTTATAAAGGAAGCGTCTCTCAAATGCTTTATCCAAATTCGTTGTAAGGTTGGTGGTGGCTATCATAATTCCGTCAAGAGTTTCCATTTCTTGCAGGATGATGTTCTGTATGGAGTTTTCCATCTTATCCACTGCTCTTGTTGCACCTTCCATTCGTACCCCAAGAACCGCATCAGCTTCATTGAAAAGCAATATTGGCGCAAGAGTAGAATCTTTACAGATATTACGGTAGCGGTCAAACAACTTCTTCATATTCTGTTCACTTTCACCCACCCAACAACTCTTGATTTTATCAACATCTACTCGGAGGATGTCACGTCCTGTGGCACGAGCTATCTGATAAACGGTTTCAGTTTTACCTGTTCCCGGAGAACCGTAGAAAAGACTACAGAATCCCGTACGCATTCCGGCTGTACGTAAACGAGTCTGTACTTCGTTAAATCGGTCGGCTGAAAGTATCGATGAAAGTTCTTTTACCTGACCTTGTTCATTAGTATTGTAGATGAGTTTCTTTTCAGGGAAAGAATCAGCCTTGATTAGATTATGATCAGATTTGGATTTTAGAGTCAAATTCAATTCTGAGAGTAAATCAGTCTTGGCATATTCCGTTAATTTGAAGCAATCAGAACGCGCCATACCGTCTTCATTGACATTTTCAATCAAATCACGATCAAAAAGCTCAGAAGTATGACTGCGAAGTTCACTTTTACACCAATTGGGAATTTTATCATTATCATACAAGTTATCTATATCATGGAATCCAATACGGTCATCGTCATTTTCTACAAACAGATGAGCCATATAGATAAATAGGAGATTGTTTTCTTCTATAAGTTCAAAGCTTTTAAGCTTTCGAGCAAAATAAGAATTTTTTATCTCTGCCAGATAATCATTAGTTGATGACAAAAGAGCATCATGGGTTATCTCATCGTCATTTATTTCTTCCATCAAATCGTTAAACCTATCAAAAAAGGTCTGGAGATCTGTTATTGGTTCCACTTTATAAATGTATGACTGATTCTTTTTCAATGCTTTGAGAACATCGGACGGCACACGATATGACAAGCTATTGCGTGAGCGTGAAGCACGCAAATAGTGCTTTTCTTCCAGTACATCTATTTCGGAAGAAAGTCGAAGAATCTTAGTTGTGCGACATTCCACATAAGAAGCTATCTCTGAAATTCGAATAGAGTTATCCTCACTCCGATCTACAAAAAGTGACAGTAAAACAGTCTGCATCGGTGACAGTTTCAACTTATGGGATGCATATTTAATATAAGCCGATGCTTTCTCAAAAAAATCGGAGTTAAGATTAGAATCTTTAGCCAGTTCTACGATAAACTCGAAAGCCTCAAGTAAACTTTTAGGACGTATTTTGACAACAGTTTCCTTTTGCTTTGTTTCATTAATTGTCGCCTCTTTTTTATTGGAATGCTGCTTCATCTTTATAACACATTTGAAATTATGATGCAAAGGTATAGCCATGATGTATCATTTATCGGTACAAGTCAACGAAAACTGATATCAGACAAAAGTTTTCTTTTATAATACCCTATCAAAAAACATCTATAAGTTTTAGCGTTCTTAAATTGGAATACTCGGCATTTATTGTAGCAACATGAATAATTGTCTATTGTATCACAAAATGAGACAGCAGACGTATAACTTTGCAGCATATTAATCAAGAAATATTAAATCTTATGAAATGTATCGGAAGCAATGCGTTTGAGCGTACTCAAAAAACAGATGTAAAATCTGGATTTCCTGAGTTGGATAAAATAACCAACGGTTGGAGTAATGGTAATTTAATTATAGTTGCAAGTCGTCCGGCTATGGGAAAGACAGCCTTTGGAATGTCTTTATTAAGAGAAATAGCAGTAAAAAACAGAATACCGACTGCTTTCTTCTCTCTGGAAATGTCTAACCAGCAAGCTATAAATCGATTTCAGGGAACATTAAGTCGGGTTGATACAATGAGAATCATAGATTACGATAATGGTAATCAAAATGCTTTGGACGAAAATGAAAAAAACAGACTTGCTGATGCTGAAAAGCAAATAGATATTGCTCCTATTTACCTTGATAATACTCCTGCGCTATCCCTATCCGAATTATGGCAAAAATCAGTCCGTTTAATCAGTGATTTTCAAATTAAACTGATTATTATTGACTATCTCCAGCTAATGAGTGCTCAAGGATTATTATTTTCAAACAGAACTGAGGAAGTGACCAATATTGTTCGTAATCTCAAAACATTAGCCAAGACTTTGAATATTCCGGTCATAGCATTCAGTCAATTAAATCGTGGTGTAGAAAGCCGTGAAAGTTTCGATGGTATTCGTCCAAAACTAAGTGACCTGCGTGAATCCCAAGCCATTGAACAAGATGCAGATGTAGTCTGTTTTATTCATTGTCCGGAGTATTACGGAATTTATCTTGATGCAGATGGTAATGATTTGCATGGTCTTGCTGAGATTATCGTAGCCAAGAATAGAAATGGGAAAACAGGAGACCTTCGTTTAAAATTTAATGGGGAATGTGCAAGTTTTAGCAATTTAAATGAATGAGCAATATTTATGGAACTGTAATTCTAATGTTATAATCTATTATAATACCACTGAATATGAAAACAATCGAAGGACATGATGTGAAGATTTTCACGGATATTATTGAAGAGAATGCAACGGAGCAAATTAGACAATTGCTCTCAATAGATGTTTTTGCAGACAAAAAGATTAGAATCATGCCTGATGTACACACTGGAGCAGGTTGTGTGATAGGCTTTACCGGAAATCTTGGTGATAAAGTGATACCTAATATTGTAGGAGTAGATATAGGTTGCGGTATGCGGGTGTTAAATCTTGGAACTGCCAACGATATAGACTTTCATAGTTTTCATGAATATATCCGGGCGAATGTCCCATCTGGGAAAATTGCCCGTGAGGATAAATTCGGCTTTACACCTCTTGTGGGAGAAGAAATGGATATATACCGTGAAGCAAAAGAGTTGGTAAAGGCTCTATATTGTTATCGCGAATTAAAAGACACAAGACGTATTCATAAATCTATCGGAACACTCGGTGGCGGCAATCATTTTATCGAGTTGGATAAAGATGGTACCGGGAACGTCTATCTTGTTATTCATACCGGTTCACGTAACCTCGGATTACAGGTAGCCAACATTTATCAAGAGAAAGCCATAAAACACATGACAGATGGTGCCGATGATTTGGAATTGCGCATAAAGGAGACTATATCTGAATATAAAGCGGCAGGTAGAAGAGATGAGCTTCAAAATGTCATAAAGAAAATGCGCAAAGAACAACAATACTCCCGACCTGCACTTCCTGCCGAACTTTGCTATGTGGAGGGAGAAGCCAGAGAACAATACCTGCACGATATGCGGATTTGTCAGCAATGGGCTGTTCTGAACCGCAAACTGATTGCTGTTCTTTTGCTTAAATTCTTTGTGAAGGTCAATATAAAGGAGGAGTTTGAATCCATCCACAACTATATATCCGACGACAACATGATTCGTAAGGGGGCAATATCAGCCGCCTATGGAGAAAAGTGCATCATTCCTCTTAATATGCGCGACGGTTCTCTGATATGCACAGGTAAAGGTAATCCAGACTGGAATTACTCCGCACCTCATGGTGCTGGACGGATACTAAGTCGTAGTCAGGCATACGAACAAATTACGATGGAAGATTTTCAGGCTTCTATGAGTGGAATTTACTCTGAGTCAGTAACAGATTTTACCCGTGACGAAGCACCTATGGTTTATAAACCTGCCGAGGCAATTATTGATAATATCGGAGATACCGTCACTATTGACACTATAATCCATCCGATTTTCAATTTCAAGGCGGTATAAAGTTCTTCAATACAATTAATCCGTCCGAATCATAATTTTATGATGTTGACTAAAAAACAGCTTTATTGTATCATGCGATGTGACAAGTTTTCACTACCTTTACAGCAACGAAACAAAGGAATTATGATTCAACTACAAAAATACACATGGCTGATAGATACAATTCGGCGAGCCGGTAAGATTTCTCTTGAAGAGATTTCCGACAGATGGGAACGTAACAAAGAACTGAGTGATTATAGACCTTTAAGCCGAGCAACATTCAATCGCTGGAAAGATGCAATTTTCAGCCAGTTCGGAATTATCATAGCTTGTCAAAGAGCAGGAGGATATTTATACTATATAGAAAATCCGGAGGATATAGATGAAGATGAGCTGAAGAAATGGATGCTTGATTCATTTGTTGTAAGTAACCTAATCAGTGAAAATCTTTCATTGAAAGACAGAATTGTTGTCAATCAGATTCCGTCTGCCCGGGAACATTTGGCAACATTGCTTGAAGCAATGAAAGAAAATCATGTTGTTACTATAACCTATCACGCATTCAACAAAGAAAAAGGTTATACCTTTTCTATTGAGCCATATTGTGTAAAGTTGTTTGAAAATCGTTGGTATGTATTAGCACGCAATACCACATACAATGATATGCGCATTTACGGCTTAGACCGCATAGAAAATCTAACAATAACAGATGCAGCGTTTAAACTTCCAAAAACATTCTCTGCATCTGATTATTTTTCTGTTTATTATGGAATTGTAGCAGGAACCGATGTAAAACCGGAACGTATTATCATACGTGTATATCAAGATCATATTCCTTATATACAGTCTCTGCCACTTCACCATAGTCAAAGGTTATTGGAAGATAACGGAGAGTATGCTGATTTTGAATTATACCTTGCCCCGACATACGACTTTATAATGAGGTTGCTACATGTAGGTGCTATGATTGAAGTTGTTTCGCCATTTTCACTCAGAAAGACAATGAAAGGCTGGATTTCTGATATGTATAATTTGTATAAAAACGATTAATCATGCAAGACTTTGCAGCTATAGATTTTGAAACAGCAAATGCGCGACGTTCAAGTGTGTGTAGCGTTGGAATAGTGATAGTTCGAGGTGGTAAAATCGTGGATAGGTTTTATAGCCTTATCCAACCTGCCCCCAATTATTATACTCATTGGACTACAGAAGTACATGGGCTTACCCGTCAAGACACCGATGGGCAACCTACATTTCCAGAAGTTTGGGTGCAGATAGAAGAACGCATAACAGAACTTCCGCTTGTAGCGCATAACCGCCCTTTTGATGAAAGTTGCCTGAAAGCGGTATTTGAAGAATATGGACTGGAATACCCCAATTACGAGTTTCATTGTACTCTTACCGCATCACGTAGGTGTCTTGATATTCCAAGTCATCAACTCCATCTTTCAGCAGCAGCTTGCGGCTATAATATGGAGAAACATCACAATGCACTTGCCGATGCGGAGGCTTGTGCAGCTATAGCATTGAAATTATTATAAAAACATCTATATGGAAGATACTTATAAAAACATATCGAATAACTGCAATAAAATCGAACAAGTGGCAATAAGCGATTTGCTTGATGGTCGCACGTTCTTTATTCCATCTTATCAGAGAGGATATCGTTGGACTAAAACTCAAATATATGACTTATGTAATGACCTTTTGGAATATGCCTTAAAGCCCAAGCCTGTAGAATCTCCAAAGGCATTTTATAGTCTGCAACCTCTCATCGTAAGACGTGCATACCACGAAATTAATGGAGAGAAAACCAATGTTTTTGAAGTAATAGATGGGCAACAGAGACTAACTTCTATTTACATCCTGTATAGAGCTCTTATGAGAAGTTTAAAAATCACTTCATCGGAAGAACTGAAGGAAGACGTAGATGCAACATTATACCATATTTATTACGAGACGAGACCTTATGACTATTCTTTTATTGAAAATTTAGGATTTACATCCATTTTCAATCACGAGATAAAGGATATTGATATTGCCCATATTGTAAACGCATACAATTATATTCAAAATTGGCTTAAAGGAAACTCTGATTATGACCCAGAGTGTGCCATGAGTACTTGGACAATGTTCAGCAAAGCTAAGTTTACACCAAAAGTTGTAGCTGACAAGCTATTCAAACTTCTCAATAATGAGAAGGATTCAGAAGAACCAGAAGGAAACACTCAATTCCTTTGGTATGAAATAGATGCTTCAAAAGATGCAATCCAAGAGTTCCTTAGTGAGAACAAAGGTAAGATTCGCCTCACTGATACAGAGAAAATCAGAGCTCTATTTATGCAAAGAAAAAAGCATGATGACATTGATAATCTCAATCAACTAAGTATAGCCAAGGATTGGGAACTTATAGAGAACACCCTTCATCGCAATGACTTTTGGTCATTTATAAGTTCTGATACGGAAAAGGAAGATGGACGAATAAGTATAGTATTTCAGTACATTTATGACCGTGATTGCCTGATAAAACACTATCAAGGAGAAGATAAATTATTCCGTTACTATTATAACTTATTTAATAATCGTTCAGAAGAAAGCAACATTGTACTTGAAGAATGGAACAAAGTTATGGAAGCTTTCCGAATGTTGCAAAACTGGTATCAGAATCCTCGTATTTACAATCTAGTAGGTTTGCTAACCAAAGAAACGACGGTAAACCTTTCCATTAAAGATATTTCTGACATTTATAACGCAGAGAATGTTGTTACAACTGAGGATTTTATACTCAGTTTAAAAGGAAAAGTCTGCGATGTAATTCTTGATCCGATTCCTATCGAAAGCAATAAAGAGAACAAAGACTTAGAAATGAAAGAAGGAGACCGATATATAAGTCTATTTTTTGATAAGCCTACAGATAAGAAAAAGATTCCTGGAATTTTGAGATTCCTAAATGTAAACGCTCTTTGCCAACAGATAGAACGTATGTTGGCCGATGTAGACAAGCCCGATGAGCAGAAGAAAGCCTCTGATATGGGGAGAAGTAATCGTGATGAGCAGTGTACCGTCTATCGATTCCCCTTCGACGCACTTGATGTCTTTGGTTGGGACATTGAACATATTGATTCTGCCACAAGCAATTCTTTGACAAATCCAAAAGAACAGGAAGCATGGATAGCAGAAGCAGAAAACGCATTAGGCACTATCCTTCTAAGCGACATGGACTATTCTCAGCAGAAATTAGCCTGGGAAACAGCGGCAGGAGAAAAAAAAGAAGCCTGTATGTCCAATATGTTAGGCATTATCAAAGCGCTTATTGGAGAAGATGATGTTGAAGAACGCAAAAACTGGATAGGTAACCTTACTCTTCTTGATTGTGGCACAAACCGCATGTATAAAAACAAGATATTTACGAAAAAGCGAAAAATCATTCAAGAAAGAATCAATCGTGGCGTTTTTGTACCAGTATGTACACAGAACATCTTTAATAAAACCTATCCTAATTGTACCAAAGATAATCTTAAATGGGACTTTAATGACAAGAAGAGCTATCACCAATACATTCTTCAAACCATACAAGATTTCAAACAAAAATACTCTAACAAACAGATTATTGAAAAATGAAAACATCTAAGCTACATACTTTAAGATCCATTTTAGAAGAAGGTATTTGGATCGATGGTCAAGATACCCCAGTTGAAATATCCTGCATCTGCATACCCAAAATACAAAGAGCCTATGCTCAGGGACGTAATAAAGAAAATGATGTCAGAAAAGATTTTTTGGATGCACTATTCAATGTCTTAACTTCGGAGGAAAACAAAACAATTGAACTTAGTTTTCTATTTGGTTCCAAGCAAATTGTGGCAAGAAGAAGCGCAGAAGGATTTGAACTGCTTGATGGGCAACAACGAACAACAACATTGTTTCTTCTCTATTGGTATGTAAGTATGAAAGAAGAAAAAGGCATCCCTGATTTTCTTTCTAAATTCACATACGAGACTCGCGATACCTCTACGCAATTTCTTTCCTATATTACTGATACGAAATCAGGTATCAGCATCAAGGATACTATTCCATCAAATGCCATCAAATATCACAAGTGGTTTACCGACGAATTTTATTGTGACCCAACTGTTTGTTCTATGCTAACCATGTTGGACTCCATAGATGTGCTTTATCGTCAGAAAGAATGTAACAATCTATACAACAAGCTAGAAAGATTGAAGTTTTATGTACTCATGTTGGAAAAATTCGACATGAATGATGAACTCTATATAAAGATGAATTCAAGAGGTTTGTCACTAATCCCATTTGAAAATTTCAAAGCCTCACTTGTTCAATATATGAAATCCAAAGAGCGTAAAAGCCTTTATGGTACAGATGAAGTAGAAGATGGGGAACCTCCATTTTGGTTCAATTTTATTACGAAAATGGACGCAAGCTGGATTGATATCTTTTGGCAATACACTTTATCTAATAAAGAAGGAGAATGTAATGATGTGATTGAAATTAATGACCACTTAATTGGTGTCAAGTATTTCAATTTTATCAACAGATATTTTTTTACTAAGGCTGTACTATCAGACACTCTATCTAATCAAAAGATAAATGAACTTACTTCTTTCTTTTATAAAGATGCAGAATCAGATAAGATGGAACAACGCCTGTTTGGTTGGGAGAACTATGAGCTGATTTTTCAACAAAATGAGAGCTCTGGAAAGGTTGAAGATACGCTTTTCTACAAACTACAGAAAGTATTGGATACCATACATGAGTATAAGGATTACATAGAAAATAGAATCCAAAGCGATCCTTTTGGTCGTACAAGTAATTTCAAAATTGATGCAGATAAATTTAATAACTTGCATGAACGTGTCGTGTTTGCAGCAATTACAGAATTTATTGAGCATATCCCAAATGGAAAAAAAATTAGCGATGAAGATATAGAGATGAATTTCTTGCGCATGCTTCGCGTGACATTCAATATCATTGAGAATACCATCATCGAAAGTCCGGAAGTTGCTGCGAGTGTAATAAAAATTTTCGGATCATTAAACTCTGCGCCAAATGCTATCACTGGTAATTTCTATCAAGTACTTGCCAACACAAATATACGCAGTTACAATGAGCAACTGCAGGAAGAAATCTTAAAGGCAAAAGAAATGTACACTTCCGATGGTACTTTTCTTCCTGAATGGGAACAAGCATTCATTGAAGCAGAACACCACCCGTTCTTTAAAGGTTCAATTCTATTCTTCTTTTCTGAAAAATCAGGGAGTAGTAGTGATTTTATTGCTCGTTACAATATTGTCAAAGATATGTTCGATAAGGACGGTATCACCATACAGTATAGAGAGAATCATTTGCTATTACGTGCCCTTCTTAGTCAGTTCAATTCCTGGAACAAAATAAAAGGTCGCTGTATTACAGAAAATTCAGAGAAAGAAAAATATCTCAAAAATGGTATCATACGTAAACCTGAGACCAGACAACTTATCTGCAAATATTTTGACTCAAATTGTGTTCAAACATCAATTAAGGACTACCTTGTAAATCAAACAGATCAGGCATCTCCTCTTCCTAATGAATCTCTCGAGTTTGAATTACTTTTCAATCGCTTAATCAAAGATAATTCTTCTGTTGCTCTCCTCGATTGGGTAGCAGAAAGAGAACTTGATAAAAAGAAACGTTTCTTCGTTCAAGAGAATCGTAAAGCAAAAGTAATTAACATTCCTGGAACATGGTACGATAGAATGGTTCTTGATACAGAACGTCATCTAATTATTCCTTCTTTAATTGAAAAATATACTATGGAATACGATGACATCAATCAAAAAAAGATGATAGATAGTCCAATAAAAGATTCTTTTGGATGGGACATTTCAATAAAAAAACAAATTGAAATAGATGACGAGACCTTTACACTTGTACTAACCTTCAATACATGGAAGTGGGTAGATTTTTATATCTATGGAAAAGACACAGATCTATTAGCAAAGAAATTTAGCATACCTGTAGAAAGAAAACATAAAGAGTATGTGCAAACTTATTCAGTAGAATATAAAATGTTTGAAAATATGGAATGTATTGAGGAAAAAATTGATAACATCATTGAAAAGTTGAAAGAAAAGGAATAATTTATGCTCAAACTCCGCTGCGTAGTAGAACGAATCACCTATCAGAATCCCGAAAACGGATACTCGGTTATGAAGGTCAAGGTCAAAGGATACAATGACCTTGTAACTCTTGTCGGCAACCTGTTGGAAGTGCCGGCAGGGAGTGTGCTGCTATGCGAAGGCGACTGGAAAGTGGATAAGCGATACGGCAATCAGTTTGTGGCGGAGAGTTGGGAAGAAGTCATGCCTGCCACAATCTATGGCATAGAAAAATACCTGGGCAGCGGACTCGTGAAAGGCATCGGTCCGAAGTTCGCCCAACTTATTGTCAGCCGTTTCGGGTTGGAGACTATTGACGTGATTGAAACCGATATTGAACGACTCTATGAAGTGCCCGGCATTGGCAAGAAGCGTGTGGAGAAAATTGCTGAGAGTTGGGAGAAACAAAAAGACATTAAGAACGTGATGCTCTTTCTGCAAGGCTATGGAGTTAGCACTGCCTACGCAGCTAAAATCTACCGACAATATGGGAAAGAAAGCATTGATACCGTCAAATCCAATCCCTACAAACTGGCAGATGACATTTGGGGCATCGGGTTCAAGACCGCTGACGGCATAGCCACCAAGATGGGCTATGAGAAGAACGACATTCGCCGTTGCAAAAGCGGTATCACTTATACACTCAGCCGTCTTTCCGAAGAAGGACACGTCTATGCCGAGGAGGAACAACTCCTGAAAGCAGCCATTGAACTGTTGGAAGCAGACGAAGAACCTATCCGTAAGGCAATGGCAGAAATGCTCCAGAGCGAAGACTTGATTAAAGACGGTGACGCACTCTATATGCCGCCATTCTATTATGCCGAAGTAGGAACAGCCAATCGTCTACAAGGATTGCTGCATAGTACGGAAGGCAATCTTTTTCAAAAGACATTAGACATTGATGCCATTTCCAAAGCCTCCGGCATTGAATATGACGAAGTGCAGGTGGAAGCCATCCGTGAAGCTGTTGCATCCAAGGTAATGGTGCTGACAGGTGGTCCTGGTACAGGAAAGACCACTACCACACAGGGAATCATTGCCGCCTTGAAGAGTATGGGACTAAGCATCCTGCTTGCCGCACCAACAGGACGAGCCGCTAAACGAATGAGCGAAACTACCGGTATGGAGGCAAAGACTATCCACCGACTTTTGGAATACAATCCGAAGGACGGTTACAAGCGCAATGACGAAAACCCGTTGGAAGGGGATGCCCTTATCGTGGATGAATGTTCCATGATAGACATCATCCTGATGAACAACCTGATGAAAGCCCTGCCTACGGATATGCGTCTGGTATTGGTAGGCGACATCGACCAGCTGCCAAGCGTAGGAGCAGGAAACGTACTTCGTGACATCATCGACTCCGAAAAGATTCCGGTCATCCGTCTGACCCGTATCTTCCGACAAGCACAGAGCAGCCGCATCATCATGAGTGCCCATGCCATCAACAAAGGACAGTTCCCCGACACAAGTAATGGCAAGCAGACCGACTTCTTCTTCATGCAAGTAGAAGACCCCGAACAGGTAGCAGAGACCATCGTCAAGTTAGTGAAAGAACGATTGCCCAAAGCGTACAACCGCCCGACAAGCGATATCCAAGTCCTTACACCTATGCAAAGAGGAGTGGTAGGAGCTGCCAATCTGAATACGGCACTACAAGCCGTTCTGAATACCTCCCAATTGGCTCTGACAAGAAGCGGTTATTCCTTCCGTCAAGGCGACAGAGTGATGCAACTTCGCAATAACTACGACAAGGATGTTTTCAATGGCGACTTGGGATATGTAGAGAAAGTAAACTTGGAAGATTGTACCTTACAAGTGAACTTCGATAATAAGTTGGTGGAATACGAAGTTTCTGAACTGGACGAACTGACCTTAGCCTACGCAACAACCATCCATAAGTCACAAGGCTCTGAGTACCCCATAGTAATTATGCCAGTTCTGATGACCCACTACGTGATGCTTCAACGCAATCTTATCTATACAGGCATTACCCGTGCCAAGAAAATCTGCGTACTGGTAGGAACAAAGAAAGCACTATCCTTCGCCATCCGCAATATGTCTGTTCTGAAACGTAACACGAAATTGAAAGAACGGCTGAATCCTGCATTGGCACAATCAGGCAATGCCACACCGTCCAAAGAATATATGATTCCAACACAAACGGACTATGGTATGGTGGCAGAAGAGAGAACAGAATATAACGTTAACACTCGAGACAAATGAGAATCTTACACTTTTCAGAATCAATATCGTAATGTTAAATTTGTGTTAATGTGTCTTGTTCCTGCAATTTCTTGATGTGTTGTGAGTATAATTCCACCATATTACAAATTTAATTCAAGATAGATTTATGAAACCAAAGATTTTATACATACATGGCTTGTCTTCTTCGGGTGCCTCTTCTACAGCAAAGAACTTACAAACATTTCTTCCTGAGTATGAAGTAATCGCTCCAGATTTGCCGATAGTTCCTTTAGAAGCATTAGAAATGCTCCATTCTTTATGCGAGAAAGAACAACCTGCAATCATCATAGGAACGTCCATGGGCGGTATGTTTGCACAACAAATCAGAGGATACAAGAAGATTTTGGTAAATCCCGCTTTCCATGTGTCGGAGTTTATGCGAACACAACTGGGGAAACATGAGTTTCTAAATCCTCGCAAGAATGGTGAAACTCATTATGATATAACGGTAGAACTATGCGACAGCTATCAAGAAGTAGAGGCGACTCAATTTGATGGTATCTCAGAATTTGACCGCACAAATACCTTTGCGCTGTTTGGAGATAAAGACACATTAGTGAATGGGTTTGAAGAGTATATATCACATTATGTAAATGCCGAACATTTCGATGGAGAGCATCGTTTGAGCATAAAGAACATAGAAGAAGTTATTGTACCACTGATAAAAAATGAATGAAGATATGGAAATAAAAGCATTAAAGAGTTCACCTTTATTTAACTTGTCATTATCATCAAAAGAATTGTTCCATAGTAACTTTTTGGCATGGATTGGTGATACATATCCGCAGATGTTCGTGGAAATTCTCAAAAGGTTGGGATGCAAATGTAACTGGAGCGACAGAAACTTTTGTATTATGAGGGAATATCAAAATTTCGACCTTTGCGTGTTGGATTCTAATAAAAAGGATGTGCTTCTTGTACTTGAAAATAAAGTAAAAAGTATTCCATATAAGAAACAATTAGACAAATATGAAAAAAAACTTAACAATCCTTCATGCGACTTGATTTTACTTTCATTAGCAACAAAATTCCCAGATAAAGGAACCATTAAGAAAGAGGGAGAATGGATTGTAAGAGGTTATGATAATCTATACACAGCCATTGTTAATTGTAAAAAACATGTCACAGACCAATACCACCTAAGTCTGATAGAAGATTATTGCACTTTTATTAAAAATCTGCATGATTTATCATCTACATGGATGGTTAATAGCGATGATTTGTTTGTGTCCAAGATAAAGGAAGACAAAATAGATGATTTAAGAATTAATGATGTTAGAGATAAATTCAAGCATTCGCAACTTTGTGCAAACTTAAAAGATGAATTGGAAAAAAATGTCGGAGTAAAAGTCGAATCTGGACTGGTCATTGATGAAATAAAGGACAAGGAATTTCTAGAAGAAGTATTTATTAATTGGGGATTTACACATGGCCTAGGACTGATTGAAGCCAAAGTGAAGGTTAATGACAGGTATGTTTTATTGGTTCAGATACAAGGGAACAGGTACTGTCATGGTATAGAATGGATTAAGGATGACGAGTCCGCATTGCACCCACAATACTGGGAAGAAACAAAAGTTGATGATTTTGTACAACGATTATCTTTCTTTCAGTTTGGAGATGTCGATAATGCAGCTTTTCCGGAAAGTACTAATGGTTCTATAACGTTTAAGAAGCATAAGGGAGAAGATATCGCTCGTAATTATGCCAAATACGGTAACAAGTTCTTATACCAAGCGAAAAACATTAAATCTACTGCCACAATTAAAGACGTTATATATGGTGTTGTTGCTGATATCAAAAGAATATTTGAAGAGAGCAAAAAATCTGAATAAATTCTAGTAAAACTGCAATTTTTACTTTCCATCTGAGTATAATTCCTCAGAATTAAAAATTCAGATTAAATCGGTCGTTAGAAATCAAACAGGTTTCTGGCGACCGATTTAATTTTAATGAAGGTGCTTGTTTATCAGCAAGCATAATATCAGTAATAACATTAATCAGAAGAATATGGGACAAGAAATCAATTTGACAACAGAGAGACTAATCATTCGTACTCCACAGGTAGAAGATGCACAAAACATCTTTATGTTAATGAGTGATGAGGAAACAGCATTCAACACCGGATTCAGCACTATGACGAACAGCAGTGAAGCAGAAGGTAAAATCCGTAGGGGAATAGCCAATATGAATATGTTTGTGATAACAACCAAGGAAGAACCTGCACATACAATCGGTGTGTTTGAGGTAACTCCCAAGAATGTGAGCAGCGTCCAGGGTGAAAGACAAGAATACGAAATCTGTTATTTTCTGGATAAGGAAGTTCGTGGACAGGGCTATATGACAGAAGTCGTGAAGTCGATGAAAAACCATCTCTTTAAGGAAAGAAACGCTGATAAACTGATTATTGCCATCTTTCCAAGGAATGACTCTTCACGAAAAGTGGCACTCAAAAGTGGTTTCACGTATGAAAGATTGGAGAAGGAAGGCGGTATCACACCCAGAAACGAATTGGTGGATGTGGAATTCTATACCTTAGAAAAGGAAGAGTATCTAAATCCTGGAAAGAAAATTCAAAAAGAACATATCCAACACGTAGAAAAACAGAAATGGATAAATGAAAGTGGCATTCTATTTCCCATTCCCGGATACGCTTCCTTACTTGCCACTCCGGGAAACGGAATATTCAGAATCTATGAGAATGTTCGTGACAAAAGATTGGGATTGGAAAAAATTGCCGAAACATTCAATTTCAATTTCAAGATATACGACCTTGATTGTGAAAACATCATTCAGAGAGTCATCGGAACATGGTCATCAAAGCTGTTTTCCGATAGTAATAAAAATCTCGGAGTTATATTCAATGGACTGAAAGGTACAGGAAAGACTATTGCAGCCAAATTACTCAGCAACCGAATGGGACTTCCGGTAATTGTAATATCCAAGCCTATGGACGGTATGCTTGAGTTTATCCAATCGCTCTGTTTTGAAAGCGTAATCCTTATTGATGAAGCAGAAAAAACATTCTATGATGACAGGGAAGTCTTACTCAAAATGATAGACGGCGTATATAACAGCAAACGCAAACTATACATTCTTACTACAAACAAGCTGACTGTGGATGAAAATCTTTTAGGACGCCCCGGACGAATTCGCTACATTAAGGAATTTAATAATCTATCAACCAAAGCTGTAAATGACATTATTGACGATAATCTAATGAATTTATCGTTAAAAAGCGGAGTCCTTAAATTGGTGGATTCTCTTGAAATCTCAACCATAGACATTTTGAAATCCATCATAGACGAATGTAACATCATGGGAGAAGTGCCGTCCGATTTAATGTTGAACGTACCTAAAGCCAAATACAGACTAAAAATGGTATTGTTTGACGATTTGGATATGAACTATCATCAAGAGGTTCAGAAGTTAATAAAAGAAGAATTAAAGCCGGACGAAACCGTAGAAGAATGGCTGATGAGGAGTAAAGAAAGTGACCAAAGTAAAAAGAATAAGGATGCACTTGAAAAGAAGTATGACTGTAGAATTACGATTCGAACAATACCTTCATCTGCCAGAATTCCATACATCGGACAGCACTTAAATTATGGAACAGTTACATCAGACCCAGACTCATTGGGCTTTTTCACTATCGAATCAGACTGGTCTGATATAGACCTTTATTGCTTAATTAATAACGAAAACACCCCATCACTTTACAGGGGACTTTTATAAAACGTATAATACAATGGATAATAAATTAAATTCGGAACAGATTTTATGTTTGCAACTGCTGGGTAATAAACCAGCATGGATTTTGAAAACGAGCCAATATGGTTTTAATAAGGTTCTTCAAGAACAGGAAGGAGCAGATATAATACTTGAAAAGGCAATAGCTATATTGAAAAAACAAGAAAAATTAGGTATCATAACTTTGCCTTTTCATCATCCTGATTTTCCTGACAATCTTAGAAAGATTGGACAAGACACACCTCCATTGATTCATCTGCTAGGTAATACTGAGTTGCTAAGCCAAAAGGCTGTTGCCATAATTGGAGCAAGAGAAGCAGATAGAAAAGGATGCGGAGCAGCCTATAAATGGGGAACGGAATATGCGAAGAATGAATATGTCGTAGTAAGTGGATTAGCATTAGGATGTGATGCCGCAGCACACCAAGGTTGTCTAGACGCAAAAGGAAGAACTATTGCAGTTGTTGCAACAGGACTGGACATCACACATCCTAGAGAAAATAAGGCATTACAAAATGCGATTCTTGACAATGATGGATTGCTCTTATCCGAACAGATTATCGGAGTAAAAGCCAATCCCAAAAATCTGGTAGCCCGAAACCGTTTACAAGCAGCTCTTTCTGAAGAGGTCATAGTTGTCCAATGTCCGATACAGAGCGGAACAATGCATACAGTTCGTTTTGCTCAAAAATATGGGAAGAAGATCTATGCCGTTCATTCAAACAAGTATGATGCCAAAAGCTCAGGAAACGAGTGTTTACTTGAAGAAGGTATTGCTTCACCTTTGTAAAATATAATTCGCTCTGTATCAAACTTAAAGTAGTATATAAATTTTCAGAATATTAGACATTATACAGAATAAGGTTTAAGAGAACTGAAAATCAGTACACCTGTACCTTATTCTATATAAACTCTATTCAATCTAAGAATTATCATTATGATAGTAACAAATCATTCATATGTGATTCCTACAGGATTTACAAGTTTAGACCGTGTTTTGTCAGGATGGCATCCTGGCAATTTAATTATTGCGGGTTCACGTCCGGCAATGGGAAAAACGGCTTTCGCAGTCACTATGGCTTGGAATTTAACTACTAAGTACCATATTCCGGTAGCTTATTTTTCTCTTGAAATGTCTTCACGACAATTTATTAATCGTATATTGTCAAATGAATTTGAAAGAATTGCCAAGAAAGAAATAATTGACAATAATGAAATAGATTCAGTAATTGACAAAATTGCGGAACTAAATAATGCTCCTTTATATATAGACGATACACCGGCATTGTCTATTTCAGGATTTCAATCCAAGGCTTATAATTTGGTTCAGAATTATGGAGTCAAAATGATTATAATAGACTATTTACAGTTAATGGATGGTCTGTCAAATCAATTTGAGACTGGAGAACAAAAGATGATTTATATAGTCAATTCTCTAAAAATGATTGCCCAAGAATTGAATATTCCTATCTTAGTCACATCACAAATTAATAGAACAGATGAAACGAACCGTAATAATATAAGACCTCAACTAAATGATTTACTCTTCTTTAAGGGATTTGAAAAAAACACAGATGTCGTTTTCTTTATTCACCGTCCAGAATACTACTGTGTTTATTTAAATGAATAGGTATAGGCGCTTAATGCGCACTAATTGCATCATTGTATATCAGTCAGTTACGGCGTAGATAACATCCCAAAGAGAGAAGCAAAGACGTAATGCTGCCAATTTTATGCGAACTAAAGAAAACCTTCAATCCATAACAGGCTGCATAACAGTACTATACAGAAATCGAAACGATAATTACAGTGCGCACTAACCGCCTATACCTATAAATGAAAATGGGAATGATATGCGTGGTATTGCAGAAATCATAATTGATAAGAACAATAATGGGGCTATTAGCAATGTACAAATGCGATTTACAAGGTCAGAAGCGAAATTTTATGATATTGACTAAGAATCAATATTATTGTATCTAACTTTACATACAAAAAATGAGAATCTTACACCTTTCAGACACCCACGGTTGTCATCACCGCTTACACGACCTCCCCGAAGCGGACATTATCGTCCATTCGGGAGATTTTACTATGGCAGGAAACGAGAATGAAGCTCTGGACTTCCTGAATTGGCTCTGCGACCTTCCATATTCCCACAAAATATTCATCTGTGGCAACCATGATGAATGTTTGTATGGTGCAAACATCAGTGGTCTTGACAACAATATCCATTATCTATGTAATTCCGGAGTAAAAATTAAAGGCTTGAAGTTCTACGGTGTACCCATGTTTATGAGTGATTGCATTAGTGAGAGACAAAGCCGTAACTATGCCGTGATTCCGTTAGATACAGATGTCTTGATAACTCACTGCCCAGCATACGGCATATTGGACTTTGACGATAATATAAACTATGGCTCAGAAGAATTGTTGCAACGGATAACGCAGATTCATCCAAGACTACATCTGTTCGGACATATCCATATACAGCACGGGATAACAAATAATGGCACTACCATATTTTCCAATGGTGCTATTATGAACGTAGATTACTCTCAACTCAACACCCCCAATATGATAGAAATCTAAATTCGGGCAATATGTTTTTGTTACGTTATCAAACACTATTGGCAAGGTTCAATTTTCTCAGCCTCCATAGCCTTTTTCCGTCTCGCCTCCATAACTCGCTCTTCGAGCTCAATAACATATTTCATGTAATCAATGGTTTACCAACGTTCCTTTTCTTTGGTCTTGTATTCAAAAAAGACTAGACTCCTCAAATGCTGAAGCAGTCCTGAACATGGTATATAGCCCGAAGTCTATAACCATAATCTCAGTAAAGGAAGAATCAATGAATAAGTAAAAAAGAAAGAAAATTAGGAAATAAAATCTACTCATATGTGCTTCTATAAGAAAACAAAGCCTTGGAGCAAGCTAAAGAAGGCATTGCTCGAAGTTATAGATACTTCTATTGATTTCGATATTCACTGCAGTGTACACAACCCTCATATAAAGCACTGGCCAGAAGTCCGAAACGGAAGACTATGGATTGTTGTGGGCAAAGACAAAAAAAACGTTTGGGATTTTCCAAATAATATTTCCTCTGATGCATGGGGTTATGAAGATATGGAAGGAATTTCTAACTTGATTCGAGAGTATATTGATACCCCACGAGAGGAACTTCTGACTAGGCAATTGGAAGATAAGTTCCAATTACTTCCCATTCTTCGCGCCTCAGATCGTCGCATTGGCAAACGTCGATTGCTAAAGATGCTGGAGGAAAGTCCAAATGAGCTAGTGAAAATGATTATTCGTCTCAGACTTGACACTCAAAAATGAAAAGTTGCCCAATTATCTGAATATTATCTTTCTCCTGCAAGGCTATGGAACCAGTACGGTAAACAGACCTACTTCTTCTTTATGCAAGTAGAAGAACAAGAACAGGTGGTAGTAGACAAAGCTGAATATGGAAATGAATAGTCTGCATATTCCGTAACATTATCAAACGGTTCTGATTTGACCTCATTCGCCTTAGCCTCCATAGCCTTCTTCCGCCTTGCCTCCATAGCTTGTTCCTCAAGTTTTATAATATATTTCATATAATCAATGGTTTCCCAGCGTTCCTTTTCTTTGGTCCTGTATTCATAATCATTCACGTCATCATGATTAATCCAATTGGCATACATTTCAATCAGACATTCAATTTTATCTTTTAGTACAGTGGGAACACGCATCGTTGTGGTACAAAGTCCGTTTTTAGCTTTGCGTCCGGCACCTTCTCTGTAACCACCACGTCTTTTTTTCATGAGTTCTTTGATTTCCTCCTCTGTTACATCGCAATAATCGGAATAAATACACGAACCATCCTTTGCTCTCGCCCAATAAGTATTATTAATGTTTCGGAATTTCCAAACCTTATCAAGTTTGCCCGAGAAATATAAGCTTAACAATTCTTTGCTTAACCCACAATCGGGCAGCTTTTCAATAAATTCACCGTCTTTAGTATCCGTCAAGACATCAATATCTATATTGTATTTCTGCACAAGTTTGTATTCCTTTTCCATAATTGTATCTCATTGATTAATATTCAAATATACGAATTTTTCTTTGAATTTGCAACAAATTTAAGAAGGTGTTTATAGGCTGATTTTCAGATAATTCAACCTTTACTTCAATACCCTATATAGGGAAAAGAATGCCATCAATTTTGGCAAGTCATTCCTCTCTTTGATTATGTAACGTAATCATAATAGTTCAGCTCCCCATATCCCAAATAACTCCGACCCACGCCTCACGGCGGAAGTCGGAGTCTCAACATATATAAAGGAACTTATGCTGTCTTCTTAGCTTCCAAAAAGCGGTGCGCATTATCATTAACCAGCTTGATAATCCTATCGTGGAAATCTGTATTGCTGTTGCATACTCCACGGCTCTGTACCACTTTTCCCTGACTCAGACTAAACTCAACGGTCTCGATGCGATTACCAAAATGGTCGTGTGCTGACAGAATAACAGAGTCCGTCTTGGCATAGTATTCACATTGGAATACACAATGCTTCATCTTACTGCCTTCCTCCTTGTAAGCCTCCAACGAGTCCAACACGGAAATCTCAATATCATCATCACTGATGACAATACCGAAGAAACAGGACTTGTTCTTATAAAATTCAGCTTCACGTGCCTTGGCTTTCTTCATCTGTTCCATATCCCTGCGTTTCTGCTCAATGGCATTTGCTTTCTTCAACCAATGGTCGTGCTCGTCATTTAGGTTTATCGGACAAATGTACTTGGCATTATGAATGTCTTTGCCACATTTCTCCAACAAGCGGATGGTGTCGCACCAAGTACCGAAGTCCTCAATCCGGTAATGATGTCTTGAAGCCACCTTGTAAGACTGCCAACAAGCGTCAAGGTCTAAAGTGTGATAGACAAAATACTCAACTGCCTTGTAGTCCTTCGCTTTCATCATCGTTTCCATTCGATGGTCGGACAATAGTGACTTCATCAGCTTGAACGGATGGCAGTCGGGCAGTCTGCCTTTCATTCCATTCCGTCTCAATTCGGAAAGAGCTGAATAATAAGGATAGGTGTAAGCATCGGATATGACCAAATGAACATCAGACATACTCCTCAGTTCTATCGGGGTGGCAAAATTAAAACAGTCCCGATAATAGCTTTGAAGTCTCTGTCTTGAAGTAACCGCAATTTGTCCTTTGACATTGAGCCACAAACGGCATACTTCATCATTGTAGCACTTCATAGGTTCTCCTTTGCTGTAGATGGCAGTCAGCAAGAATGTTCTCTGTACTTGTAAACTACCAATAACTTCAATGGTAGAAAAGTAGTTTCTCTCTTGATATTTCCGCTTTAACGTATCAGTTACTTGCAAGCGGTGTCCGCAATGAGGGCAACGGACAGACCTGCCTTTTCCTTCATAGTCAAACTTTTCTCCGCAATCGCCACACGTGCATTTACGGCTTGAAGTACGGAACGCTATATGTTTCACTACGTTTCTGATTGCCCACTCAACGGCTTTAGAGCCGATGGCGGTCAGCTCCTCATTGGAAGCTGCCACCAATTTCTCAAACTTACTTCTCGGCTTCATACTCTTAAAAATCAAATAGTGATAACTCTGCTTGTTGTGGAACTTTGGGTTTGCTTGTCTTGGGTCGGGAGTTACGTGCTTGTATCTTGCGAAGTTCCTCCTCTTGATAGCGTTTCAAAGCCAAATTACGCTGTTCTGCCTTTTCCTCCTCAGTTAAGTCTATATGATGGTTCACGACAACATTACAAGATAACGGCTCGCCGATTATCAATGTAGGTTCTTCCGCTGCGTGGACTGCCATAGAAAATACCTCCATATCGGAAAAACCACAACAACCTGAATGTTGGACTTCATTGAAAATATAGGTCACGATGTCATCAATGCTACGTGCTGTAGCTTCATACTTGGCACGGAAAAGTTCATCCTCCTTTGCCCTGTTGTCAAGATAGTTCTTGATAATCTCCTTGAATTGTTCTGTTCCTTTCATATATGTCTGTATTTATAAGTTCCTATATTCTGATTGTTACCATATCGGCAACCTCTCCAAAAGTTCCTTCAATGGAATGGTATTGATGTCCTCATTACGGAAGTACATTTCCCACTCCGGCTTGACCAATGCCAAATGGAAATTCTCCACCGAAAAGCCTATGTCATTGGAATAGCACTTTATACAAGCGAAGTTTTTGCCGTCCTTGCGGATATGGGCATAATCGGGAGCCATACCAAAAGCACATCTGCGGATGTCCTCTCTGTTCCACAACAGGGTCAGTTCGTAAACATTCCCTCTGAGGTTTATCGTCTCCTTTCTGTCTTTAAGTGTGATAGCCATACGTTCTAATTTTTTCCCTTTTGTTTGAAGCCTTTTGGCTTCTCGCTCTCGGGTGATTTTTACGATGCAACATACACGGAGGGAACAAGGGACGTAAGGCAGATGTGGCAAGCGGAAAGAGACGGAATACCCAATTTGGCACAAATTGCGGAAGGCTGCCGTCCGCTTTCCGTGCAGACAAGAGAAACGGCATTTGCTGTCGGTGCCGCCCTCCGTTACTTTGTATCGGAAAATAGAACCGGGAGCGCAGATGACCGAATGAAGAGAACAGGCACAAAAACCCCCGACACCCTTGACCATATCGGTCTCCGATGCCGGGGAGAGAGAAAAAAGTATTTGCTTGTATGCGTTTATGTCAAAGGAATCTCAAACGATTTGATGACAAATTGCGCCTCCTTGTCTAATATGAACCAGTATTCAGAGCGGTAAGGCTTGCCTTCCAAATCCATACCCTCATACTCAATCTTGACCTTCCAACCGGTGAATGATTTTGTGACATTATCATAACCCTGCGGAGTCATGGAACGGAGAACCGACATCGCCTCCATCTGACGCTCCATCAACACGGAAATCTCCTTGTCGTCAGGATTGAAATTCTCCAATCCGTCAGTAAGTTTCATCACCTTCTCGTTGATTTTCATCATCGCCATGGAGATAGACATCTTCTCGTCCATCGTGACATACTCCCTGCCAAACACGGAGTCCGGCTGGCTGATACCGATAATCCTGACGGACTTCGGATCATCAACCGAAGCCCTCAATGCCAGTTCCGCCACCTTTACAGCACACTTCTTCGGATTATCGCCACGGAACACAAAGTATCCAACAACACCCCAGAACAGAATAATCGAAGCCAATATAATGGCCAATCTTGTACCCGGTCTCATATCTTCACGATTTGGAGTTTGTCAGGAGAAACACCCAGACGCTTGCGGTACACCGCACCGTCCTCACGATACATCTCCAGTTCTGCAGAAGTGATACCTTTCTCGCAAAGTTCCTTGGCTTCAGCCAAAGTCACCTGATGCCCGCCGATGTTTCGCCAGATGGCAAACGAACAAGGTGTTACCTGATTGCTATAGTTGGAACAGTTAAAGGCACGACTGCCCACACGGATTTCACCGCCGCAATGAGGACATTTGCCGACAACCGCCTGCATATTGATGTTCCCGTCATCAGCCAGTTCAAGCACGGTCGGGAAGATCTTTCCCTCCTTGGTTGCGAAGCCGTCCAACAATATACTACGCTTCTCCAGCAACTCTGCAATCTCATTGTCCGCCATCTTGCGATTACCAAGAATGGCATTGATGTTAAGCACACACGAGGGATTCTCTCCCATATTATTCTCACAGCGATACCCTTTGCAGGTCTTCACCACGTTGCCGCCACAGAGAGGGCAACTACCTATAATTTTCTTTTCTGTTGTCATATTGTTTTCTTATAAATTACACGTTGTTTTACTGCAAACGTCCTATCGTTTTAGAAGGAACGTCCTGTTATTTTTCTACCACTTCAAGGAATACCCTTGATTCCATTCCGACACAATGCCGTCAATGATATTCTTGCCCGACATCACATTTGCCCAACCCTCCGGGTCAAGAGAGAACCAAAGGTCATTCCAAGACAAAGTGCGAACCTGCCATGCCAAAATGAACAAGTCCGTGTTGATGGCTTCCAGCCGGGTCACCACCTCATTGGCGATATAGTACCGCTCGGAAGAGTTCAACAAGTTCATCTTGTGCTTCTCGTTCTTCCCGTCAGCACCGGGCACATTATAACTGCCCGAAGTAACCAACTGCTTCATAAACGGATAGAGAGCCGCCATCTGCGTTGCCGCATCCGTCAGTTCATCAGAAACAATGGCAGCGATAGCCGTGCCTTTTAGATTACGACCCACAGACTTTGTTAGCAAGCTACAATTCTTCGGTATCTCAGTCGTAACCAATTCCCCTGCACGTTTAATCTGATAGAGATTCTGCATCGCACCCTGCGCATTGGAAAGGTATTCCAGCATCTTGTTCTCCACAGAGTGAACACGGTCGAGAGCCAGGGTCACGGCAGTCTCGGCAGCGATAATCTGTTGCTGTCGTTTCTTCCTGTCCTTGTGGATATTCTTCAACGTCACAGTCTGGGCAATGACCGCACCCGTCAAAGCCGGATCCGTCTGTTGGGCGAATATAGGCAAGCCGTTCATCAGGGAAACTGACAGAATGGCCAATGCCGCCACTTTTGATTTTATTCTTTGCATATACTTCACATTTTAAGTCCACCATTTCTACGTTCAGTCAAGTTTTGTTCACGTTCCTCCTTGTGCGGAGAGAGAACCGGTGCCATCGGCTTGTTGAGCAGACAGTCGTTCCAATCCTTGAAAGCCTTCGGCGGAAGCCATTGCCCCATCTTGTAACGGATGGATAGCTTCTCGCTGACCTGTGCCGTTAAGGAACGCTCCATATTCAAATCAAAAGACTTGCCTTTGGCTTCTATAGAAAGAACACCATCCTTTTTATTGATTTTCATCGGAATATCCTCCAGTATAGCCATCATACGTAATCCGTAGATACGCCCGGCTAAATCATTATCGAAACAGTCAAATGCCCTAGCATTAGGGAAACGAGCCATCGTCCCGGTTATCTGCTTGTCAGAGAAAGTGCCGCCCAATGACACCAAAGCCACATCCGTGCCTAACTGTATCTTGTTCATCTGATAGAAAGCCATCGCATCAAAAGCAGACTCACAGAAGAACACGCTTCGGACAGCTTCACGATTACCGCCGGTCAAATCAGCCACCCATGCAGAGGATGATGAGTCCGTCCCAGCTGCCTTGGACTTGTAACCACCGTACCCACGAATCTCGTAGCCGTTGGCTTCGTCACTATGTTCGTTGGTATAAGGAAAACCGATATTGTAACCTTCAAACTTTCCATTCAGCTTGTCCCTCACAAGGGAAATGAATGATGAAAGTTCTTTCACAGTATTATCCGAAATTCCTCTTTGGGAGAATAATCCCGGTATTTTGTTGATGTTAATCGGCTTCACCTCATACCTAGATTCATTAAAGGCAACATCATGCTTGATAGACTTGATGTATTCTCTGTCTTCCCGATATTCGGGTTCGGGCATATTGGCGAAGCGTGCCATTACCTTGGCAATCTTCTGCCAATCGTCCTTGCCCGATACCAGGAATGAATTCAGATTCTCACGAATGAGAGTGACCACATCACCTTTGGAGCCATCCCTGCGGAAGTAAGTCTGAGCCGCCTTGTTGTGCGGATGGCTGACGATGATGGTATCACGTCTGTCATTGCCCTCACCAAGTACCAGCTCGATATATCGACCCACACCCGCTTTCCTGTCCAGGCGATACCCCAACGCATAGGCGATGTCATCCACACCCACACGGGATTTCATGTCCTTGAAGTTTACCTTGTAATCACTCTTCATCTGTCCGTATTAACTAAAACTTCAATCAAAGAGAAATGCCCGTGTTTACCTTCTGACTTCTCCGCATCACAGCCAACTCAGGCTCGTAAGTCTTGTGTGCCGTCATATTCAGAAAGGCAGTCTTGTCCTTTTGGTCGGTAAGCTGGAAGAAAGTCTTTGCCGTGTCTTTGGAAACTTTCTTCAAACCAAGTTCCACACCATCGTATGAAGCACGGATGGCATAATCGCCGGAACGGGTCTTGATGATGGCGGCATTCTTGAAGGGTACTTCTTCATCAGCACCCAAAGGAGCAAAAGGGTCATTCTTGGCAAGGTAAGGCTGTTCGCCCAATGCCAAACGTTGCTTGTCCACATGGTCAAGAATCAAATCGGATGCCTTGTTCACATCAGCCATGATGGAAACAATGAACTTCGGTTCCTTCTTCAAGACACCAATCCACGAATCCAGATAAGCGGCAGAATTATCCGTTATCTTGGAATCAAATCCCATCGAGTGGCTGATCATGGCAGCCGTCAGTTCCGCCACCAGCTCCTCCTTAGCATACTTCGGGTCTCCGAACTTGCCACCCATCTCACGGTTAAGACGCTCGGGTGTCATAGTCGAGTGAGTCATTTCGTGCAGCATGGTAGAATAATACTCCATACCGCCACGATAGATTTCCTCCGGAGTATTGCCGATATTGAACTGTTGCTTTAAGGGAACAACAATCCTGTCATTAGAGGGAGAATAAAACGCGCCGTCCACTCGTTTGTCTGCCTGTATCGGGCAAAGCCATCCCTGGGTCTGCACCATACGGTCTAAAGCGGCATGGGCATACATACCCTCGGTATCCCTAAGTTCCGGCACCTTGAACTTCTCCAACAACTTCTGTACACGCTCCGGCTGAACCTCTGCCAGATTGGTTTGCGCGATATTATAGACCGGGAATGCCTTGATAAATGGAATAGCCTCCAAATCTTTTCGCTCTTCACGGCTCATGGCACGATATTCATCCGAACTGATTTTCTGCCCGTTCTTGTCCTTCACCAGCATATCCCAGTAGACCACAGGAAAGGCGTGTTCACCTTTCAGCACATGAGCTTTGAGGTTATGCGCCTGCTTGAAGGTCAGATAGACCGGGAGGTCATAACCGTTCGCTGCCGTATGCAGTTGCAAGAACAATGAGTTGGAACCGGAATAGTTCCTGCCGCCCACATTCTGCGGCAAGCCGGCATAACCCGAAGCACCGCCAATCCAGCCTTTCTTCCAGCCGGAGGCTTTCATCTGCTCCATACGGTCAATCATCATCGCCGCAAACTTATCCAAAGCGACCTGACCCGCATTACCCGAAGCAGACGGATTGTAACTAGTTCCAGATGCCATAATCCTCGTCGTCCATTACCTGACGATCCATCTGCTCGATGTCCGTCTGCTCAATATAAAACTCTGCGGATTCATCCGAAGGGTCTGTACCGTGGGTACGGCACCACTCCAGATAATCCTCTGCGTTCTCGCCCTCCATGACAAAACGGAGATAACCGATTTTGCCCTCCTGAAGGAGTTCCACCAACTCCTCGTGATTCATTTTTGCTGACATATAATGTTTTTATTTTATCGTTTGACAAATCTTTGATTTTGTTACATTTTCATAGATGCAGACTTCTCCATCTTGACACTCTTTGCAGCAAGCATACCGCTGATTTCCGTATTGAGGTACTTAGCCGCAATCTGTTCACGTGTGGCGGTCTTTGCCTTGAAAAGAGAGTAGCCGTCATCAAAAGAAATCTCATGCTTGGTGGTACGACCCTTGTCGCCCATATCCACAGATACCTTCCACTTGTTATCACCCCGGTCTTTCGCCACTCGCACACCCTTCGGGTCAATGCCTTCGGGAAGCCGGTATTTCTCGTAGGCAGATTTCAGATGCAGACGTTCACCGAAGTTCTTTTCCACTAACTGAGTAGGAGTCATCACCCGGTCAAAGTAAGCGTTCAAGTCCTGACGGGAAGCGACAGCCGACATTTTGGTGTCACCAATCTGAGCGTAGAACTTATACTTGCCATAGTCGGCACGTTGTTCGTCCTTCTCCTTATAGACATTGAACTTCTCCACGGAGATATTGCCTTCCGGTCCGGCAATGGACTTGGGCATCTTGAAGGACTCCTCCGACACCTTCGGCATCAGTTTGGTGGGATAATAGCGTTCCATCAACTGAGGCACCGTCATTTCCTTCTTCTGATAAGCGGCAAGATCGGCAGCGTCCATCCGTTGCGGTTTCAACTGCACACCGTCCATCTTGGCGGTGAAGTACCACTCCTCGGGATTGGCTTTGCTCTGGTAGGCATGGCCGTGTGTCACTTTCTCACCGGCGGCAGTTACCATCTGAGGCTCGCGCGGCTTGCGCTCCTGTTTCGTTTCGGTTTTCTGTTCACTCTTGGCTTCCGCTTGCGCTTCCACCTTCTTCTCCTTGGCAGGTTTCTCCCCGGCTGCGTTCTTCACAGTCTTGACAGGCTCTTCCTGCACAGCCTTTTCTTTTTTCTTCTTTGCCATATCGGTGTTGTTTGATAGGGTTGGTTCTTCATTCTTTCGTACTTGCTCGATGACTTCAAGCTTATCACAGATGGCGACCCTTTCCTTTGCACGGATGAGTTTGGGCAGATAAGTGTCCAAAGCGTGTCTTGGAAACTCGGCGGTCTTTATCTTTCCTTCAATAGTTGAAGTCACTTTGTCAGCCGTAGCGATACCAAGAATCAAAGCAGCTTTAACAGCATCCTCCTTGTAGAGTTTATAGAAGTCACCCTCCCGGAAGAGGAGCATCGCATCAGGATGCTTTGCCTTCAAGTTGTCAAACTCTTTCAGGAACTTGGCATCATCTTCTTGATTTATCTTCTTTGCCATAAACATCAGCGTTTAAGACCATTACTTACTTTATCTTCTCTGGAGGGTTTAAGGTGAATGGCCCGTTCCTTGGAGTGGGCATCCACCACCTTCTGATACTTCCAACGGTTCTTGTCCGTCATAACCAGACCTAAATACTCGGGATGCAGCTCGTCGTATCGGAGCTTCTGCTGACGTTCCCACTCCTTCATATCCCCGTTGATGACCTTGAAGCCTTGCGGCTCTTTCAAGTCCACGCCGACGGATACCTTCTCTCCACCTACATTGAGTTCGACAGGCTTGCCCTCACGTACCTGTTGCTTCTGCTGTGTGCCCAACTCGATGTCATTGACCTTCTCCATGTCTTTGAGCTTCTGCTCCAGTTGGATGTCAGTAACCTTACGATGTATGACCGATTTAGTCTCAGGGTCTAATTGAAGATACTGTTGCGTCTTCTCACCGTTTACCTCCACGGCTTTTTGAAGCACCTCGCCATTCCGTAAGCGGACGGCTTCCTGCTTGGTCAAGCGTAGAACCTTGTTACGCTCCACTTCAAGCTCTGCTCTGACCGGATAAGCGATAAGAGCCGGATTTCCGTTCTTGTCAGCGGTAAGCTGCAACTTCAAGGGCAAGGAAATGACCTCACCGTTTTGGGCACTGATAGAGACCCGCATCAACGGAGTAACCTCACCTGAAACCAGTCTCTCCTTTACCTCTTGGGGCAACAAATCCGCTTTCTCACGGTCGATGCCCAATACCGCCAACTTCTCGTATGGCAGCATTTCGGATAAATTTCTGTTGTGTAATTCCATTTGAATGATGTTGAACTGTTAATTTTGCGGTGTCGTTACCGCTTGGATGTCACAAAATTATCCACATCAAATCCCGGAAAAGAAATGCACAACAGTATTCTGATTGCAATCTTGATGATGCTGGTGCCGGGAATGGCATCAGCACAGTTTTATACGATAACGAAAAAGGCGGATGTTAGGTTAATTCAAACAAGCCACAATGGAAAGGATATTGAAAATAAGGAAGATACTTCCAAAGCGAGTATGTATAAAGAGGCAAAAGAGACGTTAGAAGTTCCACCAACAGTCGGAACGGAAAAACATCTAAATGCCCAAAAAGTGTACGATAGCACGTCCCAAAAATCAGAACGAATTGAACCGGACAGAAGCCTGCCCAAGTTGACCGTCCCTAATCTCTATGCGGAAATCAAACGTAACGGTATCCTATATCCAAAGGTCGTATTGGCACAAGCTATCTTGGAAACCGGTTGGTTTACCTCTCCACTATGTAGGGACAGGCACAACCTTTTCGGATTGACCAATCCTCACACCAAGAAGTATTATGAGTTTGACCATTGGACGGAAAGCGTCCGTGCCTATTATACCAAGGTGCAGTACAGGTATAAGCGTGAGGATGGGAACTATCTGCTTTGGCTGAGAAATATCGGGTATGCGGAAGCACCCGATTATATTCCGGCTGTTATTCGTGTATTGAAAATGTTATGAAGCCCAACCGATATAAACACCTCGTTTTGTAGATTATGAGAGATTTTATAGCTAACTTCGCATCATATAGTCTTATACATAGAAAATAAAAGATAAAAATTATGGGAATAATGAATGCGATTTTCGGCAATGTTTCCGAAATGGATGCTGATGCCCTGCAAAAAGAATATGGAGCATTACTCTGTGAGGGAGAACGGATAGAAAGAGCCTATAAGTTGATAAGGGACAAATGGGTGTTTACCAACAAACGCCTTATCGTTCAAAATGTCCAAGGTGTTACGGGTAAGAAGAAGGAGTATATGTCAATCCCTTACCGTTCCGTTGAAAGGTTTTCGGTTGAAACGGCAGGAACATTTGACATGGATTCCGAAATGAAAATCTGGTTTAAAGGCAGCGACACCCCATTGGAACAGAACTTCGGAAGAAATTCCAACATCACTGAAATACAACGGGTGTTGGCGCAATATGTGTTGTAACAAGTTTTCTGATTATCAAGAAATAGGCATCAAATAAATAATGCCCAAATGTACCGGATAGAAAGCATAAAATCCATACTTCGCAACATGACCCTTGATGAATCCTCTTGTGCCATCGTATAAGAATAGGACTACACAAGCCAGTATCGTACCAATGCTGCCATAGTGCATCATCAATGGGAAAGCGCAAAGTATCTGCATCATCCGACCATAGGGAAAAGGAAGATTCTTGTTTTGATTCCGTAACAAATTCAAAACAACAATCATCAATATCCCTCGCCACTCATAATCCACACCTGACCAGGTGGCGAAGCAAGCAATAGAGAGAATGGCAACCCCACAAAGGATGCCATTCTCTTTCAGTTTCTCCAGTATTGCCAAAGCTGCCACACCCAAAGCCAACGTGAACATCACGTTATGCGTACCGTCCGCACCATTTAGCAGATACCAGGGAACTTCACTGATAACAGCAAAAACCAAAAGCTGGGCAAAGTATCTCTTTCTGTTATGTGTATAAGCGAAGCCTTCTGCAACCAATAAAGCAAACACCGGGAAAGCGATACGACCTACACAGCGCATGGCATCATAAAGAAGTGTGCCGTTCTCCATCAAGAAGTAGGCACAATGGTCTATCACCATAGATACAATGGCGATAATCTTCAAGGTGCTTCCGCTAAAGGTGGGTATCTTCGCAACTCGTTCCATACTTAACTCATTCCAAGCAGTTCCTTGACCATATCCTCGACTTCCTGATTGACACGCTTGAAGTTGCGGTTCAGCATAATCTCCTTCTCCCGGTCATTCTTGAACTCATAGATTTTAGGCAGAGCCACATAGTGCTCTTCCTCCTCCTTAATCTTCTTCATATCGAAGTGGGTCTTGCAGAAATACTTCGTGGTCTTGAACTCTTCAGACTGCTCGATGTCGAAGCTGTCCAACATCTTGTCATTGGTGGCGGTAAAGTCACGAGCCGCCTGACCAGCCAGCCAACCGGTAGCCATATCCGCAATCTTAGCAGCAGGAACAAGGTAGTCCATCTTCTCGGAGATTGTGGTAGACACCTTCTGGTCGTTGATGGAGATAGAGCGAGAGGTCTGCTTCGCCTTGCCGAACACATCATTCTGTGCCCACTCCAAAGTCTCCTTGTTACGAGCCGCACCCATGAATATGTTACCGCAAGTCGTGATAATCTTCTGCATACCCACCTTGCCATAGTCCGCTTCCAACTGAGGAAGCTCTTGGAAACCAAGTGTTACCGCTACCTTGTTGGAGCGAGCCGTACCAATCAACCGGTCTATCTTGTGAAAATACAAAGTAGGAAGCTCATCCACGATAATACTGACCGGAATGTTCCCTTTGGAGTTCACACGTGTAATCAGTCGGTTCAGCACCAAAGCGTTCAGCGAACCGATTACCTGTTCCTTCTCCGGGTCGTTGGCTATGACCAGATAGCTCGGATGCTCCTTGTCGGAAATCTTCAAGTCGAAGTCATCTCCCGTAAACACCCAATAGGCTTCGGGAGACACCAATCGTGCGGCATTGACACGAAGCGTACCCACCATACCTTCCAACTGGTCGTTCGCCTTGTTCTCAAAGGCACTCTTGAAGGGAGCCATCAAGGAAGCAATCTTATCGTCCTGCATCAGAATGTTGAACACCTGGTCGTATGACCTGCCCAAGAAGGACAACACGTGCGGCATATCAGAATACTCTCCGGTTATGGTGTCCGGCTCAACCTCATTGCCGTGTTCATCCTCGTACCAACAGCGGTCTATCTTAATCAGCTTTTTGGCTCTATTCTTGTAAGAAAAGCCGTTCAAGTCCACAAACATCCTATCCTCGTCGGTAGAAACATCATTGCCATTTTCATCCACGAAGTCCAGCACCACGTTTCCCTTCTCGTCTATGGCATTGAAGTCATCCCAGTTCCGAATGACAATCTCCAGTTTCTTTCCCTCCAGTAGAATATAGCGTTTCAACTTCTTTCCGTTTCTGAACCCGACAGGATGGAAGTTTACAAAGAAATAGATGATAGCCGCCAGAAAGTTCTCAGCCGAATTGGTAAAGAACGCTTCCGAGCCGCCTTTCTTTTCTCCACCTCCCTTATTCAGGGAAGCCAACAAGGTAGCTGCCGTTTCCGAAGCTGCTGCCAAGTCCGGGATATACTTTCGTTGGATTGGATTGATACGGTCAGAGTATTCCACATCTGTAAAGTTGATGGTACGGAAACCACAGTTAGCAGGAAGTCTTCCGGCTTTACGATTCTTGCAGAACTGATAGAAAAGCGTCTTGGCAAGCGTCGGATCGGGTAGGTCGGCACCCTTGCGGGTGCTTTCCCCCCTAAGAACCGTACATGATAGTTTCCCATCATACGGCTCAAGCAATTCAATACTTCTATGAAGCACGCTCATGAAAGTCCTCCTTTCTTTTTAAGAGATTTACAACATGTTTCGTGTGCAAGATGTAGTTTGGATATACCGTCCCTATTCAACATCACCGTGCGCCACGGTGTGTCTTTCGTTATGGGTTCTCCACATATCGGACAGCATCGTTTCTGACGTTCCCACATGAATATGAGGGATTTTCTTCCTTTAAGACTTTCTTTCATACGAAGAAGATTCCTGTCAAGGAAGTAGTCATACCATTCTGCATCATAAGGATTGGCATCCCCTTTTATCTGAGGATATTTTGTAATTTTGGTATCGAACAAACGAGTTAAAAGGAAATGTGTGTTTCCTTTCGGACTCTCTTTTGCGATACCGAAGCACCAATCACGATTGTTCACACGATGGAAATACCGATTTTTAATCCACCCAAGTGATTTGTTTGAATGTCGTCTGAGACACCATCTCCAAATCATATTGAATATCTTTTGGTCGGTTTTCCTGAATGTTTCAGAGGCTGCACAATACCGATAGTACATCGACCATCCCGTCAGTATCGGATTTAACATCATTAGAATTTCCTCTTGTTTGACTGCTCTGTGAGATTTCAGAAGCCCCTTAACCTTGTCGGTAAGTTTCTTCACACTTTTCTTTGACGGTTTGGTCAGAAGAGTGCCATTATACTTGCGAACATTGAAACCGAGAAAATCAAATCCCTCCGAAATGTGGGTTATTACTGTCTTTTCCTCAGACAATTCCAATCCTCTTTCTTTGAAGAATTGAATTAAAATGGGTTTTACCTCATTCTCCAAGATTTCTTTGGACGCACCTGTAATGATGAAATCATCAGCATATCTTACAAGACTGACCTTGGGGTTATACATGACACCTTTGCGAGTTGTCTGTTTGAATCCCGAAAGAGCCTTTTCAATGCCGTTCAGAGTGATGTTAGCAAGAGTTGGCGATATGATTCCGCCTTGGGGAGTCCCTTCTTCAGTGGGAAATATTTCTCCTTTGAAGACAAATCCGCATTTCAGCCACTTACGGAGTATCTCCTTGTCTATAGGTATATTGTTGAGAAGCCAGTCATGACTGATGTGGTCGAAACATCCCTTTATATCCCCCTCTAAAACCCATTCGGGTGAGTAAGAACGAGATAAGAGGGTATGGCAACGAATCATCGCATCTGCACAACAACGGTTTTTCCTAAAGCCAAACGAGTATTTATCCGAAGTGGTTTCCGACACGGGGTCAAGTGCCATGAGGTATAATGCCTGCATTGCACGGTCTTTCATCGTCGGGATACCCAAAGGACGGAGCTTGCCATTACTCTTTTTGATGTAAACTCTTTTTAACGGAAGAGGTCTGTAGCCTCTCCTCTTTAGTGTGGCAATGGCTTTATACTTCTGTTCGGGTGTCGTCCACAGGACTTTGTCCACTCCTAAAGTTTTGTAGCCATTGTTCGAGGTCACTCTTTTTACCGCCAATGCTTTGGCGTAGAATGAGTGGGTAAGTGTCCACTGCAAGGCTTTAACCTTGCCATACTTACCGTCTTTCTGAGCTTTTACAATACGCGCTTGAAGCTTCTTGACCGCCTCCTCAGCCTTGTTCCAGTCTATGCCTGTCCAGCTTTGGTATCGGTCAGAAGGCGCACACTTGATATTTCTATTTTCGTTCATTTGCTTTCCTCCTTTAAGAAGTTCTTTAAGTTATCTTGTAAAAGAATTACCGAGTGGAAGTCTGCCCACTTTCGTGGAGGATGATGTTGTCAAAGCCACACGTGACATCGGCTCAATCCATATCCGTTCCATTACAGAACGGCATTCGCTTTTTCCACAATCTCATACCTACATACCATTCGGCTTCCCTTGCGGTCAGCTTACCCTTTAGGGAGATATATAGGCTTACCGAGTTCCATGTAGATGCCAACCAATGGGTTAGGTTCTGTCTCTCAGCCGACGGTTCTGATGTTCGTGCATTCCCAAAGTTCACAGGAATGTCCAACCGCTTTACCTTTTGGTTCAAGCCTGTCAGCGTTGTTTGGCTTGTTCGACTTAACGACCTTTAAATGACAGTTCGCTTGCGCTAACCATACCATTGAGCCAAGCCCCCAGACCGCATAACGCTTGCAGTCGTTGAAATCCCCTCACGGTTCATTCTTCCCCTTTCGGGAGGGTTACCTTTTCAGAGCAGCTTAGTACAACCGATGTCGCACCTGCTCTTAGGCTACTATTGACGAAACAATAGGTTTAATCAGTTTTTTTCTCTGTTAAACAGCCATCTATATGACTTTCTCGTCACACGTACTTGAAATCGTACACCATCATGGCAAAACCCTTGGCTGCGTGCTGACGGATAAACGGGTCAATGATACCGAAAGACTTACCCGACCCCGGAGTACCTAATACAATCGTACCACGGAACGGATTGATGATATTGATCCAGCCCTTGTGCATCTTCCGCTTCCAATAATATATCATCGGAATGTTCACCGAATAGTCATTGTTGGCAAGCACCTCCGACTGCTGAAAGGACTCGTTCTCGAAATTGAAACGGTCATCACCAACCTTATAGTTATAATACTTGGCGATGCCGTCCAATCCCTGATGCACCAACATGGTGCCCACCACAGAACATACGGCATAGAGAATACGATTGGCAGGGAATCCCATCCAACTCATTCCAAAGTCCATCTTGTGAAAGAAATAGCAGAGACCGACAAGAGTCAGTCCGGCTAATACAGGATATATGACCATTGTCTTCACATTGAACTTCAAAGCCTTCTGCGCCTTTGTACCGATACAGACCACACAGATGCAGACCAGCTCCGCTATCTTACAGCCCGAAACGGTAGTGAATACAGGAAATCTTCCAAGCAGGTCCAGAATGAATTGCGTAACCCGGTTATCCGCCGTAATGGGCAGATTCATCACAATCTCAATGATAAGAAAGATGTAGATGCAGCTACGGAAGTAGTTATACATCTGTTGTTGTTCCCTTGTTTCTTCAAATGCCATAACTCAAAATCTTTTAGATGTTCAGAATGGAATCTTCATTCCAAGCAATAGACCATTCCTGAATGTGTCCCCATGTAGAAAGTTTACATTGTTCTTTTGGGTAATCACAAACTCACAACCGTTTCTGAAAACATAACTGTATTCAAATCCAGCCTCCAAGCCTATAAAGAACTTCTTTTCTACAGCACCAAACTGGGGACCTAAACGGAAGCGAAGCATACCGTTCTTGTATCTGACAAGTCGTTGCTTGTACACGATACCGCCATCCCAAAAGTATTTCTTCCAAAAGTCATGCTTTTGCCAATGATTGCCCACTTCTCCATACAACTCCACGGAATTGCCGTAGGATAGCGGATGCTCATAGCCGATAGTAGCGTTCAACGTAGAGGGAAACTGAAAGCCGGCATTTATCGTAAACTTTGCGTCCTGTGCGGATGTTCCTATGGTCATAACCGCACACAATAAAAGGAATAATAACTTTTTCATCGTCTGACAGAGTATTTAATGTAGTGATAAGGATAATAATCGTTGTTCTTCAAGATGTCCGAGTCAAAGCCGTCCGCATTGAGGATGTCCTCATATTCGATGGTCAGCACAATCACACGGCCGCTGATTTGGTTCTCTGAAATCTCCAGTCGCAACACCTTCTCGTCAGGAAAAGTCAGCTTAGGCAATACAAGTACATTGCGGTAGTCCTTCTTGAACTTCTTGGAAGAGTTAAGAGAAAAGACAGGAGTCAACTCAATAGTCTGAGAGTTGGTAGCCTTGCTCTGCTTCTTGTCGGTCAGCTTCACACGTATCTCCTCAATGTCGTATGGTATCTTCGTCTTGTTCTGAAGAGAGTAGTCAATGAAGAAATAGTCCCCGACGGCATAGATGTTATTGACCGCAGCTTTCATACCATGCGCCTTTGAGACCACCTGGTTAAACTTGCGGTCGCTGCCATAGACAGCCCACGCATAGCGGGCCATTTCCGACATGGGCATAGACACCTCCGGGTTGATGT
>OGZC01000155.1_pt1 | contig 38821 bp, 30 predicted proteins | sample 1576751 | NCBI WGS metagenome assembly OGZC01 (sample SAMEA3541486, study PRJEB24748) | human gut metagenome | biome: human gut; feature: human-associated habitat; material: faeces | place: China | collected 2012
CAGACGGTATTCCAGGGCAAGGCCGTGGATTTAACCGAAACGCGCGACTACGGCACTATGGATTTCCATATTGCTTCGCAGCAAGTTTATTTAATACAGGAATCAATCAGCCGGCCGGTTACAGTGAAGAGACGATGGCGGAGATTAACAAGGATGGATGTCTTAACGTGAGTGAGACAAGCCGTTCGAAAGAGGAGCTGCCGAATATCATGTTTGTCCAGTTGGAATCTTATTTTGATCCGACAGAGGTAGAATGGCTGCGATTTTCCGAGGATCCGATCCCAAATCTCAGAAAGCTTTATGCTGACTATTCTTCCGGATATTTTAAAGTTCCATCTGTCGGAGCAGGTACAGCGAATACAGAGTTCGAGGTGCTTACCGGAATGAATATGCGTTTCTTCGGACCGGGAGAGTATCCATACAAGACTTATGTGAAGACGACACCTCTTGAGAGTGCGGCGAGTGCGCTTTCATCCCTTGGATATGGTGCAGAGGCACTTCACAACAACGGCGGTAATTTCTACAGTCGTGCCAAAGTATACAACAACATGGGATTCGACCATTATACAAGTAAGGAATTCATGAATATCTTAAAGACGACTCCGAAGGGATGGGCGACAGACGATATTCTTGTTCCGAACATCATGGAGTCTTTGGACACAACAGACGGAACAGACTTTGTATGTACGATCAGTGTGCAGGGACATGGAGATTATCCGACAGAGCCGACCTTGGAAAATCCGGAGATCAATGTAACCGGAGTGGAAGATGAAGGCAAGAGAAATGCATGGGAGTACTATGTAAATGAAGTTCATGAGATGGACAAGTTCGTCGGACAGCTGATCGATGCAATCGAGCAGAGAGGGGAACCGACAGTGATCGTATTCTACGGAGACCATCTCCCGACACTTGGTCTGGAAGCGAAAGATCTGAAAGGAAAATATCTGTACAATACGAATTATGTTATCTGGGACAACATTGGACTGGAAAAGAAAGACGGGAATATCGCTGCTTACCAGATTATGGCAGATGTCTTTGATCGTTTGGATATTCATACAGGAACTATTTTCAATTACCATCAGCAGAGAAGACAGACAAAGAATTATCTTGCTGATCTGGAATTACTCCAGTATGATATCATGTACGGAAAACAGTATGTATACAAGGACAGTGGAGCTCCGATCACAGAAGGACATATGGTCATGGGGGTAAAGGATGCGACGATCACCAGTGTTGTGGAGCAGCTGAAAGGAACTTATAGCATTTACGGAGAGAACTTTACAAAACAAAGTAAGGTTTATATCAACGGAGAGAAGCAGACAACAAAATTCCTGAACAATACAAGACTGGATCTGAAAGAGTCAGAAATCAAAGATGGCGATCAGATCATGGTTGCACAGTGCGGTTCAAGCAATACAATCTTCCGTACATCGAAGACTTATGAATATACAGGAGGCCAGCTTGTAGAAGTGACAGACCAGGATACAGATGTTGAGAATGGAAGACAGGCCTTTGTAGAACAAAAGGAAGAAAAGAAAAAATGACCTATAAGGAAATCGTAACCTATATAGAAGAAATTCCAAGATTTACAAGAAAGCACTCTCTGGATCATACCAGAGAGATGCTTCTGTTTTTGGGAAATCCACAGAATGGAAAGAAGATCATTCATGTAGCGGGAACGAATGGAAAAGGTTCTGTATGCGCTTATCTGGATGCGATGCTCCGGGCAGAAGGAAAAAGCACCGGATTGTTTACTTCACCGCATTTGGTGAAAATGAATGAACGGATTGTTCTGAACGGAAAGCAGATCAGTGATGAGGATTTCTGCGAAGTATTTGAAGAGACCATGCAGGCTGTCCGCAGGATGCAGGATGCAGGATTGGAGCATCCGACATTTTTCGAATTTTTATTTGCAATGGCGATGAAAGCTTATGACAGAGCAGGAATGGAATACATTGTCCTTGAGACAGGACTTGGAGGTCGGCTGGATGCAACAAGTTCTGTAGAACCGGTCGCCTGCGTGATCACATCGATCGGTCTGGATCATATGGAATATCTTGGTGATACAGTGGAACAGATTGCGGGAGAGAAAGCAGGAATCATCCGGCCGGAAGTTCCGGTGTTTTTTGCACAGACAGCACCGGGAAGTGACTCTGTAATTGAAAAAACAGCAGAAAAAGAAGGCTGTTTCTGTAAAAAAATAGGGAAAGATGCGTACGAAATTCTCGGAATTGAAGATAAACATATTGCATTTTCCTGCGCAAGTGCTTATTATGGAACTACCACGTGGAAATTAAATAATATTGGAACCTATCAGCCGGGGAATGCACTGCTTGCGATGGAAGTGATGCGTTATCTTTTCAAAGAAAACGGTCATCCACAAGAGTGGAGAACAGCACTTGCCAGGGTGAAATGGGCAGGAAGAATGGAAGAGATTCTTCCAAAAGTATACGTTGACGGAGCGCATAATGTGAGTGCCATTCAGGCATTTGCAAGAAGTGTGCCGAAGAATCCAGATGGAAATATTATTTTATTTTCGGCGGTAAAAGATAAAGAATATGAAGAAATGATTTCGTATCTATGCAAACATGCTGATGCGGAAGAATATGTAGTAACATTGATCGATGGAGATCGTGCGACAGACGCACACATTCTAGGTGAACTGTTCCGGAAATATACAGAACAGCCGGTGACTGTGATTGAATCTGTCAAAGAGGCAATGCAGTATGTATTGCGGATTCAGGGGAGAAGAACGGTATATTGTCTCGGTTCTCTTTACCTGACAGGAATGATCAAAGAGATCATACAGGAATCTTTAAGCGGATGTGGGGAGGTTTGATTGCAGATGCTTAATTATGAAGAAGAACTTAGAAAATTCAAGCCAAGTCTCGAGGTGGACCAGATTGAGGAAGCTGTTTACAAGGAAGATCTGACAGATATGCAGGACATCGTAAAAGAGGTTATGGCAAAGAAAGAAAAAACGGTGAGAAGATAGAAAGATAGTGGTGGGTATAAATGGATTACACAAAGAAGATCATGTATCAGTCAAATTCCTGGTACAATGATGGACTGCGCAAAGCCCAGGTGCGAGATATGTCCGGGGCAATCGTTTCCTTGCAGCAGAGCCTGCAGTATAACAGGGAGAATATTGCAGCGCGGAATCTTTTAGGTCTTGTGTATTATGGCATAGGGGAAGTTTCAGAAGCTCTTGTGGAGTGGATCATCAGTAAGAATCTGTGCCCAAGAGACAATATTGCAGATTATTATATTAAAAATGTACAGAATGCAGCGAATGAATTAGAATCACTGAATCAGGCAATTAAGAAGTTTAACCAGTGTCTGGTTTACTGTCAGCAGAACGGGGAAGATCTTGCGATCATCCAGTTGAAACAGGTGATCGCATCTCATCCGACATTTCTGAAGGCGTATCAGCTTCTAGCTCTGATTTATATACAGACGAATCAGAATACAAAGGCAAGACAGATTCTTATAGAAGCAAAGAAATTAGATACAACAAATGAACTGACACTGACCTATCTAAGAGAAGTCACAAAACAGCGTGGCAGACACGGGAAGGATGCAGAGAGAAGTTTCCGGAAACCAAAAAGTGCAGCAGTAGAATATAGTCTTGGAAATGAGACGATCATTCAGCCAAAACGTTCTAAGATCCGGGACATGGCACAGCAGCTTGCATTTGCCAATATATTGATCGGAATGGTTCTTGGTGCTGCTTTGATCTGGTTTCTTGTTGCTCCGGCGGTGAATCAGAACCGTTCGGAGAAGTTGAATAATCAGATGCGTGCATACAGTGAACAGATCAACACACTGGAAGCACAGGTGAGTGCCCAGACAAGAACACTGGATCAGTATCGAACAGCCGGAGACGAGGCACAGAAAGCAGTTGATCAGGCAAAGGCAACATCTGACAGTTATGAGAAACTGCTTCAGGTTTCAAGTCAGAGTCATTCCGGAGAATATAGTTATACAGATATGGCAGACGCGCTGCTTGAGATTACAAGAGATTCTCTTGGAGACAGTGGAAAAGAGATGTATGATACACTTTCTGATTCTATTTTCCCAACAGCATGCAGGAGAAGATATGCAGCCGGTGTAGATTCATTGGAATCAAAGAACTATGATCAGGCGATTGAGTATCTGACAAAGGTTGTGAAGATGGACGAAAGTTATAATGATGGACAGGCCATTTATCGTCTGGCACAGGCTTATCAGGGAAAAGGTGATACAGAGAATGCAAAGACCTGGTATCAGAAGATGGTAGATACTTATAACAATTCCAAATATATTGATGATGCGAAAAAGCAGCTTGCAATTCTGAATGGAGATGCCAGTGCAGACACAAGTTCAGATACAAGTGCAGATAGCAGTTCAGTATCAGAGAACTCAGAAAATTCCGATAACTCCAATCGCTATGATAATTCTCAGGATAACGGGGATAATGGAGATTCCGATAATTCTGACAATACAGAGGATAACGAATAAGATTACGAAGGAAAAGGATATGCGAAGAAGCATATCCTTTTTTAGCGTACGGATTCAGGTAATTAAATGGAAAATGAGAAAAGCAGGAGGCATGAAAATATATGAGATATCAGGTACAGGAAAATTGTCTGACGATCTATCTTCCAAGAGAGGTAGACCATCATAATGCAGATGAAATCAGGAAAGAAGCGGATGCAGTGATCAGTAGAAATCATATCAGATATGTGATCTTTGACTTTGACAGGACAGATTTTATGGATAGTTCAGGAATTGGAATCATTATGGGGAGGTATAAGACCGTTAGTCTGATCGGAGGAGAAGTCTGGGCGGTACATACGAACGAAAGAATCCGGAAGATTCTTACATTTTCAGGAGCAGCAAAGATTATGCAGATTTATGAGGGGGAAAAGTGATGGAGGCGAGTAATACACAGAATAATGAGATGGAGATCCGTTTTGACAGCAGATCAGAAAATGAGGGATTTGCCAGAGTATCAGTAGCATCCTTTTTGACACAACTCAATCCAACGGTGGAAGAAGTGGCAGATGTGAAGACAGCAGTGTCAGAAGCTGTAACGAATGCGATTATCCACGGATATGAACAGCGAGTAGAGACAGTAAGGATACACTGTAGTATAGAAAACCAGCTTTTTACAGTAGAAATATCGGACCGTGGGAAAGGTATTGCAAATGTGGAAAAAGCAATGGAACCGATGTTTACAACAAAACCGGAGGATGATCGGTCAGGAATGGGATTTTCTTTTATGGAAGCATTTATGGATAGTGTGGAAGTAGAGTCCAAGGTAGGGGAAGGAACCAGTGTAAAAATGACTAAGACAATAGGTAAAGGGAGTAGAATATGGACGACACAATCGCTTTAATCAGAAAGTCACATGACGGAGATAAAAAAGCGAGAGAAGAACTTGTCGAGAAAAATATAGGTCTTATCTGGTGCGTAGTAAAGCGATTTTACGGAAGAGGTGCAGAACCGGAAGACTTGTTTCAGATTGGAAGCATTGGACTGCTTAAGGCAATTGATAAATTTGATCTTTCTTATGAAGTACAGTTTTCAACCTATGCTGTTCCAATGATATCAGGAGAAATCAGGCGTTTTTTGGGACGTATATAATTACAATTAATTTTTAATTTTGCAATTGAGCGGGGCTGATGGAAATGAAAAAGAAGCTTGCCTCTATGCTGGCCGTAATCATGCTGGCCTGCAGCCTGCCATGGCAGGCACAGGCTGCAGCGCCTATTGTCAGCAACAAACCGCATAAGGCACCGATGGCAGCGCCACCGGCCGTAAGCGAGGCGCAGCCTGTGAAGGCGGTGCCGGAGCCTGCTGCTGTCAAAGCCGATGCCGCAGCCAAGCCTGCTGCCGAGGTAAAGGTGCCCAAGCAGGCGAAGCCTGAGAAAAAGGCGAAGAAAACCGCAAAGAAAAAGTCTAAAAAAACGAAGGAAAAGCAGTCTAAAGTGCAGGTGCAGCAAAGCAACTGGCGCCTGAAGGTGGCACAGCAAAAGCTGCAGGTGCTGGGCTTCAGTGACGAACGCCCCAGCGGACGCATGACGGAAGCTACCAGCACTGCGCTGAAAAGCTTCCAGAAGCAGCACAAGCTGAAGGCGGACGGCGAGCTGAATGATGCAACCTATCATAAGCTGACCTGGGAGGCCTTTGCTAAGGAAGGCATCCCCAAGGTTAAGGGCAAGGAAATCGTCAGCCGTGCAGCCAAATACAAGGGTGTTCCCTATGTGTTCGGCGGAACCACGACCAAGGGCTTTGACTGCTCCGGTTACGTACAGTATGTGTTTAAGGACTGCAAGGCCAAGCTGCCGCGACTGGCAGACGAGCAGGCGTTACAGGGGATTTTTGTAACGCAGAAGCAGCTGCGGCCCGGCGATTTGGTATTCTTTACCACCTACGCCGCGGGCGCGTCGCATGTGGGCATTTATGCCGGTGACGGACAATTTTGGAGCGCATCCTCGTCCAAGGGTGTAATGCTTTCGTCGTTGAAGGACGATTACTGGAAACAACGCTATTATGGAGCACGCCGGGTGTTGATTACGAACGGCGAGGTTTATAAATAAAAGTTCTGCTGACGGCAGCCGACTGCCGGACAGCGGGGGAGGGTATAAAATATGATTCGTGAGAGAAGAAATAAGGACAAGCTGGCTGCTTATTACAGAAAGTTTATGGAAGAGGGTATTGTTGACCCCAATGTGCATCCGTGGGTTGCCGACAGCTGGCAGCGTTGCCGTGCTATGCATCTGCCGCACGAAACCATGCCCAAAATCAACAAGCTGAGCCACGAAGAGATTATAGCACACCAAAAGACACATGAGTTCATTGTCAAATATGTTGACGGTCTGTATGAGCAGAGCAAGCAGCATTTCAATATCCATAACCTGAGCATGTTGCTGATTGACGAAAACGGCTATGTAATCAAAAACTACGCTATGCCGTTCTTCCAACGCATTATCGAGGATATTCAGGGTATGCGCGTTCTGGAGGAGGATGTTGGTACCTCCAGCATCAGCATTGCGCGCGAGCATAACGTGCCCTTTTTGATGTTCGGTCCGGAAATGTGGATTAAGGACAGCCATTCTGGCGATGCCTGCAGTGCGCCTATCTGCGTAAACGGCAAAATCCGCTATATTATTTCCTTCTTTTCCTTGGATCAGAACGATTTGCCCTATGACCTGCTTTTGAGCCTGCTGATGACGATGAAATATTCCATCGAGCAGCACTTGAATATGCTGGAGGCATGGAGCATCAACCGCATTATGATGGAACAGCTGCCGGTAACCGTTTACTGGCTGGGCAAGGACGGCAGCGTGAAATACTGTAACGAAAACGGCCGTAAGCGTCTGGAAGGACATGAGCGTCTGGAGGACGTGTTCCTGAACTACGAGCATATTCCTATCAAAAAAGCGTTGCATGGCGTAGCAACACAGCGTCGTGAAATAACCTGGATTACCCAAGACAGAACCTTTGAGGATATTACCACTGTTATGCCGATTAAGGTTGGCAGCGAGGTAGAAAGTGCTTTGGTGCTTTCCATGTCCATTGAGGATTTGAAAACAACCATCGCCCATGCAACCGGTTACAGCAGCCGTTACAGCCTGTACAGCATGGTTGGCGAAACCAGCGAATTTTTGGCGCTGCAGCATAAGGCAAGCCGCGTTGCCCGCACCGATCACAACATCCTGCTGCAGGGCGAGCCCGGTACCGGCAAGCAGCGTTTGGCACACGGCATTCATCAGGCCAGCCCCCGCGCTGCTGCTCCGCTGATTGCGGTAAAATGCCACAACGCATCTATGGCAGAGTTGGAGGCTGAATTCTTCGGCACCAATGAGGACGGACAGCAGTCCGCAGGCAAGCTGGAGCTTGCTATCGGCGGTACACTGTTCCTCGATGAGGTAGAAAAGCTGCCGCTGGAAATGGGCGACAAGCTGGCTGATGCACTGACGCACGGCCTGCCTGCAACGGAAAAGGGCGGCAAGCCGCGTATGTTCGATGTGCGCGTAATCGCTGCCTGCGATTCCAACCTTAAGCGCCTGGCAGATAAGGGCCTGTTCTCCCGCAATCTGTATGAGCTGGTTCTGGATACCACCATGCGCGTGCCGCCTCTGCGCGAGCGCGTAAAGGATATCGAGGTTATCGCTTCGCATATTCTGGTGGAAATGTCCGCACAGCACAACCTGCCGCAAAAACGCCTTTCTCCCGAGGCTGTTTCCCTGCTGTTGTCCTGCAGCTGGCCGGGCAACATCAAGCAGCTGCAGGGTGTTATCGAGCAGGCCTTCTTCCACACTCCCGGCAGCATCATCGAAGCAGAAAACATCAAGCTGCCCGGTGACAAAACCTTGGAGCGCTCTTGGAAGTACGACAAGGAAGCCTTTATTGCAGCCTGGAAATCCGCTGGCGGCAATATCAGTAAGCTGGCAACAATGCTTGATGTCAGCCGTGTAACCTTGTACCGTTATCTGAAGAAGTACGGTCTGGGACCGAAAGCAAAATAAAATTTATCATGATTACCCTCGAAGCAGGCTTGCCTGCTTCGGGGGCTTTTGCGTTTTTTGGGGGCGGTTTTGGCGCTGTGAGGCGAATTTAGAAGAGATTTCTGCAACATGTTGCAGAAATCTCTTGCATAAATGGTGAGCTGTTGGAAATACGCAGAGATTTTTATTTGGAAAAGCTGATAAACACAGGCAAAGCATATTCTGACAGACTCTATTAGATTGAAAGCTGAAGGAGAAATTTTCGCCAAAAATAAAATAATATTCCGACTATTGTTTAGCAAAGCAAATATCTGAGCTAAAAGAGCAGATTTTGTTACTTTATCTGTTTGAAAATTTACACATTATTTTGATATGTTCGGTGTTTTATTAAAAATTTAATAAAACATAGATATGATACAATAGGTTTTCATCAGTTTTATTGCTTTGCCTATCTTATGAGTGATTTCGCTGTATATAAAAATTTATTTATATTTTTAGGAGGCCTTGTTATGAAAAAGAATAAGAGTTTAACTACTAAAGGATTGATTGGACGCAAAGTGTTGGCTGCAGCGGTAACATTGTGTGCAATATCCGGATGCTTTCTGGCTGCACCAGTGTACGCTGCAAGGATTGATGATAGTACGAGTTATATAAATGACAAAATTATAGATGCTGGAAATAGCAATTCAGTATACATCTATGGTGGGAAAGATGCTGTTGTAGAAATAAAACAAGGAATCTTAACGTTAAAAAATGATGGGGATTATCCTAGTGTGGCAGTTGAAGAAAATAGTAAATTAACGTTTAAGGGTGATACAGTTTTAATAGAAAAGGGAGATAAATGGGACGACAATGCTGTTATATGGGTTGAAGATAACTGTAACTTGGATTTTGCTAATGCTAAAACAACAATTACCGGCTATGGTGCAATCGGATTATCTACAGGTGAAGGCGCTAGTATCTCTTCTAATGAACTTTTAATATCTAATATTTCTACCGACGATTGGCATCAAGGCTTTGAGTTGAACAGTAAGTCTCAATTTGTAGGAAATGGAAAAGTAACTATTAATATTGAGAATGGAAAAAATGTTATTGGTATATATTCCGATGGAGCTAGTATGACTTTTAATAATGATTTAATCATAAAAAATACAGGCAACACAAGTACCGAGAGTAATATAGGTATTAATTTAATTGACAACACTAGAAATTCCAAAAAATTTCTTAGCAATAAGAACATAGATATTGATTTGCAAGGTGGTAAAGATGGCACTGGTTTTGATTCAACACATACTAATGACATTAATCTTTAAATGACAGAAAGAAGTAATTTTGTAGGCAAGACTGCAGATATTACTGTTAGTGGAAAGAAGGGCGTTGCTCTTTATGGTCAGGCTAATAATTCTATTTTCAATAATGATAGAGCTACGATTGCTTTTAGTGATGCTGTTAAGGTGAGTGCAGAGATTGCTATATTTGCAAACAGTGTGCAAAAGAACGAAAATGTTGCCGTTGTTGATTTGCAAAAGGATTTCATCAGTTTACATGATAATTCCTAGATTAGTGTAGATGGTAACAGTAGAGTGGATATTAATAATAACGGCGAGGGTGTTGTGCAGTTTAGTGGTATTATGGGCGTTTTCCAGGAAGGCGCAATAACCACTGGGGATGCTAATATCAATATCAATATCAATATCAATATGAATAATGGCACATCATATTGGAATCTGACCGGTAACAGCTGGATGAATACCTTAAATATTGCTAACGGTGCTAAGCTGGATATGACTGCCGATAAAGATGATAACAAGTTCAGTAAATTGTATTTGAAGAATCTGAAGGGGGATGGCGCTTCTCAAAACCTTATAAAAATGGATATCGATGCTTCTAAAAATGCAGATAACAGCGACCGTATTTATGTAAAGGGCCTTCATAATGGCATTCATTATATCACCTTGGATAATGTGGCAGCGGATGGCTCTCACGATGGTGCAGAGGGTACTGTTCTCGTCAGCGTTAAGGATGAGCGGGGTGAGTTTAAGGCTAAAGATAGTGAAGGCACTTTGTTCTGGAATAAGTATGACTTAGCTAAGTATGAAGAGGCTAATGGTGATGCTGTTACCGGAGGTTATTCTACAGACTGCTATTTGAAGGATATAGAAAAGCTTAATAAACCTACTACCAGTGTAGAAACTGTTCTGGCTGTTAATTCTTTGAACTACCACACCTGGCGTAAAGAAAATGATAAGCTGCTGCAGCATATGGGCGAGCTGAGACATAATGGTGAGGAAGAGCAGGGTGCTTGGTTCCGAGTAAAAGGCAGCAAGATTGGTTATGACGGCAGCTTTGAGAACAAGTACACTACCTACGAATTGGACTATGACACAGTTACCAAACGTACCGATGACGTAGTGCGTTATCAGGGCGCAGCGCTGAGCTATGTGGATGGCAAGAGCAGCTATAGTTGTGGCAGTGGCGACAATCATGGCAAGTCTATTAGTTTCTATACCGCTGAACAATATAGCAAGGGTCATTACCTTGATTTTGTGTTCAAGATTAGCAATATGGATAATGATTTCAAGGTATTTGATACCAAAGGTAACAAAATTACCGGCGAGTATGATAATACCGGCGTGTCCATCAGTGCAGAATATGGTCGTAAAAACGATTTGAACAATGGCTGGTACATTGAGCCTCAAGCACAGCTGACTTTGGGTTACATGGGCGGTGCAAGCTATGAAACAGATAATGGCATTTTGGTTGATCAAAGCGGTATTAAGAGTGCACTTGGTCGCATTGGCTTCAATATTGGCAAGAAGATTGGCGAAAAAGGTATTGTATATGCTAAAGCAAACCTGCTCCATGAATTTGGTGGCGGCTATGATGTAGTAATGGAGGCAGAAGACAGCAGCTTACCCGTAAGCAACACCTATAATGATACTTGGTTTGAATACGGCTTGGGTGTAGCCTTGGCAATCAGCAAAAACAGTCATGTTTACTTTGATGTAGAACGCAGCACGGGCAGCGATTTCTACAAGGATTGGCAATGGAATGCTGGCATGCGTTGGAACTTCTAAAAATTTAAGATATATATCCTTGGACCGCACCAACCATGTAAGCAACAGCCGCACCGCTCTGGCTCGTGAGGTTATCGACCTCCGTGGTCAACTGGCAGTAATGGGCGCTAAGATGGAAAAAGCATTCGGTATGCTGGATGAAACAAAGACCAAGCTCTTCCCGGATGTTCCGGCTAACCACTGGGCATATGAATACATCGCTAAGCTGGCAGGCAACGGCTACATCGAAGGCTATCATGACGGCAACTTCGGCGGTGACCGCCTGATGACTCGTTATGAATTTGCTGCAATGCTCTATCGTGCAATCGAAAACGGCGCAGCTTTGGAAGAAAAGATCATCAAAGAATTTGAGCCTGAATTGGGCCGCATTCGTGTAGACCGCATCAGCGGTGAAGATGGCGATCGCGATAAGATCGAACGTGTACGCGTAAACGATACTAAAGGCGAGCGCGACCATTACGGCAACAAGCTGGCAAAATAAATTGTCGGCAGTGACAAGTGAATAGGGTTATGTAAACAGTAAAGGCGTTCTCTCGCAGGGGAGAACGCCTTTTGCAGTAATGAAATATGCCCTAAGTGTAATAGCACTTTTTGCTTAACGAACTATTGTTTTTAAAATGTTTCTGTGTTATAATTACCTTAGTTGCATAGGTAGCCGCATTTTGGTGGAGCTTATGCCTGGTCGTGCGGACCAGTGGCGCCTGTCGAGCTTTCGGCAGGCGCCTTTTCCTTTATGTCAGTCGCAATTGCCGGCTTATATATTTTTACTGCAAATTATGCTATAATCAAAGGAGGAAACATATGCAAAAGCAAATCTCTAATCTCGATAAGCTGACTCTGTCTAACGATTTTCTTTTCAAGCACGTTATGCTCAGGAAGCGCATCTGCAAGCATATTCTGGAAGAGCTTTTACATACCCAAATTGCAGATATTACCTATCTTGAAGCAGAGCAGACTATTGATGTTTATCCTGACAGCCATGGTATTCGTTTGGATGTTAGAATTGCAGATACTGCCAATACTCATTACAATTTGGAAATGCAGGTAAAGAATCCGGTTAATCGTGCTACAGGAAAATTTCTGTTGCCTAAGCGTACCCGCTACTATCAGGCTATGCTTGATACGGATATGCTGCAAAAAGGTCAGGATTATGACGAATTATCTCCTACGTATATAATTTTCTTCTGTCTGTTTGATTTTTTTCAGGATTCTCAGCGTATTTATACCTTTAAGAAGTGTTGTCTGGAAAACATGAATATTGAATTGGCAGATGAAGCAGTTATTATGTTTCTCAATACCTTGGGAACCAAAGGTGATGTGTCACCGGACATTCAAAGTCTGTTTGACTACATCAACAGCAATACTATTAACAGTAATTTTACACGTGAGGTTGCTGATACGATTGTAGAAATTAAAAATGACAAGAAAGTGAGGGATGCCTATATGACTTACGAAATGCGTATGAAAGACCTGCGTGACGAAGCACATGCCGAAGGCAAAGCAGAAGGTCTTGCCGAAGGTAAGGCAGAAGGTCTCGCCGAAGGCAAGGCAGAAGGTCTCGCCGAAGGCAAGGCAGAAGGTCTCGCCGAAGGCAAGGCAAAAGAAAAGACTGCAACTGCAAAGCGTCTTTTAAGTATGGGATTATCTGTAGAGGATATTGCTAAGGCTACTTCACTTTCCGTTGAGCAGGTTGAAGCAATTAAGGCGGAATGAATTTGACAAGAAAGTGAGGGATGCCTATATGACTTACGAAATGCGTATGAAAGACTTGCGTGACGAAGCACATGCCGAAGGTCTGGCTGAGGGTAAGGCTCAGGGGCTCGCTGAAGGTAAGGCAAAAGAAAAGACTGCAACTGCAAAGTGTCTTTTAAGTATGGGATTATCTGTAGAGGATATTGCTAAGGCTACTTCGCTTTCCGTTGAGCAGGTTGAAGTGATTAAGGCAGAACAAATTTGATAAAGTTACAGTAAAGGCGTTCTCCCGTAAGGGAGAACGCCTTTTTACATTGTAATGAAAGCAGTTAAGCAGTTATGGTATATGTTTTATAGATTACCTGCGGAGCTGGCACCTACCACTTTTCCGGAATTCCGGGGAAGTCGGCAATCGTCAGCATACAGCAGGTGCCGGCGGCCAGCAATGTATCTGCATCAGTATCATATACATGAATCTGCATAGTAATCAACCGGTCATTATGCGAAACAACCTCAGCTTGTGCCTCTACCATTGCACCGGAAGGAGCGCCCTTAATGAAATCTACGGTCATCGATACCGTAACCACGCGCTTGCCCATAGCGGCGCAGGCGATGCCGGTGGCATTATCCACCAGTGTTGTAAGCAAGCCTCCGTGCAGCTTGCCGTTAAGGTTTGTGTGGATAGCAGGGTCGATGCGCAGGCCTACTGCAGCTTTGCCGCAGCTGATGCTGCGAACCTTTATGCCGCAGTGCTGCATAAAAGCGTTATGCGTGTAGATATCTTTTACGCTTCGGATAATTTCTTCCGGTTGCATAAATCATTCCTCCTTTAGACAGGCGTCCAGCGCTTGGGCAACGTCGTTGCATTGCTCAAGGCTTGCTACCCAATTTTGTAAACGTAATGCCTTTGCTTCACCGTAAACAGGTACGGCAAGGCTCATAAACTTGGCACAGAGCTCCTCCCAAGTCAGAGGATTTTCCGGATCTCCCTTAGGATAATCAACCTGCATTGTAAGAGTTTGTCCGTTATGCAGCTGAATTTCTACTCTGGAAGCCAGCTTGGAAGCATCTGCTGCATGAAGCTGTTCCATAGCCTCATCGCGGATAACCTCGATGCGTTGCATTAAATCCGTAAGCTCTTTGTTGTGGATACATTCCTCGCTGAACTGCGCAATGCCTACTTCGCCGAACTTCAGCATTGCAGCGGAGCAATATTGAATACTGAATTTGCCGCCGTAGGGAGTTTGCGGCTGAGGATTGTTGATTAGATAGTTGGTAATATCGTTGACGTACAGCTTAATTTCAGCGATATCCTTGGGCTGCAGGGAATGAGCCTTGCGCAGCTCTTGAATGGCGTAAAGAGCGGCGTGAGCATGCTTGCAGCAGGCGTAGGGCTTGAAGGAGTTGATGTCGATTTTCAGCTTGTCGGTGCTCATGTTTTCGGTAAGTTTTTCCAAATGCGGTTCTTTGACCATGGCACGGCAGAAGCCCTTTTCACCTTCTAAAATCTCACTGGCGGCAGTAAAACCCTTCTGCGACAGATAAGCGCTGAGGACACCGCTGTAGGAAGCCTTGCCCGTGTGCAGCGGCTTGCTCATGGCACCTTCTTTGAGAAATTCCCACAGGCCTGCGGCCTGGGTGCCGGCGCTGCCATAGCACATCAGTGTCTGCTGTGCGTCAAGTCCAAGAGCGTTGGCGGCAGCAGCACCGGCAGCGATAGTGCCTGCGGTACCGGTAGTATGCCAAAAGAAGTAGGATTCCGGGATAACTGCTTCGCCTACGCGCCCGCTTGCTTCGTAGCCTGCACAAATTGCTGCGATGAGCTGCTTGCCGCTTTTGTGTTCTGCCTCGCAGACAGCCAGTGCGGGAGAAACAACAACGCAGGCCGGATGAATAATCGACGGGTTATGCAGGTCATCAAAGTCCAGACTGTGAGAGGCAGCACTGTTGATAAAGGCTGCGTTCAGGGCACCGGCCTTTTTGGCAGGAAGGCTGCCGAAAATATTCGCCTGTGGTGCATCACCTTGCAGGATAACATCATGTATAATACGTACCGGTTTTTCCTGCGAACCGCGGACAGCAATTCCCAGCCAGTCCAGCAGACATTTTTTAGCCATTGCGATGCTGTGAGCAGAAAGCTTTTCGTAGCACAATTCTGCGGTAAATTTTGCTAATGCTTTAGTTGTCATTGTTAATACCTGCCTTTGCTTTAATTTTAACTATTGCCATGGTATTCGCCAAATGCAACGTAAACACCTGCCTTAGCCTTAAAACAAATTACCTCCCTGCTGGTATTCTCCGAAAACCTCGCGCAGTACGCCGCAGATTTCGCCTAAGGTTGCATAGGTTTTAACAGCATCAATCAGATAAGGCATAAGGTTAGCTTCACCCTTGGCAGCTTCCTTCAGAGCTTTCAGGGAAGCATCTACTGCTTGCTGGTCACGGTGAGCCTTCATTTTATTTACACGGGCAATCTGACGTTCCGCAACGCTTAAATCTGCCGTAATAACATCATTTGTTTTGATAGCCTTATTGTCTGCAAATTTGTTGACGCCGATGACTGTACGCTTGCCTTTTTCAATATCTGTCTGATATTCGTAGGCATGGGCTGCCATTTCTCCTTGCATATAGCCTTGTTCGATAGCAGCAACCGCACCGCCCATAGCATCAATTTTTTGGATGTATTCATAAGCTTCTTTTTCAAATTTATCAGTGAGTGCTTCAACATAATAGGAACCGGCCATGGGGTCGATTGTGTCGGCAACACCGCTTTCGTAAGCGATGAGCTGTTGGGTGCGCAGTGCGAGCGTTGCACTTTCTTCCGTCGGGAGGGCAATGGCTTCGTCATACGCGCAGCAGGCCATCGACTGAATGCCTGCAAGTACAGCGGACATGGCCTGCCAGGTAATGCGGGCAACGTTGTTCAAAGGCTGCTGTGCTGTCAGCACGCTGCCTGCGGTATGAACGTGTACGCGCAGCATCTGTGCTTTGGGAACGGTAGCTCCGTAACGCTCTTTCATGATGCGTGCCCACAAGCGGCGGGCAGCGCGGAATTTGGCTATTTCAGAGAAGAAATTCAGGCCTGCGGTAAAAATCCAGCTGATACCGGGAGCAAAATCATCAACCTTTTGGCCTGCTTTGATTGCAGCATCAATATAGGCCATGGCATTAGCGAAGGCAAAAGCGATTTCCTGTACCTCGGAAGCACCTGCTTCGCGGATGTGATAAGCACCAACACTGATAGTATTCCATTTGGGGATATTCTGCGAGCAATAAGCAAAGGTATCTGTAATCAGGCGCATGGAAGGACGTGGCGGGAAGATATAGGTTCCGCGGGCGATATATTCCTTGAGAATATCGTTTTGAATAGTGCCCTTCAACTGCTCCGGTTTTACGCCCTGCTTTTCGGCAACAGCAACATACATTGCCAAAAGTACGGCTGCCGGACCGTTGATGGTCATCGATGTGCTGACCTTATCCAGCGGAATACTTTCAAAAAGCTTTTCCATGTCAGCGAGAGAATCAATTGCTACGCCAACCTTGCCTACTTCACCTTCGGATAACGGTGCGTCACTGTCCAGACCGATTTGTGTAGGTAAATCCATAGCTACGGAAAGACCGGTTTGCCCTGCCTGCAGCAAATACTTGTAACGGGCATTGGTTTCTTCGGCAGTGGCAAAGCCTGCATAAGCACGCATAGTCCACAGGCGGCCTCTGTACATTGTGGGCTGTACGCCACGGGTGAAGGGATACTGACCGGGAAAGCCGAGTTTACTGTTATAATCAAATTTTTCATCTATATCTAAGGGTGTATATAAGCGCTTTTCGCTTAAATGCTGCCGTTCAGGGAATTTTGCGATTGCCTTGGCAACCTTGGCATCATAGGCATCTAAGCTAAGCTGTAAATCTTCTCGTGTAGTCATAATGATCTTCCTCCTTGGATTTCTCTTTCATCGTGCCTGTTTTTTCTAACGCTATGTGCATGTCGAAGGCGTGTTCCAAATCAACAGGCTCATGGCCGTTTTTTCTTTGCGCCATTTTCAGGTAATCATAAAGCTGTTCCCTGAAATCGGGGTGGGCGCATTTTTCGATAATCAGCTTGGCCCGTTTTAGAGGACTCAGACCGCGGATATCGGCTACACCGTGCTCGGTAATAAAAACCATCGTATCATGTTCGGTATGATCTGCGTGTGAAACCATGGGAACTACGCTCGAGATATTACCGCCTTTGGCAGTTGACGGGGTGGAGAATATTGTCAGGTAACCGTTGCGCATATAATCTCCGCTGCCGCCGATACCGTTCATCATACGGTTGCCCATAACATGGGTAGAATTTGCCTGACCGTAAATATCAAATTCAAGCGGTGTATTCATGGAGATAACGCCGAGGCGGCGGATGACCTCCGGATTATTGCTGATGTCGAGCGGGCGCAGAACAATGCGGTTACGGTAGAGCTCGGGATCTTCTTTATACATCTCCCAAACTGTTGGCGATGGAGTGAAGGCACAGCCGGAGGCTTGGGTGACCTTACCGCATTTTATCAGCTTGAAAACAGAATCTTGCAAAATCTCTGAGTACATAGTAAGATTTTCAAATTTAGATTCTGCCAAACCCATTAATACAGCATTGGCTATGCTTCCTACGCCGGACTGCAACGGCAGCATTTGCTGCGGCAGACGGCCGTGGCGCTGCTCGTGCTCCAAAAAATCAACCAAGTTAGCGGCAATTTTTTTGCTTGCTTCATCAGGAGCGCTTAAATTGCGTACATGGTCGACAATGTCTGATTCGACGATGCAGGTAATTCTGTCAAGTCCGCAGCTTACATAAGGAGAACCGATGCGGTCACCGACATGATAAATAGGGATTTCGGTGCGCTCAGGTGGTTTGCTGCAGATGTAAATATCGTGCATTCCCTCCAGCGTCAACGGGATAGATGTGTTGACCTCAACAATAATTTTTTTTGCATGCTTTACAAGCATAGGCGTGTTGCCGACACCAGAACCGAGAACAATGCTGCCGTCTGCATTAATAGCAGCGGCTTCAACGATTGCAACATCAACATCGCCGTAAAAGCCGTAGTCGATTTGTTGGGCAAAGTGGCTTAAATGCTGATCAATATAGGTTACGCTGCCGGTGTTGATCTGGCGGCTGAGTGTTTTGTTGGAGGCTGCATAATAAGGCATGCGTCCGCTGATACCGCCGACTTCGGCAAGTGCTTCTTCGATTTCCGGTCCGACGGAAGCACCGCTCCAAATATTGATACGGCATTTTTTGCCGGCCTTGATGGCTTTAGCGAGAGCAAGTGTGGTTTTCTTAGGATAGCCAGAGGGGGTGAAGCCGCTGACACCGACATTCATACCGTCGGTAATCAGTGTGGCTGCTTCGTCCGCGCTGACTATTTTGTCAAATAGGCAGGGGGTGCGCAAACGTGTTGCATCCAGCATTTTAAAAACCTCTTTTCTTTTTTGGAAATTTCCTTATCTGCTTACAGTTTAAATCTATCAACATATAAAGTAAAATACGGAAAATACATTTTACATATAAAAAATGCATATACGTTAACTCGTTCTTTGATGCGGGAACAGGATAATTCATGATATATAGTTGTCTGTTTTTAGAAAAAACGAAAAACTTATGCGTTTATTCCTAATCACTTATAAAAATAATCTATTGGAGTTATATGCGTTTTGCATATGCTGTCATTGGTTTTATGAAAAATTTAATTTTAAAAACTAAAAAAGTACTCAGAAATATTGCTGTATAGTATAATAAAGGCAGAGAGAAGTAAAGGAGAACTATATATGGACATAGAATATTACCGCAATTTTATTGCCATAGTTGAGGCCGGCAGTATTTCTGCCGCAGCTAAGCAGATAGCGATTGCCCAACCGGCGCTGAGTAATCAGCTTAAGGTGCTGCAGAAGCGTTTTGGTACGCAGCTGCTGCATGTGCGCCGTGGTGGTCACAGCATTGAGCTTACGGATGCAGGCTGTATTTTATATAACAAGGCTAAGTATATCTGCTCGGCAGAAAACAGCGCTCTGAAGGAGATAGTTGACTGTCAGGCAGGCTTTAGCGGTACGCTGCGCATCAGTCTGTCGCCTTCGATGTCAATAAACTTTATTAAAAACTTTTTGAGTGATTTTTACAGAGAGTTTCCGCATATTAATTATGAGCTGTATGAGGTGCCGATTGACGAACAAACCCAGCAGCTTTTGGAGGGGAAAACGGAAATAGGCATTGCCAATGCACCCCTAAAGCAGTCTAAACGCTTTGAAACGCTGTTCAGCCGTAAAGAGCGTCTGGTTGCGCTTTTTCATAAGGATAGCCCGTATCTGAAAAATGATAAGCCTAATATCCTGCTGGATGATTTGGAGGACATTCCGTTATGTCTTTCGCGTGGCTGTTCTGAGCTGTTTTTTTCTGTGTGCTCGGATTCACACATTTTCCCGCAGGTTATGAGTATTAATACTACTAAGCTTTCTGCCATAGCCTGGGCAGAAAAAAATACCGGTGTGGCAATTGTACCGGCACCGGCTGTAGAATTGTTTCCGGCGAATCTGATCCGCAAGGAAATCAAGGATGAGCGCTTGTTTCTGGAGATGACGCTGTCTATAGTTAAGGGCAGAGAGCTGTCGCAGGTTGCGCAGACCTTTATTAATTATTATATGCAGAATAAATAAAAATACGCCTTAGGCTGTTGATGCCTAGGGCGTTTTTGTTTGCCTTCTTACTTTATTTTTTTCTTCGGGCGGTATTCTGAGATAAACAGACCAGTCATCGTCAGAATGGTACCGAGTGCTACCAGCAGCGTGATTTTCTCCTGCAGGACAATAGCCGAAGTAATGACGGTGATGACGGGAACCATATAAATATAAACGCTGGCCTTTACTGCGCCCAGCTCCCTAACTGCCAAATTCCAGGTGACGAAGCAGAGGGCGGAAGCACCCAGACCCAGAAAGACGATGTTAAAAAGATAGGTAGTATTGGCGAAGCGCGCCAGGTTCAGTTCAAAATCCAGAAACCCGAGCGCCGGCACCATAAAGAGAATGCCGTAGAAAAAGGTTCTGCGTGTAGCGAGGATAACAGGATAACCGTAGCTACTGATTTTTTTCGTCAGCAGAGCATAAAACGCCCACACGACAGCGGCGGAAATCGCCAGCAAATCACCCAGCGGATTGAGCTGCATGGCTGCGCCGTTGAAGCTGATGCAGGCAATACCGATCATAACGATAAAAAAGCCGATGATGAACTGCTTGCTTAAGCTGCCGGCAGAACGCATAAAATAATGCGCCAGCAGCGCAGTAAAGAAAGGCGCTGTGCTGCCGATTACGCTAACGTTGGAGGCTTGCGTATAGGTCAGGGCGATGTTTTCCAAAAGGTAGTAGAGGCAGATACCGCAAAGGCCTGCGGCCATAAAAACAGGCTCCTGCTTTTTATCTGTTTTCAGCATTTTAGGATAGGCCAGCCAAAGGGCGAAAAAGGCCATAATAAAGCGGAAAAAAAGGATTTCCAACGGCTGAAAGCCGGTAAGTAAAACCTTGGTAGAAATAAAGGTCGTGCCCCAGGTAGCAATTGTAATGAGGGCAGCAATGTGACCGATGTAGCGAGTGTTTTGCATTTGCTTAGAAATCTCCGTTCTTTTTAGTGCGCAGTAAAACGCACTCTATGATTTTAGCAGACTAAAATCCTGCTATGAACAAACTATCCCCTCTGCCGGTATGACAGAAGGGATAGTTTGTAAAATTTTATTTTGTGTGCTTATCTTCGGCAGCCTGCTTATTTGGCGCCGCAGCAGCATATTTTGTCAGTGCGACCTTCGTAATGTGGAAGTCGCCTACGGCAGCGGGGCCGTCGATACAGCCGTTGGAGCAGGCCATACCTTCGATATAGCTGCAGTCGAGCTTGCCTGCGGCAGCAGCCTTAACCGTATCACGGCATTTGTCCAGTCCGGAGCAGTATTGCGCATTATGCACCTCACCGCCCATAGCTGCAACTGTATCCTGCACGGCAGCGCTTACGCCGGCCGTCAGCGGGAAACTCAGGCCGAGCTTGGAGGCATCGCGTTCATAAGCAGTATCACCGCTCATTTCCGCAAATTTGATATCCTTGCCCTCCAGCATGCACATAATCTCTTCAAAGGTCAGCACATAGTTGATGGTTTCGCGGTGCTCGCGTGCTTCCACCTTTTTGGCGATGCAGGGACCGATGAATACAGTAACTGCATAAGGATATTTTTCCTTAATCAGCTCAGCGCAGGTGAGCATGGGAGAAGGTGTATCTGAAATCTTGTCTGCTGCCTCCGGTACCTGCGTTTTAATCAGCTTAACAAAGGCAGGACAGCAGGAGCTGGTCATAAAGCCCTGCTTGGCAGGAACCTTCTCCAAATATTCCTCTGCCTCCTTAACGCTGGTGATATCGGCACCAACGCCAACCTCTACAACTTCAGCGAAGCCTGCTTTTTGCAGTGCCTCGTAAATTTGCGCCATGGTAATCTTCAAACCGTATTGGCCTACGATAGAAGGTGCCACAAGGGCGATAACCTGCTTGCCTTGCTGGATTTCGCGGATAACGCGGATAATATTGCTGCGCTCGTCAATGGCGCCGAAGGGGCAGGCATTGCGGCAGGCACCGCAGGAAACACATTTTTCGTGGTCAATGACGGCCTTGCGGTTTTCACCGATGCTGATGGCACCGATGGCGCAGGCACGCACGCAGGGACGATGGATTTCGATAATCGCACCGTAGGGGCACATCTGCTTGCAGCGACCGCATTCGATACATTTCGTTTTATCGATAAAGGCGCGGTCCTGAATAATGCTGATAGCCTTTTTCGGGCAGTTATTCATGCATTTGTGGGTGATGCAGTGACGGCACATATCGGTAACGTAATAAGCATCAATCGGGCATTGGTCGCAGGCTGCGGGTAGCACGTCAATAATCGGCAAATCGGTGCGCTCAGGCTCGTTCAGCGTCAGCTTGGCAGCCTCGATGATATTGCTGGAGCACTCCTGGCCCAGCGCCATATCAATACGGTTTTTCAGTACGGCTCTTTCTTTATAAACACAGCAGCGGTAGCGCGGAGTGTCCTCGCGTACCTCCTGCAGAATATCGTAGACGTGGTCAGGCAACTCATTATTCCAGGTGTAGCGGGATAAATGCTCCAGCACCATGCGGCGCAGCTGCGCAACAGCGGTTAATTCCATAAGGGTTCCTCCTTGGCAATTAGTTATATTGCGTTTTGCATTGCATACTCTATACTGTACAATTCTTTACAGAACGCAAAAATCCTGCTGAAGAGTATACGTAACGGTTTTAATAATGTTAAATTTGGTATTTTTCTAAACAGTTATATAGATGCATCTGTCAAAAAATCTCTGATATTTTTATGGATAATACCATTACGGCTCATATCGAATTCGTCGAGTGAAAGCACATATTTCGGATAATTATCGGTAATTTCATTGTAAACACCGAACTCACGTTGAATAGTTTCTTCTGCAGCCAATAAGTACGTAACTTGAATATAAATTTTTTTATCCTGTTTTTCACAGATAAAATCAATTTCTTTGGTATCTACCTTGCCGATGCTCACCTTATAATCACGGCGTAAAAGCTCCAGATAAACGATATTTTCCAAAATGAGATTGATATCCTTCATGTTGCCGCCGAAGACTGCTTCGCGGATGCCATGGTCAGCGACATAATATTTTTCGTTGATAGCAAGCAGCTTTTTACCTTGTATATCCTGACGTTTTACCTGATAAAACAGAAAAGCATCGGTGCAGGCTTTAACGTAGTTGATAATGGTTTCTGTTGCCATACTGCGTCCTTCGCTTTTCAAATATTTAGAAAGGACATTTGCAGAAAAAATGGTACCGATATTTGCAGTTATGTAGGTAAGTATGCGTTCAAGCATGTCAACATCACGGATATTGTTGCGGCGTACAATATCTTTCAGTTCTACTGATGTATATACATCCTGTAAATATTGTTTGCAGGCAGCTTCGTTATATTGCAGGGCTGCCAAATATGGCATTCCTCCGAAGTGCAGGTATTTCTTGAAGCAGTCTGCTTCACTTGTATTAGGCTGTATAGTATTATATAGCTCAATAAATTCAGAAAATGAAAAAGGATAAATAACAAATTCTACATAGCGTCCTGCTAAATAAGTGGCTAATTCACCGGATAGGAGCTTGGCATTGGAACCGGTGATATAAATATCACAATTAAGCTCTATACGTAAGGAATTAATACATTTTTCCCAATCTTTTACCTCTTGGATTTCATCAAAGAAAAGATAAATTTTTCCTGTTAAAGCTTGGGTTTGGCTTATTATTTCATCATGAAGAGCCTGGGCATTGCAAAGCCTGGCAAAGCTCATATTTTCAAAATTATAGGAAATAAGCTGTTGGGGAGTAACTCCTTGTTGTAACAGCTCTTGTTTTATAAGATCTAACATAACAGATTTACCGCAACGTCGGATACCTGTAAGTACTTTTACTAAATCACTGTTAATGAATGGGCGGATTTTTTTCATGTAAGATTCTCTTTTGATCATGTAAATCACCTCACTATCTATATAATATATCAGTTATATCTTAAATTCAAGACGAAAATCGAATTTCTATCAGATATAACTGAAACTTTTCGTGATTTTAGATTTTTATCAGTTATATCTGATAAAATCCCACTGCTGTAGTCAAAAAAAGCATACTTTTTTAGTATACGCAGAAAAAAATTAAAATTTTTTCCTCTTACCCCCTTTACAAATTCAAATCCTAGTATTATAATAAGCGCATAAAGCAACAACGTGGTTGTTGGGTCGAAAGGTCCAAACTTCGTGGTTGCTTTTTCTGTTATATCAGCGGTGAGAATTATAATTTATATCTTACCCATGATAAGTGCAACGAAGCACCGTAGCAGCGCAAGGCGCAGCTGACGGTGCTTTCTTATTTACAGAGCCAGAGAGAAGAAAATATGTAAAGCACAAAAAACTGTATTTCAAATGAGGGATTTACACTTCGTAAACCCAAGGAAATTCTCAGAGAGAAATTAGGGAGGTTTTACAATGAATGATGTACCGAAACTGTTTGGCAGCTTAGTTTTTAACGAAAGCGTTATGAAGGATCGTCTGCCGACTGCAACCTATAAGGCATATAAGGCAGCAGTGCTGGCAGGCACTCCGCTGAATCTGGAAATTGCTAATATCATCGCCAATGCTATGAAGGACTGGGCTCTGGAGCATGGCTGCACTCATTTCACCCATTGGTTCCAACCGATGACCGGCATCACCGCTGAAAAGCATGAAAGCTTCATTTCTCCTACTGCTGAAGGCCGTGTAATCATGGACTTCTCCGGCAAAGAGCTGATTCAGGGCGAGCCTGATGCTTCCAGCTTCCCGTTCGGCGGCCTGCGTGCAACCTTTGAAGCACGCGGCTATACAGCATGGGACCCGACCTCCTATGCATTTATCAAAGATAACTGCCTGTGCATTCCTACAGCCTTCTGCTCCTACACTGGCGAAGTGTTGGATAAAAAGACTCCGCTGCTGCGTTCCATGAATGCAGCCAGCAAGGCAGCCTGCAAGCTGCTGAAGCTGTTCGGTATTGATACAATCCGCGTCAACAGTACTGTTGGCCCGGAACAGGAATATTTCCTCGTAGATAAAAAAATGTGGGAAAAACGTAAAGACCTGGTTTACACCGGCCGTACCCTTTTCGGTGCGAAATCTCCGCGTGGGCAGGAGCTGGACGACCACTACTTCGGCATTATCAAACAAAGAGTTCTTTCCTTCATGAAGGATTTGGACGATGAGCTGTGGAAACTGGGCGTACTTGCCAAGACCGAGCATAACGAGGTTGCTCCGGCACAGCACGAGCTGGCACCAATCTTTACCACTACTAACGTAGCATCTGACCATAACCAGCTGATGATGGAGTTCATGAAACGTGTTGCTCTGCGTCATGGTCTTGTTTGCCTGCTGCATGAAAAACCCTTCGATGGCGTAAACGGCAGCGGTAAGCATAACAACTGGTCCTTATCTACGGAAGAAGGCCTGAACCTGCTGGATCCCGGCAAGGAGCCGTACAAAAACCTGCGCTTCCTGACCTTCCTGGCAGCAATTATCAAGGCTGTTGATGAATATCAGGATCTGCTGCGTGTATCTGTTGCCAGCGCCGGCAATGACCATCGTCTGGGCGCAAATGAAGCTCCTCCGGCTATCGTTTCCATGTTCCTTGGCACTGAGCTGACTGCAGTTCTCGAAGCTATTGCAGCAGACAAGGTTTACAACGGCAACCCGGAAAGCTACATTAAAGTAAGCGACGATACCATTCCTGCTCTTGTTAAAGACAACACCGACAGAAACAGAACCTCTCCCTTCGCCTTCACCGGCAATAAATTTGAATTCCGTATGCTGGGCAGTATGTTCTCCATCGCCGGCCCAAACATCGTACTGAACACCATCGTTGCCGAAGAGCTGGATGAATTTGCTGATAAGCTGGCAGATGCTCCTGATCTGGAAGCAGCAGTATATGATTTGGTTAAAGAAACCTATAAAGCTCATAAACGCATTGTCTTCAATGGCAACGGTTATACCGATGCATGGGTTGAGGAAGCTGCCAAACGCGGTCTGCTGAACCTCAAATCTACTCCGGAGGCTCTGCCGTATCTGGGACATGCAAAGAACATCGAGCTGTTCGAAAAACATAACATCTTTACTAAAGCCGAAGTTGAATCCCGTGTAGAAATCCTGCTGGAGAACTACAGCACCACGATTTCTATCGAAGCAGCAACCATGCTGGATATGTTCCATAAGGACATCCTCCCGGCAGTTACCGCATATACCGGAGATCTGACTAAAGCAGTACTGGATAAAAAGGCTGCCGGTGTCAGCGCAGGCTTTGAAGGCGCACTTGCCGATAAGCTGAGCAAGCTGGGCGGAGAAATGTATGCATCCTCCCTGAAGCTGGAAGAAGGCTTGAAGGAAGCAGCAGAAATCAGCGACAGCGAGAAGCAGGCTCTGTACTATCACGATACTGTTCTTGAAGAAATGGGCAAGCTGAGAAGTGCTGTTGATGCTGCCGAAGCTCTGACCGGTGGTAAGTATCTCGACTATCCGACTTATGGTGAGTTGTTGTTTGGTGTAAATGAGTAAGCTGCAGTTGCCTTCTCGACAGCCTTGAGTAAGGTGTGTTAAGATAAAATAATATATATAACTCATACACAATGGGGTGTATCCGAAAAATCGGGTACGCCCCTTTTTCTTTAGCTAATGCCATGTGAGCGCTGCTCAATGACACGTTAAAAAATATTATAATTTGAGGGGTGTTTACAAATGGACAAATATGTATCTGCCGATACTATATGGGTGCTGATAGGTGCCTTCCTGGTATTTTCTATGCAGCCGGGCTTCGCAATGGTTGAAACAGGCTTTACCAGAGCAAAAAATGCCGGCAACATTGTTATGAAAAACGTCATGGATATGTGCCTCGGCTCCATCGTTTTCTGGGTTCTGGGCTTTGGCCTGATGTTTGGTACCGATATCGGCGGCTTCATCGGCACGCCGGACTTCTTTGTAAAAGGTGATTACGGTGCCAGCTATCCAAGCACTGCGTACTTTATCTTCCAGACGATGTTCTGTGCCACCGCAGCAACCATTGTTTCCGGTGCTATGGCAGAACGTACCAACTTCCTGGTTTATTGCATTTACAGCGTATTAATCAGCGCTATTATTTACCCGATTAGCGGTCACTGGATTTGGGGCGGCGGCTGGCTCGCACAGATGGGCTTCCATGATTTCGCCGGTTCAACTGCCGTTCATATGGTAGGCGGCGTTGCTTCTCTCGTCGGTGCCAAGATGATTGGCGCGCGTATCGGCAAATACAATGCCGACGGTACGGTAAACGCTATTCCCGGTCACAGCATTCCGCTTGGTGCCTTGGGCGTTTTCCTCCTTTGGTTCGGTTGGTTTGGCTTCAACGGTGCTTCCACCGTCTGCGCAACCGGTGATGACGCCTTGGTTTCCATGGGTGCTATCTTTATTACCACTAACATGGCTGCAGCAGCTGCTGCTACCGCAACTATGATTTATACCTGGATTCGCTACGGCAAGCCTGATGTTTCCATGACACTGAACGGCGTGCTTGCAGGTCTGGTAGCAATTACTGCAGGCTGCGATATGGTAAGCCCGGCCGGCGCTTTAATCATCGGCCTGATTGCCGGTGTGCTAGTAGTTGCTGCTGTTGAATTCTTCGACCAGAAGCTGAAGATTGATGATCCTGTCGGTGCAATTTCTGTTCACGGTGTCTGCGGTGCCTTCGGTACTATCGCAACCGGTTTCTTCGCTCTTGACGGCGGCCTCTTCTATGGCGGCGGTACTGATTTCCTGGTAAAACAAATCCTCGGCGTTGTAGTTGTAGCAATCTATGTTGCGATTACGATGACGATTATCTTTAAAGTTCTTGATAAGCTCTTCGGTCTGCGTGTTAAGGAATCCGAAGAAATCAAAGGCCTGGATATGGAAGAGCATGGCCTGCTCAGCAGCTATGCCGATTTTATGCAAACTCCGTTGGAGGCACAGACCTCTGTTACTACTACTTATGTTACTCCGGTCAAGGAAACTGCAGCTAAGCCTGCAGGTGCAGTAAAGATGAGCAAGGTTGTTATTATCACCTCGCAAAATCGTTTCGAAGCATTGAAGAATGCTTTGGATAAGCTGGGAATTACCGGCATGACTGTTACCAAGGTTTTGGGCTACGGCATCCAGAAGGGCTCCACGGAAATGTATCGTGGTGCTGAGGTTGCTGCTCACCTGCTGCCGAAGGTAAAGGTTGAAATGATTGTTTCCGCAATTCCTGTTGCAGCAGTAGTCAATGTTGCTAAGCAGGTTCTGTATACCGGCAAATACGGTGATGGCAAAATCTTCATCTATGATGTTGAGGATGTTGTTAAGATTCGTACCGGTGAAACAGGCTATGATGCTCTGCAGGATTATCCTATTGAGGAAAAATAATTTGCTTCTCCCTAATCAAACTCCCTAATAAAACAGGAAGGCGCTCGATGTCTTGCGTAATGCAGGCTAAGAGCGCTTTTCTGTGTGTTGGAGGAGAATGCTTTTATAATCTTATTATGGCGAAAAAACTTGCAAAACAGCATTGTTTGGGCCAAAATAAGATTGAATCGTATTTTAGTCGGATTGGAGTGAATGCTATGAATAAAAACGTTGCTTTATATAATGAGATGATAGCTTTTTTTGCAGGAGATGCACGCCGCTGTCAGCATTTTATTAAGGTTGCCAGCCTGGTAAAGCAGCTGGCTGAGAGCGAGGGTGCAGATGCAGAGCTGACAGAGCTTGTTGAGGCGGCAGGTCTTGTGCATGACTGCGGTATTAAGCCGGGTGAAGCCAAGTACGGCGCCGGTCATTGCACTGGTAAAATTCAGGAGCAGGAGGGACCGTCGGTAGCACGCGAGCTTTTGCAAAAGGTTGGGTATGCCCCTGAAAAAATTGAACGCATCTGCTATCTTGTCGGTCATCACCATACGTATAATATCATTGACGGTCTTGATTATCAGTTGCTTGTGGAAGCTGATTTTATAGTAAATTTTTATGAGGACGGTACGCCGAAGGAGAATATCGCCAAAGCAGTGGAGCGGATTTTTAAAACCGGAAGCGGAACGAAGCTGGTAAAGACTATGTTCGGACTTTGATATAAAATGCTGTGGCTTTTCGGTCACAGCATTTTTCTTGCTATTTTGTTCTATGCTTGCTAAAATAAACAGGATTAGGTTATTTTTTGGAGGTATAGAATATGAAGGAAATTTATGATTTAGCAGAACAATATCATAACGAGGGCAATAACTGCGTAGAATCCGTAGTTAAGGCGTGTAACGATGGCTTAGAGTTGGGCCTGCCGGATGTAGCAATCCGCATGGTGTCCGGCATGGGTGGCGGTATCGGCCGCAGCGGCTGCGTGTGCGGTGCGCTGAGCGGTTCCTGCCTGGTTATCAGTTCTATCGTTGGCAGATTGGATCCGTCTGAAAAGCATCAGACAGAGGTCTATAAATATACGCATGAGTTTCATGAGCGCTTTACCAAGCATTTCGGCACTTCCTGCTGCAGAGCACTGAATCGCCTGAGCTTCGGTACACCGGAATACAGAACTAAATGTATTAAGATTACTGCCGAAGCGGCAGACATGGTATCTGATTATCTGCAGGAAAAGGGCATGGTAAAATAATACTTAGCTGCGGAGCTTGCAGAAGGACTGAGGGAGGTCAGGCTGATGGAAAAAACTGAGTTGAAAAATATTGTAATTTTGGCAACCGGCGGTACTATTGCCGGCAAGGCTGCCTCCGGTATCCAGATGACAGGCTATACTGCTGGTGCCTACAGCGTTGCCGATTTGCTGGCAGGTGTGCCTGAACTGGGCAAGCTGGCGCATATCAGCGGCGAGCAGCTGTGCAACATCGACAGCAGCAGTATTACCGATGCGTTGCTGCTGCGCTTGGCGCAGCGCTGCAATGAGCTGTTGGCGCAGGATGATGTCGACGGCGTTGTTATTACCCATGGTACCGATACTATGGAAGAAACGGCCTTCTTCCTGAACCTGACGGTGAAGAGCGATAAGCCGGTGGTACTCGTGGGCGCAATGCGTCCTGCCACCGCAGTCAGTGCCGACGGACCTTTGAATATCATCAACGCTGTTAAGGTTGCTGTAGATGTTGCAAGCGCCGGACAGGGCGTGCTGGTGATGATGAACGATGAAATCTACAGCGGGCGTGACGTGACCAAGACGAACACGGCGAATGTGGCAACCTTCAAGGCAACGAACGGTGGTCCTTTAGGCTTTATAGTTGGCGGTGAGGTACATTACTATTATCGCAGCGTGCGTCCGCACACACTGCAGAGCGAATTTGACGTAACTGGTGTTACTGCTTTGCCGCGTGTAGATATCATCTACACGCATATCGGTGAGGATCGCGTATTTGTGGATGCGGCATTGGCAGCAGGCGCGCGTGGCCTTATCTACGCCGGCAGTGGCATGGGCAGCGTTCATGAGGCTGTGGAAGCGGCGCTGGCGGAGGCTGTCAGCCGTGGCGTTGCCGTAGTGCGTTCGAGCCGCACAGGCAGCGGTATTGTTGCCGCAGGCCTGGAGCGTTGGCAGGAGCAAGGCTTTTTGTATGCGGATAACCTTAATCCGCAAAAGGCACGCCTTTTGCTGCAGTTGGCACTTTTGCGGACGCAGGAGCGTAGCGAGGTGCAGGAGATTTTCAGTCATTACTAAAAGATAAACAGCATAAAAAGCAAAAAAGCTATCAGCGGGCAAAGCCCGGTGATAGCTTTTTTATGCGCTTTAAAATTTTACCATCTTCTGTAACCGTTATGGTGCTTTGCACGTTCTGCCTGACGGGCAGCGCGCTCCGCTTCGTAAACCTCGCGGGCAGCGAAGAAATCCTCTAGCTTCCAGCCGCGGTTAAACATTTCAATCAGCAGCTTGCCGGTGTTGTTGGCATCATCAAAGGCGGTGTGCCACAGGCCGGCGGTGTTGACCTCCTGTTCCTCGGTAGCCTTTTTCAGACCGGTGGTGTAATCATCACCCTTCCACAGGCGGTAGGCCAGCGCCAAATCAAGATAGTCCTCGTATTTTACGGGGTTTTCGATTTTATGACGCTCGCAGCCTGTCTGCAGTACCTTGTAATCCTCGGTTCCCCAAGCTACAAAGTATGTTTCGCCGCTTTCATACAGCGCTGCCAGCTCCTGCACCATGGCAGGAAATTCAATGGCCTGCTGCATATCCTTAGCGGTAATCATGCAAAAATCCATAGAATCCTTGGCTTGCTTAGGATAAAAATGCGGTTTGACAAAGCTCTGGATGCGTCCGCAGTCGGTGAGCGGTTCGCCGTCCAGCTTCACTGCGCCGATTTCGATAATCTCGGAAAAGAAGCCGCGCGGACGGCCGACAGGGCGTTCGTATGTAGTAAATTCAAAATCAACGACTAAAAATTTCTTCATTGCAATTCCTTCTTACACTAAAGCATAGCCTGCTGCTCAGTGCTTTTTACCGCAGCATTTTTTATACTTTTTGCCGCTGCCGCAGGGACAGGGATCGTTAGGATAAACCTTTTTCGCTTTGGCACCTACACGGGTATTTTGCTGAGCTGCCTGCTGTGTGTCACGCAGCAGCTTGATAGTTTCGTTAGGAGTGTGGCCACCGAGGCAGAACATACGGGTTGCATTGTTGCGGGCGTTCTGCAGCAGTACGGAAAGTCTGCCGAGATGGCTGTAATTGTTCCAAGCGGGAATATTAGCCTGCAGCTTCTGAATCAGCTCAGAGGTATTGCCGTCGGTGTTGGAGTTTTCAAATTCATAGATGTACTGGCACCAGTAATGTGCATCCAGTGCCGCAACATTCAGCTCTTGAGTGAAGAAGTCATGCAGATCCTGATATGCGGTAGTAGATTGCAGGTAACCGTAGTGGGAAAGCATGGTGATTTCCTTTACGGTAGGCAGGTACAGGCCGAAGGGCTTTCTACCTTGCTCCAGTCTGGTGTAGAAGTCATCGCTGTCATTTTTCTTGAGCAGGATGCGGCCATCTTTAATTGCGCAGGGGTTAAAGTTGCTCGGAACCTCGGCCAGCAGCTGCGGCAGAGTTTCCGGAGTAAGCTCAAAGCCTGCTTTTTGATTATACATTTCGCAGAAAAATTCTACTGGCAGGATAAGGTGCAGGCTGGACATTGCGGTGATGCAGTCCAAAAGCCATGCCAGCTGTTGGCGGTGAGCCTGGAAATCTGCGGTGTTGATTTTTTTGTAGACGGTGCGTGCTTCCTTTACTGCTTCGAAGCAGTCATCGGGATAGGAAACAATGTAGCCCATAGAAATAAAGGGCAACAGCAATGCATATTCGCTGTAGGTAGGATGGAAGCATTTTTTCTCCAGGGCTGCTTCGAAGGCCTGAATATTTTCGTCCGGCATAATAGCAAAACGTTTTGCTGCAATTTCCGGCTTTTGCATTTCTGTGCAGATTTTTTCTGCCAGCTCGTCCTTTTTGAGCTTGCTGTAGGTGATGCAGAGCTGACGCGCTGCAAAAATTAATTTATCCTTAGTGAAGGCTTTTAAGTAATCCGGCAATACAGGCTTACGGGATGGTTGATTCTTGGTTTTGGTTGTACTTGCAGACATATTGATAGAAAATCTCCTTCTTTGTAATCTTGCGTATCTCTTAATTATAAATAAAAACAGGAAATATAGCAAGTGAGGAAATTTAATATACAGTTTATTATACGCTTTTCGGCGGTTAAATTTATTTTTCAGCCTCTACTTGCTGGTGACGCATAGCGGGAATAAGGAAAAAGGCACAGTAAATAAAGGAAAGCAGCACGATTGCGCCGCCGCCGAGACCTATATAAGCGATGGAAGCATGCGTACAGATAAGTCCGCCCAGATAGCTGCCGCTGCCGATACCAAGATTATAAATGCCGGAGTAAACCGACATAGCCACAGCGGAGGTGCTCATAGTAGTTGTGCGCAAAAGCTCTGCCTGGCCTACAACGTTGAAGGCGGTAACGAAAATGCCCCAGATTGCGCAGAGCAGCACCAGCAGATAATGATTGATGCTTACGGGGTAGAGCAGCAGCAAAACAACTGCAACGCCAAGTACGGTGATGCGGAAGAAGTGATAGCGGCATTTATCGTACCATTTGGAAAAGGCTGCGCTGCCCAAAAGTCCGGCAGCACCGAAAATAACCAATGTAATGGTTATCCAGGCATCATCCATCATCGCAATCTGCTTCAGGTAAGGCTCAATATAGCTGTAGGCAGTATAATAGCCGGTAGGGAGCAAAAAGGACATCATATAAAGGCCGATGAGTACAGGATTTTTGAGCATTACCGGCAGTTGGGACAGCGTAAAGGGTTCGCTTTTTTCCAGCTTGGGGAAGACGAAGAACATATAGGCCAATACGATGAAGGCCAAAACGGCGATGCACATAAAGGCCATGCGCCAGCCTACGTAAAGGCCGATGATACGTCCTAAAGGCAGGCCGACGATGATGGCGATGGCCGTGCCGGTTACAATCATACTCATAGCTAGTGCTTTAAAGGGACCTTTGACCAGACGCACGGCGATAGGCGAGGCGACAGACCAGAAAATGGAGTGGGCGAAGGCTACGCCGATACGCGAAAGCAGCAGCGTCCAAAAGCCGGTGGCAAAGGCAGAGGCTACATGCGATACGGCGAACAGGCTGATGGTAGCCAGCAAAAGCTTGCGCAGCGGATAGCGGGAAGCGGCAATCATCAGCGGCAGGCTCATGAGCATAACAACATAGGCGTAAATGGTAATCAGCATGCCGGCCTGCGCTTCCGTCATGCGGAAATCTGCGGCGATATCCGTTAAAAGGCCTATGGGCATAAATTCCGATGTGTTAAAAATAAAGGCGGAAACGGTCATGCCGATTAACGGCAGCCATTCGCGGGCTGTGATTTTGTTTTCCATATATATAAAGCACCTTACTTTCGTTCTATAAAATTGCGGTGAATATTATAGCACAGCGTATTTGTGTGCTACAAGCAAAAAGATTGTAAATTATTGGCGTGGGGGATGTTGCGGAGGTTTTTTTGAAAAGGGCTGTCGTTAAGGGGCAAAAACAGTAAAGGCGTTCTACTTAAGTACGGTAGAACGCCTTTGATTATAACATTAATTTTAGTTTGTGATTGCTACTCTTCTTTTAAAGCTTCAACTTGTTCAATCGGGAGAGAAGTAGCCTTAGCGATATCCTGTACAGAAAGTCCCATGCTGAAAAGATGCTTTGCGGTTGCGAGTTTTTCATTTGCTTTGCCTTTGGCAATACCTTCAGCAATGCCCTCACGTCTTTCAGCTAACAAACGTGCTTCCATAAGCATAAATTCTCGCCTCACTTTTTTAATCCTTATCCGACACAAGCATATCTTCCTTTAGCTTTTCCACATCAGCGAGAGACAAATTTGTCAGCTCCGCAATAACCTGCAGAGAATAGCAGCCCTTAGCCAGCATGCGTTTAGCAGTAGCGGTATTGGCATTGGTTATGCCAATAGCTTCGCCTTCAACAAGACCGATGTCCTTGCCCTTAACAAAACCAACAGCTTCGCCCTCACGCCGTTCGTCCAACAAACGAGCTTCCATAAGCATAAATTCTCGCCTCACTTTCGTATCGAGTTTCAGATAGCTGATTTCATCATCAATCTGCCTGGTGAAATCAGTAGTTACAATGTGATTGTTGACATAATCATAAAAGCTTTTAAGATCCTTAGAGATTTCGCCATGCGAACCTTTGGTGTTTAAAAGCATCGTGGTTGCTTCATCAGGAAGCTCCAACTCCAAATTTTCCAGGCAACGCTTTTTAAATGTATAAACGTAATTGCCTTTTTCAAAGAAATCAAAAACACAGATGAAGATGATAAATGTCGGCGGTAGCAAATCATAAGGCTGTCCCGCTTGCAGTAAATCAAAATCAAGCAGCGCCTGATAATAGCGCGAGCGTTTGGGCAGAACGTGAGTGTTCGTATTGGGATTCTTATTGTTCTTTACCTGCATCTCCAGATTATAATGCGTATTCTTGTCGTCTGCCACAATGATATCTAGGCGGATGCCGTGGCTCGTGTAGTTAGGATCAATAGTTTTTTCTGCCTCAATGTAGTTGATGTCCACAATCTCAATCTGTAGCAGCTCCTCCAGCAGATGCTTGCAGATACGCTTGCGCGACATAACCTTTTTGAAGATGAAGTCACTTTGGATAGTCAGGTTGGCAAATTTTGTTAGCAGGTCTTGCATGGTTTCTCTCCTTTCATTTTAACACATGCGAATAAAAAAATACATAAGCAGTTTTTTGCTGCTAAAAACAAAAAGAGCAGTACTCTGGCGATTTAAACTCGTCAGTATGTACTGCTCTTAGAATGCACCGTAAAGGCCATGCCTAAGCTTCTGCAAATACGGCGGTATTTGCAGGGAACTGCTTATTTTATTGTCTGCAGCGAGGCAGAGCTTTTCCTTGAATTGAAAGATATCCAACGCTTGCAGTTATGCATATATTAAGTCTACTTTAAGAAGTTGGAAAAGTCAATAGCTGTGTGGTGAATGTGCTTGTGGGGGGGATGGATATATGCATAGGAAAACTTAATGCCTTTGCCGTCATACTCTTGTGAGTTACTTAAAGTGCAACGATAACATAGTCCTATTGCCGTGTGTTAATAAAATGTTAAAAAATGAATGAACTAAAAATACGGAATTGCTCGTTATAATCATAACTATTACAATATATTCCTTTAATCGGTTGACAAAAAAACTGGTAAAATAGAAAAGGATTATTCGTTGATAAACCATATTGGTTTATATCCGGCAAAAATTATATTTGGAGGAGGAAAATATAATGAAGATTAAAAAAGCTATTTTAAACAAAAAAGCAACTTTGGCAATGGCTGTATTGATGACCTTAGGTAGTTTCAACTTTGTTGCAAATCCGGTGTTTGCGGAAGCTACCGATAAGCCTGTAAGAGTTTTGGAAGGTAATGCCAAAGACTATGAAAATGGCATTTTCGTAAGCAATGCCAATGCAGGTGATGATTTAGTATATATCGGTGCCAGCGATTTTAAGACAACGGTTGTCAATGTTGCTGATTCTGTTACTACAGGTGAGAAAGCAGTAAATGTGGAAGCATTTAAAAAATTAGTTGCCAATCAAGGTGTAACTGTTTCCGATATTACGTTCCTTAATGCTAGAGATTCACACGGCATGGATATAACAGGCGGTACAGTAGAAGCACCAACTATTCGTATAAATAATTTACAAGATGCTTCTGCCAATAATGCCAATGAATTAGTAGGCTTGGTAGCAGCTACACTTTCGAGTTGGAATAAGGAGACTTTAAAAGCGGACTCCATCTATGTAGGCAATATCAAATCCGATAAAAGTGAATATGTAAACGGTGTTCTCTTTCAGGGTGCTTTATGGCAGAGCTTTAACGAAGGTAAGGATAACAATCTTACAATAGAAAATATTAACGGTGGAGCAGAGAATGCTATAGTAGGTGGTATTGAAGTAGGGTTTGCAACTAGCAAGGAATCGGATTCCTCTTATGATATTACAGGTGATACTGTAATCAGCAATATTAAGTCCGCCAAGGGCTCGGCTTACGGTATTATGAGTACTCAATCTTCCGGTTTAAATAATCCATATGTACATATGCATAACTTAAAAATCTCTGATATCCATGGCAAGGATTTATCTGTTGGTATATTGGGACTGGAGGGCAATGTTATTGCTGATAATGCGGATATCAATATGACGGGTAAAGATGGCTATAACGGCCTTTATACTGAACCGCTGAAGGATGCTGAGAAGGCAGAGGTTAATAGATTTGCCGTTAGCGTTTTGCCTGTAGGCCATCTTGCAGGCAATGTTAAATTAGAGAATGCTGAAGGTAAATACAATATTCATGGTGATATTCTAGCTGACAGATTTAACGGACATCTACCGATTGAAAAGATAATTAAGAAGATTGAGGATCCCAAGTATAAAGAACAGGTTAAAGCTAACTATCCTGGTTGGACCGAAGAACAGGTTAAAGAGCACATTAAAACTATCTTTGCATATCAAGATAATCTGTTAAAAAATTGCGGCCACATCAATTTAGGCGGTAAGCTTGCTCTTTACGGTGATGTATATGCAAAAAGTGGTGGTAATGTAAACATCAACCTGACTAAGGGTAGCATTTTTGAGGGACAGGCAGATAACTATGCTGATTACGATACAATTGGTTCCTCGGTATGGCGTAAGGCTGATCTTGATGCTCTTGATAAATCTGCCCTGTATAAAGTATTTCAATTTGCTTCGAATAAGGAGTACTTAGAGAATCAGGGAATGCCTGCTGTGTCTGCCGGTAAAATTAATATCAATATGGAAGACGGCTCCCTGTGGAAGGCTCATGGCAAGAGCTTTGTTGATACACTGAAATTTAAAGAAGGTGGTCTTGTCGATATGAGTGCCGAGGATGGTTCCTCTATCAGCGCAGGCAAGGTTACCGGCAACGGTACCTTTATTATGAACTTCAGCAATAATGCAGATAAGTCTGATATGCTTTATGTAAAGGACTTCAGCGAGGCTGGAAAGCAGACTATTCAGGCTAAACTGAAGGATGGCGTGCTGCCCAAGGATTTAGAGGGGATGCGCTTTGCAACCACCGGCGGTGATGACTACAAGCGTAATCCGGCTGATAAATTCAAAATCGAGCTTTATAAGGATCAGGGCGTTAATGACGTAAGCTTTAGCGTAAAGAATGAAAAATTTAACGCTGAAGATACCGAAGCCAACGAAAAATTCAATGGCGGCAAGGATGGTGCCGGCAACTGCAAGCCAGGTAATGACTATGTTACTTCTATCTTCTCCGGTCAATCCGAAGGTACTAACTGGTATCTCGACACTGCTGTTCATACCGAAAGCAGTAGCGGCAGCATCATCAAAAAAGCAGCTGCTCTTGATTATGCCAATGCCGTATTTACCGATACTCTGAATAAGCGTCTTGGCGAAGCACGCTATTCTAATGAAGGTGACGGCATGTGGGCTCGCGTGCGCCATGATCGTTTCGGCAAGGCAAACCGCTATGAAGGCAAAAACACTATGACCGAGCTTGGCTATGACTGGGAGCGTAAGGTAACCGAAGAAGGCAAGCATATGCAGGGTGCAGCTGTGAACTATACTGACGGCAGTGCTGATTATAAAGGCGTTACCGGTCAAAGCAGCACCAAGCGTTATGGCATTGCCTTCTATGATACCAAACTGAAGGAAAGCGGCCATTACCTTGACACTGTTGCTAAATTCGGTCGTGTTTCCAACAAATTCAATCTGGAACAGCCCGGTGTAAATGCTGACTACCATAACAATTATTATGCTTTGAGCTTTGAATATGGTCGCAAAAATGCGCTGGAAAACAGCTGGTATGTTGAACCGCAGGCTCAGCTGCAGTACACCTATCTTGGCTCCACCGATTATCACACCAGCCAAGGCAGTGACGTACATCTGGCAGGCACGGACAGCTTAATCAGCCGTTTGGGCTTCCGTCTTGGCAGAGAGCTTGATAATAAGACTACCTTCTATTTTGACGCTAACGTTTACCATGAATTCCTTGGTAACCAGGATATCATTGCCAGCGATATGACTGGCATTATGAATGCAACTGTTCATAACGATGGCACTTGGTATGAAGCAGGCGTTGGCATTTCCGGTAACATGAATAAAAATACCAATGGTTTCCTTCAATTTACCAAAGGCTTTGGCTCTGGTGTTGAACATACCTGGAGCTTTGAGGGTGGCCTGAACTTTACGTTCTAATTTTATTGTTTTCCCGATTACTTAATACCATGTTCATTTAATTCATTCCGATTATTTTGTTTTAAGCCTGTACTTTACTGCTTGCGGTAAAGTGCAGGCTTCTTTTTATGTGGCTTTAGCCCGTGGAGCGCTATCGAAATTCTTTTCAAAGAAATGAGATAGTGCTTCACACAGAACCACCCGCTATGCGGGTG
>OGZC01000164.1_pt1 | contig 37888 bp, 33 predicted proteins | sample 1576751 | NCBI WGS metagenome assembly OGZC01 (sample SAMEA3541486, study PRJEB24748) | human gut metagenome | biome: human gut; feature: human-associated habitat; material: faeces | place: China | collected 2012
CACGACCTCCGCCGTGACAGGGCGGCATTCTAACCAACTGAACCACCGGGCCAATGTCAGTGTGTCTGACAGTTATATATATTACCATACGTTTTGCGTTTTGGCAAGAGGTTTTTTTGAAAAAATTTTAGAGAAAGTTTTTTAGCGCCAATACCGTTATGCACTCAGCTTGGACGCCAGCTCGCGCACCTCTGCTTCCGAAAGCTTGGAGTGGCGCACGGTGAACTCGATGCTCATGCCGTCTGCCAGGAGGCCTTTGGCAAATTCAATATTTTTCTCTTTGGCAGCCACCTCTCAAATTACATAATTCTAATTTACAGCACAGACAATAATAAGTCAAATAAAAGAGAGCAGTGTCAAGAATTTGGAATTTTACTTTCTAATTTTGTCAAGTAAATGGGATTCAACCTTTTCTTTTGTCAAGAGTTGGGAAAATCTCTTTTTTTGATTGTCAAGAATCCGGATTTATTCTCTTTTCGCTTGTTCAGGATTAGAGATTCTGCCTACGCCTACGCTCTGCTTCTACCGTACTTTACGTCTATCCTTTAGGTAGTACTCTAAAGAACAAGGTTACTACTAGCTTACGCTAGTAGTTTTTATCACAGCCAAAAGAAATAAAGACAGAAAGAAAAAATTATAAAAAAGAAAGAGAGAAAAAAGAAAACTCATTATACTAATGGCTAAAAACGCTAAAATTTTCACCCCCTAAGCAAAAAAATTTAAAATATTTTCAGAAGGATTATGCTGATTACAAAAAAGCATCATCAGGACACACTCAAAAATACTTTTTATAGGGGGGTGAAAAAAACGTAAAAAAAAGCCATTAATAGAGTGAGAGGCAAAAACAACACGCTCCCGCCTCTTGCCCAAAGCAGAATCCGGATATGCAAGTAAGCGTATGGGAGAAAAATACAAAGGAGCTTTTTAATCATATGCTTGTAACAAATCCCCGCAGAATTAATCATGAACAGCTGCGAATCTTGGCTAGAAATGCCAAAGGCGGTATCACTCACATCTATCTGCATTGGACGGCAGGAACCTACGACCAGGTTTTTGATGATTACCACATCAACATCGGCGAGCACGGCGAGCTTTTTCTCACCTGCAACATGCTGCGTGAATATAAGGAGCACACCTGGCATCTCAACATTAAAGCCATTGCTATTACGCTTTGTTGCGCTAAGGATGCAAATGCAATCCTGTATTTGGCGCATATCCACCCATAATGCTGCAGGTGGAGCAGATGGCGATAGTAATCGCTATCCTGTGTCACGAGCTGGAGCTGGAAATCAATGATGATACAGTCATGACTCATGGCGAAGCAGCAGACCGTGACGGTTATGGTCCGAAATTCCCCGTAAGCGATATGCGCTGGGATTTGTACATGCTGAGCGGTATGCCGGAAACGAGGGCCCTGCGCCCGGGAGGCGTGCTGCTGCGAAAAAAAGCTCTGGCGTATTTGCACGGTATGCTCAGGGATAAGCTGCTGCAACCTCATGAACCCAAGGTGGAGCAGCCTGAGCTGCTGGCAACGTGAGGGATTGGCAGAGCCTCTCTGCTGCCGCACTTTTTATCTCTCACAACCCTTCCGTCTACTCGCTAAAGCTCGTAGCCACCTCCCCTTTCAGGGGAGATATAACAGTATGTGTAGTTCTAACTATCGCTGTTATTGCCAACTTTTATATGCTCCCTGAAAGGGAGCTGGCATCGCCGAAGGCGATGACTGAGGGTTGTGTTGCGATATATAAATTGCTCGTGTGAGCTTTAGCCTGTCCTTCTTGCCTGCCCCTTTGGGGAAGGTGCCGAGCGTAGCGAGGCGAAAGGGGGCTGTGTGCAGACAACGCTCTAACGCATTCTTCTTCCTTCTGCCTTTGTTTTTCTTTTAAGAGGTCCTGAATATGAATTTCAAAAAACTGATATGTTCTGTTCTTATGCTGGCTGCGCTGTGCGCTGCTCCGCTCGCGGCGAGCGCCGCTCCCGTCACAGCGGTGCGCAGCAGCGTGAGTCCGGCGCGTGTGCGCCTGGTGTTCGACAGTACGGAGCCAATTAAATATACAGATGAAAAAAATGGCTTGCAAATTGTGGTCAATCTGCCTGATGGCACAGCGCTGACGCAGAAGCCTGTCTTTAAGCAGGATGCGGTGATTAAAAATATCACTGTACCTGCCAAAAAGAAGAAAAAGGCCCAGGTGGTTATAGATTTAACCAAAGATTGCCAGTACAAGCTGTATAACCTGAAAAATCCTGACCGTCTGGTGCTGGATATTTACCGCATTCCTATCAGCAAAACCACGACGCAGCTGGCAGGCGGCGTTACCTATACCTATGCGCAGGAGGAGCTGAACGGCAGGCCGCTGGTAAGCTATCTGGTGAGCGTTGCGCCTTCGGCGCGCCTGGAGCTGAGGCCATTTTCTGCCGCAGGCATGTATAACGGACGCGGCAGCCTGGCTGCGCAGGCAGCACAAAGAGGCCTTGTGGCTGCCATCAATGCGTCGTATTTTGATACCGACGGCTGGGTTATCGGCAACGTTAAGGATAAGGGCAATTTTGTCGCTATGGATGCTACGCCGCGCAGTGGTTATGTAGTGCAGGGCAACGAGCAGAAGATTGTGCGCGACATTGCCTACACCGGCAGCGTAACACTTCCTGACGGCAGAGCGCTGCAGCTGAAGGGCATGAACCGTGTGCGCATTGCCAATGATTTGGTGCTGTTTAATTCCTATTACGCTACCTCGACCAAAACGAATCAGTACGGGCGTGAGGTAAAAATCAAAAACGGCCGTGTTGTTGCTGTTTCTACAGCAGGCAATATGCCTTTGGAGCCGGGCTGCGTAGTGCTTTCCGGGCATGGTACAAATGCGGCTGCGCTGGCAGGCCTGCGCCTGGGCGACCATGTAATGCTCACGCAGAGCCTGGGCAGCAGCATTGCGGATGCGGCAACGACTGTTGTCAGCGGCGGTCCGCTGTTGGTAGAAAACGGTAGGGTGAATGTGCGTGCTGCGGAGGAGCAGATGGCTCCCGATATTGCGCGTGGCAGAGCACCGCGCACTGCGGTAGGCCTGAAGCAGGACGGCACGCTTTTAATGCTTGTTATTGACGGCAGAAGCAGTGCTTCCGCAGGCATGACGCTCGCGGAGCTGGCGCAGTATTTTGTGAAGCTGGGTGCGGTGAGCGCTGTCAATTATGATGGCGGCGGCAGCAGCGAAATGGTCATAAACGGCAAAATCGTCAACAAGCCTTCGGACGGGCGCGAGCGCCGTGTAAGCATAGGCCTTGGCTTGTTCATCAAATAAGCTGGTTTATAGGCAAAATAAAAAACAAGGGGCGGTCACGCGTTAGCTGTGACAGCTCCTTGTTTTGTTGTTGCGGGTTATAGTTTAATCCTCGGTGATGATAACGCCGGTGCCGATACCGCCGTTATCGCTGCAGACAAGCTCCTTCAGGCTTTGGATATCCGCATTGCGCAGGCGGATGCAGCCCTCGGAGGCCATGGTGCCGATAGAGGAGGGATCATGCGTGCCGTGAATGCCTATACCTATCCAGCCTGTATCAAGCGAAAGGAACCAGGGACCGTAGGCACCTTCGATAACGCCCTTGCCGTCACCGAAATCGTGCGTCCAGTAATGCGCCGGGCAAACATCCTCAATGCGGAAGGGAACCTGCGCCGAAGGCACGCCTACTGCCGCACCTGTGTAGTAGGAGGGAATTGCTGCTGCACTGCCCCAGGAGGTGGGGGTACGGTTGTCACCGGTGTACTGCTTGTCGCCGGGGTTTTTGGCAACAGCGATAGGATAGCTGCAGACTGCTTGCTCTACGCCCTGCTGATAAACGTCAAGGCGGTAGCTTTGCTTGTGAATGCAGATGAGATATTTGGCATTGCTGAACAGCGCGGACGCAGGCGCCGCAGCTGCTAAGCCGCAGCTTAGCAGCAGGCAGACGCTAAATATTAAGCCTAAAAGTTTTTTGAGCATTGCTGATACTTCCTTAATGCTTATTTAGCAGGCTACGCGTACAAAATCTGCGCTTACATAGCCAACCTCACCTTGAGCGTTAATAGCTTTCCACCATTGGCGGCCTTCGGCTTCGAATGTGCCTTCTAACGGTGCTATTTCTTCGCCGGACATCAGCGAATCAATTACATTGCTGCTTGTGGAGGGGGCGGTGCGGAAGTTTACATAGTCGCCGGTTAAAACCAGTTTTACGCCGGGAGCCCAATAGCTGTCCATGTTTTCAAATTTGCTGTAGAGGTTGTATATTCTTTGATTGGAGTATTGTAAACTTTCGGCAGACATGCTGTCTCCGTATTGAGCATAGCCTTTGCTGGCAGGGATAGAGTGTGCATTTTCGGTGCGGAGCTCATCGTAGGTACTGATAAAGGCATTGATATATTTTTTGTTGTCATAAATAGTAGTCAGCCAGTAATCACCGTCACCGGAATCGGCTTCGCCCTTGGCGCTGAAGCTTACTGTGGCGCCGTTGCTGCTTTGCTGCACATCATACATCTGCAAGGCAGCAAAGGCAATCGCTTTGGCCTCCATATCGCTGATGTAGATGCCCTTGCGACTGAAGCAGGGAGCAACATATTCCTCAGCATATTTTTCGGTCATGGTATGCTTCACATCAAAGCGGGTATTTTTCAGCAGAAAGGCTTCTGTTCTGCCGCAGTTGGCGTCAATACTGGTAGGGAGCCTATTTGCCGAGGTATTATAGACTGCCGCCTCCGTAAAAGATGTGCCGGTAAACAGCATTGCTGCTGCCAGTGCTCCGATAGCAAAATTTTTGATCTTCATAACAACATCTCCTTCCCAGATGTGGAAAATTTATCCTTTGATGCCTATATTATAGCCGAAAAACAGCATTTATACCCCACCCTAAAGGGTGATTTCGGGTAGGAAAAGCGAAAAAAAGAGCAAAATATCAAGCGTCGGAATTTTTTTGCCTGCAGTTGCTTTCAATAAAGTTTTATTTAAGAGCTGTTTACAGTCTCTTCACTTGTCAAAATATTGCTGAGGCTGTATAATTTATGTTAGAGAAATATATCTGAAATGAGGTGAGTCACATGGGTAAAAAGTTAATAGCATTTTTAACTGTTGCTGCTTTGAGCATCTTTACGCTTGCTGCCGTTGGCTGTGCTGCTGTGACTGACCAGCGCGCCGCTGTCAGCGGTATTGTAGTTGCCGATGGACTGGTACAGGAGGGCACTCAGGTTAAGCAGGGTGACATTCTGGTAAAGGTAAAATCTATAGCTGGCGGCAGTATTGCTGCTGCACGTGCTACAACTGCAGGTAAGGTTAGCCAGGTACTGGTTAAACCCGGTGATAAGATTGAGGCACAGCAGGTTGTAGCTAAGGTTAGTGAATAACGGTCAGGAAAACCGGCGAGCTTCTTAGCCGCCGGTTTTTGTAGTATTATAGAGCAAAATACCGGAAGCGGACCGGTAAATATTTTATTATTAGGAGCGAGTATGAGAGTATTTTTATTAGCATTATTGTTTTGCTGCCAGCTGCTGACGGCAGCTGCCGCCAATGTTCCTCTGATGCCGGTGCGTGACCTGCGTGCAGGTATGCAGGGCATAGGCAAAACCGTTATCAGCGGTGATACTATTGAAACCTTCAATGTAGAAATTTTAGGTGTCAACGGCAGTGAAGCTATGGGATATAATATTTTTGTGCGCCTTTACGGCGATCTGATTGAAAAGACAGGCGGTGTTGCTCAGGGCATGAGCGGCAGTCCTGTTTATGTAGACGGCAGACTTGTCGGTGCTGTGGCCTTTGGCAAGACCTTCAACGACCCGCATTACTGCTTCCTGACACCAATCGGCAAAATGCTGCCGCTGCTGGACGAACCGAGAGAGCTGCCGGCAGACTGGATTCCTAAGGGAACGGCGCTGATGGCAGGCGGTTTTACGGAATACGGCATGGAATATCTGCAGGAGAAGCTGCAGCCCTTCGGCCTGACTGCCGTAAACAGCGGCGGTACGGGCGCTTCCAGCGATAAACCGCTGGAGCCGGGCAGCAGCGTCGGCGTTGCTCTGATGCAGGGTGATATGACTCTTGGCGCTCTCGGTACTGTTACCTGGACCGATGACAGCGGTAAGATTCTGGCCTTCGGCCATCCCTTTATGCAGCGCGGCAGCAGCAATTTCTTTATGAATAAGGTGTGGGTGCTGGGTGTAGTTCCTAACCTGCAAAGCAGTTATAAGGTAGGCAATCTGGGTGAAGCTATCGGCAGCATTACGCAGGACCGTTCCAGCGGTATCGGCGGCGTGGTCGGCAAACAGCCTGCTTCTATTCCGATGTTTGTTACTGTTAACGACAGCAGCCGCGGACAGGCCAACAGCATGCGTATGCGTCTGATTGATGATGAGCAGCTGGTGCCTTCGATGGTTGACGCAGCCGTAGTCAATACGGTGAGCAAGACTGTGGACCGCAACGGCGGCGGTACGGCCAAGCTGCATTTTACCATTACCGGCGTGGACAGCAAGAAGGAAATGCTGACGATTGACCGCGAAAATATGTATTATTCCAATGACGCGCTGTTGAAAAATCTGGATGCGGAGCTGACGGAGGCTGTAACGATTCTGATGCAGAACAAGTTTGAGCCTGTGCAGATTTACGGTATCAACGTAGAGGCAGAGGTCAGCAATGCGGTGCAGGTAGCGGAAATTCTTAACGTACGCACCAAGAATGCCAAGGTTAAGCCCGGTGATAAGGTAGCCATTGATGTTACAATGAAGCCTTATCGCGGCGAAGAATTTACCAAGACAGTTTATTTCAAGGTGCCTAAGGATCATCCCGGCGGCAATCTGGCGCTTAACGTGCGTGGCGGCAGCAGCATGGCCTGGGCTATCGAATTGCTGCGTAAACAGCAGTCCGAGGGTGTTCCCGCTGCCAAGAAAAAGGAAACACGCCACAAGCTCAGCGATTATATCAAGAGCGTAAATACGGCCGACAAGAATAATGAGCTGATTATTGATGTGGCGATGGGACAAATGCAGCCACCGAATCCGGAGGCTGCTGCTAACGATGCAGGCCTTGCTGGTATGCTGCAGGGCTCTCCGTTCAAGCAGAAGTATCCCTTTGACTTCATTATTGACGGCGAGAGCGAAATCGTGCTTACAGTTGACAAGTAATTTTGTCGAGTGATACTTCCGTTCACTTAACAAAATTTTTCATATTACTGTATCGGTATGGCTGTTTTGTGTCATACATTCGCCATAATTTGGCGGTATAATGATTATGTAGAAAAAGCTGAAGATAAGGATGTAAAAATGCTGAAATCTATCTGTGAAGCAATGGGCAACAGAATATTGGCCTTCTGTGCTGCCAGCGGTAAGCTGACGCTGCTGCTGTTGGCAACGCTGCGACGTCTGAAGGATGCCAACGCTAAGGAGGTTGTGCGTCAGATGGCACTTTTGGGAGCGGATTCGCTGCCGATTGTAATGATGACGATTCTCTGTACCGGTATGGTATTTTCCGTACAGACGGCCAAGGAGTTCGTGCGTCTGGGTGCGTCCTCTTCCGTAGGCGGCATTGTAGCTATTGCTATGGCGCGTGAGCTGGTGCCGGTGCTGACAGGCGTTGTTGTTGCCGGCCGTATAGGTGCGGCGATTGCAGCGGAGCTTGGCACGATGAAGGTTACCGAGCAGATTGACGCGCTGCGTGTTATGGCTGCCAATCCGGTGAGCTATCTGGTGGTACCACGCTTTATCGCGCTGGTGCTGATGATGCCCGTGCTGGTGGTTTTTGCCAACTTTATCGGCAATATCGGCGGCTGGGTTGTGGCGCATTATTACGCCGGTATCGGCAGCTTTACTTATGAAAATTCTATCAGGACACTGGCAGAGTTCTATGACGTATTTGGCGGCATGGTCAAAAGCTGTGTCTTTGGTGCGATAATTGCTATCGTGGGCTGCTATAAGGGCCTGAACGCTCCGAACGGCGCTGAGGGCGTTGGTCTGGCGACCACTGCCTCGGTAGTGCTTTCGATTATTCTGGTGTTTATCACCAACTATTTTCTTTCTATCGTTTTGTATGTGTAAGGAGTCGGCAGAATGTCAAATGAAGCAATGATTCAGCTCCGACAACTTAAAATGGCCTTCGGCAGCAAGGTGATTCTTGATAATCTGGATTTGGATGTACGTCAGGGGGAAACACTGGCGGTTATCGGCCCGTCCGGTACAGGCAAGAGCACGATTATCAAGCTGCTGACAGGACTGTTGGCTCCTACTGCTGGCAGTATTATGATTGACGGTCAGGAAGCAAGCGCTTTCACCGAGGACGAATGGGACGGGCTGCGCCAGCATATGGGCGTAGTTTTCCAGTATTCCGCTTTATTCGATTTTCTGAGCGTAGGCGAGAATGTAGCCTTTGGCCTGCGGCGGCACTTTAAGCTGCCGGAGGAAGAAATACAGGAGCGCGTCGGCAAGCTGCTGGAGATGGTAGGCATGCCGAATACGCAGCACATGCTGCCGGCAGAGCTTTCCGGCGGTATGAAAAAGCGCGTTGGTTTGGCGCGGGCGCTGGCTATGCAGCCGCAGATGGTTTTTTATGACGAGCCGACCTCAGGTCTGGACCCGGTAATGACGATGACCATCAGCAGGCTGATACGCAAAACTCAGCAGACGCTGGGCGTAACTTCAGTTTTGGTAACACACGATATGGAATCGGCCTATTATGCCGCAGACCGTATCGCTATGCTATATGATGGACGCATCGTGCAGATAGGCACGGTTGCGGAGATAAAAAACAGTAATAATCCTGTCGTTAAGGCGTTTATTAACGGTATGGAATTGAAAGAGGAGGAGAAAGATGAGCAGCAGTGAGGTTAAGGTAGGTGCCTTTGCATTAGGCGGCGCGGTAGTGCTGGCCGGCATTATTACCTTTATGGGTGCTTTCAGCTTTGGCAAAAAAGGCTATGAGCTGCGCATTAACTATCCTCAGGTAAGCGGACTGATGCCTGGGCATGTTGTGCGCTATGCGGGCGTGCAGGTAGGCACGGTCAAAAAAATCAATGTGGCACCGGATAAGGTAGAGGTTATCACAGAAATCAACGATGATATCAAAATACCGCAGGGAGCAACCTTTACGATTTCTTCCGACGGTATTATGGGCGAAAAATTTGTCAGCGTTATTCCTCCTGCCAAGCAGGGACAGGGTTATGTAGCCGAAGGCAGCACGATTAACGGTGTTGCCGGCGGCGGTATGGACGAATTCTTTGCTTCCTCCGGTGATCTGGTAAAGCGTATGGAAAATATCGCCAATGCCTTTGAAAATGTTTTTGGCGACAAGGAAGTACAGCAGTCCATGAAATCCGGCTTTAAAAATATGAATGACATCGCCGAGAACATGAATACCTTCACGAAGGTCATGGCTGATGTGGCAGTAGCCAACCAACAGGATATTACGTCGATGATTCATCAGATTAATGAGCTGAGCCATCGCATGAACGGCACGGCGGCGCATATCGAAAGCATTATGGCCGGTGTGGACAATAACGGCAAGACAGGCCAGAATGTGGCTGCGATTGCCCAGAATATGGCAGACACCAGCCAGCGTATGGAAAATATTGTCGAGGTGCTGGAAACGGTAGCCAAGGATCCTGTAACACAGAAATCGCTGAAGGAAACGCTGGTTAACGTCAAGGAAACGAGTGAGCGCGCCAACAGGATTTTGGGAACCCTCACCGAGGCAAAGGTTTCGACTGACGCCGGCTTTGCCGCCAAGGGCGGCGACTGGCGCGGCAGCTTGGGTGTAACGCTGCACCCTGCGGACGATACCTTCCTTTATATGGGCGGTTATGACATCGGCAATGCCAATAAATTTGATTTTCTCGTAGGACGTCAGTATGGCAACGCAGCCTTCAGCATGGGTGCGATGCAGGGTGACTTCGGGGTCGGCGCCAGCTACGATTTAGGCAGGGACTTCAGATTGTATTCCCAATTATACGATTTTGATGATCTCAAGGTGCGTCTGGGCGGCGAATTCCGTTTGCATGATAACCTGTCGCTGTACGGCGAAACCATGGATGTACGCGGTAATAAAGCTAATACTTATATGGGTGTGCGCACTTATTTCTAAAAAATATTTGACAAACAGCCCTAAAAAAATATATAATTTTACTGCTGACTGGTTAGTCAGTTTTAGAAAATGGAGGTTTTCGGATGAATAGAAATAAATTAACAAAACGTTTCTTGCTTTTATCTGCAGCGCTGACCATGGCACTGGGCCAAAGTGCTTTTGCCGGCGAAACCGTTGCTTTAAACCTGGATGACGCTATGCTGCGTGCTTTCCAGACCAACCCGACTGTAAGCATTGCCCAATACGAGCTTGACAGCGCTCGTGCCAGCTACAATGCTGCGCGCCAGAGCCGTGGCATCAGCATTAGCGCTAACCATACTACTCAACGCGGCGGTTATGATGATGCTCAGCAAGCTGCTCCCGGTCTTTGGACCAAGGGTATCGGCAACAATCATGCCAACAGCCTAAGTGCTTCTTTGCCGATTTTTACCGGCGGTAAATTAAGCGGTACTATTAAACAGGCAAAGGCTAACTATCAATACAATGAGGTTGGCGTACAGCGTACCTATAACGAAATGCGTTCTACCGTTACCGACGGTTATTTTAATATGCTGCAGGCAGATAATATCCAGAAACTCAGTGCGGAGTCCGTTACCCGTCTGGAGGACCATCTGAAAAATGTTCAGGCACAGTATGACGTTGGCGTGGTAGCTAAGGTTGACGTGCTGCGCTCTCAGGTTGAGCTGGCCAACGCTAAGCAGACCCTGATTCAGGCTGAAAATGCCTATCAGGTTTCCGAAGCGAACATGAACAAAATCGTCGGGCTGCCGATGGATACCAATCTGAAGCTCGATAATTTGCTTGTTTATAATGCTTATGATAAAAACATGGATGACTGCCTGGCTTATGCTGCCGAGCACCGTCCGGAGCTGATGCAGGCTAAATATAATGTGGATGCTGCCAAGGGTGCTTTGATGGTTGCCCGCAGCGGTCATATGCCGCAGGTTGCTGCCAGCGCTACTCAGCAATGGAGTGACAGCAGCTGGCCCGGTGATGACAACGGCAAATGGGGTGTTGGCGTAAATGTCAGCATGAATGTGTTCGATACCGGCGTAACTCTGTCCAAGATTCACGGTGCCGAGGCTGATTTGAAAAAGGCTGAGGAAACCTACCGCAATACCGTGGACTCTGTAAATCTGGATGTCCGCAGCAATTATCTGGGACTGCGCGAAGCAGAAAAACGCATCAGCACCACTAAGCTGGCTGTAGAGCAGGCTGATGAGGATTACCGTATCGCTCAGCTGCGTTATATGTCCGGCGTTGGCACCAATACTGACGTTCTCGATGCTCAGGTTGCGCTGACTCAGGCTAAGACCAACTATACTAAGGCTTTGTATGATTACAATACCTCCAAGACAGCACTGGAAACCTCTATCGGCGTACCGATGAGCAATCCTGCTACTGCCGTAAAGGTGCAGGCTGTCAAAACTGCCGAAGCTGTTAAAGCAACCGAAGAAAAAACCGAAGAGGCTGCCAAATAATTAAGGCGTAAATTTAATAAACAGTGACACAATCAGGCCGGTGGGGCATAAATCTCACCGGCTTTTTTATGCGGCTTTAGCCGAGATTTCAGCGGATAAAAGAAATTTCTTCTCAATAAGAGGATGTTTTCTGCTAATGTCGAATAAATAAAAGTCGGAGTATATAAAAAACAGTCTTGTCATATTTTTGTCATAGAATTTTGTTAAACTATTGAATGGTGAAGTGTCATGAAAAAATATCTACAATTTGTTGGAGCGTTAATCATACTGCTTGCGGCAGGCTATATCTTTTTAGTCCATACGGTGATGCCTAAGTACATTAAGCAGGCGATACCGCAAATGCAGCAGCTGGCAGCGGAATACATCAACGGCAGTGTTTCTATTGGCGGTCTGAAATGGGAAGGCGGCCTGACGGCCGAGCTGACGGACGTTGTCGTAAAGGATGCCAAGGGCGAGAAGGTGGCCGAGCTGCCGCGTACTGTGCTTACGCTGCGACCCTGGCTGGCAATGCAGAAGCCTGAGCGTGCGCTGAGCAGGATTGATGTGATGCGCCCGAAAATATATCTCACAATGAATGACAAAAATAAATGGAATATGCAGAATCTGCTGAAGCCGTCGGATTCCGAGGAAACGCCGTTTTACGGCACGCTGGCAGTGGACAAGGGCGAGCTGGTGGTAACTATGCCTCAGGGCAAGTGGCAGTTTGGCGTGGAAGGCAATATCAACGGCGGTGCTAATCCTGATTTTGCCGTGGATTTGTCTGTGACAAGCGGTGCCGATAAGCTGAAGCTGGCCGGCACGATGACTACCAAGGGCGAGGGCCGCATGAAGCTGACCGGCGACAAGCTGGCGCTGGCACCCTATGCTGCTTTGGCTAAGCAATATGGTAATGTCGATGAGCTGCAGGGCGGCTTAGGCAAGCTCGCTCTGATTTATGTGAATAAGAACGGCAAGCAGCGCTTTAGCGGTGAAGTGAAGCTGGCAGCACTCAGCGGTAAGCTGAGCCTGGCAGGCGAGCAGCACAGCCTGCAGCTTGACGGCCTGGTACGCGTGGATGAAAACCTTGTCAGCGTCAGCAGTCTTGACGCTCTGGTTGACGGGCAGAAGCTGCACCTGGAGGGTGAAGCGGATTTACGCAACACCGATTCTCCTTCAGGCTTTGGCGTGCTGAGCAGTGATGCCTTGGCCTATAAAGGCTATAAGGCGGAAAAGCTGCACCTGCCGTTTGATGTATCTAAGGACGTTGTGCAGCTGCATGATGTGAGCGCGCAATACGGCGGCGGTACGATTACCGCTAACGGTACGTATGACCTTAAGGAGCAGGTACTGACGGCAGACGCACAGCTGCAGCAGGTTACGCAGAATTTGCCCGGCAAACAGCAGGAGCATGTACATATCAATGGCAAGCTGGCTGTTCTGGCCAAGCTGGTGCAGGATAAGCTTACGCTGCATGCCGCTGCCGATACAATGGATATCAGCTGGCGCAGCCTGAAGCTTAACCACTTGGCCTTTGACGGAAGCTATGACAGCAAGGGCCTTAATATTGACGACCTCAGCTTTTTTGCCGACGGCGGCGGTACCTTGGCTGCCAAAGGACGCGTGGCTAAGGATGGTGCTTTGGCTGTGCACGGACGTATGGCAGATTTTCCGATTGATCCTGTGCTGGCTGCAGCAGGTCAGGACGGACGCGGACTGTGTTCCACCGGATTTGATGTCGGCGGTACGCTGGATGCTCCCGAGTTTTCCGGTATGGTACAGCTGACGCAGGCAGAATTTATGTCGCAGAAGCTTAACGAAGCGCATGGCATTATCAGCATGAAGGATAATATCCTGGGCTTTAAGGATTTTGCCGCACATATGGATCAGGGACAGCATATTCTTAACGGTACCGTTAACCTGCAGGGTGCAGAGCCTGTGGCGGACCTTACGCTGACAACGAAGAATGTGCGCATTGAGCCGCTGATGGTGCTTGTGGGCAAGCCTGATATAGTTACCGGTAATCTTGATAATACTATGCAGATAAAGGGCAGCCTCAGCCATCCTTATATTCATGGCGAGGTGCATGCTGCCGACGGTAGTGCCGCCAAGCAGCTGTTTAATAATATCAGCGGTCATTATGCTTATGAGGACGGCCTGCTGAGATTGCAGGATTTTGTAGTCAATGCTTTTTACGGCAGTCTGACTTTGGATGGCACCATGACGGCCGACCGCAGACTGAACTTTGTTATGGATGCCAAGAATGTTGATCTGGAGCATTTGCCGATAAGTGATGATACAGTCGATTTGGGCGGCAAGGTTAATGCTAAGGGATATTTGAGCGGTACGCTCACAGCTCCCTTCTTTGACGGCGAAGTCAGCAGTGAAAAGATAACTGTCAATGGTGAAGCTTTGACGGAGCTGGAAGGAACGCTTGCCAGCAACGGACGTGATAAGAATAAGCTGAATGCTTCCTTTAAGCAGCCTTATCGTGACGATCCTGTCAATTACGGCTTATACAGTGCAGATCTTAATCTTAACCTTGTACAGCATTATATTGAGGGCAAGGTGGAAAATATTTGGGGTGATATCGGCGGCCTGCTGCGCATGGCGCGTCTGGATTATGATATCAACGGCCTGATGCAGGGACAGCTGCTGTTCAGTTACAAAGGCCATGGCGAAGGTGTAAAGATTACGGCTGCAGCCGATAATGTAAAAATTCATGATCTTAATTATGCCCACATGCGTTTTGAAGGACGCATTGATAAGGGCAGCGTGCTGCATTTTGACAATGTCAGACTGCAGGAGCAGGACGGCGTAAGCGATAAGGGAATTATTGCCGTCGGCGGTTCTGTTGACTTTAAGAAAAAGCTGCTGGATGTAGAGGTGGCCGCAGTTAAGGCTAATCCGGCAATCGTTACCGCAGTCATGAAGGACCCGCCGGAAATTAAAGGCGAAACGGATATGCTGGTGCAGGTGCATGGCAGCTTTGACAATCCTCAGGGAACGGCTTCGCTGGAAATTGCCAACGGTTCTGTTGCCGGCGTAAGTGTGGACGAGCTTACCGCAATGCTGGCACTGGCCGACGATAATATTAAGCTGCAGCAGCTGATTGCCACTAAGGATGCTTACGGCGTCAGCGCAGCGGGTGATATTCCGCTGGATTTGTTCCGCGATAAAAAGCAGCGCCGTAATCCTGATGCACAGATGAATATTGTGATGGATCTGGATAAGGCGCGCCTGGGAATTTTGCCGGCGCTTACCAAAATGGTTGAATGGGGCGTAGGCGATACTCAGGGCAAAATCCGTCTGGCCGGTACACTGGAGGAGCCGCTGCTTTTCGGTTCGGTTAAAATAGACGGCGGCAGCGTTAAGGTAAAATATATAAATACAGTTTTTGATGATATCAATCTGGATGTGTTGTTTAACGGCAATACTGTACAGCTGAAGAATCTTTCTGCTAAATTAGGCAAGGGCACGCTCAGTGCCGAAGGCAGCTATGCACTGCATACCGATGCTGATACAGCCTACAGTCTGCATATCAAGGCAGATAAGGCACAGCTGGCCTCCAAGATTTTCACCGGTACGATTACGAGTGATGTAACCTTGCAGCCGGAGCAATATCCGGATATGAAAAACCGTAAGGGCAATGCTGCACCGCCTATGGCGTTCCGCCCGCGGCTTGCCGGCAGTCTGCGTCTTGATGATGTTCTTATTAATATGCCGACAGTGCCCGAGCTGGGTGAGGGCGATAGCAACATAGGCCTCGATATGAAGCTGGTACTGGGCCCGAAGGTACATCTGTACAACAGCTATCTGTATGATATCTGGCTTAAGGGTGGCATCGATATCAAGGGCAGCACAGTATTCCCGATGATTGACGGCACAATTAAGGCCGATAAGGGTACAGTCAAATATCTGCGTACAGACTTTAAGCTGAATCAGGCAGGTTTGGTATGGGTTGATCCCGGCAGCTTCCTGCCGAACGTAAATCTGGACAGTACAGCGCGCTTCAGCCGTTATAATATCTTTATGAAGATTAACGGCCCCGTAAGCGAAATGGATTTGCAGCTGACAAGTGATCCGCCGCTGACACAAAATACGATTGTGCGTATGCTGACGCTGCAGCGTGAAAGTGCAGGCAGTAACGAGGTTACCGGTGATGACATGGCAAATCTGATGACTGTCGGTCTGCAGATGACAGTGCTGGGTGACGTGGAGATGTTTGTAAAACAGACATTGGGACTTGACCAGTTCCGTATCTATACCGGCAAAACACGCTCCGGTATCGGCTTTGAAAGCGCTTACGACCGGAATAAAGAGTTGACGGCAGATGAGAAAAACCAGTATAATGTTTTAGTAAGCAAATATCTTAATGATAATTTTATGCTTGGTTATACAACAAGCTTTGATGCTGTTGACAGAAGCATTTTCGGACAGTACGATATCAGTAAGCACATGAATATCACTTATTCACGCAGCTACGATATGTCGAAGGAACCGAAGGACTGGTATGGCTTGGAATATAAGATTTCGTTCTAAGCAAAGAATATTTTACGAGAGGAGGTGAACAGATGCTGCAAGGATATCTGGAAGAGCTGCGCAAGACTTCGCTGCTGGAGCAGGAAGAAGAGCTGGAGCTTTGGCGGCGTGACGCTGCCGGTGACGAAGCAGCGCATCAGCGCCTGATGACAGCTTACCAGCCGTTGGTTTTCAAAATTGCGTCGAGCTTCAGGCTGCCTGAGGCCGATACAATGGAGCTGATTCAGGAAGGCATGGTGGGTCTGCTGGAAGCAGCGGAAAGCTATGATTATAAGCGTCAGGTAGCCTTCAGCCTGTTTGCCTCATACCGTATCAGAGGAAGCATGGTAGATTATCTGCGGCACAGCACGGATAAGGGCATGCTGTATCTGGACAGTGAACTGTCCAAGGGCTTTACATTAAGTGATGCTTTGCCGTCGGAGCTGGCATCTCCCAGCGAGGTGACGGAACAGCATCTGCTCTGCGAAAAGGTGGCGCAGGCGATGGACCGTCTGCCGCTGAAGGAGCAGCAGGTGTTGCAGGGAATGTATCTGGAGGACAGGCCGGCGCAGGCAGTTGCCGATGCTATTGATGTAAGCCTCGGTCATGTTTACCGTCTGCAGAAGCAGGGTGTGCGCCGTATCCGCGGCATGCTTTCCCGCTTTATACATGAATTTAATAAGGAATAGTATTTAGGCTGATAAATAACGAAAAAAAGCGAAAACGCAAGTTAGCTTTACTAAATCTGTTGTAATCATCTGAAATGACTTGTGAAAACTCAAGGCAGCAGACGATTATATAAGACATAGTTATTAAAAACAATTATGCACAGAAAGGGGTAAAAGCATGACGCAGCCAAGTCGTACATTGTTTCAACGTATCCGCTGCATAAAGAGCAGTTTGGATAAGGCGGAGCAAAGCTTTATGGATAATAAGGATATACGGGGCGAGCTTGATTTGATGCTGGCGGAGGCTGAGCTGAAAAATCTGCGTCGGAAGAAGGACCGCCCCTGGAGCTGGAACCGGCAGGTTCTGGCAGGCTGTGCAGCTGTTTTGCTGGTAGTTGCCGGTTTCGGCGGCTGGTGCTTTGCCAGAAACCATTACCGCACGAAGGCGCAGGCCGCGTTGCCGCCGCCTGTGTCAGCACCTGTGGTCAAGCCGGAGCAAAAAATGCCGGTGCAGGCTGCGGTCCCCAAGACTGCGGCTATACAGAAACAGCAAGCTAAGGATACACCGGTACAGGAGAAACAAGGCGCTCCCGACCGTGTTACTATATCTAAAGCCGATATGCACAAATTAGTGCAGTCAGCGCGAGTTGAGTTGAGTAACTCTAAATGAAATATGAGGAGGAATATCAATTGAAGAAACAAAAATTATGGCGGCCTCTGACAGTAGGCCTGACAGCAATGATGCTGGCCGCACCTGTCTATGCCGAAGAAATTCAGACACCTGCTATGGGTGCTGATACCTCTGTAACGCAGACTGCACCGTCATCCCATCAGGAGGAAAACAAGCTGGCTCCTTACATTGGCAAGACCATTACCAAGCAGATTATTGAGGGTAATGTTACTGTGCCTGAGGCTGAAATTGCCGCTGCTTTGAAAACCAAACCCGGCATGCAGTTTACCGAAGCAGGCCTGAGCGAGGATTTGAGCGCTATTTATGATCTGGGCTGGTTCTATGACCTGCGTCCTGAATTCAAGACGGTACCTGAAGGCGTACAGGTAATTTACCATGTTATGGAAAACCCTGTATACCAAAAAACAGATGTTGAAGGCAACACTGTATTGAACAAGCAAAGGGTTGCAAGCTTCTTTGATCTGGAGCAGGGCAAAATTGCCAACCTGAAGGATATTAATAAATGCGTACAGAAGCTGGAAGAGGAATACCGTTCCAACGGCTACATCCTGGCGCGTGTTACCGATGTGCATATGGAAAAGGACGGTACTCTGAAGGTTGCTGTCAACGAAGGCGTTGTTGAAGGCTTCAAGGTTAAGGGCAACGTAAAAACCAAGGATTATGTTGTTACCCGTGAAATGAAGCTGAAAAAAGGCGAGCCCTTCAATGCCAAGGCTGCCCGCCGCAGCATGCAGCGCGTATATAACTTGGGCTATTTTGAAGACGTTAATATTAAGCTGAATCCGGGCCGTGAGCCGAACGGTGTTGAAGTAGAAATTTCCGTAGTTGAAATGAACACCGGTACCTTTGGCATCGGCGCAGGCTACAGCAATGCTGACGGCTTTGTAGGCATGGTTTCCATCGGCGATAAGAACTTCCGCGGCATCGGTGACAAGATTAACCTGCGCTGGGAGTTCGGCGGCGAGGATAACAAGAACTATGACTTCAGCTATACCCGCCCCTGGCTGGACAGCAAGGAAACCAGCGCTACCATCAATCTTTACGATATCACCAACGAATATGCCGACTACAATAGCGACGGTGACGAAATTGCCCGCTACGACAAAAAACGTCGCGGTCAGGAAATTACCTTCAGCCGCAGAACCCATAATGAATTTGTAAGCAACTACATTACGATTAAAAACCGTGATGATATCTACAAGGGCGAAGCTGACGGCTACGAAGGCGATAAAAATCAGTATTATGAAGATCAGTTCTATAAGAGTGATACTGATAAAAGTGATAAGTATGAATCCTGGATGCCTAAGACTGCCGCAGAGCGCCGCAAGGAAAACTTCGGTGTTACCCGCAGTATTACCTTCGGCCGTGTATATGATTCCCGCGACAACATCTATGATCCGCATGAAGGCAAGCGTATCGGCTACAGCGTAGAATGGGCCGGCGGCATGGGCGGTGACTTTGACTTCACCAAATGGACCGCTGATTGGCGCTACTACTTCCGTGCAGGCGGCGAAAGCGTTTGGGCACTGAACCTGGGCGCAGGCTATGCAAGCGGTGATATGCCGTTGTCTCAACGCTTCACCATGGGCGGCAGTGATACTCTGCGCGGCTATGAGGATGACCAGTTCCGCGGCAACAGCATGCTGAAGGCAACTCTGGAATACCGCTTCCCGATTGTCAAGAAGGTTCAGGGCGTACTCTTTACCGATAACGGTTATGCATGGGATAAACGCCATGAGGATGAATTTGATATGGGCCTGATCAAGAACAGCTACGGCGTAGGTCTGCGTATCAACTCTCCGCTGGGACCGGTTAAGCTGGACTATGGCTACGGCGAGGACGGTGGCAAGTTCCACTTCAGCTTTGGTGGACAGTTCTGATTTTGCGGAGAATATTTAGGCTATGAAGCTGAATAAGATTCTGTTCTGTGCTGCAATGACAAGCATCTTGCCATTGCAGCATGCTTTTTCTGCACCGGTTAACAGTGTAGAAGTACAAGTTATAGATACTAACGGCGGCACCAGCCAATTGCTGCTGCAGAAGATGAACGGCAGCATGCAGGTAGTGGCGGACCAGCTGTTTATTGATAAGGATACGGCGATGATTGCCGCGGCCGGGGAGGACTATGCCCGCCTGCTGACGGAAATCGGCGACAGGGTATTCACCGGCTACGAGCTTACCGATGTTAAGCTCGATGTAGGCGAAACTACACAGGTGAAGCTGTATGCCCGTCCTTGGAATAAGGTTATCGAAAAACCGTTTATCGATTTGCAGTTTTCCGGAGTAGAGCCGCAGACGGCTGCGCTGCTGGAGCGGCGTATTCCTGCGCTGCATGCTCAGCTGGAGCAGGCCATCAGCGGTGCATCGGTGGATGCTGGTGACTGGGCCGGCGGCGTACTGCGCAAGCTGGTGCGCAGTGAGGTGCAGGCACAGCTGCCGGAATTTAAGCCGGCGGTGGACGTGCTGCAGGAGGACGGACGCACTGTAGTGCAGGTAGTTATCTATCCCGTTGGCCAGCTGGTGCGTAATATCCGCTATGAATTACGCAGCGAAGCTATTCCCAATGTGCTTTTGATGAAGCTGAAGTACAAATATGCCGGCGAATGCGATAAGCTGCGCGGTTTGCCTGTTGCTTATGTGCAAAGGCATCGCCAGGAGCTGGAGCAGCAGCTTTTAGAAAAGCTCATGACTGAGCCGGAGGTTAAAAATTATCAGCTGCGCCCGGAGGTTAAAATTACGCCCGGTGCTGATTTGGGCGTAAATATTATGATTGAATCGGATGATTATAAAATCTGGTTTGAAGGCTACGGTGATATCGGCCGCAATAAGGAAAACCTATCCGGCAAGGCCCATCTTGGTAAAATGATTTCGCCGCGCGATGAAATTTTCGGCGAGGCGGAGGTTATTCTGGATGACGTACAATGGCGCTTCGGCACCGGTTATACGCATTATTGGGGCAAGAGTGGCTGGAGCTATGTACGGCGGATACCGACAGGCGACAACAATTATCGTCTGGAATACAGCCTGAGTCCTAAATGGCGTTTGCGGGCCGAGCATTTTTCCGGGGATAACCGTAATGAATTTGCGGTGCGCTACCGCATTCATGAGTTCCTCAGCGCGGAATATGTTTACGGCGGCAGTGAATTTTACCTGCGTCTTATAGGAAATCTCTAGCAATTCTTGAAAGAATTAGCGCAGGCTGATATAATAAGATATATTATTGCAACAGACAGTACAAAAACGGATGACGGCAGCTTGCTGCTGTTTTCTGCTGTTGTAGCTTCTGAATTTTTGTATGAGGAAAAGAAGGTAGGGATTTAGATTATGATGCAGAAATTGCGTAACCCTAAAAATGTAAAGCTGATCTCCTTGTTTGTAGCGGCGATTTTCGTACTGGGCTGCTTTGCGCTTTCCGTAACGCAGAGCGGTGTAGGCAAGAGTGCTTTTGCCGCTTCTAGCGAATCCGCTATCGGTGTAGTTAATTATCAGATGCTGGTAGCACAAAGCCCGGATCTGAGCAAAGTTAACGAAGCTATGAACAAAGAAATCGAATCTGCCCAAAAGGATTTCAATGAGAAAAGCAAGACCATGAATGAGGCAGAAAAGAGAAAGTATTATACTCAGACTCAGGAACGTCTGGCCAACAAACAAAAAGAGCTGATGGACCCTGTGCTGAAGAAAATCGAAGCCAGCATCAAAAAGATTGCCGACAAAAAAGGGCTGGCAGTTGTAGTAGATAAGAACACTGTTGTTTTCGGCGGTGTAGATATTACTGACGAGGTTGCCAAGTCTATGCAGGCAGGCAAATAACAGCTTCTTCAGCGCATTGCTGCTCTGAAGTTGGCAGATTGCCTTGTGTAATGTCAATTTAATCGCGGTATTTACGGATGTACAGCAATGTTATTGGAGGCAGGCATGAAGAAGAACAAGCTGGTAAAAATAAGTGCTATTATTGCAGCTGCTCTGCTGATTTCGGCATGCAGTACCAATGTCCGGGGACCGCAGGAAAAAATTGCTGTTATCAACTGGGAGCAGGCGGTAAGCGCCCATCCTCAGTATGCTAAGCTGGAGCAGGGTGAAAAGATTCTGCAGGATCTGCTTAATAAGCGTAAAGGTCAGGAAGAGCTGGCCAAGGCGCAGCTAAGCAGCCTGAATAAGCTGCGCAGCTTGCGGCAGCTCAGCCAGCAAAGCTTTATGGAGGCAGATTTCAATACCCGTATGGTAGAACAGAGGGAGATTGAAAATGCCAAGCTGCAGAAATTCGCAGCTCAGGCCGAGGCTGAAGCAGATGCTCAGCTGGCCGAACGCAAAAAGAATATCGAAGAAGCCTATAAGCTTAAATTATTTAATCTGCGGGCTATCCTGGAGGCTGTTAAAATGAAGCCTGATGAACGTCAGGCTGTTGAAAAACAGCTGCAGGAGCTGCAGAAGGAGCGCGGTGCGCAGATTGCCGAGCTGCAGGCGGAAAAACGCCGTCTGGTTGATGCCAAGGTACTGCCGTACAAGGCAGAGGCCGAGCAGCGGATGCGCGATATGGCGCAGCAGCAGCATGCTCAGGCTATGCAACAGCTTAAATCACCGGAGGAACGCGACAAGGAAATGCTTGACGCGGCACCGAAGGCTTTAAATAATGCACTGAGTATTATAGACAGAGAAATTGATAAGCAGCAGGAAAAGAACGATAGCCTGAAGAAGCAAATCAATCAGGATATCGAAAGCCAGGCTGTGAAGCTGGCGCATGAGCGCGGCTATACTATTGTTTTCAATAAGTTTAGAGTTAATATGAAGGCAGAGGATATTACCGCTGCTATAATCAAGGCCTTGAAAAAGGCATGACATTGTTAAGTGCCCGGGCCTGATATGAGCTATAATTAAGTGAGGTTAAAAATTATGAAAAAAATTATTGCCGGTCTGATGATTGCAGCATCTATGTTTACTTTCGGCTGCAGCGGACGTAATTCCGATTTTGGTACTGTTGATATGAGCAAGATTGAAGCTGAAGCTCCTATCGTAAAAACCACTCAGGAAGATGTAACTAAAAAAATGACCGATCTGAAAACCCAGATGGATAAGGATATGGCAGGTAAAACCGGCGATGATGCCAAAAAGGTTGCCGAAGATTACGGCGCTAAAGCCAAGCTGATTCAAAGCGAGGCTCAAAATAAGCTGAAGGCAAGTCTGGATACTGCTCTGAAGCAAGTTGCCGACGAGAAAAAGCTGGGCGCTATTTTAGACAAGCGTGCCGTTCCTCAGGGCGGTACCGATGTTACCGGTGACGTAATTGCAAAAATGAAATAAGCAGCACCTTGAAGCGGGCGGATAGTCCGTCCGCTTTTTGCGTAAGCGGCTTTATGGTGGAGGTATGAAATGGAGAAGAGTGTACAAGAATTAGCAGAATTTTTAAAAGGCACGGTAGAGCATGATAACCCCGAATTGCGCATTACCGGCGTTAACGGACTGGTTGAGGCAGGACCGAAGGATATTTCCTTTGCGGTGCCGCCGCATGTAGAGCACTGTCATCTCAGCAAGGCCGGCGTAATGGTTCTCAGTCCCGAGGATCCGGAGCTTGACGGACGCCCGGTTATCAGAGTTGCCAACCCGCGTGCAGCCTTTGCCGCACTGCTGGAGCTGTTCCGTCCGCAGGAAGAGGTTGAGCGTGTTATCAGTCCTTATGCTTATGTATCCAAGAAGGCAAAAATCGGCAGCAATGTTGCTATTCAGCCCTTTGCTGTTGTTGAGGATGATGCCGAAATCGGCGACGGCTGCGTAATCTATCCGCATGCTTATGTCGGCAAGCGCGTAAAAATGGGCAAGGATTGTACTATTTATCCTAATACCACTATCCGTGAGGACTGTGTACTGGGTGACAGAGTTATTCTGCAGTCCGGTTCTGTAATCGGCGGCGACGGCTTTGGCTATATTACCCAAAACGGCAAGCACAGCAAGGTGCTGCAGACCGGTAATGTAGTGCTGCAGGATGATGTAGAGATTGGCAACAACACCTGTATCGACCGTGCTACCGTTGACAGCACTATCGTTGGCAAGGGCACCAAGATTGATAATCTGGTACATCTCGGCCATAACGATATCTTAGGTGAAAACTGCCTGGTTGTTGCTCATGTAGGTATCTCCGGCAGCGTAACCGTAGGCAACAATGTTACCTTTGCCGGTCAGGTTGGTACCGTCGGTCATATTACCATCGGCAACAACTGCGTCTTTGGCGGCAGAACCGGTATTACCAATAATGTTCCCGACAATTCCGTTATGGGCGGCTTCCCTGCTATGCCGATGAAGGAATGGCTGCGTCAGGAAGCAAATATGCGCAAGATGGGCGATATGCTCAAGCGCGTCAAAGCTCTGGAGAAGGAACTGGCAGAGCTGAAAAAATAATAGGGTGGTGAAAGCTTGTTAGGTTATTATATAGTCAAGCTTTTTAGTAAATTTATGTGCATTTCCCCCATGTGGCTGCGCAAGCTGGTGGCAAAATTCCTGGGCAGCGTAGCAGTGGCGGTTGTACCGCGCTGGCGTATGCAGATGGCAGAGGCCAATATCCGCGAATGCCTGGGGGTTGACGAAGCAAGAGCTGCGGAAATCGCTGCAGACAGTCTGCACCGCTTTGGCCGCATGGTTGTCGAGGTTATGCGCTTCCCGCTGCTGAATAAGGATAATATTGACAAGAAGGTAAGGGTAGAAGGCCTGGAATATCTGGAGGCTGCTTATGCTCAGGGCAAAGGCGTCATTATGGCTACAGGTCACTACGGCAACTGGGAGCTTTTGGGCGCTACCGTAGCGCTGCATGGTTACCCGATGCTTTCTATTACCCGTAAGCAGAACAACGGTCATATGGATAAGCTTATCAATGAATTCCGCCAGATGGTGGGACAGAAGGTTACCTATAACCGTGGCGAGCATGGCCTGCTGGCTATCAGCCGTATGCTGCGCGAAAAAAATCTTCTGGGCATTCTTTATGACCAGGATACGAACGACGATGGCGTACGCATTGACCTGTTCGGCAAGGATTCTGTTATCCCTATGGGCCCGGCGGCACTTTCGCGTATCTACGGTTCACCGATTTTACCGATATTTCTGCACAACAATACAGATGGCACCTGTACGGCTAAAATTTATCCTCCCCTGTACACCCCGAAAACAAAAAACAAGGAGCAGGATTTTTATGCGGTAACCCGTGAGCTGGTGACAATACTGGAGCATGAGATTATTGCGCATCCGGAAATGTGGTTCTGGGTACATGACCGTTGGAAAGACGGACGCCAGCGTTTTGGCAGAAAAAAATAAATTCGATCAAGGAGGAGTAAAATGACCGAGCAAAAAAAGGAATACCAGCATACAATTGCTAAAGAGGTATCCTATTCCGGCATTGGTCTGCATTCCGGCAAGGATGTGCTGATGACATTGAAGCCTGCAGAGGCTGACACAGGTATTGTCTTCGTCCGTACCGATTTACCGGGCAGACCGGAAATAAAGGCTTTGCCGGAGAATGTAAGCTCCACGGTAAAGGCAACAACACTTAGTGCAAACGGTGCTGAGGTTTTTACAGTTGAGCATCTTATGGGTGCGCTGTCTATGATGGCGATTGACAATATCCGTATTGAAATGTCTTCCCCGGAACCGCCGGTAACCGACGGCAGTGCTAAGGTTTTCTGCGAGCTGATTGAAAAAGCAGAACCGGTGCAGCAGGAGGCAGAACGTCATATATATGCCGTTGATAAAGCATTTTCCGTTTATGACAATGACCGTTATATCGTTATTTTACCTTATGACGGCTACAGAATTTCTTTTACATCCATCAACAGTCATCCGATGCTGGGAACCCAGTATTTCGATATCCTGCTCGATAAGGAGAGCTTTAAAAAGGATATTATGGCTGCCAGAACAGTGGCTTTTACTTCCGAGCTGGAAATGCTGCGAAAGATGGGACTGGGCCTTGGCGGTTCGTTAGAGAATGTAGTTGTTTTTGATGATGAAAAAATTCTTTCTGTGCCGCGTTTTGACGATGAACTGATCAGACACAAGATTCTTGATGCCATTGGCGATTTGTATCTGCTGGGACCGATTAAAGCACATGTTATTGCCGTAAAAACAGGACATGCCTTTAATTCGCAAATCGCTAAACAAATTCAGGCTTACAGAACAAAGGGGGAGTAATAAATGACAGTATTAGATATTAACGAAATTAAAAAGATTCTGCCGCATCGTTATCCGATGCTTTTGGTTGACCGCATTCTGGAAGTTGAGCCTATGAAGCGCGCAGTAGGTATTAAAAATATTACCGCTAATGAAATGCAGTTCTTAGGTCATTTCCCTAATGAACCGATTATGCCCGGCGTTCTGCTGATTGAGGCTATGGCTCAGGTTGGCGGCGTTGCTATGCTGTATCCGGAAGAAAACCGCGGCAAGATTGCTGTTTTCGCTAAAATAGACAATGTACGCTTCCGCAAGCAGGTTGTGCCCGGCGACCAGGTTGTAACCACCGCTGAGGTAACTAAAATTATGCGCGGCAGCATGGGTATCATTCATTGCGAGGGTAAGGTTGACGGCAAGGTTGCCTGCGAATGCGATTGCACCTTTGCTATTATGGACCCGAAAGAAAATTAATCAGCAAAATACAAAAAAGCTGTAATTGGTAGAATAAGCGAGCAATACAGCTAAAATTAATGCTAAATTCATTTAACTGTGATTTTTGTAGTGTTAAAAATCGTGGATACCTGTGATTATAGTATTATATTTATATTTAATTGCTTGATTAATATCTTATTTGGGGAGTGAAAATAATGAGTTCGGTTATTATGCCAACTAGTGGTATCCATGAAACTGCAATCATTCATCCGTCTGCTAAAATCGGCAAGGACGTAAGCGTAGGTCCTTATGCTGTCATCGACGAAGATACGGAGATTGGCGACGGCTGCGTGATTGGTGCGCATGTGACTATCCATCCATATACTAAAATCGGCAAGAATTGCCACTTTTTCCCGGGCTGCTCTATTGGTGCGGTACCGCAGGATTTAAAATTTGTAGGTGAAAAAAGCTATACTATTATCGGTGACGGCGGCAGCTTCCGTGAATGCTGCACTGTTCACCGTGCATGCGGTGAAGGCAACGAAACCCGTATCGGCAATAACATCCTGATGATGGCCTATACTCACGTTGCACATAACTGCATCGTGGGCAATAATGTTATTATGTCTAACGTTGCAACACTTGCAGGTCACGTTATCGTTGAGGACCGTGCTGTTATCGGCGGTTTGTCTGCGGTACACCAGTTCTGCAAGATTGGCCGTAACGTAATGATCGGCGGTATGGCACGTGTAACCCAGGATGTTCCTCCGTTCATGATTTGCGCCGGTGATCCTGCTTTTGTTTCCGGTCTGAACAGCGTAGGTCTTTCCCGCGCAGGTATGCCGGTAGAGGAACGCAGTGAGCTGAAAAAGGCTTTCCGCATTCTTTATCGCAGCGGTCTGCCACTGCAGGAAGCAATCAGCACTATGGAGCAGGAGCTGACAAGCTCTGAGTCCATGGAACATCTGATGCGTTTCCTGCGTAATGTAGAACGCGGCATCATCCGTACACGCAGAGGCTAAGGCTATGGAGGTGCTGGGCGTACTTTCAGGTGTCGGACATCTGCCGGTAGAGGTAGCACGCTCAGCGAAAGAGCTGGGTTACCATGTTGTCGCTGTAGGTGTTGTTCCCGGTATTGACGAGGAGCTGCCCGGCAGTGTTGATGTTTATTACGATATCAACATTGGCAAAATCGGCAAGATTATTTCTACACTGAAAAAAAATAAGGTTACCAAGGTCACCATGATCGGCAAGGTAACAAAGGAAGTTTTGTACAAAGCAGGCAGGATTGTTCCTGATCTGCGGGCGATAAAAATTTTGGCTACCATTCCGGACCGCAAGGATGATACTATCATGAATGCGATTGTCAAGGAGCTGGAGGACGAAGGCATTGAGGTTATGGATCAGACCTTGCTGATTAAACCGTTGCTGCCGCCGCCCGGTGTCCTGACTAAGCGTAAGCCTACGGAGGCAGAGCTTGCGGATATGGAATTCGGTTTTGAGATGGCCAAAGCCATCGGCGGATTGGATATCGGTCAGACCGTTGTTGTAAAAAATCGTGCCGTTATGGCGGTAGAAGCGATTGAAGGCACTGATGCCTGCATTCTGCGCGGCGGTTTTTTAGGCAAGGGCGGCGTTATCGTAGCCAAGGCTGCCAAGCCGAAGCAGGACCAACGCTTTGATATTCCCGGTTTCGGTACGACGACGATTGAATCAATGATTCACGCCGGTGCTACAGGAGCTGTTATTGAAGCAGGTAATACTATCATTCCGGAGCGTGAAAAGGTGATTGCGCTGGCAGATGAGCATAATATTACCATTCTTGTAAAATAAATATCGGAAAAATTTCGTATTTCTTAGCGGCTGATAGCTTATGTCAGCCGCTTTTTGTGTTATAATATATACTGAATATATATAGGTAAATGCAAGGAGACATCATGGCGAAAATATTAATATCTGCCGGAGAAGCCTCTGGCGATATCCATGCAGCTGCTGTGACTGCTGCTATAAAAAAACTTGATAGCAAGGCCGAGGTTTTTGGTATGGGCGGCGATGCTCTGCGCCAAGCCGGCGGCGAGGTGCTGTGGGATATTAAGGATCACGGCGTAATGGGCTTTGTAGAGGTTATCCGCAAGCTGCCTGATTTATTCCGTCTACGCAGTGATTTTGCGCGCATTATGGACGAACGCAAGCCGGACTGTCTGGTGGTTGTCGATTACCCCGGTTTTAATATGAAGCTGGCAAAGCTGGCTCACGATAAAGGAATTCCCGTTGTATCATATATTGCTCCGTCGGCATGGGCCTGGAACAAGGGCCGTGCCAAAAAGGTTGCGAAGATAGTGGATAAGGTTGCCTGCATCTTTCCTTTTGAATACGATGTGTACAAGGAAGCAGGTGCTCCCGTAGAGTTTGTAGGTCATCCGCTGCTGGATATTGTGCATCCTGCGATGACTAAGGCTGAGGCTGAAGCCTGGGCCGGCAAGCAGCCCGGCAAAAAGCTGATATTGCTGATGCCCGGCAGCCGTCTTATGGAAATTGAAAAAATGTTGCCGACGCTACTGGCAGGCGCTAAGCTTTTAAAGCAACAGCTGCCGGATGTACAGTTTGTTATGCCGCGCGCTAACACAATTCCGCTTGCTATGCTGCAGGAAAAAATTGCGGCGTATGGCATTGAGGTAAAAATTACCGAAGGCCATAACTATGATTTGTTCAGTGTAGCGGATTTGGCGCTGGCTACCAGCGGTACGGTAACGCTGGAGGCTGCTTTGTGCGGCTTGCCGAGCGTTATTGTGTATCGTACTTCTGCATTGAATGCTTTTATCGCGCGTCTGGTAATCAATATCCCTAATATCGGCTTGCCGAATATTGTTGCGGGCAAAACGATTATGCCGGAGCTGCTGCAGGAGGACTTCACCCCGGAAAAATTAGCAAAAACTGCAGTCGAGCTTTTGCAGCCTGAGCGTCAGGCACAGCTGCAAAGCGATTTGGCATATATGAAGCACAGACTTGGTGAACCCGGTGCGGTAAACCGCGTTGCTCAATTAATCTTAAAAATGACTGAGGAGAGAAAATGAATTTATACCTTCGAGCACTGAAATATGTTAAAGCCTACTGGATGCGTGCGCTGGCAGCGCTTATCTGCACCGGCATTGCCTCCGGCTGTACTGCTTATCTGCCCTGGGTTATCAAGGACATGGTAGACCAGGTTCTGCGTGATAAGGATACATCTATGCTGAACTATATTGTAATCAGCATTGTGGTTGTTTTTATTATCCGCGGTGTTTCCTATTACGGACAAAGCTACCTGATGAACTATGTCGGTCAGCGTGTCATTATTGATATCCGCAGGGATGTTTTTGAAAAGCTGCAGCGTTTAAGTATGAGCTTTTATGACAAACATAAAACCGGTACCATTATGAGTTATGTTACTAACGACGTTAATGCGTTGCAGTCAGCAATGGTAGAAAACGTTGTGGAAATGTTTACCGAAAGCGTTATTCTTATCGTATCTATCGCTATGATGCTGTATCTGGACTGGAAGCTGTTCCTCGTAACCTTTGCAACCTTCCCGGTTGTACTGTTCTTTATCGACAGCTTCGGTAAGCGCATCCGTAAATCCGGCAGCCGTATTCAGGAGGCTGCTGCTGACATTACCTCTGTACTGCAGGAGGTTGCTTCCTCTCCGCGTGTTATCAAATCCTTTGTGCGCGAAGGCTATGAGGTCGAGCGCTTCGACAAGGAAAACATGAACAACTTCCGCGCCAACATGAAGTATGCGCAGCTTTCTTCAACGCTCACCCCGACGATTGAATTTGTTGCGGCTGTCGGCGTTTCCATTATTCTCTGGTACGGCGGCAACAGCGTTATCAATGGCAGCATTACCGCAGGCTCTCTGGTAGCCTTCCTGACCTATGCTGTTAATATTTCTAACCCGATTAAACGTTTAAGCCGTGTTATCGGCAATATTCAGAAGGCATTGGCTGCAGCGCAGCGTGTTTTCGACGTATTGGATTTGCCTGAGGTTATTAAAAATGCACCTGATGCCAAGGCTCTGCCGAAGGTAAAAGGCGATGTACGCTTCAATGATGTAAGCTTTGCTTATAACGAAAACGAAGAAGTGCTCAGCCATGTTTCCTTCGAGGTTAAGCCCGGCGAAATGATTGCTTTTGTCGGTCCTTCCGGTGCGGGCAAGTCTACCGTAGCCAGCCTGTTGCCGCGTTTCTATGATGCGACTAACGGCAGTATTACGATTGATGGGCAGGATATCCGCAAGGTTACGCTGGATTCCCTGCGTGAGCAGGTTGGTATTGTACCGCAGGAAACAGTGCTGTTCAACGGTTCTGTTTATGATAACATTCTTTACGGACGTCTTGATGCGACACGTGAAGAGGTAGAGGCTGCAGCGAAGGCTGCGAATGCCCATGACTTTATTATGCAATTGCCTAACGGCTATGAAACAATGCTGGGTGACCGCGGTATGAATATTTCCGGTGGTCAGCGTCAGCGCATTTCCATTGCCCGGGCAATATTGAAGAACCCGCAGATTCTGATTCTCGACGAGGCAACCTCTGCACTCGATACGGAAAGCGAGCGTGTGGTACAGGAGGCTCTGGACCGCCTGATGGTAGGCAGAACGTCCTTTGTTATTGCGCATCGTCTTTCGACGATTAAAAATGCTGATAAAATTATGGTTCTGGAAAAGGGCCAGCTTATCGAGCAGGGTAACCATGATGAGCTGATGGCTATGGACGGGCTGTACGCGCATCTGTATAAGATTCAGTATCGCAGCAAGGAAGCCAAGTAAGGCGAAAAGAGGTTAGTAAATGTATATACTCTACAATATTCTTATTTTAATAGTGCTGGTAATTTTTATTGTCCCCTATTACACTTACCGCCTGTTTACAGAAAAAGGCTTCGCCTTGCGCTTTAAGCAGAGCCTCGGTTGTGTAGATGAAGAGGATATCGCCAAGGTTGCCGGCAAGGACTGCGTATGGATTCATGGTGCGTCCGTAGGCGAAATTGTTGCCACCAGTCCGCTTGTCAAACAAATACGCAAGGAAATGCCCGAGCGTCCGGTTCTGGTATCTGCCTTTACCGTAGGCGGTTATAACATGGCCAAGCAGATTATTCCCGAAGCAGATGCTATTATCTACTTCCCGCTGGATTTACCGTTTGTCGCAGAATCTCTGGTCAAGCGTATTCATCCCGGTGTCTTTATGCCGGTAGAAACAGAGCTGTGGCCTAATTTCCTGCGCGCTATCCGTGAACGCCATATACCTGTAATGATGGTAAATGGCCGTATCTCCGAAAAATCCGTAAAAAATTACAAATATCTTTATGGTATCTGGGATGATATGCTCAATACCGTAACCCGCTTTTGTATGCAGTCCAGCATTGATGCCGATTATATTGCGCATCTCGGTGCCGACCGCAGCAAAATCTTTGTTACCGGCAATACCAAATTTGACCAGACCTATGCGGAGGTTACGCCGGAGGATTTGGCGAAATACCGTTTTGAGCTGGGCTTGAAAGAGGATTATCCTATTATCGTTGCCGGCTCTACGCATCCCGGCGAAGAAAAGGTGCTCTTTGAATCCTTTAAGTGCATCCGTGAAAAATATCCGCATGCGCGTCTGATTATCGCACCGCGTAAAACTGCCAGAGCGGAGGAAATTGCCAAGCTGGCAAGCCATTACGGCTATGAAACAGGCTTCCGTTCCAAGATGCTGGAGGAAAGCGGTGAACGCAAGGAATATCCTTTGCTGATTATTGATACCATCGGTGAGCTGGGACGTATTTATGCTGTAGGCGATGTTGTTTTCGTCGGCGGTTCCTTCAGCAATACCGGCGGTCACAACGTATTGGAACCTGCTGCCCATGCCAAACCGATTCTCGTCGGCCCGAGCATGCAGAACTTTAAGGATTCCTATGCACTGTTGAGCAAAGTTAAGGCCTGCAAGATGGTTAACAATAATGATGAGCTGACGAAGGAAATGCTGGATATTCTGGGCAATGACGAGCGTCGTGCGCAGATGGGTGCAGCTTCTTTGCAGGTTATTAAAGAGAACCGCGGCGCGGATGTGCGCAGTATCCGTTATCTCAAGGAGCTGCTTGATTTAACTGCTGTGCCTGCCCGTGAATACAAAAGCTATCCGATTAATACGCGTAACCTGACGGATGAAGGCGGCGGACGCCTGCGTCACGGTGATGCGATTATCCAATATGTTATGCAGGTTGCCTATGGTCCGGAAACTCCGTTCTTCGGCTGGCTGTTGCTGGCAGTTCTGCGTGGCATGTCTTATTTATATGAATTCGGCGTTTGCTGCAAGCTGTCTATGTATAATTGCGGCCTGCTGCACAGAGAAAAGCTGAACTGCTGCGTTATCTCTATCGGTAATATTACCGTCGGCGGCACCGGTAAAACTCCTACCGCCCAGAAGATGGCGGCAATTATCAAGTCTATGGGCTATCGCGTTGTTATCCTGAACCGCGGCTACCGTTCGCACTGGGGCAAGGAGCTGGGCGTAGTTTCCGACGGCAATAAGATTTTCATGACTGCCTATGAAGCAGGTGACGAAGCTTACCTGATGGCCAAGACTTTGCCGGGTATTCCGGTAATCATCGGCAAAAACCGTGCCGTTACCGGCCGTTATGCCGTTAAAAAGCTGAATGCCGAGGTTATCATTATGGACGATGGCTATCAGCACTGGCAGCTGGAGCGCGACCTGGATGTCGTCTTGGTAGATACGCTGAATATGTTCGGCAACGGTTGTGTGCTGCCGCGTGGTACTCTGCGTGAGCCGCTCGAAAACCTGAGCCGCGGCGATTTGTTTCTGCTGACCAAAACCGACCAGAGCAGCAAGCTGAGCCGCATTCAGCTGCGTCATACTATTGCCAAATATAATTACAAGGCACCGGTAGTAGAAAGTATTCACCATCCGAAAAACTTTGTGGAAATTGCCGACTGGTACAAGGGTATTTCCGAAAATATCAAGGATCTGGAAGAGCTGCGCGGCAAGGATGTTATGGTTTTTTCCGCAATCGGCAACCCGTCATCCTTCGAACAGACTCTCTCCAGTATCGGTTTGAATATCATGGAGGCTGTACGCTATCCCGACCATCACGATTACGGTATGTTGGAAATGCAGTACATCAACGAGCGTGCCAGCAGCCTAAAGGCTGTAGCAATGGTTACTACAGCGAAGGATGCTGTTAAGATACCGACTGAATTTATTTATTCTGCCCGCGAAATTCCTTTGTATATCCTGAATATGGATATCTGCATTACCGAGGGCATGGATAAGTTCAAAGAATATATTGATCATGCCATTAAAAAGGAGCTTGATAAAAAATGAAAGTTTTATGTGTAATTCCAGCACGTTATGCTTCTACCCGTCTTCCGGGTAAACCGCTTTCCCTGATTGCAGGTAAGCCGATGATTCAGCACGTTTATGAGCGTGCCTGCCAGGCTAAGCTGCCGGATGAGGTAGTTGTAGCTACCGATAATGAGCTTGTCAAAAAGGCTGTAGACGGCTTCGGCGGCAAAGCAATGATGACATCTCCCGACCATCCGAGCGGTACCGACCGTTTGGCCGAAGTAGCGCTGAACTATCCTGATGTTGACGTTATTGTTAACGTACAGGGTGATGAGCCGATGATTCCGCCTGAGGTTATTGACCGTCTGGCTGAATGCTTTACTGGTGACAGCGAGCTGCAGATGGCAACATTGAAGGTTGCTATGAACGAGGAGGATTACAACAATCCTGCTGCCGTAAAGGTTGTAACCGACCTTAACGGCTATGCACTGTACTTCTCCCGCAGCCTGATGCCGTATCCGCGCAATAAGCCGGAAGGCTACAAGGTTTACAAGCATGTAGGCATTTATGCTTACCGTCGCAGCTTCCTGCTGAAATATGCGGCTCTGCAGCCGACACCGCTGGAAAGAGCAGAAAGCCTGGAGCAGCTGCGTGCGTTGGAAAATGGTTATAAGATTAAAGTTCTGGAAAGCGATTTCCAGGGCATCGGTGTTGATACCCCCGAGGATTTGGCAGCAGTCAATGAGCTGTTTGCTAAAATGAATAAATAAGCTGGAGGATACTTATGCAAATCGTTAAAGTTGGTAATTATGAAGTAGGTCAGGGCCATCCCCTGATGCTGATGGCAGGTCCCTGCGTGCTCGAAGGCTATGAGCGCAGCCTGATGATTGGTCAGCGTACAAAAGCAATCTGCGACAAGCTGGGCATTCCCTATGTATTTAAGGCTTCCTTTGATAAGGCTAACCGTTCCTCTTATGCGTCTTTCCGCGGACCAGGCATTGAAGAGGGCTTAAAGCTTTTGGCTCAGATTAAAAAGGATCTGGGCGTTCCTGTAGTAACCGATATCCACGAGCCCTGGCAGGCTGAAAAGGCTGCCGAGGTTGTAGATATTCTGCAAATCCCGGCTTTCTTGTGCCGTCAGACCGATTTGGTTTATGCAGCTGCCAAAACCGGCAAGACTGTTAATGTAAAAAAAGGTCAGTTCCTGGCACCTTGGGACATGAAAAATGTTATCAAAAAGGTTGAGGAAGCAGGCAATCATAACATTATGCTGACCGAGCGTGGTGCAAGCTTCGGCTACAACACACTGGTAACCGATATGCGCGGTCTGGCTATTATGCGTGAGCTTGGTTATCCCGTAGTTATGGATGCTACTCACAGCGTACAGATTCCCGGCGGCCAAGGTACCTCCAGCGGCGGCCAGAGCCAATATGTTCCGCATATGGCACGTGCTGCTGCGGCTGTCGGCATTGATGCACTGTTCTTAGAGGTGCATGATAATCCGGCAGAAGCACTGAGCGACGGCCCGAATATGGTTAAGCTGGATAATCTGGAAAAATTATTGACCGACGTGCTGGCAATCGATAAGATTGTACGTGGCTAAAGGTAGGGTGAGAATATGGAAGCAATGCTAAAGCATGCACAGGATGTTCTGCGCATGGAGGCAGAAGCGATTTTAGAGCTGGTGCCGCGTGTAGATGAAAATTTTGCTGCGGCAGTAAATTTGATTTTAGACTGTCAGGGCCGTACCGTTATTACCGGTATGGGTAAATCCGGTCTTATCGGCCGTAAAATGGCTGCAACCTTTGCCAGCACCGGCACACCATCCTTTTATCTGCATCCTGCAGAGGGTATTCACGGTGACCTGGGCATGGTTACGGAAAGCGATGTTGTTATTGCTCTCTCCAACAGCGGTGAAACTGGTGAGGTTTTGAATATCCTGCCGTCCTTGCGCCGCATCGGGGCAAAGATTATTGCTATGGTTGGCAAGCCTGATTCAACACTTGGCAAGAATGCCGACGTTGTACTTAATGTAGGTGTCAGCAAGGAGGCCTGCCCGCTTGGTCTGGCTCCGACAAGCAGCACTACCGCAGCGCTGGCCTATGGTGATGCGCTGGCTTTGGCGCTGCTCAAAAAGCATAACTTTACCGCAAGTCAGTTTGCTATCTTCCATCCGGGCGGCAGCCTGGGCCGCAAACTGCTTTTGACCGTAGGCAGCATTATGCATAAAGGCGAGGAGAACCCGACTGTACTGGCGGATACCAAGGTACAGGACGCTTTGTTTGTTATTACCGACAAAGGTCTGGGTGCTGTATCCGTTGTTGATGCGGACGGCGTTATGCAGGGTGTGCTGACCGATGGTGATATCCGCCGCGGTCTGAGCAAGGGTGTTGATTTCCTGCAGCGTCCTGTTTGCGAGCTGATGACGAAGTCTCCGAAAACTATTACCGAAGACAAGCTGGCAGCACAGGCTCTGCATCTTATGGAAAGCAACAAGCCGAAACCGATTACCGTGTTGCCTGTTATTGACAAAGACAATAAGGTTATCGGCCTGCTGCATATGACCGACCTTGTAAGACAGGGAGTGGTGTAATGAAAAAAATCTTAGAATTTCCCTTTGGCGATAAGCAAAACAGACATGATGAAACGTTGTCTTTTGATGATGAGATAGAATCTATATTTGATGAAGATGACGATGATGATTACTGTGAATTCGATGAATTCATGGAAGAGTTTGCTGATGCGGCACAAGGGATTCGAATGCTGGCGCTTGATGTAGACGGCGTGCTGACTGACGGCACTATTTACATGGGCAATGACGGTGAGCTGTTTAAGGGCTTTAATGCCAAGGACGGCATGGGCATCAGCTATGCTATGCGTAACGGTATTGAGGTTTGCATCATCACCGGCCGTAAAAGCGAGATTGTACGCAGACGCGCTGCGGAATTAGGCATTACCTGCGTACTCGAGGGTGTGCGTGATAAGGCAGCGGCGTTAGAAAAGATAGCTGATTCTTACAGACTTGATTTGGAGGAAATTGCCTATATAGGCGATGACCTCAATGACCTTGCACCTATGAATATTTGCGGGCTGTCCTTTGCTCCCGCCGATGCTGCTGATGCGATAATTGATATGTGTGACTTTGTATTGATTAATGATGGCGGCAAAGGTGCTGTAAGAGAGGCTGTTGATTTGCTGTTAGATGCACAGGGAAAGTTGGATTCTGTTATTGATTCCTACATTAATTCCGGACAAGGAGATAGACAATAATGTGGCTTTATTATTTATTAAAAACTATGAGTACCGTTATTTCCTGGCTGCCCTATAAGGCAGTTGTGGTTATCGGTAAGGGTATGGGCCACCTCTATCATAAAATTGCCAAAAAGCAGCGTGTGCGTGCAGAGAAAACTATCCGCGAGCGCTTAGGCTATAGTCAGGAGCAGGCCGAGGCTACAATCAAATCGCTGTTTGTGAAGCTTGGCATAACCTTTATGGAAATTATGTATATGCCGGCGTTGAACAAGGACAATATCCGCGGTCTGGTAACCTTTGACCGTCCGGAGGTTCTGTGGGATGCGCTTAAGGAGAAGCATGGCGTTGTTATGCTGGCCTGCCATATGGATAACTGGGAATGGCTGGGAGCTGCACTGGCGCTGAACGGCTTTCCGCTGAGTGCGGTAGAAAAACCGCAGCCTAACCGTGTTTACAGCGATTTTATGAATGAGCTGCGCAAGGGCGTAGGCCAGGAAATTTTTTCGCGTGGTACAAGTGAAATCCTTGGCTGTGCGCGTGCTATGAAGAAGGGCCGTATGCTGGGCCTGATAGCTGACCAGGACGGCGGCTATGACGGCATCTTCGTTCCTTTTTTGGGCAAGATGGCATCAACGCCTAACGGACCGGCATATTTTTCCCGTAAATTCAAAGCACCTATTGTGCCGATTTTTATAGTACGTAAGCCTGACGGCTATGGCCATAAAGCGATTGTACGCGACCCTATCCATTATGAATTCACCGGCGACCAAAAGCTGGATGATTATAATGTTACCCTGAAAATGACTCAGGAAGTTGAAAAAATAATCAAGGAATATCCTGATAACTGGTTGTGGTTCCAGCATCGCTGGAATACACCATACACCCCACCGGAGGAGGAAAAGCAGCCAGATGAAAAATAAGAAAGTAATTCTGTCAGTGTTGGCAGGCATTGTAATTGCCGGTGCAATTATTGCCTGGCTGATGCTGAGCGGCGATAAACCCATAACTGTAAAACCTGGTAATGGAATTACAGCGCAGATTAATGCTTCCTTAAAAAATAGTGTAATAAAAAGGGAAAAGGATGGCAAAAAGCTGTGGGAGTTTACAGTAGAAGAGGTTGTTAACGATAAGGCTAAAAATACAGCCTATCTGAAGGGCATCAAAGGCAAAGTTTATCGTGCGGACGGTAGCTTTATCGATATTTCTGCAGATAAAGGCAGTGCCGGCATGAAGAGCAATGACTTTTTCCTAGAGGGTAATATTAAGGCTGTACTGAATACCGGCGGTGAACTTTATGCTGATAAAATAAACTGGAATCAGAAAAAAG
>OGZC01000170.1_pt1 | contig 37308 bp, 27 predicted proteins | sample 1576751 | NCBI WGS metagenome assembly OGZC01 (sample SAMEA3541486, study PRJEB24748) | human gut metagenome | biome: human gut; feature: human-associated habitat; material: faeces | place: China | collected 2012
TGCAGTATTTCCAGCTTGCTGGATCTGACGCTGGAGCGGAGCGAGAAAGAATTTACGCTACGGCAGGAATTACAGACCGCCCGGGAACAATTGCTGAACAGCATGAACGAGTGGAGGTTGCGTTATTGCCTCATCGCCCCGGTAGGGGGTGTCGTGACTTTCACCAAGTACTGGAATGAGAACCAGTATATCCCATCCGGAGAGGTGGCTTTCACCGTCGTACCGCAAGGCGAGGGCCGGCTGGTGGGGAAAGTGCGCATACCGATAGCACGCTCGGGAAAAGTCCGGAGAGGCCAGCGGGCGATCGTCCGTTTCTCCAATTTCCCGGATCAGGAGTTTGGAGTGGTAAACGGCGTGGTATCGAATATCTCATTGGTCCCCACCGACGAGTACTATACGGCGGATATCGATTTTCCAGAGGGCCTGAGAACCAATTACGGTATCGACCTGCCCGTCTCGCCCGAGACGCAAGCCTCTGCGGAGATCGTAACGGAAGAATTACGCCTGATCGAACGATTCTTCCTCCCGATCAAACGGATCGTGAAAGAAGGATTTTAGTGTAATATTATCCTTTCTTTCCTATGCGTTTATCACAGATGTCACGAGTGACAGAGTCCGCCGCAGACTATGGTATTCAACTTCTATTACAAATTCTTACAATTAAGATAGCTCCTTATGAAAAAATTTTATTTTATTACGCTTAGTTTTTGAAAAAACTTATTGTACCTTTGCCCTAATCACTCAATAAAGGTATAACCATGACAACTAAGTTCTTGCTCTCGTCCGATGACAATACTCGCAGTGGCCTTCTGAAAAAGAAGATCATACATTATTATATGGCCAATGGAGACGCTACTATAGCGGAGGTATGTAAAGAAATGAATCTCAGTATCCCCACCGTCACTAAGCTAATTAGCGAATTACAAGAGGACGGTTATATACTCGACTTTGGAAAACAAGAGACTAGCGGAGGGCGTAAACCTAGTATTTACGGGCTCAATCCCGTATCCGGCTATTTTGTGGGCGTAGATATACTGAAAGATCAACTGAATCTAGCCATATTAGATTTTAAAGGAGATAAGATCCGCATTGAGCAGAATATCCCTTATACACTCGAAAACACACCAGCCGCTTTAGACCATCTTTGCGAATGCATCAATGAATTTATAAACTCGTTGCCGATCCCAAGGGAAAAGATATTAAGCATTGGCATTAATATATCCGGACGGGTAAATCCTTTCGCCGGATATAGCTATAGCATTTTTTACTTTGAGGAGAAGCCCTTGTCTCAAATCCTTGAGGAAAAACTACATATAAAGATCTATATAGAGAATGACACCCGTTCCATGGCTTACGGCGAATATCTTCAAGGAGTCGTAAAAGGAGAGAAAAATATCCTATTCATCAATATATCTTGGGGATTAGGTATCGGTATCATCATAGACGGCAAGGTTTATTTCGGGAAATCAGGTTTCTCCGGAGAATTTGGGCACTTCAGCTTCTTCGAGAATGAGATCCTTTGCCATTGCGGTAAAAAAGGATGCCTCGAGACTGGAGCTTCCGGTTCTGCCCTATACCGTACCCTCCTTGAGCGGTATAAAGAGGGTAGCAACACCATATTGGCCAGTAAAATCGATGCCGGGGAATACATCGGGCTCTCTGACTTGATCGACGCCATTCACAAAGAGGATATGCTATCCATTGAGATACTGGAGGAGATCGGTTTTAATCTAGGTAAAGGAATAGCCGGATTGATGAACATTTTCAATCCGGAACTGGTCGTACTGGGCGGCCCCTTGTCGCAGACGGGAGAATATTTAAGCCTACCTATTAAAAGTGCCGTCAGGAAGTACTCTTTGAACTTGGTAACCCGTGATACTCAGATCAAAGTATCCAAATTAGGTGAAAGAGCGGGTATATTAGGAGCCTGCCTGCTATCTCGATCTAAAATTCTAGGTATGATTTAATATGTATTTCAAAGGAATTAAATAAAAAATAAATAATTATTTCATTTTCTCGATAAAACACCACTATATTATTAAAATATTTTATTTATATTTGCAGCATAATTAAAATCAGAGGTTAAAACTCATAAAAATAACGCAGATATGGATAAAATTAAAGGATTGATCGATGCTCCCTTTACTCCGTTCTACGAGAACGGGGAAGTTAATTACGAGCCCATTGAAGATTATGCGAAACTTCTTGTGAAAAACGGGCTGAAAGGCGTATTCATCAATGGTTCTTCCGGAGAAGGTTATATGCTGACAGAGGAAGAACGCATGAAATTGGCCGAGAAATGGATGGAAGCAGCTCCGGAAGGCTTTAAGGTAATCGTGCACGTAGGTAGCACATGCGTTAAGTCTAGCCGTAATTTAGCGGAACATGCTCAAAAGATCGGCGCTTGGGGTATTGGCGCTATGGCTACCCCTTTCCCTCGTATCGGTCGAATTGAGGAATTGGTAAAGTACTGCGAGGAGATCGCTTGCGGCGCTCCTGCCTTACCGTTTTACTACTATCATATCCCTGCGTTTAACAACGCTTTCCTCCCTATGCTGGATTTCTTAAAAGCAGTAGACGGGCGTATCCCTAATTTCGCCGGTATCAAATATACATACGAGAGCTTATACGAATACAATCAATGTCGTTTATACAAGGATGGTAAATTCGACATGTTGCACGGCCAGGATGAAACGATTCTTCCTTGCCTTGCGATGGGTGGAGCGCAAGGAGGTATCGGTGGTACCACAAACTATAACGGAAAAGAATTAACCGGTATCCTAGAGGCTTGGGCAGCCGGTGACTTAGAGACAGCTCGCGAGAGACAAAACTTCTCTCAGGAGGTTATTAACGTTATCTGCAATTACCGTGGTAATATCGTCGGAGGAAAACGCATCATGAAATTGATCGGATTAGATCTCGGCAAGAACCGTACCCCGTTCCGGAATATGACGGACGAAGAAGAGGCCGCAATGAAAGCGGAATTAGAGGCTATCAATTTCTTTGAAAGATGTAATAAATTCTAAGGTATGGCAGCGTTTGACAATTTATCTAATCCATCGGAATATCTAGCTTATTGGGGCAAGACCTATCGGAATGAGCTTCTTTCCAATATTCTTCCTTTTTGGATGAAATACGGACTGGACAAAGAGAACGGCGGTTACTTTACTTGCGTAGACCGGGATGGTACTCTGATGGACTCCACTAAATCCGTTTGGTTCCAAGGACGATTCGCCTTTATCTTGGCATATGCCTATAATCACATTGAGAAGAACGAAGAATGGCTGAGAGCCTGTAAAAACGGTATCGATTTCATCGAGAAACATTGTTTTGATACGGACGGACGTATGTTCTTCGAGGTGACAGCGACAGGCATCCCTGTACGTAAACGCCGTTACGTATTCTCCGAGACTTTCGCGGCGATCGCTATGGCTCACTATGCATTGGCATCAGGCGACAAAGGCTATGCTGAGAAGGCCGTGAACTTATTCAAGCAAGTATTACACTATAAGAATACCCCGGGATTATTGGAGCCTAAATTTCGTGAAGGTCTCGTGGCGAAAGGCCATTCTTTCTGCATGATACTGATCGATACGGCGGCACGCATCCGTGAGGCTATAAACGATCCCATACTTACACAACAAATCGATGATTCCATCGCCGAGCTACGCCGTGATTTCATGCATCCCGAATTCAAGGCTATCTTGGAGACAGTAGGACCCAACGGTGAGTTTATCGACTCTATCGCCGGGCGTACCATCAATCCCGGCCACTCCATCGAGACCGCATGGTTTATCTTGGAAGAGGCCAAATACCGAGGATGGGACCCCCAACTGAAAGAGATGGGTTTACAAATCCTCAACTGGTCTTGGGACTGGGGCTGGGATAAGACGTACGGCGGAATCAACTATTTCAAGGATTGCAAAAACTTCCCTCCCCAAGAGTATTGGCACGACATGAAGTTTTGGTGGCCACAATGCGAGGCGGTTATCGCTACGCTTTACGCCTACCAAGCGACTGGCGACGCCAAATATCTCGAAATGCACAAACTAATAAACGATTACACATTTAATCATCTCCCCGACAAAGAATATGGGGAATGGTATGGCTACCTACACTTCGATGGTAGTGTCTCTCAATCTGCCAAAGGCAATCTATTCAAAGGTCCGTTCCACATTCCTAGAATGCTTCTCAAATGTAGTTTACTCTGCGACGAAATTCTTTCTAAATAACTTTATCTAAAATACTGAAAATTGGTCAATTGACATCAGGGGTCACAACCGTGGCTCCTGATGTTTCTAAGGCTTTGTTTTCCTTTTTATTTTCCTCAATCAAATGAAAAATAAGAAATTATATCCTTGGATCGTAGTCGGTTTACTATGGGTTGTCGCCTTACTGAACTATATGGATCGCCAGATGCTATCAACCATGAAATCAGCTATGATGGTGGATATCGTGGAACTAGAGTCTGCGGCGAACTTCGGACGTTTGATGGCAGTCTTCCTCTGGATCTACGGATTCATGAGCCCTGTAGCCGGTATGGTGGCAGACAGGGTAAACAGGAAGTGGCTAATCGTGGGTAGCTTATTTGTCTGGTCCTTCGTGACTTTGATGATGGGGTATTGCACGGATTTCAATCAGATCTATTACCTACGTGCCTTGATGGGGGTCAGTGAGGCCCTGTATATTCCTGCCGGATTATCGCTTATCACAGATTATCACCAAGAGAAAACACGGTCATTAGCCGTAGGTATCCATATGACAGGTCTATACGTAGGCCAAGCCTTGGGAGGATTCGGAGCTACGGTGGCCAGCGCTTATACGTGGGAAACGACTTTCCATTGGTTTGGTATCATCGGCATCGCTTATAGCGTGGTCTTGATCATCTTCTTACACGATAAGAAAGATCATGTCGAACAAGCCGTAAAACTGGAAAATTATCCGAAAGAGAATCCGATTTCCGGTGCGTTTAAAGGATTAGGGATGTTATTCACGAACATCGCTTTTTGGATCATTCTTCTTTATTTCGCCACGCCGAGCTTACCGGGTTGGGCGACAAAGAACTGGCTCCCTACCCTATTCGCTGAAAATCTCTCGTTGGATATGTCCGAGGCCGGTCCGTTATCTACATTCACGATCGCTATCTCTTCCTTTATAGGGGTAATCGCCGGAGGTATTTTATCCGATAAATGGATCCAGCGGAATGTCCGGGGACGTGTATACACAGGCGCCATTGGTTTGGCATTAACGATACCCTCTCTCCTATTACTAGGATTTGGGCACAACTTCCCGATGATTATCGGCGGTGGTCTTTGCTTCGGTATCGGTTATGGTATATTCGACGCCAATAATATGCCTATCCTTTGCCAATTCATCTCCCCCCGTTATCGGGCTACAGCCTATGGAATTATGAATATGACCGGTGTATTCGCCGGAGCCGCCATCACGGATATACTAGGAAAATCTACCGACGCTGGTAATCTTGGCCATGACTTCGCCATGCTAGCCGGATTGGTACTCATCGCACTTTTAATCCAAGTGATCTTCTTACGTCCGAAAGTCGCTAATATGACCGACGAATGCTAATTAATCTCATCCAATAAACTAAATAAACAACAAAAAAGTAATTCATTATGAAGAAGAATCTACTGCTCTTAATGCTTGCGCTCCTACTTCCGGCATTTATGTACGGACAAGAGCAGACAGTCTCCGGAACAGTGCTGGATACCTACAACATGGGTGTCCCCGGTGCGTCTATCGTTGAAAAAGGCACGACAAATGGAACGATTACCGATTTCGACGGTAATTACACTCTCACCGTATCCAACAAGAACGCCACATTAGTATTTTCTTTCATTGGGTACAAGACACAAGAAGTTCCAGTAGCCGGAAAGGCCAAAGTAGACGTGATCCTACAAGAAAACGCCGAACAGCTAGACGAAGTAGTGGTAACCGGTTACGGTGGCTCACAAAAGAGAGCGACCTTGACAACCTCTATCTCTAAATTGGATAACGCCGTACTGGAAAATGCAGCTATGGCCAATGCCGGACAATCTTTACAAGGTACGGTTTCCGGTTTACGCGTAGTAAACATAAGTGGCCAGCCGGGTAAAGACCCCAATATCGTACTTCGTGGTGGAGCTACCATGACCGGAAAAGACAATGGAGCTTTGGTAGTGGTAGACGGTATCGTTCGTAACTCTTTGGCAGATATCAACCCTTCAGATATCGAGTCCATCCAAGTATTAAAAGATGCTGCCTCAACGGCCATTTATGGAGCACGTGCGAATGGCGGTGTAATCCTTGTCACGACCAAACGGGGAAAAGAAGGCGTAGCTTCCGTTTCCTATAAATTTAAAGGAGGAGCAAACTTCGCCCGTACAGGATATGATTACTTGAACGCAGAGGACTATATCTATTATAATCGCTTAGGATACAAGCGAACCGGACGTTCGGGTATCGATAACCAAATGGGCTATGGAGTTGGTAACGATTTATTCGACATTCGCTATCTAGATGACACGACGAAAGGTCTGTTAAACGAAGGTTGGCAACAAATGACAGATCCCAATGATCCTACAAAGCAACTTTTATTTAAGGATTATTCAGGCCAATTGAAAGATGCAGCTTTCAAAGACCCCTCATTCACGCAAGATCATTATTTGAACATTACAGGCGGTAACGATAAGGGTACTTTCGCTGCTAGTTTAGGTTATTACAAAGAAGATGGTTTGATCAAAGGTACTAGTTACGAACGCTTCTCCGGAACGTTAAACGGTTCCTATAAAATATTCCCGATCTTAACTGTAAACGGCGGGGCGACTTACACTTGGTCTCGTACGCCGGGATTATGGATCGGTCAATACGAGTTCTTCTATCGTACGATGAGCCAACGCCCAACTTGGAACCCCTATATGGAAGATGGATCTCCCGCTTCCGGTTTCGGTACCGGTGATGGTAATCCTCTTTACTACAAGGACAAGCTAACGAATACAAATGGAATCCGTCGTTCAACATACAACATAGGTTTCGATTTGCAAATCATTCCCGAGAAATTAGTATTAAAGGCTAATAGCGCTTTGTATCACGTAGATAATCAAACGGATAAATTTGATAAAGCCTATCAACAACAGAACTCTAGCACACCGAACCTAACGCGCCAGGCTGAAGCGAAATATGTAAAGGAAAATCAACAGCAACATAGTGTGACCTTGACATATTCTGATAGTTTCAAGGACAAGCACAATTTGGAAGCCATGGTCGGCGGTGAGTATTTCAATTGGCATCAATATACGTTAAACGCCAAGACTCAAAATTCACCTTCGGATGATATCCCAACCTTGAACGCAGGAAGTAACCGTACGTATTCATACAGTTACAAACAAGGCTATCGTATCCTTTCCGGCTTCGCTCGTGTAAACTATAACTACAACCTCAAATATCTGTTGTCTGTTGTAGCTCGTTATGATGGTATCTCCAAACTGAGCGACCACCGTTGGGGTTTCTTCCCGGGTGTCTCCGCAGGTTGGAACATCATGGAGGAAGATTTCTTCAAGGACTCCAAATTAGCGGATATTATCTCGAACCTGAAACCACGTGTCAGCTATGGTGTAAACGGTAATGTAAACGGATTAGGCTATTATGACGTATACGGTAGTTACGGACAAAAAGACAAAGACGGAAATATCATAACAAACTACAACAATTCCGTTGGTTTTTACAATGACCAATTGGTTAATAGCGGTTTACGTTGGGAGCAAAGTAAGTCTTTCGAAGTAGGTCTGGATATAGGTTTCTTCAATAACCGCTTAAGCTTTATCTTAGACTATTATAACCGTACGACTTCCGATTTGTTGACTGATCTGGATTTGCCTAATTACACGGGATTCAAAAGTATCAAAACCAACTTAGGAACACTGCGTAACCAAGGTTTTGAGATGGAGGTAAAAGCTAACATCTTAAATAATGTAGGAGGTTTCAGTTGGGACGTAACAGCTAACTTATCTACGGTAGCCAACAAGATCATCAAGCTTCCGGCAAACGGAAACGAGAACAACCGCCAAGGTGGATACCAAGTATGGGATCCGAAAAAAGGCGAAGTCGTTTGGGTTGGCGGAAAACAAGAAGGAGGAAAGCTGGGTGACTTGTTCGCATTCAAGCAAGATCACATTTTCAAAGATTGGGATGACGTAAAAGCAAACGCAAATAATCGTTATGACGCCATTGGTGAATTATATGGTCCAGCGGCATGGGAAGCCCTGAAAGACAAAACCGGAAAACAACAAATCGAGCCGGGTGACGTATGTTGGGCCGATTTGAATGGTGACGGTGTCATCAACAATCTAGACCGTGTGAAGGTAGGCAATATCTTCCCGAACGTAACAGGAGGTTTCTCTACCACCGTTTCTTACAAGGATTTCTCTTTATACGCCCGTTTCGACTACGCATTAGGCCATACATTGTATAACGACTTGGCCGCACGCTCTATCGGACAATACCAAGGTTCATTTAACATCATCGACATGGTTAAACAAAGCTGGTCTGAAGAGAACACGAATACGGATATCCCGAAATTCTACTATGCGGATCAATTGAGCAAAAAGAATATCACCCGCTCCAACAACGGACTTACGGCTGTAGATAACAACAGCTCACGATTCTATGAAAAGGGTGATTACTTGGCACTTCGCGAGATCACATTGACATGGAACTTACCGAAAAGATGGATCAATAAAGCGTTTATGTCAAACGCCTCTGTTTATGTCACCGGACAAAATCTGTGCTACTTTACCGGTTATTCCGGAGTATCACCAGAACCAGCCGTAGATACCTATTATGGTCAAGGCATCGACAATGGTAGATATCCGACTCCTAAGACTGTCCTTATGGGTGTATCTGTAACTTTCTAATTAACGCATAAAAATTAAACATCATATGAAAAAGATATTTATAACCTTTATGGTGGCTGTGTCCTTGTTGACATTCAATCGATGCACCTCGTTGGACATGGAGCCAGTCAGCAGTATTTCCGATGCTAACTATTGGAAATCATCGGACCAATTCAAGGCATTCAATACAGGTCTGCATTCCTTGCTTCGCTTACGTAGCTATAATATATTCGTACTGGGTGAACCACGTGCCGATATTTATGGCGACCAGCCTTTCGGAGGTGAAGCCACTCAAGGCGTAGAACGATATCCGTATAATACGATCAACGCTGAATTTACGGGCATCAGCAATTTTGGAGATTTCTATGAGACAATCAACCAATTAAACCTCATGATCCGTAAGACCAACGAGACTACCTTATTAGATGAAAATGAGAAGAACTACTTCTTAGGTGAAGCATATGGTATGCGTGCGTATATTTATTTCCATCTATTACGTTCATGGGGAGATGTAATTTTGGTAACCGAACCTACTCTAGGTAACGAACTGGATATCTCTCATTTGGAAAAAGCGGCGTCTCCAGCAAGTGAGGTCATGGACCAGATCAAGAAAGACATTGACGCTTCCGTCAATGCTTTCGGTAGTGATTATTCTTACAAATATGGAAAAGGCTACTGGTCTAAATCAGCCACATTGATACTAAAAGGTGAAGTTTATTTATGGAGTGGTCGCCAAATGGGTGGAGGTACAGGAGATTATTCTACCGCCAAGGCTGCTTTGCAAGATCTTCAACAAAACGGCAACCTAAAGCTACAGGATAAGTTTACTGATGTATTCGCCTATGGGAATAAGGAGAATAGCGAGATCATCTTCGCTTTCAAGAGTATCAAAGATGAATTCACCATGTGGAAAGATTATAATTGGCGAAACAACATGGTTCCGCAACGTGAATACATGGCAAACTATTGCGATGAATCAGGAACCCCATTCATGGAAATTCCGGGTTATAATTTCCACGGTTTAATGCGTTACCAAGTTAAGAAAGATCATTACTGGAAAACTTTCCGCGAAAATGATTCCCGTCTGACAGGAACCTTGAAAGCTGTTTATCAAAAACAGGAAGACGGAAGCATAAAGTACATCGCTCCATTCGCATACAAATTCCAAGGAACAACATTGGAGGGTAGCAACGAACGTAACTGGCTGGATGATTATCCTATTTACCGTTATGCCGATGCCCTGTTACTACTAGCCGAGGCTAAAGCTCTCTTAGGAGAAGATCCTTCCACGGAGATCAATGCCGTACGCGAGCGTGCTTACGGTTCTGAATATTTCAACGCACATAAAAACGAGGTCGCTTATCCGAATGACAAGGGAAGTTTCTATAACGATAACCCATTTGAGGGGGGCGATGAGAACGTGATGGAAGCTATATTGAAAGAACGGCTGCGCGAGTTCTTCTTCGAGGGCAAGCGTTGGTATGACTTGAGACGTTTCGGTAATCAATATGTCTTGAAATACACGACCGCACAAGAGTCCCGTCTTTTGTGGCCGATCAACGAGGATGCATTGACAAACAATCCCGCATTGAAACAGACTCCCGGATACTAATCGTACATAGGTTTAAGGCGATTGGATATAACTAGGTTTTTGGCACGAATTCCAAAGGGGCTTTGTTCATATGAATGAATATCGCTACCTTTGGAATTCACATATCTATTAATTTCAACCTACAAACAAAAAACATCATGAAAAAAACTTTCCTGTATTTCTGCCTTCTTTTCATCGTACAAACGGCTTTTGCGGCAGACAGTCTTTATGTGCGAGAGCAACAAATCCCCATCTTGATAGACCGGATCGACAATGTACTTTACGAGATGCGGATACCGGCCCAAAAAGGGGATGTATTAAACGAGATCACGATACAGATCGGAGACAATGTCAATCTGTCGGACATCCAAGCGATACGTCTATTTTATAGCGGAGTGGAAGCTCCATCCCGCAAAGGGGAACATTTCAGTCCCGTTACGTACATATCCAGCCATATACCGGGAAATACCCGTAAGGCTCTTGAATCTTATTCCGTACGGCAAGATGAGGTTACCGCCCCCTTGTCGCGCACGGTAAAACTAACCTCTAAACAACCGATGCTTAAAGGCATCAATTATTTCTGGGTAAGTATCCAGATGAAGCCAGAGACTTCCTTATTGGCAAAAGTAGCGACTACGATACCTAACGCCCAGATCAACAACAAACCGATCGACATCACTTGGAAAGGAAAGGTGGACGAACGCCATGTAGGTATCGGCGTACGCCAAGCCGGGGATGACGGATCGGCGGCCTTCCGTATCCCGGGATTAGTGACGACGAATAACGGAACATTACTCGGAGTCTACGATATTCGCTATAATAGCAGCGTGGACCTGCAAGAGAAAATCGATATCGGAGTAAGCCGCAGTACCGATAAGGGACAAACTTGGGAACCGATGCGAGTAGCCATGACTTTCAAACAAACGGATGGCCTGCCCCACGGACAAAACGGCGTGGGAGACCCATCGATCTTGGTAGACGAAAAGACCAATACGATCTGGGTAGTAGCCGCATGGACGCATGGTATGGGTAACGAACGGGCTTGGTGGAACTCCATGCCGGGAATGACACCGGACGAGACCGCCCAACTTATGCTCGTGAAAAGTGAGGACGATGGTAAGACGTGGAGCGAACCGATCAACATCACGTCTCAAGTAAAAGACCCGTCTTGGTATTTCCTATTGCAAGGCCCGGGACGAGGCATCACGATGCAAGACGGTACCTTGGTCTTCCCGATCCAGTTTATCGACGCTACCCGTGTGCCCAACGCCGGCATTATGTATAGCAAAGACCGCGGGAAAACATGGCACCTGCATAACTTAGCCCGCACGAATACCACGGAGGCACAAGTTGCCGAGGTAGAGCCGGGCGTATTGATGCTAAATATGCGCGATAACCGGGGCGGTAGCCGTGCCGTAGCCACGACAAAAGATTTAGGCAAGACATGGACAGAGCATCCTTCCAGCCGCAGTGCCTTGCAGGAACCCGTTTGTATGGCCAGCTTGATCAAGGTAAACGCCAAAGACAACATCACCGGCAAAGACCTTTTACTCTTCTCCAACCCGAATACGACAAAAGGGCGTAATCATATCACGATCAAGGCGAGTCTGGACGGCGGACTTACTTGGCCTACGGAGCATCAAGTCTTATTAGACGAGGCCGAGGGCTGGGGATATTCCTGTCTCTCCATGATCGATAAGGAAACGGTTGGAATCTTCTACGAGTCAAGCGTGGCGCATATGACCTTCCAAGCCATTAAGCTAACAGATCTTATTCCTTAGAGAAACAATCTATGAGATCAATACTGAATCTTATTCTTATTGTATATATAGGCATTTCCGGGTCTTTACAGGCCCGGAATCCTGTTTTATTGCCCTTGCCCCAAAAATACGTCCGGACAAACGCTTCGTTCCATCCGAAGGAAATCGCGGTTTCTTCCGAAGGGAAACTCCGTTCCATCCTAATGGAATTCTTGGAGGAGCTGCCGGTAAGCGTCCAACCGGACAGCCGATACAAGATAGAGGTTTCCTTGGTTGACAAATTGGACGGAATCCCCCTCAACTCCGAGGAGGCTTATCAACTAAGCGTCTCTTCCCGGGGCATAACCATCCGGGCAGTGTCCGAGCAAGGGGCTTATTGGGCGATACAGACCTTACGCCAACTGACCGAGCGACGAGGAAACCAATATTCCATCCAAGGTTGCGAGATCACCGACTGGCCTGCTTTCCGCATACGAGGATTCATGCAAGACGTAGGGCGGAGCTATATCTCCATGGAAGAACTGAAACGGGAGATCGAGGTACTTTCCCGCTACAAGATGAACGTATTTCATTGGCATCTCACGGAGAACCAAGCTTGGCGTCTGGAGAGCAAGATCTTTCCGATGCTGAACGACAGCTGCAATATGAGCCGTATGCCCGGAAAATATTACACGATCGAGGAGGCAAAGGAGCTGGTTCGCTTTTGCAAGGAGCATAACGTACTATTGATCCCGGAGATCGATATGCCGGGGCATAGCGACGCTTTCATCCGGGCGTTCCGTCATGATATGCAGGGCAAGAAGGGTATGGCGATCTTAAAACTATTGATGGATGAGGTTTGCGAGGTATTCGAGGAGGTTCCTTACTTACATATCGGTACGGACGAGGTAAAGTTTACCAATCCGAAGTTCGTACCCGAGATGGTCGCTTATATCCGTGCGAAAGGGAAACAAGTGATCTCTTGGAACCCGGGATGGAAGTACAAACCGGGTGAGATCGACATGGAGCAAATGTGGAGTTACCGGGGAAAAGCACGACCGGGCATTCCTGCGATCGACTCCCGTTTCCATTATATCAACCATTTTGATACGTTCGCCGACTTAATCGCCTTGTACACCAGCCGTATTTACAATGAACCGCAAGGAAGCCATGATTTGGCGGGTACGATCCTTGCCGTATGGCACGACCGGATCGTACAGCCGGAGGACAAATTGATCCGGGAGAATAATTTGTATCCGAATCTATTAGCGATCGCCGAACGTTCTTGGTTGGGCGGCGGCTATCAATATTTCGATAAGAACGGAACGATGCTGCCTATCGATCCCGATAACGAGGAGCATAAGGCATTTGTCGATTTTGAGCGGCGGATGTTATGGCATAAAGAACATCATTTCCAAGGATACCCGTTCGCCTACGTCAAGCAAACCAACGTGAGATGGCGTATCACCGACCCTTTCCCGAATGATGGGGAACTGACCCGCTCTTTCCCTCCGGAAAAGGCGCTTCAGACACAATATACCTATGAAGGGAAAAGCTACGGCACGCACGACGCCATCGGTGCCGGAATCTACCTGCGCCATGTCTGGGGACCGCTGGTTCCCGGTGTCTATAAGGACCCGCAGCCGAATCATACCGCTTACGCATGGACTTGGATCTATTCGCCCAAGACGCAAGACGTAGGGGCGTGGATCGAATTCCAGAATTACGGGCGCTCGGAGATGGATCTTCCTCCCTCACAAGGGAAATGGGATTATAAAGAGAGCCGTATCTGGGTAAATGATCAAGAGATAACGCCCCCCGTATGGACCGCTACCCACCGGGAGAAGTCCAATGAGATCCCACTGGGGAACGAGAACTGCGTAAGCCGTAAACCAACCCCGGTCCATCTGGAAAAAGGCTGGAACAAGGTGTTCATGAAGCTTCCGGTCGGTACGTTCAATACCCCCGAGGTCCGTCTGGTGAAATGGATGTTTACGTTCGTTTGCGTCACCCCGGATGGAGAGAAAGCGGTGGAAGGACTGGTTTACTCTCCGGATAAACAACTTAAATAACGTCTAATTCGGTTGAATGAAATGAGAAAAATAATAGGAATCTTATCCATCTTCCTCGCTTTCGCTCTCATGGGGCAAGCGCAAAGAATCAAGGTGGCTTGCGTAGGTAATAGCGTGACCTACGGCTACGGAATCGAGAACAGGGAAACAAACTGCTACCCGGCCCAATTGCAACAGATGCTTGGAGATGCCTACGAAGTGGAGAACTTCGGGCATAGCGGGGCTACTTTATTAAACAAGGGATATCGTCCTTATACCCAACAAGAGGCGTATCAAAAGGCACTGAGGTTTGCCGGGGATTACGTGATCATCCATCTGGGATTGAACGATACGGACCCTCGGGCATGGCCGAATTACCGGGACAATTTCGTTCGGGATTATCTTTCCTTGATCGAATCTTTCCGGAAAGCCAATCCGAAATGCAAGGTATGGGTTTGCCGTATGACTCCGATATCTCACCGCCATCCTCGTTTTAAATCCGGTACAAGAGACTGGTACTGGATGGAGCAAGCGCTTATCGAAGAAATCGCTCGGATAGCCGGCGCGACCTTGGTCGATTTACAGGAAGGATTATATGACCGTCCGGATCTATTGCCCGACGCATTGCATCCAAACGCTGAAGGTGCCGGTATCTTGGCCCGCACCGTTTATGGGGCGCTAACCGGAGATTACGGAGGATTACAGCTTCCTGACATCTATTCGGACCGGATGGTCTTGCAACGGGATCAACCGCTTCCTATATCTGGCATCGCCAACCAAGGGGAGAAAGTAACCGTTACCCTCGCCGGACAAAGGAAGGAGACCGTAGCCGGTACGAACGGGAAATGGACTGTCACGCTCGACCCCTTGCGGGTAAGCGGGAAATCCTATACCTTAACGGTTTCTACCCCCAGCCGCACGCTGAACTATCGGGATGTAGTAGCCGGGGAAGTCTGGCTATGCTCCGGACAATCCAACATGGCGTTCCGGGTAAACGAGAGCGTAAAGGAAGAACAACAGCAACAATTGGATTACGCGAAACAACACTCGCAAATCCGTTTATTCGACCTAAAGCCCCGCTGGGAGACCTACGCCGTGGAATGGGACGCTTCCGTACTGGATTCATTGAACCGCCTGCAATATTACCACGACGCCCAATGGGAAGTATGCGACATGCGGAATACCGCACGCTTCTCGGCCATAGGATTTGCCTTCGGGCGTATGCTGGCCGATAGCTTACAAGTACCCATCGGATTGATATTGAACGCTGTTGGCGGCTCGCCTACGGAGGCATGGATCGACCGGAAAACACTGGAATTCGAGTTTCCGGATATCTTACAGGATTGGACGAAGAACGACTTTATCCAAGATTGGGTACGTGAACGGGCGGCCTTAAACATCAAGCAAGCGTCCAACCCGCTCCAACGCCATCCGTATGAGCCTTGTTATCTGTTCGAGGCGGGTATCCAACCCCTTCATCGATATCCCATCAAAGGGATTATTTGGTACCAAGGAGAATCGAACGCCCATAATATGGAAGTACACGAACGATTATTCCCGTTATTGGTGAACAGCTGGCGCCAGAATTGGAACGCAGACCTGCCTTTCTACTATGTCCAACTATCCAGCATAGACCGCCCGAGTTGGACTTGGTTCAGGGACAGCCAACGCCGCCTGGCGCAAACCGTATCGAATACGGGTATGGCCGTTAGTAGCGATCGCGGGGATTCTTTAAACGTTCACCCTACCCGAAAAAAAGAGATTGGCGAACGACTGGCACATTGGGCCTTGAACAAGACCTACGGACATAACGTAATCCCATCCGGCCCTTTGTTCCGCAGCGCAACGTTTACCGATAACGCCGCCTATATCACTTTCGATTACGCAAAGGGCTTGAGAACTTCCGATGGGGACCCCATCCGTACATTCGAGATCGCCGAGCAGGAAGGACTTTACTATCCGGCGCAAGCCGTGGTAGAGAACGGGAAAGTAAAGGTGTGGAACGATCAAGTGACTCACCCGAAGCTGGTACGCTACGGCTGGCAACCCTTCACGAGAGCGAATCTTGTAAACGAGGCGGGCATGCCGGCCTCTACGTTCCGGGCAATAAAAGAATAAGCTATGCATAATAAACAACAAATCACCGGCTGGTTGTTCCTCCTGCTACTCTGCGTAGCGGGATGCGGCCAACCTGTATCTAAAAAACAGAACACCATGATAAACTGGACAAAATTACCGGATCTACCGGGAGCAGCCGATACGGCTTCCCTTGGCGTTTCCGCCCCGTTCGCCGGCATCCATAACGGCGTATTGATCGTTGCCGGAGGTTGCAACTTTCCGGACAAACCCGTCACCGAGGGAGGAGCCAAGCGATATTATAGCGAGATATTCGTCCTTCTTCCCGAAGGCTGGAAAGAGATCGACCGACTGCCTCGTCCCGTCGCCTACGGCGCTACGGTTTCCACCCCGGAAGGTATCGTTTGCATCGGAGGAAACAACAGTGATTCTTCCTTGGTCGAGGTCTCCCGCATCTCCTATAACCCCACGAAAGGAGAGGTAGCGGTTTGCGCCTTACCCTCCTTACCGTCTCCAATGGATAATCTCTCGGCTGCTTTTACCGGACAGGAGATTTACGTAGCAGGGGGAAATGAGAATGGACAGCCCTGCCATACCTTCTTACGCCTCAACCTCGCGAATATCGAAAAGGGATGGGAACAACTACCGGACTTCCCGGGAGCAGCCCGTGTACAACCGGTAGCGGCCGGAGAAAGTCCCAACGGCACACGTATTTATCTAGCCGGAGGCTTCCAGCCCATCCTAAACGAAGAGGAACCGATCGTCCCGACGGATGTATTGGTATTCGACCCGGCAACTTTTACCTGGCAACAAGAGACCGTTCTTCCCCCGTTTAAGGACGGAACGAACCGTACCCTAACAGGAGGCTGTGCCGTGACTTTCCAAACGGATAAAATCTTATTTATGGGAGGTGTGAACTACGATTGTTTCTTAGCCGCCATCGCCCGACCGATCCATTTAGCGAAAGCGGAGGCGGCGCGAGATTCAGCGGCCATTACCCGCCTGCAAGCGGAAGCCAAGGCCTATATGCACCATCCGGTAGAATGGTACCGATTCAATACCACCTTACTTCAATACGACCTATCCACGAAAGCATGGAGCGATCTGGGCGAATATGAGCAGTTGGCCCGTGCCGGAGCGGGAGCGGTTATCCAAGATGGCCGATTAACCATCATCAACGGAGAATTGAAACCGGGTATCCGCACGCCGCAAGTGAATCAAGCGAAATTATAATAGGGATTTAGTGGGATCGCTGGTAAGTTTGCCAACGATCCCTGTTTACTTTTCCCACCCGATTTTCAGTATCCGGAGTCTATTTAGAGCATACGTATCCCAAGGCAAATCCTAGACAATAAGCACGTAAATAATGTTCTTATATAAATCATTGAACATAAACATCTTAAAAAGACGATTATACTTTCCGCAAAACACGTACGTGTTTTTGGAAAAAGTCGTACATGTTTTTCGGAAAACACGTACATGTTTTTACTGAATCACACGACAGAAAACAAGAGCGTATATGGAAATATACAATAAGCCTACCTTATCATCAGATCTGAACAGTATTTCTTCCTAATCTCTATTTCATAGATATTTTGGTGCAGTTACCTTGAATAAATCTTGATTATCCAGCTTTTAGCATTATCTTTGTTCTTAGAATATATTAACATAACCAGCTAAACATACTAAACACATGAAAACCAACATCGCATTATTAATAGAGCAATCCGTTAACGTTATAGACTCCTTAAATAAAGGACTACGATTAACACACAAAGAACAACAATTTTTTTGTGAACACTTCGAACGTGAAGAAATCAAGAAAAACGAGTTTACCATAAGAATCGGTGATTACGAAAAATATCTTTATTTCATAGAAAGTGGTATCCTACGCTATTGGACTGCACAAGAATATGGTGATCCGGACAAAGAAGTCACCTTTTGGTTTTCTTTCCCGGGTGAATTCGCCAACTCGTACTTTTCCCTTAAGGAAAATCAGCCATCACTCATACATATACAAGCATTAACAGACTGTGTAATCTGGAAATTATCGAAGCAAGACTTAGCAGATTTATATCAAACCTCCCTAAACATAAATAAGATCGCAAGAATTGTTCTCGAAGATGCTTTATGCCGGAAAATAACGAGAGAGACCTTGCTACTTGGTTCCTCCGCCGAAGCTATTTATGAGGATCTTATAACCAAAGAAAAAGAACTGATTAATAATATACCATTAAAGTATTTGGCATCTTACATAGGAGTCACCCCTCAAAGATTAAGTCAAATAAGGAGAAAAGTTCATTAATAAGACAACTTATTTTTCGTTCCACTTTTGCGTTAGAGAATTATAATGAAGAATCTGTTGTGTTAAATCTTCTTTATAAAGCAAGAAACCTAAGTAAATAATTAAAATAGTTTCATTTCATAATATAATAACTGTCAATAATTTTGTCAAATTAAAAGAGAGGAGTTTATATGCAAAACGAATTTGACAACATGACATTAAAAGACTTCGAAAATAGAGGTCAAGACTTATTAACCAGAGCAAAACAGGTTGATGATTATATATCGTATAGACATAGAATCCAGCATTTACCTTATCGTGTCATCTCTTTGACCGGTTCTAGTGCCCACATGAGAGTGATCGATCCATATTCAAATAAAGAAAAAGAAATGATCAGTTTCGTTTCCAATGATTATCTGGGCTTATCACACCATCCAGAGGTTATAAAAGCAGGGATTGATGCGCTTGAACAATATGGAGCCGGAGCGGGGGCCAGCCCTTTGATTGGCGGGCACAACTTCTTGCATGAGCAGTTAGAGCAAGAGATCGCTCATTTCTTGAAAAATGAGTATGCAATAACCTATACATCCGGATACGCCGCAAATTGTAGCACATTACTAGCCATGATGGGTAAAGAAGATATCGCAATCATGGATATGTTTACTCATGCGAGTGTATTTGACGGTTGTTTATGTACCAATACAAAGAGGTTCCTTCACAACGACATCGATTCCTTGGTGCATGTCCTAAACAACGCAAAGAGCTTCAAAAATCGCTTTGTAATTATTGATGGCGTTTACTCCCAAGATGGGGATATCGCCTTTCTTGATCAAATTTATACCGTATGTAAAGAGCATGACGCATTCCTCATTGTTGATGACGCTCATGGTATTGGTGTATTAGGCAAAACAGGCCGAGGAATTATTGAGGATTATGATCTTCTCGACAAAGTAGATATAATTACCGGAACATTCAGCAAAGCTTTCGGATGCGTGGGAGGTTATGCCATAGCCAGAAAAGAGATCATAACTTTACTCAGATATTATTCAAGGCAAAATATATTTTCCGCTGCCGCTACACCCCAAACCGCCGCATCCGCAATAAAAGCCATCCAACTGATTGACCAAGAACCCCAATGGAGAAACACACTAGCCGACAATATCGAATATTTTAAAACCGGACTTGAAACCTTAGGTCTTGATTATGGTAATACCGAATCAGCGATATTCCCCGTAATGGTACGTAATGAACACTATGTGAAAGAAGCAGCTCGCATATTATTTGAGCAAGGAATATATGTAAACCCAATCAGTTATCCAGCTGTACCGGAAAAATTATCCCGTCTTCGCTTCAGCTTAACAGCTATGCATACGAAGGAGGAGTTGGATAAGACATTTAGTATCCTTGAAAACATTAGGAAGAAATACAAACTAGCACAAATATAATCACATTTATAAATTATATAAAGATTAGCAGCTTTGTTATTTACAGCAAAAATCAATAATTTAGAAACCTTCACTTTTACAAAGAAAACAATCATGATAAAAATTATCATTTATTCATACGGCATCTCAAGTAGTTAATATATATTCATCACTATAAAATCAATAAATATCTACTTTAACAAAGTAAATATTTACACAAATATACATAAAATTCAATATATGAAAACTAGACATTTATTAAATATATTATTATTAGCACTTTATACAAGCAGCTGTAATAAAGAAGACACCCCTCTAATCAAAACAGAAACTGTCAAAATATTTCTTTTATCAGAAACAAATAGAATCCAAAATGAAGATATTGAAAATCATGAATATATACTAGCAAAAGAAGAAAATCAAGTCGATTTTCAAGAAATAAATATTTCTGCGATCGAGGGTTTCCATTATGAAAAAGGGTATGAGTATGAATTACTAGTTGAAAAAAAGACCCTCGTTAATACTAATTTTGACAATAATCAGACTAAATACAAATTAATTGAGTTAATCTCAAAAAACAAAGTAGATTTTAAATATTTGATTATAACTAAAGAAAATCCCTTCATACTACATTCAGCCGGAGGCAGATTCGAAATACCTCTGCAATGTATAAAAGAAAAATATATTAACAACAAATTATCAGAAAAAGAGCACCATCCTTTAAAAGGATTAAAATATAAGATTGGAACTAATTATGGAGGTATTACTAATATAGTAAAAGAAGGGAAAGAAATCGGTTTTTACAAAATAATTATCGAGAGATATGGAGCATACAACATGAATGGAATTCCTGAATGGTTTTGTGCTTTTTACACTAAAAATGCAAATTTAAATTTTGACCTAAAACCATCTCCAATCTATGAGCAAATATTTGAGCAACCACAAACTAAAGGAGAGCAGTATCTTATCCTTCCGATCATAAATATTTCAATTGGAACATTTGATATATAAAGATCCTATATTAAAATGCAACAAAATTAACACAGCAATTATTCACCTTATAAATATATATTATCATGAAAAAAGAAATCTTTATCTTACTAACTGCTTCACTTGTAGTTTCTTCATGCGTTGACAATGAAGATATATACAAAAATCCAGACAATAGTAAAAAGGATCAAGTCTTAACACTATCCAAATATCCTCAGAAAGTCATAGACATTGAAACTGGCAGTAAAGAACACTTAGCTCTTTTAAATGCAACCACACGATCTACCTTTCTCATTAAGGATAGTGTTTGGCCGGATAAAAAAGGTCATTCACTCATATATGAAACAAATGAACACGGTACAACAGCCAATACAATGAGATACATCTATTTGGGATCATTACTGAAAGGTGGCTCGCTAGAAGAACAGCGTTTTCAACGCTTAACAAACGAATTAGACCCTCTTTATATATCCTACTCTTTTCCTGCTAAGATTGTAGGAGATATAATAGAGAAGCCCAGCTTGCAGTCGCAAAGAACATCTTTAAGTAAAATAATGAATCAAGAAGGGATGACAGGCAAACAGATTGTTTCATTTATCTATGACATGAATCAGTTCACCTATTATAATGAATTAAAATTAGCATTTAATTGCAATATAGACGTTGCAAGTGTTTTTAACATATCTACAAGTGTTGCGCAAGGAAAGATCAGGAAGAAATGTGGATTAGTAGCTAAATTTATACAAAAAAATTTCACAGTTGATTTAGATTTACCAGCAGATGGATGCCTTTTAAAAAACAATAATGAATTATCAAATGTTGGTCCATACGATCCTGTTTATATAAGTTCAATAACCTATGGAAGAATGGGAGTAATGATGTTCGATTCTAGTTATGCATATGATTCATTAAGAGTAGCAGTAAAAGCAGCCTTTGATGCAAAAATAATAAATGGGAAATTAGAGCTAACAAGTGAACAAACGAAAATAATTAGTGAAGCAGACTTAAAAATTGCAATCATAAGTGGTGATGGTAGCTATTCTGTGAAAACAGTGGATGGAATTAACGGATTTAAGGAATTTATTATAGCTGGAGGAGAATTTAGTAAGGATGTTCCTGGAGATCCTATATTTTATTCAGCAAGCTACTTAAGTGATGATTCTCCATTCTACGCAAAATTCAGAGTAAACATACCTTATAAATAATTATACTATGAGAATTACATCAATATTTTTATTTACAATCATCATATTTGGAGGATTATCATGTTCAAATGATGATAGCCTTATTCATAATAAGACTAAAGGAATCTTAGAGAAATATCCTGAACCCACTGTCACAATAACAGCTCATAATCATATACCTTTTCTTGCTAAAAATATTTTAGAAGAAAAAGCGATTACAAAAAGTGTAAATATTATCTCCGATATTGCATGGGCAAATGGATTTGGAAGAACAATTACAGCCCGATCGGATGAAATGGTAATACCAGACAATATGAATAGATACATATACCCGGGATCAATATTGGAAGCATCTAGCATTGCAGAGACACGATTTACTCCAATACCTGTAAAAAACAATCCGGTCCATGTCTCTGTCTCTTTTCCTGCTAAAAAAGTAGGAGGAACTATAAAAGAGCCTTCTTTATTGAATATCAGACAATTTGTCATGGATCTAATGCAACAAAATAATATAGGAAAACAAAGTGCAACATTAAGTTTTGATGTTCAAAAATTTGTATCATATGATGAATTAAAAATGACTTTTGGCTCTAATGAAAATACAGGATTATTGTTTTGGGGAACTTCTTCTGCGCAATATCAAAATAAATATAGAATCATACGCAGCTCTGGACTTTGCATAAAATTTATTCAGAAATATTTCACATTAGACATGGATATTCCTAGTAATGGTCTAATTTCAGGAACTATACCAGGAGGATACTCACCTGTATACGTTAGCTCTATTGCCTATGGAAGAATAGGTATTCTCACACTAGAAACAAATTACGATTATGAAAAAGCTAACAAATTAGTGAAAGAAACTTTTAATTCGCTATTTATTAACAAGAATAATACACTCACAAAGGAGCAAGAAGCCTTTTTCAATAGCGCAGAAATGAAAGTTTTCATAGCAGGAGGATCAGGGGTCACAGGAGTTAAAACTATAGGAGGTATTAAAGAATTCACAAATTATATTACAGAGGGAGGAGAGTTTTCAGCATCCTCACCAGGTAAACCAATTTTTTGTTCTTTTGCAAACTATAGTGACGATTCTCCATATCGCATTAATTTCAAAATAGATATAGACAGTGATCCTGTTTATGCAAGACTTGAATATGATATAACCAAAGATGTATCAGGTGGAAATGTTAAATCATGGTATACTGATGCTAATGTTTATTTAAGGTTTTATGCAGATAAAGCCTGTTCAATCAAAACGATAGCCCAAAACTATATTGGATTTAATATAAATCGCCTTATATTACAACAATATGTTGGACCTAATTATAGTGTTAGTAAAGCAAGAGAGGTAAAACTAGATCAAAACCTCACTTTTCATAATCAAACAAAAGGCATAGAGTATCCAATTGCATATGGTCATCGCATGACAGAAACAATAGGCACTACATATTTAGATCGAGGAAATTGGACTAATGACCATTTTTACCTAAGAGCAGGTAAATTTTATCAAGTACGACCTCCTATAAATATGAAATATACATGTTTCATAGATTATCATAATCAAAATGAATATGACTGTTCGGATTTTGAATAATTAATATTCCAAAATAAAATACCCCTAGAGTTAAATAGACAACTTTGGGGGTATTTCTATCATAGGAGCTTGAACCTCTGTATATATTAAGATTAATATATGCTAAATCTACTTGTTCTCATATTTATTTCATACTCTCCTTCTTATAATTTATACGAACCCCATACTTCGTGTATACTCGGTCTAGCCCCAACATACCTTGTGGGTTAGGCTCGCCTTGTGCTTTGCCGGACAGGATATCCTCGCTCATCGTGATCATGTCTTTTACACGTTGAGGGGTTTCCTTGTTCATTCCGAAATAATGTCCGGGGTAGAGGTATTTGATATCATATTTCTCGATCACCGCACTCATCTTCTTACAAGTAGATATTAGCGTAGAGAAGTCAACTCCCAGCAATAGATTACCGGAGCCGAACGAATCGCCGCTAAAACCATAAGCGGCATCCTTATCCACAAAAGTGGTCGATCCGGGAGTATGCCCGGGAGTAAAGACAACTTCGAGGGTACGCCCACCCAAATCTAGAATTTCGCCATCTGTGAGGAAACAGACCTTGCCTTTATAATTCGGCATAAATTCCGGTATACCTATCGTATCAGCCGGATTGATATAAATCTCCGGGAAATAATCGATAGCCGAGCCTGTATGGTCCGGATGCACATGCGTGGCGACCAGCGTAACCGGCTTGTCCGTGATGGAAGCCACTAGCTTATCCAAATCCTTGATCTTTGTTCCTGCATCAATCAAGATCGCTTTCGTTTCTCCCTCGACCAGATACAGGCTCTCGTTCGCCATTAAATGACCTGTTCCAAACCATGTATGCTCATCAATCTGATGGAAAATCACATCTTCATTCCTAAGCACTTCCTTCTCCTCGATACCCGCCGTCTGTGCCTGGCAGAACAAAGCGATCCTTGACAGGAGCAACAACATCATTAATAAACCTAGTTTTTTCATTATCATATTCATTTTTAAGATTTAAATCGCCGCGATCTTCCGAAGGCTTGCGTCCCATTTCGGCTCGGCGTAGATGAGACGGATAGCTTCTTCCGGCGTGTCGGCTACCGCCCACATCTTGGCGTGCTGGGGACGCATGAAATTCTCGTTCATGGCGTTCCTCAAAAGTTCCAACAAGGGATCATAGTAATGATTAATATTGAGGATTACGATCGGATTGAGGTAGAGACCGAGTTGTTTCCAAGTGATGATCTCCAGAAGTTCCTCTAATGTACCGCATCCACCGGGAAGGGCGATCACCGCATCCGAGAGGTTTGCCATGAGCTGTTTACGCTCGTGCATCGTCTCGACCTCAATCAACTCGGTCAAGCCTTTATGATACCAATCCTGCTCCACCATAAAATGGGGGATAACGCCCGTTACCGTTCCACCAGCCGCTAACGCAGCGTCGGAGACAGTGCACATCAAACCGATATTCCCGGCACCATTGACTACCCGTAGTTTTCGCTCTCCCAAAAGACACCCCAATTCCTTGGCGGCGTCAAAATAAATCGGGGGAATCTTCGTGCTGGACGCGCAATACACGCAAACAGACGAGATGTTATTTATCTTCTTTTCTTCCATATCTTTTTATTCTTGATTTATATCGTAGCCAAATAAGGCGAAATCCCCCAGACAAGGATCATCGGGGAAGACTTTCGCCAATGCGTCCGTTATCTCACGGGCCGTACGAAGGGTAGCGGTTTTTTGGCCTGTCAAGCCCAAGCGCAAGGAGATCTGGTGCACATGCGTATCCAACGGGATGATTAATTGGCGGGGATGCACGGCTGTTCTCCAGATACCGAGATCGACGATACCATCCGTACGCACCATCCAACGCAAGAACATCGCCAGACGCTTACAAGCGGAAGTCCCGTGCAAGACCGGAATGCCATTGAGATCAGCAAAAAGTTGTTGCAACCGCAAGATAGGATCTTCGCAAGGACCGGCGGCGGCCATAGCGTCTTCCATACAGTCGTAGGTATCGTATATATCCTTTAGGCGACAACAAAGGAGATGCAGATCATGATAGGTATAAAAACGGTAAAAGGTATCCCGCCTGCGAACCGGGCGGTTCCGTAGGGGAGCGAAAGAAGTCTCTCCGGTACGGATAAACTCGTAAGGACTTTCGCCCATCAGCCGGTGTAGCTCTTCCGCTTTTTGGAGAATATGCGCCCTGCGACCGTAAGAGATCCACGCCGTCAGGAAAGCCGATATCTCAATATCCCGTTTCTCCGTAAACCGATGGGGGAATCGAACCGGATCATCCTTGATAAACGATTCCGTATTGTACGTTTTCGCCCATTCACGAAGTAAAGAGATGGTCTTTGTATCCATGTTATTTCTTCTTTAGAAAATATTGCCGCTCGGGGTCCGGATAATGCTCGATAGCGTAACGAAGCGCCGTACGAGGAAGACGAGTAGCGTTGCGTTCCAAGAAATCGGTAAGCGTCTGCCGCTCCTTTTTGCCGACCTCACGCAGCATCCACCCAACCGCCTTATGCATCAAATCGTGTTTATGACCGATCAACCGTTCGGATAACTCCAAGGTATCCCCAAAATCATTCCGACGGATAAATGCCCACGTAGAGACGATCGAGATCCGTTGTTCCCATAAATTCTCGCTTTCCGCCAAACGGTAGAGGAGGGAACGATCTTTGTCCACCAAATATTCGCCGACGATATCCCGACAGGTCAAATCTACCAAATCCCAGTTATTGCAACGCCGCATATTCTTCAGATAGAATCGGAAGATGGCTTCCCGCTCTTCCGGCATCGCTTTCCGATCCTGGAAACGATAGACCAAAATCAGCAAGGCACATAGACGTGCCTCATGCCACGGACTATCCAGCAACAGCTGCAGCTCATCGAAAGGAGTCGCCTTATTAGCCTTCGCTATGCTGCGGGTTTGCGGGACAACCACTCCGAGAAACTGATCGCCCTCGCCATATTGACCGGGACCAGTCTTGAAAAAGCGGCTCAAATGAACCGCCTTCTCGGGTGTACCGACCGACTGTAGCTCGGATAGGATAAACGCCGCCGTCATGGCCGGAGTACCCGTGATACGGGACGGTCGCCCTCCAAGAAACCGATCACGTTGTTGCATACCGTGCGTGCCATAATGATACGGGTTTCCATCGTCTGGGTGCCGATATGAGGGGTTAATACCACGTTGTCCATTTCCAATAACTCGGGGAGAGGATAGTCTCCAAACTCGAATACATCCAAACCGGCACCATGAATCGTACCTTCTCGCAAGGCTTTTACCAAGGCATGCTCGTCCACCAACGGGCCACGGGCCGTGTTGATCAGGATGGCGGAAGGCTTCATCTGCTTGAACTCTTCCTCGCCGAGGATATGGTAGGTATCGGGGGTATAAGGGGCGTTCAAGGATACGAAATCGGCTTTCGCCAGAAGCTCTTCCTTGGAGACGTAGGTAACATTCAATTTGGTCTCGTCCTCGATGCAAAGCTGACGGCGATTGTGGTAGATCACATCCATGCCCAAAGCATTCGCCCGTTTCGCCAAGGCCTTGCCGATACGTCCCATACCGATAATGCCCAAGGTCTGTCCGGTAACCGGCATACCGAGGTTCTCCAGTACACCGACCTTCATGTCCTTACCAAGCGTACGCAGCTTACGATCACATTCCGTGATACGCCGGGCGGTATCCAGCATCAAGCCTAAAGCGATATTGGCGGTAGGGGCCGTGACAGGATCAGGCGAATTCGCCACCGTCAAGCCTTTCTCGAGGGCGTAGGCCACATCGATATTATTATAACCAACGGCGTAGTTAGCGATCAGCCGCAATTTCGACGCATGGTCGATCAACTCTTTGTTTACCGGGAAATCGAACATGGAGCAGAGCACATCGTACTCCGGTATCATCTCGAAAACCTCCTCATACGTAAAATCTCTTCCTTCGGGAAAGGTTACCTCGTACTTACTTTCCAACTCGGTAAATCCCTCGCGGAACATGTCGTATGTCACTAATATCTTCATCTTGGATCTATTTGTTATTCAAAAAGCAAAAATACAAATCAATTGGCAATTAATTCCTAAATTTGTGACCAATATATATTTATTATGGTACTAAACTATATTTGGATCGCTTTCTTCTTGATCGCTTTCGTCGTGGCCGTAGGTAAACTGGTCATTGGTGGGGATACCGCCGTTTTTACCGAGATTATCAACGCTTCTTTCGCTTCGGCCAAGACGGGTTTCGAGATTTCGTTAGGATTAACGGGGATCTTGTCGCTTTGGCTGGGCATCATGAAGATCGGTGAGAAGGGGGGGGTGATACAAGCGTTCGCACGATTGGCGGCTCCCGTATTCAGCAAGCTTTTTCCGGATATCCCAAGAGACCATCCCGTGACCGGTTCTATCTTCATGAACCTATCGGCAAATTTACTGGGACTGGATAATGCCGCCACGCCAATGGGATTGAAAGCCATGCAACAGTTACAGGAATTAAACCCGAATAAAGAATCCGCCAGCAACTCCATGGTGATGTTCTTATGCATCAATGCCTCGGGACTGACCTTGATCCCGATCACCATCATGATGTACCGGGCGCAGTTAGGAGCGGCGAATCCATCAGACGTATTCCTGCCGATCATGCTCGCTACATTCACATCAACCTTAGTCGCTATTTTAGCGGTTTGCGTACGGCAGAAGATCAATATCCTCCAACGGAACCTAGTCCTGTTTTTCGGGGGACTGGGATTATTTATCGGAGGCCTGGTATGGCTATTTAACTCGATGGAACAGGAGCAAGTTTCCTTGTATTCGACTTTATTCGCCAACACGCTTCTTTTTACCATTATCTGCGGATTTATCATCAGCGGCATGCGTAAAAAGATCAATGTATATGATGCTTTTATAGAAGGGGCGAAAGAAGGTTTCCAGACTGCTATAACGATTATTCCTTATCTGGTAGCTATCCTAGTAGGTATCGGTGTCTTCCGGGCTTCCGGAGCGATGGATTTCATCATACAAGGCGTTCGTTTCGGCATTGCTTCGATAGGGCTCAACACGGATTTCGTGGAAGCGCTACCTACCATGTTGATGAAACCGTTAAGCGGGAGCGGGGCTAGGGGCATGATGCTGGACGCCATGAACACGTATGGAGCGGACTCTTTCGTCGGTCGCCTGTCATCCATCGTTCAGGGCTCTTGCGATACGACATTCTATGTAGTTGCTCTTTACTACGGTAGCGTAGGTATCCGTAATACCCGCTATACGGTGCAATGCGCCTTGTTAGCGGATCTGGCCGGGGCGATAGCGGCGATAGCGATGGCTTACCTGTTCTTTTAACATTCTATACAATCAATAGATTTGAAATGAATCTATTTAAAATCTATTGATTACATTTGTAACGAAATTTCAATACGATAAATAGACCTTATGGCAATAGCATATTACGCCGAGGATATCCAGCTCCCGGCAATCAAGAAAAAAGCGGTCAGCGGATGGATCAAGGCGGTAGCCGAGACCTACGGGAAGAAGACAGGCGATATCAGTTACATCTTCTGCTCGGACGAGAAGATCTTGGAGGTAAACCGCCAATATCTCCAACACGATTATTACACGGATATCATCACCTTTGATTATACGGAAGGAAATAAGATCTCGGGTGACCTGTTCATCAGCCTCGATACGGTCAGGACAAACGCCGAGACATTCCACACGGATTATAACGAGGAACTCCACCGTACCATCATCCACGGCATCCTGCACCTTTGCGGTATCAACGACAAAGGCCCCGGCGAGCGGGAGATCATGGAGGAGAACGAGAACAGAGCGTTAGCGATCTTGCCGGAGGAATGTCAGTAAAGAGATGTTAACCAGAAACAAATTTATACTACAAATCTTATCTGAAGAAAATTATGGAGAAAATCACAGTCCAAAATACAAGTGTCATGATCATATCTATAAATAAGAATGACTATATCTCACTTACCGACATCGCAAAGTACAAAAGCGATGATCCGACAGCAGTAATTGGCAATTGGATGCGTAATCGTAATACCATTGAATATTTAGGTATATGGGAAAGTTTATATAATCCTAATTTTAAACCCCTCGAATTCGAGGGGTTTAAAAAGGAAGCAGGGTTAAATGCTTTTACCCTTTCTCCACAAAAATGGATAAATACAACAGCGGCAATTGGTATTATCTCCAAATCCGGAAGATATGGAGGCACCTTTGCTCATAAGGATATAGCTTTCAAATTCGCAAGTTGGATCTCTGTTGAATTTGAATTATATATCGTTAAAGAGTTTCAACGCCTAAAAGAAGAGGAACAGAAACAAATCGGCTGGACTGCCAAACGAGAACTCTCCAAAATAAACTATCACATCCATACCGACGCTATCAAGCATAATCTCATCCCCATAGAGTTAACCCCGCAACAGGTAAGCTTTATATACGCAAACGAAGCCGATATTCTTAATGTCGCTCTATTCGGCACAACCGCTAAACAATGGCGGGAAGCCAATCCCGAATTAAAAGGTAACATTCGTGACTATGCGACTATTAATGAACTTATCTGTTTATCGAATATGGAAAGCCTGAATGCTGTATTTATTGATGAAGGACTTACCCAGCGTGAACGACTAATAAAGCTTAATCAAATAGCGATCCAGCAAATGAAGATATTAGAGGCGGTTGAGAGCAGACTATTGTTGAAATAAATAAAAATAATACAGACAACATGAAAACAGAAGACATACCTTACGATTACACGTATTGCTACGCCACGGACGAGCAATGCCCGAAAGCAGTCCATTGCCTGTGTAGCCATGCCGCAAGGCTGAACGAGGAACAAGCGATCTCTCTTAATTCACGATTTACTGGAGATCAGAAACGCCATCCTAGATTGAATTGAATAACCCCATTATGATCTTTTCCCCTAAAATGATTGCTTCCACCGAATGAGTATTCCGGCTCCTTAAAGAAATGAGTACATCCTAAATTATAATTGGCGGAGATAACTAATCCCATGTCAAACGTATAGCCAAGCCCCATCGAAACAGAGAAATCACAATTTCGGATCTCTTCTTTTTTATCACCGGAAAAATCGTACTCGCTCTGGTGCACCGGAGTAGGAGCCGAGACGAAAATATAATTCGAAGCTTTCGCCCTTACATTAAAGCCAACTTGTGGGCCCGCGAAAAGATGGAATCCCCGATACAAATAAAATTTAGCGTAAACAGGAATATTTAAATAATCCGCCTTTAGCCGGGCTGTCTCGCCTTTAGCGTTTTCCTGTTGATAACCTTGCATAGAATAATAAACACCCGGTTCTAAAGCAAACAGTTTACTAAAACGTATTTCCTCCGCCACACCAATATTTAACCCCGGACGCATATCCGCAAAACTTTCCGGATAAGTATTTGCCAAATTCAAGCCAATCCTAGGAATAAAATGGAACTCTTGAGCATCGGCTTGCGACAAAGAGAAAACAAACAAGATAAACAGTAATACAACTTTTTTCATAACTCCTACATTTAAAACATATCTATATTTATAGATGATTTAAGATACATAAAAGTTGCACTCCCTATCTCATTACTTCACATTAGGGGAGGCACTTCTTCCTCCACCATGATGGTAGCAGCCGTGACAGCTCAAGCACCAAATATTACTCGGTTAATAACGGCTCTTGTTTTCCGGAATCATATACGACAAACATAGAACCGTCTTTCTCGATCATGACACCACGGCCTCGTTCCTTCTCCTTGTTTTCTTGATTATCGACATTCACGGCAATCACTTTATAATGATAGAAAGTCGTGATATCATCGAAAATAGTATGACCTACAAAGATGCGGTTCACATTATATTTCTCTAATATTTTCCGCAAATCATCCCGATCTAACGGGTGATACTTATCTGCGCTACGTACCATACCCCGATACCAGATCGGTCCATACGTAGCGAACATAAAAGAAAGATCGGAGCCTTTATCTGCATTACGTTCTTTTTTCGTTAAGAAGAGGCCATCGCTCACGATCTCATTCACGGTAGGGATATCGTAATTCCGGTCTAAAAACTCCTTGCTCAACCCAGCATGGACAAACAGGTTATCTCCGACCACCTGTATCGAGTTACGAGTTTTCAACCAATGTCCTAACTCGCTTTTCTGCCAAAGCTCCGGATAGGTCATTCCTAAAGTATCCGCCAATTGAGTATATTTCTTCTTCGTATATCGCAAATCATTTCCCAGAACCATAGTCTCATGATTTCCGATTAAGAAAGTCACTTTTCCACCGGCATCTTCCGCTTCTTTCTCCAACTTGTAGATCAACCAATAGATAGGGAGTACATCCACGCCCCGGTCAAAGACGTCACCGATTATCACCAATTGGTTGGCCCCGAAAATCCAATTATAGTCCGCATCGATCACTTTTCCCGCCTTTAACAGGGAGGCGAAACAAGACCAGTTCGCATGTGGATCTGAAAGAACAAACGTCTTCTCTGGTTGCACATCTTTCCATTTCGGACGAGAGACGGAGTGTATGGTTACCGGAAACAATCTCTCCCCGTTATCGGAAAACACCTCGAATGAAAAGGTGGTAGGTATACTTTTATAATGCTTATCCAATAACCGGCCTTTCCCGTCTACAGATATCGCACGCATACTACCATCATCGGCTTTCAATAGATAGGGACCATCGATCGATAACTTCTCGATCGCTTGACGAGGTTTCTTATCTTTCCCACAAACCGGACTGAAGCAAGAGGTCAGTAAAACCAGAAAAACAAGGATACGGCATTGAATAGAATTCATAGCAGCTTAAATCTTTAGTTCATTAAACCTGAAAACAATGTATGTATTTATTATACAAATATAAACGAATTCTTTCACGAACACTCACTATCTTCGCGTAAAATAAAAGGGAATAAAAATGACTTTCAATTACGACGTAATAGTAGTAGGCGCAGGACATGCCGGCTGTGAAGCCGCCGCCGCCGCGGCGAATCTAGGATCAAAGACGCTTTTGATCACGATGGACATGAACAAGATCGCCCAGATGAGTTGTAACCCGGCAGTCGGGGGAATCGCCAAAGGACAGATCGTACGAGAGATCGATGCGCTAGGCGGATATATGGGAATCGTGACCGACCAGACCGCTATCCAATTCCGTATGTTAAATCGTAGCAAAGGACCGGCCATGTGGAGCCCGCGTGCCCAAAGCGACCGTGCCCGTTTTATCGATTGCTGGCGGGGCATACTGGAGAATATGCCGAATCTATCCATCTGGCAGGATATGGTTCAAGAACTGATTATCGAGCATGGACAAGTCTGCGGCGTCCGTACGGGAATGAATGTCGTATTCCGTGCCGGAGCGGTGGTGCTTACGAACGGGACCTTCCTAAACGGCCTGCTTCATATCGGAAGAACCCAGATACGGGGCGGACGTATCGCCGAGCCTGCGGCGACCGGACTTACCGAGCAACTTGTCTCTTTAGGTATCCAAACAGATCGCATGAAAACCGGAACACCGGTCCGTATCGATGGCCGGAGCGTTCACTTCGATGAAATGGAGGAACAACCGGGGGAAAACGATTTCCATAAGTTCTCTTACATGGATACCAGTCATCGTAAATTAAAACAATTGAGTTGCTGGACTACCTTTACGAACGAGGCTTGCCACGATATATTACGGGAAGGTCTCCCCGACTCTCCTCTTTATAATGGACAGATCAAAAGTATCGGTCCCCGTTATTGTCCCAGCATCGAAACGAAAATCGTGACGTTCGCCGACAAGACGCAGCATCAACTATTCCTAGAGCCGGAAGGCGAGGCCACGCAAGAATATTACCTAAATGGCTTCTCCTCTTCCCTACCCTTGGATATCCAGCTTCGTGCGCTCCAAGCGATCCCCGCTTTCCGTGACGTGCAAATCTATCGTCCCGGATATGCGATTGAATACGATTTCTTCGACCCGACTCAGCTAAGACATAATTTGGAGACCAAACAAATCCGTAATCTTTTCTTTGCCGGACAGATCAACGGAACTACCGGATACGAGGAAGCCGGCGGACAAGGTTTGGTAGCGGGTATTAACGCCCACATCAATTGCCACGGCGGACAACCTTTTATCCTCGGAAGAGACGAGGCTTATATCGGTGTCCTTATCGACGATTTGGTAACCAAAGGCGTGGACGAGCCTTATCGTATGTTCACCTCTCGTGCGGAATACCGCATCTTACTACGCCAAGACGACGCGGATATGCGACTCACCGAGAAATCCCACCAAATGGGATTGGCCAAACAAGACCGCTACGATTTACTGCGAGAGAAAAAAGAGAGCCGTGACGCTATCATTCGTTTTGCGGAGACCTACTCCGTAAAGCCTCAATATATAAACAGCGGTTTGGAGAAACTGGGTACAGCCCCCCTATCCCATGGTTGCAAATTATTCGATGTCGTACTCCGTCCGCAGACTACATTGGAAAACCTCGCAGATCTAGTTCCGGCCCTTCGTGCGGAGCTGGACAAAGTCCCGGCCTCCCGTAAGGAAGAGATCATCGAGGCCGCTGAGATATTGATTAAGTATAGCGGCTACATCAAGCGAGAACAAATCATAGCGGATAAGATAAACCGTTTAGAGAATATCCGGATCAAGGGTAAATTCGATTACAACTCGATCCAGTCTTTATCTACGGAAGCCCGCCAGAAATTGACCCGGATAGATCCCGACACGATCGCTCAAGCGAGCCGCATCCCGGGTATTTCCCCTAGCGACATCAACATCCTTTTGGTACTACTCGGAAGATAAAACACGAAATGTTCCACGTGAAACATATTAAAGGAGATATTCAAATGAATGAAGCTAAAACACTGGTTATACGAGGAAATCTGGTAGATATAATCAACAGGCGCACCTTCGGGGCAGAGATTTCAATCCTAAACGGGCATATCGGAAAGGTAACCCCTACCGGACAAGATGAGGGATATTACCTCCTCCCCGGCTTTATTGACGCACATGTCCATATAGAGAGTAGCATGGTAACCCCTACGGCATTCATTCACGCAGCCGTACGCCATGGCAGTATCGGTGCCGTGGCGGACCCTCATGAGATAGCGAATGTAATGGGTACCGAAGGAGTCGAATATATGCTCGACAACGCGAAAGGGATTCCTTTCTACACATGGTTCGGTGTCCCATCTTGCGTACCGGCTACGATTATGGAAACCTCCGGTGCGATCATAGACGCAGACGAAACCGCTCGTTTGTTGGAACGAGAGGATCTACACTTCTTGGCAGAGATGATGAATTACCCCGGAGTCTTAAATAAAGATCCGGAAGTTATGCGCAAAATAGAAGCCGCGAAACAAGCGGGTAAACCCATAGACGGACATTATCCCCTAGCGACAGGTCCCAAGCTAAAGGCATATATCGAGTCTGGTATTTCCACCGATCATGAAACCATCTATCTAGAAAAAGGCCGTGAGAAATGTGAGCTTGGGATGCATGTTCTTATTCGGGAAGGAAGCGCGGCGAAAAACTTTGACGCACTTCATCCGCTATTGAAAGAGTATCCCGAACAAATCATGTTCTGTACAGATGACGCACATCCTTCGTTTTTAAACAAAGGACACATAAATAGGATGGTAAAAAAATCGCTGGATTTAGGATATGATCTATATGATGTATTACGGGCCGCTTCCTATAATCCGGCCATGCACTATAAAATCCCCGCAGGTTTCTTACGAGAGGGAGACTCCGCCGATTTTATCCAAGTAAACAATTTAAAGGATCTAACCATACAGGCAACCTATATACAAGGAACCTGTGTATACGATGGAGAGAAATGCACGCTTCCACTCCAAAAGCCTATACATCGTAATAATTTCCACACGAAACCGATCACATTAGAAAAGCTAGCGGTAAAAGCGAAAGGGGAACAGATGCGTGTCATTGTTTGCGAAGACAGCGAATTAATCACGAAAGAAGAACTATATCCTGTACATACATTCGATGGATTTGTAGAATCAGATACAGAACGAGACATTTTAAAACTCGTTATTCTAAATCGCTATCAAACGGCTCCTCCCGCTATTACCTTTATAAAAGGAACAGGGCTCAAGCTCGGTGCCATCGCTCAAAGTATCTCCCACGATAGCCATAACATCATCGCTATAGGCGTAACCGATTTCGAGCTTATGCAAGCGATCAATGTGGTCATAAAAGCGAAAGGAGGAATCGCCGTGAGCTGCATGGACGAAGTCACTCTCCTGTCCTTGCCGGTAGCGGGATTGATGAGCGACGAATCATTGGAAGAGACGAGCTGCCGTTACGAAGAGATCGAGGAAAAGATCAAGCGATTAAAATCCCCGATGGATTCATTACAAATGACGCTTTCTTTTATGGGATTGCTGGCGATCCCATCCTTAAAACTTAGCAACAAAGGTTTGTTCAATAGCGAGACATTCCAATTTACTTCCCTATTCGTATGATAGCCGATAAAGACGAACATATCAAGACGATCCTATCGGTCATTCCGGAAAAGCCGGGATGCTACCAGTATTTCGATGAAAACGGAACGATTATATACGTCGGCAAGGCGAAGAACCTAAAACGACGGGTATCCTCTTATTTCAACAAGGTACATGACAGCAATAAGACCCGTGTGTTAGTCAAGCAAATCCGGGATATCAAATATATAGTCGTCGATACGGAAGAAGACGCGTTACTACTGGAAAACAACCTCATCAAACAGTATCGTCCCCGCTATAACGTATTATTGAAGGACGACAAAACCTACCCTTCCATCGTGGTAAAGAACGAGTACTTTCCCCGGGTTTTCCAAACCCGGAACATCGTTCGGGACGGATCACAATATTACGGTCCTTATCCCTCTTTGTTCACGGCGAAAGTGATGCTACAAATGCTAAAGGAACTTTACCCTTTACGCACTTGTAAATATCCCCTCACTCCCGAATCCATCGCACAAGGACGCTATAAGGTTTGTCTGGAATACCATATCAAGCGTTGTAAAGGGCCTTGTGAAGGCTTGCAATCATTGGAAGAATACCAGCAAAATATTTCCGAGATCAAAGAGATTCTGCGAGGCAACATCTCGCAAATCAGCAAACACCTCTATGAGGAGATGCAATCGCTCGCTGCCGAGCTCAAGTTTGAGGAAGCGCAAAAGATCAAGGAAAAATACGAAGTCATCGAGAACTACCGTTCTAAATCTACGGTCGTAACCCCGATGCTACATAATATAGATGTATTCACGATCATAGAGAATGACCATTCCGCTTATGTGAACTTTATGCATATCGGAAACGGGGCGATCGTACAAGCCTATACATTCGAGTATAAAAAACGATTGGACGAGAGTAAGGAGGAATTGTTAAGCCTCGGTATTATCGAGATGCGGAATCGTTTTAAAAGCACCGCCCGGGAGATTATCGTGCCTTTCACTCTCAAGCTGAACATTAACCATCTTTTTATTTACCTGTGCTTTT